>ERZ778017.985-NODE-985-length-32571-cov-134.106071_pt1 | contig 32571 bp, 25 predicted proteins | sample MGYA00375747_ERZ778017 | MGnify/ENA primary metagenome ERZ778017 (study PRJEB29350, sample SAMN05509838) | bioreactor metagenome | biome: bioreactor; material: wastewater | place: South Africa: University of Cape Town | collected 2014-03-17 ...
GCCATCTCGCTAGTTGGCCGGCGAACGCGCGCGTTAGCGCGGTCGAGCCGTGGCTGAGGGGAGTCGTCTCGTACAACACGTAGAGAGGCTGAGTTTGGCCGATGGGGACGGGGTTCGCTTGGTACTGCTGCTCCGGGTGCTTGAGGTAGTCGCTTAAGTTCGTCGCGTGCCTGCCGCTGCTGCGGTAGAGGTTCTGGAGGCGCGGGTCCGCCATGTCCGCGTCGACGAGGAGCGTGCGGTAACCGCTGAACGTCAAGGCCTCTGCCAGTGCGGCCGCAACGGCGACGGCGCCCTCGTTCGCCCCAACGCTAGAAACGTGGATCGCCGCCGGGTAGGCCCCGCCTGCCGTCACGGCGAGGCCGTCCCTAAGCTGGCCGCCCGCCTCGACTGAGTAGCTCTGCTCGCGCTTGGCGGTTCCGAAGATGGCGAGCAGCGGCAGGCGCGTGGCGCGTAGCGCGTCTTCGGCGCTGTAGATGCGGGGGTCGAGGGTCTCGCGCAAGAAGAGATAGCCGTATACGAGGGCGACTATGAGGAGGGCGGCGAGTGCAGCGTTGAACAGCGGCGTCGGCGCCACGGTAGTGAGAGGCGGCGCTGCGCTGCGCAGGAGCGTGACACTCCCTGGCGCATCCTGAGCAAGCTTCTCGGCGGCGCTCAGGTCTTCCTGCGTTTGAGCAGCTACCGTCTGCAGCGCCACGAGGCGGGCGCTGGCCGCTTGGTCCTGGGCGTCTATGCGCTGGAGCTCAGCTGCCGTGCTTGCGGCGCGCTGCTGCAGTACTGTGATCAGCTCCTTGAGGGCGGCCGCGCTTCGAGCGGCGTCCCACGCCACCAGTTCACCTGTCACCGCGTTGGCGGTCTGCGCAGCGCCAGCGGCCGTGCCTGCCGTGACGGTCACGTATACGAGCAGCGCCTGCGTGTCAGTGCTGATGGCAGTGCGCTCGCGCAGGCGCTGCACGGCGCTAGGGGTGACGGTCACATCCTGCTCAGCTAGCGCAGCGCCGAGCAGGTCATCCGAGAGAGCGGCGATGCGGTAAGCCGTGACGTGCAGCGCCGGAACCACGACGCTCGGCAGCCCGTACTTGCTGCTATCGAACCCGGTTGGCGAGATGGTGACGACCGCTTGCGCCGAGTAGCTCGGCGGCAGGCGGCGCGTGTACGCGTACACGAGAGCCGCCGTTGCCGCCGCCAGCAGCAGCGCTACGAGCAGGCCGCGTTTGATCAGCGCGATGACGCGGTCGAGGCTCAGCACGATTTGCTCGCTCAACTTGACGACTCCTCGACTACAGCAGGCGCCCAACGTGCGGCCCCAGGCTGCGGAACCTGATTATCCGGCGTCACCCCGGCCACTTAGGCGCAAACGTCACGTAGCGGGAGAGGGTCCGCGGCGATCGTAGCCGCCGGGGCCGCCGCGGCGTGACTTATCATCTCCTGCAGATGCCAACCCCCGCGGACGTGAGACTGCAAGCCCCGGCGCAACGCCGTGGGGTGGTCATGGGGTTCCTGATGCTGTGCATGGCGTTGGCGGCGATCGAGGGCACGATAGTCGCGACCGCAATGCCGAGCATCGTTGCTAGCGTAGGCGGGTTCGAGTACTACGCGTGGGTGTTCGCCGCGTTCCTGCTCGCGCAGGCGACCTCGACTCCCCTATACGGCCGGCTCTCCGACCTGCGCGGCCGCAAGCCTGTGCTGCTTGTCGGCATCGTGGTGTTCATGCTCGGCTCCGTGCTGTGCGGCTTCGCGACGACCATGCCGCTGCTCGTCGCTTTCCGCCTTCTTCAAGGCCTCGGGGCTGGCGCGATCTACCCGACCGTGTCGACCCTCGTCGGCGACCTCTACGAGGTGAGTGAACGGGGCAGGGCACAGGGTTATCTCTCGAGCGTGTGGGGCGTCTCCGCCGTTCTGGGCCCGCTCCTCGGCGGCGCGCTAGTCGAACGGGCGCACTGGGCGTGGGTGTTCTGGTTCAACGTACCGTTCGGGCTTGCGGCCATCGTTGGGCTGTGGGTCTTCCTCCACGAGTCCGTCGCGCACAGCGACAAGCGCCTCGACCTCGTTAGCGCGGCCCAGATGTTCGTGGCTATCGGAGCGTTCATGCTGCTCCTCACGCAAGGCCCACAGTGGGGCTGGGCGGTGGCGCTGACGCTCGCGGTAGTGGCCGTTGCCGTAGGGGTTGCCTTCGTGCGCCGCCAGCTGGCAAGCGAGACGCCGCTCCTCGGCATCGACCTGTGGCGCGACAAGCTCATCTTGCTCGCCGACGTGGCCACGTTCGCTGGCGGCATGCTGATGATCGGGCTCATAACGTACTCGCCGACTTACGTGCAGGGCGTCATGGGTTACTCGCCGACCATCGCCGGCCTTGCGCTCACGGCCATGTCAGTAGGGTGGACGCTGGCCTCGATGGTTGCAGGCCGCCTGATCGTGCCGTGGGGCCCGTCCACGGTGGGGAGGATCGGCGGGGCGGCCGCGGCCTGCGGCGGCTTCCTCTACCTGCTGCTAACGCCGGCACGCGGCCCGTGGTGGGTGGCGTTCTCGTCGCTGACCGTAGGCGTTGGCCTTGGGGTGATCATGACGACCATGGTCGTCACGATCCAATCATCCGTAGCATGGGCGCGCCGCGGCGGGGCGACGGCCACCAACATGCTCATGCGCCTCCTAGGCAACTCGCTCGGTGCGGCCGTGCTCGGCGCCGTCCTTAACATGGCTCTTGCAGGCAGCGTTGGTGAGAACGGGGAGTCGGTCATGAGCCAAGTGCAGGCCCTGCTCGCGCCAGGCAGTGCGCCGAGCGGCGCGCAGGTGACTACGGGCACGTTGGAGTTGCTCGCAACCAGTCTGCATGCCGTCTACGTCGGGGTCTTCGCGATCGGCCTGCTCACACTCCTACTTACGTGGCTGTTGCCGCGCGGAAGGCAACTGGCCTGAGCGGCGAGGAGGCTGGATGGACAACCAACCGGTGTGGGAACTTGGCGGCTGGCAGGGCCTCGACCGACTAGAGGGCGTCAAGCAGGCGGACGTGTGCGTCGTCGGCCTTGGCGGCTCTGGCCTCAGCGCCGTGCTCGAGCTGCGGCGCCTCGGCCACCGGGTAGTTGGCGTCGACGCTGGCAGCGTCGCGCGCGGCGCGGCCGGGCGCAACGGCGGCTTCATGCTGGCGGGGACGGCAGCGTTCTACCACGACGCCAAGGCGTCCCTGGGCGCGGAGCGCGCGAGGGCGCTTTACGAGCTCACCCGCGAGGGGTTGACGGCCGAACTGGCGGCAGCGGGCCCGACTGCGCGGCGGGTAGGCTCCCTGCGCATAGCTGCCGACGCGGCCGAACTTGCCGACTGCGACGCGCAGTACGCGGCCATGCGCGACGACGGCCTGCCCGTCGAACGCTACATGGGCCAAGAGGGCGTAGGGCTGCTCTTCCCGGAGGATGCGGTCTTCAACCCCCTCGAGCGCTGCAGGCGCCTAGCGCGCGCCGCCAGCGCGTCCGGCGCGGAGCTCTTCGAGCGGAGCCCAGTTACCGACCTCAGCGCTGGGCGCGTCGTGACTTCGAACGGAGCCGTCGAATGCGAAGCCGTCGTGGTGGCGGTAGACGGCCGCCTCACCGCCGTCCTGCCAGAGTTGGCGGGCGAGGTCCGAGACGTGCGGCTGCAGATGCTGGCGACGGCGCCGACCGACGAGATCCACCTGCCGCGGCCCGTCTACCGCCGCTACGGTTTCGAGTACTACCAGCAGGACCCCAACGGACGACTAGCGCTAGGCGGCTTCCGTGACGCAGGCGGCGAGGAAGAGTGGACGACCGACGACCGGCCGAGCGAGCGCGTGCAAGCCCTCCTCGAAGCGTTCCTCCGTGAAGAGCTTGGCGTGAGTGCCCCCATCACGCACCGCTGGGCGGCGAGCGTTAGCTACACCGCCGGCGTACTGCCGGTGGCGCGGCGCGTGCGCGCCGGCGTCTGGGCGGTCGGGGCGTACAACGGTACGGGCAACGTGATAGGCGCCCTGCTCGGTCGCGCCGCGGCGCGCAGAGCCACCGGGCGGGAGTCCTCCGTGTGGGACGCCTTCGGCGGCAACTGAAGGCGCCAGCCACCCGGACTAGGTCAGGGCGCGGTCTAGTTCGGCCGCGGTGGCAAGCGCGCCCAGATCGGCCAAGCGTCGAGCTCGCGGCCGAGCTCGCGCCAACCGGGTAGCAACTCGCTCATCAACGCCTTGAAGCGCGGGCCGTGGTCAGGCACGAAGAGGTGCGCGAGCTCGTGCACCACCACGTACTCGAGGAGCGCTGGCCTGCGGCGCGCGAGCTCGACGTTCAACCAGATGCGCTCCGCCCGTGGGTTGCAACTACCCCACCTAGTCGACATGCGCTTGACGCCGAAACTGCTCACCTCGCGGCCGAGGCGGGCCTGCCACTGCGCGAGCAGCGGCTCGAGGTCGGACTTGAGGGCGCGGCGGTAGTAGGCCTCGAAGGCGCGCGCGATGACGTCGTGCGTAACTAGGGCCGGCGTGGTCAACACGACGTGAGCGCCTGAGAACTCGACCTTCGTGCGCGCCGTTTCACTAGCGGCCGTCACTCTCGTCAGGGCGTGAGCTACTCCGCGGAGGTAATGAAGCTCGCCGGGCGCGTAATGCACCTCGGTGTGTGCGCTCAGTTGACGGAAGCGGCGTTGGTGTGCGGTTATCCAGTCGGCGCGCTCGCGGACGAGGTGCTCGAGCTCGTGAGCGCGGGCAGAAGTCGGGACCGTTAGCCTAACGCGGCCGTCTGGCGGGTACACGCGCAAGTTCAGGCGCTTGACGCGCTTCCTGACGACCTCGACTTCGAGGCCCGCGATGGTCGTGACGGTGGCGGCCTGGCTTCTCGCGGCGGCGCCGGTTGGTGGAGCGCGCCGTGGCCGCCCGTTGGTTCGCGGAGGCATGCGGCTACTCTGTCACGGCCTCATGAAGAGCAGCAACGCGGGTGATGAACGAGCGCGCTGCGCAGTAGCGGGGCGCACGTGGAGTGCCGCCACGCGCTGTAGGCAGTAAACTGCCCACAGTAACTACTAGGGAGGCGCACTTGCAGCAACCTAGATGGTATTTACCGCAGCCGCGACCAAACGCGCTAGTCGTGTCTGCCCGCGTTCTGGTCAAGGCGCTACACAGCGTTGCGGTCCTCGTGTTCGCGGTGGCGGCTTGCTACCTCGTCTACTGTGGCGTGACGGGCGAACGCTCCGCGCTGATGGTATGGGCGCTCGTCGCAGTAGGGGTGGAGGCCGTCGTTTACGTCGGCTTCGGCCGCAAATGCCCCTTGACGATGCTGGCGCGTTGGTTAGGCGACAGTGGTGGCCACGATTACTTGTTCGAGTGGCTACTTGGCGCCAAGCGCATCGGTCTCGTGTCGCGCTCGCTTGCCGCGCTAGCTGGCGTCGGCGTGCTCACGATCATCATCGGCAGCATCATCGCCGCGCTGCGCTAAGCCACACCACTTACCTTCGACCTCGGCCTCGTCGCGCTCCTCAGAGCGAGGTCACGAGCCCGCCGTCGACCAGGAGGCTCGCCCCCGTCACGTAAGACGCGGCCGGGCTGGCGAGGAAGGCGGCGACGGCGCCGAACTCCTCGACGCGGCCGATGCGCCCGAGCGGGATGCTCTTCACGGTGCGGGCGCGGACCTCCTCAGCGCTGATCGAATCCCTTTGCGCCGCCTTGGCGTCCAGCTCCCTGATCCTTGGCGTATCGATGCGGCCGGGGGAGACGACGTTCACGCGGACGCCTTCGGGCGCGAGGGTAGTGGCTAGGTCCTTGCAGAGCGCCTGCACCGCTGGGCGGTAGGTGTTCGAGAGGGTGAGGTTGGGGATGGGGCTGCGCACGCTGGAGGAGCCGATGACCACGATGGCGCCGCCACCGGCCGCCCGCATGTGCGGCAGTGCGAGGCGCACGGAGCGCACGACGCTCATGAGCGTGAGATCGAAGGCTGCCGCCCAGGTGGAGTCGTCCAGGGCGTCGAAGCCGCCAGCTGGCGGCCCGCCAGCGTTGGCGATCAGCACATCAAGCCCGCCGAGCGCCGTGGCCGCCTGCTCCACCAGCGCCTCGAGTTGCGGTGCGCTCGACACGTCGCAGGCGTAGCCGAGAACTCTCGCTCCGGTGGCCGCCGCGATCTCGTTAGCGGCAGCCTCCGCGCCCTCCGCGCCGCGCCCGCATAACGCTACGTGCGCGCCTTCGGCCGCTAGTGCAGTCGCCGTCGCGCGCCCCAAACCGCTCGTGCCCGCCAGTACCAGTGCTCGTTTGCCTGTCAGCCCAAGGTCCATGATGGCCTCCTAGTCGCGATGCCGGTAGCCTAACCCTGGTCGAGGCGGTTGGTGTCCGCGCGAGGCCCGGCCGCAGTGCTTAGCGTGGTGGTGCGGCAGTTGTCCACCACCCTGTGCGGTTGGAACCCAACTGGTAGCTGAAGTTTTGCCTAGTAGTCCCTTCATTCCGTGGCAGCGGGAGCGTGTACCATGTAATCGAGGCTTTACCGGGGTCGCTCTTACCGTCGAACTCTGCTTCGCAGGACTTCCCCCGAGAACGGAGACGCTATATGGCATTGACCGAAGTAGTAGTACTTATTCCCGAAGACCGCGTAGGCGACTTCTACCGCGTTGTGGGCGCATGGATGGGCGGCGCCAACCTCATCGACGAAGCCGCGGCTCCCCGCGGCCGCCGCCGCGCCGGCGCAGACGGCGCCACTCCTACGCTGTCGTCAAGCAGCCGCTATGCCCCTCTTCACCGGCACCTCGCAGGGGTCTCCAAGGAACTCAAGTCGTACGAGATGAGCTTCGACGAGATCACGACCGTGATGGGCGCCGGCCTACCGCAATCGGCCCAGGACCACCGCGCCTGGTGGGCTAACACGGAGTCGCACTCGCAGGCGCTCGCCTGGATCTCGGCTGGCTGGAAGGTAGACGGCGTCGACCTCAACCACCGCCTCATCCACTTCACACGCGTGCGCTAGATCACCTTCAGCGCTCGTTCCGGCCCGGCGGCCCTTTCTGGGTGCTGGGCCGGAACCTTTGTGAGCGCGCGCGTGTTTAGATGCGGCCATGAAGAAGCTGCCGAGCGAAGTCGCCGCATACTCACTCGAGGCGCTGCAGCGCCTTGTCAAGATCCCTTCGGTTTCCGCGGAGGGCCGGGCGTTGCCGGAGGCGGCGGCCGCCGTCGCGGACTTGCTGACCGGTCTAGGGGCCAGCACGGAAGTGCACGCCACGGCCGGTGCGCCAGTGGTGTTCGCTGAGTATCCGGCTCAGCCCGGCTACCCGACCATCCTCTTCTACAACCACTACGACGTGCAGCCGGCCGACCCGCTCGCCGAGTGGCATAGCGATCCGTTCGTGCTTACCCAAGTCGGCGATACGTGGTACGGCCGCGGCGTCTCGGATGACAAGAGCGAGCTCGTTTCGCGGCTGGCGGCGTTGCGCTGGTACCGCGAGGAACACGGCTCCATCCCGTTCGGCTTCAAGTTCGTAGTGGAGGGCGAGGAGGAGGTAGGCAGCCCGAACCTCGCGGCTTACGTGGCTGAGAACGCCGAGCGCTTGCGTGCCGACGGTTGCGTGTGGGAGTTCGGCGGCGTTACCGCCAGCGGCGCCCCGATGACCTACTTCGGCCTCAAGGGCGTCGTGTGCCTCGAGCTGAACGTCCGCACGGCCGGGCACGACCTGCACTCCTCACTTGGCGCGGTCGTCGAGAACCCCATCTACCGGTTAGCGCAGGCGTTGACTTCGCTGCGCGACGCGAACGGGCGCGTGCTGATCGACGGCTTCTATGCCGACGTGGCCCCGTTGACGGCAGGCGAGCAGGCGCTGCTCGCCGCGCTGCCGGACGAGGCGGCCGAACTAGCGGCGGTCTATGGCGTTAGCGGCTACTTGGGAGGCGTGACGGGAAGCGAGTTCCAACGCGTGCGCCTCATGGAACCGAACATCAACTACAACGGTTTCACTGCCGGCTACTCGGGGCCGGGCTCCAAGACGGTGCTACCGGCGACGGCCAGCGCGAAGCTCGACATCAGGCTAGTGCCGCGCCAGGACCCAGCGAAGGTCTTGGCTGGGTTGCGCGCGCACCTTGACCGTTTGGGGTTCACCGACATAGAGCTGACGGAGTTGGAGATGAGCGAGTTCGCCGCCCGCTCGGACGTCGATCACCCGTTCGTGCAGGCCACCATCTCTGCCTTACGCGAGGTGTACGGCCGCGAGCCGGTCGCTTACCCGAACAGCGCCGGCTCCGGCCCGATGCACCCCTTCCTCGAGCACCTTGGCCTCCCGGTCGTCGGCCTCGGTTGCGGCCACCCTGGGTCGCGGGCGCATAGCCCTAACGAGAACGTGCGCCTAGCCGACTTCGAACTGGGCGTCGCGTCCGTCAAGCGCCTCTGCGAGGTGTTCGGCGGACTGCCGCGCTGACTTGCTTAGACGTACTCCGGCTTCAGGCGTTCGAGGTAGAGCTTGCGGAACTTCGCTACCTTCGGCGCGATGACGGCCGCGCAGTAAGGCTGGCGGGGGTTCTTGGCGAAGTAATCGTCGTGGTAGGCCTCGGCAGGGTAGAAGGTAGCGAGCGGCTCTAGCTCCGTTACGAGCGGGTCGGCGTAGATGCCGTTGGCCTTCACTTCAGCCATGACGGCCTCCGCCGTCTGGCGCTGCTCCTCACCCTGGTAGTAGATGGCGGAGCGGTACTGCGTACCGATGTCGTTGCCCTGCCTGTCCTTGGTCGTCGGGTCGTGAACGGTGAAGAACACGCGCAGGATGTCGGCGTAACTAACGACGGCAGGGTCGAACTCGAGCTTCACTACCTCGGCGTGGCCGGTCCTGCCCGTACACACCTGCTCGTACGTCGGGTTGGCTACATGCCCGCCCGCGTAACCAGAACTCACCTTGCTAACGCCGTTAAGGCCGTCGAAGACGGCCTCGAGGCACCAGAAGCAGCCACCAGCTAGGACGGCGGTAGATGTTGTCTCACTCATGGGTTCACTCTAGTCCCGCTTGGGCGTTAGGCCCAGTCGCGCAGGAACTCCACGAAGAGGCGCACGCCGTATCCAGTTGCGCCTGGCGTTAGGTAAGCCTTGCCCTTCGGGCTGTCGACGAGGGCCATGCCCGCCATGTCGAGGTGCGCCCACGGGTAGTCGGTGAACGCCTGCAGGAAGACGGCGGCCGTGCCGACGCCGCCCTGCGCTCCACCCGTGTTCTTGAGGTCGGCGACTTGCGACTCGATGGTCGCGCGGTACTCCTCGAAGAGCGGCATGGGCCACACGCGTTCGTTGGTGGCGCCCGCCGCCGTCTCGAGGCGAGCGCGCAACGTCTGGTCGCTAGCGAACAGGGACGCCGCCACGCCAGCGCCTAGTGCCGTCACGCTCGCACCCGTGAGGGTGGCGATGTCGACCACGGCGGCGGGCTCGAAGCTCTGCGCGTAAACGAGGGCGTCGGCTAGGGCCAAGCGGCCCTCGGCGTCGGTGGAGAGGACCTCGATGCTTAGTCCGTTGCTGGCGATCAGCACGTCTGACGGCCTGAAGGCCGCGCCGTCCGGCATGTTCTCTACGCATGGGCAGAGGGCAACGACGCGCACGTTGAGGTCGAGTTCGGCAACGGCCTGCATGGCGCCGAGCACGGCGGCGGCGCCCGCCATGTCCGATTTCATGGGGATCATGCCGTCGCGCGACTTGAGCGAGAGGCCGCCGCTGTCGAAAGTGACGCCCTTGCCGATGAGCACGACGAGGGGGAGGTCGGTGCGCCCGGCGTTGTGGACTAGTTCGATGAAGCGCGGCTCGTGGGCTGAGCCCTTGGCGACCGCGAGGAAGGCGCCCATCTTGCGCTCCGCCGCCCAGGCCCTATCGCCGATGGCGACGCCAAGGCCAGTGCGCTCAGCCAACGTGAGGGCGGTCTGGGCGAGGTACTCGGGGGTGGCGTACACGGGCGGCAAGTTGACGAGGTCGCGTGCCAGCGCAACGCCGCGGGCAACGGCATGCGCTGCTAGCGCGCCGTCTAGGTGGTTCGCCCTCTGCGTTTCGTCTGGCTCGACTAGTGTGATCTGCTCGAGGCCCGTGGCCGGAGCCTTGGCCATCTCGCGCCAGCCGCCGTAGCGGTAGCTCGCAAGTAGGGCGCCCTCTAGCGTGGCTTGAGCAGCCTCGCTAGGCGCCAGGCCGCCAACGCCAGCGCCAGCGCCGTGGATGACGGTGGCGAGGTTGGTTGCGCCGAGGTCGCGCGCCTTGAGGGCGGCAGCTGCGGACGCGCGCCGCACCGCTTCTGGCCCGAAGGTCGCGCGCTCGCCTAGGCCAGCGACGAGGACGCGCTGCGCCTTGACGCCACTGGTTGGGTAGAGGGCGGTGACTTCTCCCAGCTTGCCGCTGATGTCGCCGCTGGCGCTCAGCCTGGCGATGACGCCGCCGAGCGCGGCATCGACCGCTGCAGCGGCGTCATCTTGCGGCGCCGTGCCAGAGAAGTGGCCGATGACGATGGCGTCCGCGGCCACGTCGGCGATGTTGGCGGTCACTACTTCGCTGTTCGGCAGCCGGGGGAGTCCGAGGCGAGGCCCCTCGCGGACGGTTCTTTCGCTAGGCATGTTCCCTCCTGGGTGGCGCGTCGGCGCCGCTGTGGCCATGCTACCGCTGGCGCCGTTCGTTAAGGATCGACTAGCGCAAGGGGGTTTACATAGTCGGGTTGGCCGACTATCATCTCTCAATCGGCACGGCGTATGGCGATGCGAGAACGTCTCACCATACGAAACTCAAGGCAGTCACTTGGCCTCCACTGGAGATGACCTTGCCAAACCAGTACGTCATCCAATCAGCTCTGCGCACCCTCCAAGTACTCTTGGCGTTCGGCAAGCCGCCGCACCGCTACGGCCTAGCCGACCTGCAGCAGGTGACGCCGTTCGAGAAGAACCAGCTCTACCGCTCACTTCGCACCCTCGAAGCTGGTGGTTTCATCGTCGCAGACAGTAGCGGTCGCTACACCGTCACCCCTATCGCCAACGTCCTCAGCGCGGCCAGCGCCCACGGGCGGCCCCACACGCTCGTCGAGGTCGCTTCACCGCAACTGGACGCGCTGGCCGACGAGACAGGGGAATCCGTGAACCTCAACGCCCTGGCTGGTGACCAAGCGGTCTGCCTTGACCGCCGCGAGAGTGCCCACAAGGTGCGCCTCGCTTCGGTGCTCGGCCAAGCAGTGCCGCTGCACGCTGGCGCCGGACCGAAGGCGATGCTCGCGTTCCTCGACGAGGGCAGGCGCGCGCGCATCCTCGGTAGGCTCGCCTCTTACCCCAGCTACTCCGCCACCACGCTGCGCGACGCTCAACTCCTCGCCGAGGAACTCGAGGCCACCCGCGAGCGCGGTTACTCGATCAGTGACGAGGACTTCGACGAGGGCGCCCGCGGTGTCGGTGCGCCCATCTTCGACGGCAGTGGCCAAGTCGTTGGCGCCGTCAGCGTCGGAGGCCCATCGTTCCGCGTCGGCCAAGGCGAGCTGACGCGCTTCGCACCGCTCATCGTCCGAGTCGCCAAGACCATCTCGCAGGGCCTCGGCTACTCAGGGTGAGGAATCTCAAGGAGGACCGCATGCCCCCGATCCGTGTCTTTCGTAAAGCTCGTAGGCTACTCGCAGCTGCACTGCTGCTCGTAGCCGCCTCGGCCCTAACGGCCAGCGCGCAGGACTACGACCCGAAGGGTTCGTTGACCTTCGCGACCAACGCCGACCCAACCCTCAACCCGTGGAACGCCTCGGCCGTCATCGAGTCGAACCTCATCAACACGATCCTCTTCGACCAGCTCGTGCGTTACGACCCGACCGACCTGCGCCCAGCCCCAGGCCTCGCCGAGAGCTGGGAGACCGCGGCCGATGGCCTTAGCTGGACCTTCCACCTGCGCCAGGACGTCACCTGGTCGGACGGCGAGAAGTTCAACGCGGACGACGTCGTCTTCACCTTCAACGACGCCATCCTCGTCAAGGAACTCGGCGCCAACCGCGCCTCGACGTTCACGCCCGTAGACCGGGTTGTCAAGGTCGACGATTACACCGTCGTCTTCGAACTCAACCGCCCCTTCTCCTCGCTGCCCTACTACCTCGCCTACTACTCGGGCATGCTGCCGGAGCACGTGCTCAAGGGCGCGGAGAACCCGCTGACCGTCGCGTCGTTCAACAAGGGCAAGCCCGTCGTGACCGGCCCGTACCGCGTCGACGAGTTCGTCTCTGGCGCCTACGTTCGCCTCGTGCCGAACGAGAACTACTGGGGCCCGAAGCCCAAGCTCGCCTCGATCACCTTCAACATCATTCCCGACGGCAACGCCCAAGTAGCGCAGCTCCTCGCCGGCGGCCTCGACATGGTGTCTATCACCAACCCGGCGCTCCTCGCGGGCGTGTCGCGTAACCCCAACCTCGAGGTCATCCGCCAGAGCCAGAACATCTGGTACTTCGTCGCCCTCAACCTCGACGACCCGCGCTTCCAGGACGTACGCATGCGCCAGGCGCTCCTCAGCGCCATCGACCGCGAGGCCATGATCAGCGCTATCGTCGAGGGCTACGGCGTCGAAGCGACCGGACCGATCGCCCCCCTCCTCCAGGCCTTCTACGACACCGACGTCGCCCACTGGCCGTACGACCCTGAACGCGCCAAGTCCCTCCTCGCAGACGCAGGCTGGACGCCAGGCGCGGACGGCATCCTGCAGAAGGACGGCGAGCGCCTCACCATCGACATGCCGACCGGCCAGTTCGGTTACCTCGTGCCAGCCACGCTGCTCGTCCAGCAGTACTGGGAAGACGTCGGCGTCGAAGTGAAGGTGGACACCATCGAGTGGAACGCCTTCATCCAGAAGGCCGTCGTCAACCGCGACTACGACGCCATGCTGGCGTGGTGGAGCACCCCGCCGACCCCGGACCAGTCCGGCTACTTCGCCTCGTCGGCAGCCGATGTCGGCAACAACATCCCCAACTACCGCAACCCCGAACTCGACGCCCTCTGGGAAGAAGGCCGCGCAGCCACCACACTCGACGGCCAGATCGCCATCTACAACCAGGTGCAGCAGATCATCGCCGAGGAACTGCCTTACCTCTTCCTCTGGTACCCGGACATGATCGCGGTGCGCAACACGCGCATCGGCGGCATGTACGACATCAATAGCGCAGCGAACTTCCAGTACTCGTTCAACTGGTTCGTCAAGCCGTAACCAGCTTAGGAGCCTAGGTGACCGCGTACATCCTCCGCAGGATCGGGCTTGGCATCATCGTGCTGTGGCTCGTCTCGGTGGTGACGTTCTTCCTCATCAACCTGGCGCCAGGCGGACCGTCCGCTGCCGTCAGCTTCGAACGCACGGCGTCTGAACGCGAAGCGCTCCTGAAGCTCTACGGCCTAGACGACCCCGTCCTCGTGCGCTACGGCAAGTGGTTGGGCGGGGTAGTGCGCGGTGACCTTGGCGTCAGCTACAACCAGGGCCTGCCGGTAGCGTTGCTCCTCAAGCAGCGGCTACCGAACACCCTCACCCTCGGCCTCGCGGCGCTCCTGACGGCCACCATCCTCGGCATCCTGCTCGGGACGCTGGCCGCCGTCTACCGCAACGGTTGGGTTGACCACCTGGTCAGCACCATCACCACCCTCGGCATGTCGATCCCCGGCTTCTGGCTGGGGATCGTCGCCATCATCCTCTTCGCGGTCGAGCTGCGCTGGTTGCCTGCCTCAGGCATCGTCAGTTCTGGGCGCTCCGCCGACTTCCTCGACCGCCTCAAGCACCTCGTCATGCCAGCAGGCGTCCTGGCGTTCACGCTCATGCCTAACGTCGTGCGCGTGACGCGCTCCGCGCTGCTCGAGGTCAACCGCGCTGACTACGTGCGCACCGCCAAGGGTAAGGGCCTGCCACCTAACCGGGTGCTCTTCAAGCACGCCTTCAAGAACGCCCTCGTGCCCGTCCTGGCCGTGCTCGGGCTCGTGACGACCGCGCTCTTCTCGGGCTCCGTCGTCATCGAGAGCGTGTTCGGCTGGCCTGGCCTCGGGCGCTTGGCCATCGAGGCGGCCAACGGCCGCGACTACCCCGTCATCCTCGGCGCGACGCTGCTTGCAGGCCTCCTCGTCGTGGCCGTCAACCTCCTCGTCGACCTGCTCTACGCGGTCGTTGACCCACGGATCCGCCATGACTGACAGTGCCGCAACTAGCGCGCCGCAGACGGCACCGGAAGCCAGCGCCAGTTCAGCTAAGCTGTGGCGCAAGGTTCGGCGCCAACCGCTCGGCATCGTTGCGCTTTTACTCCTCGTCGTGCTCGGTTTGGCCGTCACGCTCGGCCCCGTCATCTACGCGCAAGCGCCCAACCGCACCGACGCGCGCAACACCCTCAAGGCCCCAAGCGCCGAGCACCTCCTCGGCACTGACGAGCTCGGTAGGGACGTCCTCGCCAGAGTCCTGGCGGGCGGCCGCGTTTCGTTGAGCGTCGGCCTCCTCGCCATGGTGGTCGGCCTCACCATCGGCACCATCGCAGGTGGCCTCGCCGGCTACTTCAGGGGCCGCACCGAAGTCATGATCATGCGGCTGGTAGACGTCTTCATGGCCATCCCGAACTTCTTCCTCATCCTCGTGGTCGTCACGGCGTTCGGTAACCACCCCATCACGGTCATCGTCACCGTCGGCATCGGCTTCTGGGCTCAGATGGCGCGCGTCGTGCACGCCGAGTTCGTGAAGGTGCGCGGTTACGAGTTCATCGAGGCCGCTCGCGCGCTGGGCGCCACCCACCCCCGCACCATGCTCAAGCACGTCCTACCGCAAGTCGTGCCGCAGGCCATCGTCCTCGCCTCGCTAGGCGTCGGTTGGGCGATCCTCACGGAAGCGGGTCTCTCTTACCTTGGGCTTGGCATCCAACCGCCGCTCGCGTCGTGGGGCAACATGCTCCAGAACGCGCAGTCGTACTTGTGGTTGAAGCCGGAGCTCGCCATCTACCCAGGCCTATTCATCGCCATCACCGTGCTGGCATTCAACGTGCTTGGCAACGCCCTGCGCGACATGTTCGACCCCCGCGCGTAGCGGGGAACGCATCCACGCGCGTGGCCGGGGATCAAGCGCCTCAGCACACCCTATGAAGGGAGTAACAATGCAAGACAAGCGTTACGACGGTTACAAGTCTTTCCAGTTCCTCGAGGCAGGAGTCGACTACAAGGAGTTCGAGCTCGCGCCCGTACTCAACCGCGTCGCATCCAACAAGGTCGCGGTGACGCCCGAGCAGGAGGAGCGCGTCAAGCGCCTCTTCGGCGAGAAGCTGATGATCTCGCTGCACGACCACTGCTTCATCGCACCGAAGGACCTCAGCCAGTTCTTCGAGTTTCGCCGCTGGGGCCGCGATTTCACTGGCTACGAGGGCCTCGCGATCAGCGGCCTTGACGCCGTGTTCGACAACCTCATGAACGGCACCGCCATGATCCACTCGCGTGGCGGCTGGAAGTGGGACGACGTCATCACCGACTTGGGTCTGCGTCTCTCCGACATCGCTCACCAAGACATGGTGGTCCTCTGCACCACGACCGAGCAGATCGTCCAAGCCAAGGCAGAGGGCAGGATCGCGTTCATCGTCAGCCTCGAGGGCGCGGCGATGATCGAGAACGAGCTCGACCGCCTAGACGTCCTCTACGGCCTCGGCGTGCGCAGCATCGGCATCGCTTACAGCGAAGGAAACGCGCTCGGTGGCGGTCTGAAGGAGCCACGCGACGGCGGGCTGACGACGTTCGGTCGCAAGGCCGTTGAGCGCATGAACAAGCTCGGCCTCGCTATCGACATCAGCCACTCTGGCGACCAGACCTCGATGGACACCATCGAGGTGAGCAGCAAACCGATCTTCATCACCCACGCGGGCGCCAGGGCGTTATGGAACTCGCGCAGGCTCAAGCCAGACGACATCATCAAGGCGTGCGCGGCGAAGGGCGGCGTCATCGGCATCGAGGCGGCGCCGCACACGACCATCACGAGCAAGCACCCGCGCCACACCATTGAGTCGTTCATGGAGCACTTCGAGTACTGTGTCGACCTCGTCGGCATCGACCACGTCGCCTTCGGCCCAGACGTGCTGTTCGGCGACCACGTCGGCCTGCACACGACCCTCACCGACGCTCTTAGCATCGGCGCGTCGCGCGGTGGCCTCGAGTACCCCAAGGTCGAGTTCGTCGACGGGCTCGAGAGCCCGGCCGAGGCGTTCCCCAACATCGTGCGCTGGCTCGTCAAGCACGGCTACAGCGACGACGACATCGGCAAGGCCGTCGGCGGCAACGTCATGCGGGTACTGAAGGAAGTCTGGGCCAAGTGAGCGCTCCAGGCACCGGCAAGGCCGAGGCGACGGCAACGACCTTCACGCTGGAAGTTAACGGCGCGCTACTGGAGGTCGACGACAGCGGACGCACCGACCCTCAGGCGCACACCAAGCCGGCCATCATCACGCTGCACGGCGCGCCTGGCATGGGCAGCAGGCGTAACGACTGGGACGTGTACGCCGCGTTCACCGACCGCTTCAGGGTCGTCAGTTACGACCAGCGCGGCTCCGGCGCCAGCTCAGACACCCCGCCTTACACGCACGCGCAGTTCGCGGCGGACACGGACGCCGTGCGCAAGGCGCTCGACCTAGGCGACAAGGTCGTGATAGCTGGCGGATCGTACGGCGGCTACCTCGCCCAGGAGTACGCCCTGCGCTACCCGCAGCACGTTACCGCCGTCGTCCTGCGCGACACGGCGGCGCACTCGGGCCACAAGGGCGAAGCCATGCGCATGGCCTTGGAGAGTCCTTACCCGATGGACGTGCCCGGCCTAGAGCGACTGTTCGCTGGCCACACCACGTCAGACGACGACTTCCGCGCGCTCATCACCATGATCATGCCGCTCTACACGACGACCTACGACGCCGAGCGGGACGCAAGGCAGGTCGCCGCCATGCAGCTCCACTACGCGACGCACAACTACGCGTTCGCTCACAACCAGACCACGTTCGACTTAAGGCCGCTCCTCGGGGAGCTAACCGCGCCAGTGCTGATAACGGTCGGGCGCCACGACTGGATCACCCCGCTGCCTGCCAGCGAGGAGCTGCACGCCCTGCTGCCCGACTCCGAGCTCGTGATCTTCGAGAACAGCGGCCATGGCCCGCAGAACGAGGAACGCGAAGCGTGGCACAAGGCCGTTAGGGAGTTCCTGGAGCGCAGGGTGCTTGCTTGAACGCCCCCGTCGGTGGTGGGGCGTTGAGCCCCATCACCCGCTCGGAACGCGCTACCAGGGCGCGGGCGGCATTCGACCGCCTTGGCGGCAACATCGACGCCCTCGTGCTCTTCGACGACCAGTACATCCAGTACTTCACTGGCTTCGTCTTCTCGCCGACCGAAAGGCCGATAGCGCTCATCATCAGCCCGGATGGCGAGCGCACGCTGTTCGTGCCGCGCCTCGAGCGCGAACACGCGCAGGCGTTGGCCGACGTCGAACGCGTAGCCGACTACCCGGAGTACCCGGGTGAGACCCACCCGCTAAGGCTCCTGCTCGAGGAACTAGCCGCGCAAGGCATCGGACGCCATGGTCTCGGAGTCGACCACGATGGCTATCCGCCAGTCATGGGTTACGTGCCTTTGCCCCTCAGTGGGATCACGAGCGTGCCGGTAGTAGGCGTCACCGTGCAGCTCGACGCGCAGATGGCAAGCAAGTCGGAGCATGAGGTGGCGCTCGTGCGTGAGAGCGCCCGCTGGGGCGCGTACGCGCACCGCCTGCTGCAAGACGGCACGAAGGTCGGGTTGCGTGAGGACGACGTTGTTGCCGTCGCCTGCGGCGCGGCTAGCCGCGCGCTAGCGACCGAACTGGGGCCCGACTACCGTCAGCGCAACAAGTGGATCCGCGGGGCGCTCGCCATCTACCGCGGCCAGATCGGCGCGGCTAGCGCTCTGCCTCACGCGCTTGCCAGCAACGCCGTCTTCCAGCGCGGCGACACGCTCGTGACCGGCGCTGGCGCAGACGTATGGGGTTACCTTAGCGAGCTCGAACGCACCATGTTCCTAGGCGAGCCAAGCCCGGAACAGAAGCTCTTCTTCGGGCACATGCTGGCGCTGCAGGACATCTGCTTCGCCGCGATCAAGCCGGGCGCGAGCGCGGCCTCCGTCGACCTCGCCATGCGCGCTTACGTCGACGAGCACGGGCTCTGGGATCACTGGCGTCACCACGTTGGGCATGGGCTCGGCCAGCGCATCCACGAGAGCCCCTTCCTCGACCGGGGTTACGACGGCGTACTCTTGCCTGGCACCATCCTGAGCGTGGAACCCGGCCTTTACGTACCCGGACTGGGTGGCTTCAGGCACTCGGACACCGTGCTCGTCACCGAGAGCGGCATCGAGTTCCTCACGAACTACCCCCGCGACCTGCGGAGCCTCACCCTCGACGCTTGAGCCTGGTAGCGCCAAGCGGCCAGCGCGCCGGTTAGGCGGATATCCTGGCGCTCATGAACCTGACGCCCTCCGACATCTACCCGAGTGGTGGTGGGAGGGCGCCTTACCAACTGATCGACGTGAGGGCGCCGGTCGAGGTCGCCAGCGGCGCCCTCCCTGGCGCGGTGGCGCTCCCGCTGCTCACCGACGAGGAGCGGCACCTAGTCGGCCTGCGCTACGCGGAAGCTGGGCAGGCCGCAGCAACGGCACTCGGTCATCGACTCCTCGAACCCAACCGCCTCCGTAGGGTGCAAGCGTGGCGCGCAGCGGTGGACGGCGACGCGCGGCCCACCGCGGTGGCGTGCTGGCGCGGCGGCGAGCGGAGCAAGCTCGTCGTCGAGTTCATCGACCGGCCGAACGCCATGCAAGTGACTGGCGGCTACCGGGCGCTGCGTGCACACTTGCTGGCCTCCCTAGCGCCAGCAGTGGAGGGCAAGAGCTTGGTGGTGCTCGCCGGCCTCACGGGTTCCGGTAAGACGAGGCTGCTTCGGCGACTGGACGACGGTAGGGGCGGCGACCTCCAGGCCGTCGACCTTGAAGGCCTCGCCCGGCACCGCGGCAGCGCCTTCGGGCACGTGGCGGAGCCTCAGCCAAGCCAGCAAACGTTCGAGAACGCCCTCGCGGCCGAACTCGTCCTGAGCCAGGCCACGAGGCTCGTGGTCGAGGACGAGTCGCGTTACGTAGGCAAGCGGACCGTGCCGGACCCCCTGTATGACGCCATGCAAGTGGCGCCGCTCGTCGTGCTCGAAACTACCCTCGAGGCTCGCGCTACCGCCATCTACCGCGAGTACGTCGCCTGCGCCACCGCCGCGGCGGGGCGCCAGGCGGTGGCTGAGGATCTGCAGGCGTCGATCGGGCACCTCAAGCGCCGCTTAGGGGGCGCGCTGACCGCGAAGCTGACGTCAAGGGTGTCGGAGCTAGCGAGCACCGCCGCAGCGTGGGTGGACGAAGCTGCTCACCTCGACTGGATAGCGACGCTGCTGCGCGAGCACTACGACCCGCTGTACCGCCGCTCATTGGATAAACTGGCGCGCCCGGTCGTGTTCGCCGGTGATGAGGAGGCGGTCGTTGCGTGGCTGACGGAAAAGCGGTAGGAGGGGCGCCAGTGCGCCTGACCAGCACGGTCAAGAAGGGCGGCTGTGCCGCTAAGATCGCGGCAGGCACGCTCTCCGAGCTCGTGCGCGGGCTGCCGAAGGTAACGCACCCCGACCTGCTCGTCGGCACAGAGCACCTCGATGATGCGGCCGTCTTGCGCCTCAACCCGGAACAGGCGCTCATCCAGACCCTCGACTTCTTCACTCCCATCCTCGATGACCCGCGCGATTTCGGGGCCGTCGCCGCCGCCAACGCGCTCTCGGACGTGTTCGCCATGGGCGGTCGACCCATCAGCGCGCTGACCATCCTCGCCTATCCGCTTGGCGTGCTCGACAACGATGTCCTAACTGAGCTCATGGCTGGCGCCAGCGAGGTCATCACCGAGGCAGGGGCGCTGCTGGTTGGCGGTCACTCGATCGAGGATGACACCCTCAAGTTCGGCTTCAGCGTTGCCGGCTTAGCGCACCCTGAACGCCTGTGGACGAACGCCGGCGCCCGCGTTGGCGACGTCGTGATCCTCACGAAGGCAATCGGCACTGGCACGCTCTCGGCCGCGCTCAAGTCGGGCGAGATCGCGCCAGCCGACTTGCGCAGCGCGACCGCCTCGATGCGCCAGATCAACCGCCACGACCTGCCTGACGAGTTGCACGCCGCGGTGCACGCTGCTACGGACGTGACGGGTTTCGGGCTGTTAGGTCACGCGCTGCACGTGGCGAACGCCTCTGGTGTTGGGTTGCGCTTGCGGCCGGAGAGTGTGCCGACGTTACCTGGCGCCAGGGAAGCGCTCGCTGCCGGCAACCTGACCAGAGCGCACGCGAGCAACGAGCGTTACGTGGCATCGTCCGTGACGGGCCGCGCGGCCCTCGACCCCGTCACCTGGTTGACGTTAGTCGACCCTCAGACGAGCGGCGGCTTGCTGCTGGTGGTAGACGGGGAAACTGCGGAGGCCGTGACGGCGCACTTGACGCCGCGCTTCCCGCGCACGACCCGCATCGGGGTCGTCGAGGAACTGGGCGTGCTTCCGCCCCTGCGCCTGGCCTGACTCTCGCCAGGTCAGTTGTGTGATTGACGCTCGCGTTCGAGCAGGAGATGAACCGAAGTCGGCTCCAGGATGGAACTGCCGTCGCGGTACGTGCCCCGCGCCAACGTGGCAGCCAACAGGTCGTATACGAGGTAGGCCTCGTCGGCGTCCTCGCAATGGTGGAGGAGCGCCTCGTCGCCAGATGACATGACTGCGACGATCTCGAAGAACTCTGGCTCGACGAGTTCGGCTTCGACCTGCTCGGGGTCGGTGTCCTCCGGGAACGACTCGATGATCTCGAGGCTCTCGAAGAGGGCAGAGTTAAGCACGCGGTCATCAAGCGAGTGGATCCACATGCTGGCAATCATACGGCCTCGTTACGAACGGCGGTCGAGCATGTCGCGCATGCCGTCAGACATGAACTGGAATGACAGGGAGGCACTAGCCAGGAAGACGCCCGGTCCTACCGCCGCCCACGGTTGCGTCGTGAGGAACGAGCGTGCGTCTTGCAGCACGTTACCCCAACTTGGGGTTGGCAGCGGCACGCCAAGGCCGAGGAACGATAAGGACGCCTCGACCAGCAGGAAAGCGGCGGCGGTGCTAGCGACCTGCACGACCATGCTCCCGAGGAAGTTGGGTACGGCGTGGCGCATGAGCTGACGACCGCGCGTGGCGCCGAGGGCGCCCGCCGCCGTGACGTACTCCGCCTTCATCTCGTTACGCGTGAACGACCGCGCCAGCCGGAAGAACACGGGTGAGCCGGCCACCCCCATGGCCATGATGGTTTGCAACGTGCCACCGCCTAGGCTCGCCACGACCAGCAGGATGAGCAGGAAGCCGGGGAACGCCAGCAGGGCATCGAACACGCGCGAGAGCACCGTGTCAGTCACGCCGCCGAGGCCCGCTGCCACTACGCCGAGTACGCCGCCAAGCGTGAGGGTCAGGAGCGTGGCGGACAGCGCGACGACCAGCGACACGCGGCCACCAGCGAGCGACCGCGCTAGCACGTCGCGGCCGAGGCCGTCCGTGCCGAGAGGGTGAGTCGTGCTAGGCGGGGCGTACCTGGCGCGGTAGTCGGGCTTGATCGGATCGTAGCCGCTAAGTTGCGGTGCGAAGACGGCCGCGAGCGCGATGATGACGAAGAGAACGGTGCCGAAGCGGGCGCGGTTCACGAGACCCTCAAGCGTGGGTCCGTGACGACCTGCATGATGTCCGCCAGCCAGTTGACGAGCACGTAGACGGTCACCGCGAGGATGGTTACGCCCTGCACGACTGGATAGTCGCGCGCCCCGATGGCGCCGAGGATCGTGGCGCCCAGGCCGGGAAGGCCGAACACCTGCTCGACGACGATGGTGCCCGTCAACAGGCCACCGAGCTCTAACGCTAGCAGCGGGATGGTGCCCGGCAGGGAGTTGCTGGCGATGTGCTTCGCCACCGCCCAAGGCCGCAGGCCTTTACTGCGGGCGGTGCGCACGTAATCGGAGCTGCGCTCTTCCAACACCCTGGCCCGCGCCAGCCGCGCTACCTGCGCTGCCCGCGGGATGGCGAGTGTGACCGCCGGTAACAGCAGGTGCCAGCTGGCGGCGAGAGTTAGCCCCTGCGGCGGTAGGCCAAGCACGGGGAACCAACCTAGCTGCACCGCGAATAGCAATATGAGCAGGAACCCGAACCAGAACTCTGGCAGAGCAAGCGCCACGGTAGTGAAGAGGAGGGCCACGCGGTCGAATGTCCCGCCCGGCCGTAGCCCGGCAAGCAGGCCAAGCCCTAAACCCAAGACTAGGGAGATGACGAACGCCATGCTGGCCACCGTCAGGGTGACGGGCATGCGGTCGACGAGCACGCGCACTACGGGGCGGCGTTCGCGTAGGGAAGCGCCGAGGTCGCCTTGCGCGACGTCGCTAAGGTAGGTGATGTACTGCGCGGGCAGGGAGCGGTCCAACCCAAGCTGTGCACGCATGGCGCTTACTTGTGAGGCGCTAGCGTCTAGGCCGCCCATGATGGTGGCGGCGTCGCCAGGAAGGGCGCGCATGGCGAGGAACACGAGCGTGAGCACCGCCCATAGCGTGATTACGAAAGATACGGTTTGGATCAGTAGATACCTTGACACGACTTCCCGTTCGGTCAACCCGCGCCTGCGCTCTGCGGTGGGGGAGGTAGTAAGCGTCACGGGTGGGGCGCCTAGCGGCTGGCCCCACCCGTGTTAGTAGCTCGTTCAGGTGCGGCGGCGGTTACCGCCACCCACGGTCACTCGAAGTGCGCGGCGCGGAAGTCGAACGAGTCGAGGAGCGGCGTCATCCAGAAGCCGACCACGCCTGCCTTCTTGCCGTAAACCCGGTCGGGCGTGCCGAAGAAGATGAACGGCGCGTCGTCGTGGATGCGGATGAGGGCCTGCGAGTAGAGCGAGTGCCGCATGGCTGGGTCGGAGGTGATGTTGGCCGTAGCGATCCAGTTGGCGACCTCGTCGTCGACGACACCGGTGTAGTTGCGGTCGGTACCGAGGCCGGTAAGGCGCCCTGAAGGGTCGAGCTTGCCGGTGTGCCCGACAACCGTCATGCCGAAGTCGTGCGGGCCGCCGTAGATCTCCGAGAGCCAGACGCCCCACTCGACGATGGAGATCTCGGCGTTGACGCCGACGTCACGAAGGAAGTCCTGCACGATCTGGCCGGCCTGGATGTGCTGCGGGTAAGGCTGCGGGAGGACGAGCTTGATCGTGAAGTCGGAGGGAACGCCAGCGTCCTTCAGGAGGGCCTTGGCCTTCTCAGGGTCGAAAGCGAACGGCGTGACGGACTCCGGGTACCACGGGCTGCCGGCTTCCATGAACGTGCCGACCTGAGTGCCGCCGCCGTACGCGACCTCGAGGACGATCTCGGTGTCGACGGCCATGTTGAGAGCGCGACGCACGCGGGCGTCGTTCAGGTATGGCAGGCGGGCGTTGATGCCGGCCACGAGCACCAGGCCGGAGGGTTCGCGGACGAGCGCGAGCGCCGGGTTGGATTCGACTGCCGCTTGCTGCGCTTGCGGGACGGTGTCGATGATGTCGAACTCACCGGTCGATAGACCTTGGTACTGGACGGCAGAGTCGCTGACGAAGCGGATGACTACCTGCTCGAGCGCTGGCGCGCCCTGGTAGTAGTCGGCGTTGCGGCTGAGGGTTATGGCGTTGTCACGTACCCACGACGCCAGCTTGAAGGGGCCGGTGCCGACTGGTTCGTTGCCGAAGTCGTGACCCTCAGCGAGCTTCTCGCTTGGGAGCATCGCACCCCAACCGGAGGCGAGGGAGGCGAGCAGCGCTGGGGTTGGCTTGGCGAGGTTGACGGTGACGGCGTGGTCGCCGTTTGGCACGACGGAGGTGATGTTGGTGAACTCGCTGGCCTTCGGTGAGGCGGTGGCCTCCGCCGAGATGCGCCCTAGGGTAGCGACGACGTCTGCAGAGTCGAACGCCGTGCCGTCATGGAAAGTGGCGTCGTTCAGTTCGAAGGTGTACGCGAGGCCGTCCGCGCTGATGGAGTACGACTTGGCGAGGGCCGGGACGATCCGGCCGCTCTGGTCGACTTCGACGAGGCCGTCGTAGATGGACTTGCCGACCTGGAAAGCGGCAGTGGCGGAAGTTACCTGTGGGTCGAGGGTGTCTGGCTGGGCGCTCATGGCCATGGTTAGGGTTTGCGCCGAGGCTGTCGCGCCGATGGCGAGCGCGGCCGCAGCAGCTACCAACACGCGAGGAACTATCCGAATCTTCATGCACTGCCTCCAATGATCCGGGCCTGTCTGGCCCGCGCTCAGTTTGAGTGGTGCGGGTCAGGGCCCCGTCAGGTGTCCTAGACCGCTAGCAGCCCCCGCCACTGCATTCGCGCCACGCTTGAGATGGTCTACATGCTAACCGGTAGCGCGCTGCGCGTCATCAAGACCGCGTGAGGCAAGCGTTAATGCTCACTCGTGAAACTGTTCACACGCCAGCGTCAGAAGCCCGTTACTTTCGACCCTTAAGCTAAAACTCAACATGACTGCCTGGATGCGCCGCTTGGCGCCGCTGATCGTCTGGACCGCCTACCTGCTTGGCTACGCGCATGTGAGCGAGCTAGCAGGCAACTACGCGCCCCTAGTAGGGCTCGTGGTCGTTGGGTTCAGCGGTTGGCTGTGGGGAGCCGCTGGCGGCTTAGCGAGTGGGGTGCTCGGCTACCTCGCCGTGCAGGTTCGCATCAGCGGGCTCGGGATCGCGCAGTGGCAACCGGTTCAACTACTCCAGGTCGACCAAACGTTCGCCTTCGTGGCGTACGGGGGGACCGGCCTAGTGATCGGGTGGCTAAGGCAGCTGGAACGCAACCTGCGCCATGAGAGGGCCGTTTCTCGACGGGCCTTGGTCGACCCCCTCACCGGTGCGCTCGTGCGTTCGGCGTTCGAGGAGCGTCTCCGCCAGGAGCTCGTACAGGCAGAAGCCTCGGACGGCGGGCTGGCGCTACTCTTCGTCGACCTCGACCGCTTCAAGTTCGTCAACGATACTTTCGGTCACGACGTTGGCGACAAGCTCCTAGCTGAGGTCGGCAAGGTCCTGCTAGGCAACGTGCGCACCAACGATCTGGTTGGCAGGGTTGGTGGCGACGAGTTCATGGTCGCGCTGTTGGGTGTGCGAGACGAGGCAGCGGCTGGACACATCGCCCGCTCGCTAGTTCGTGCGTTGGGCGCACCGCTTACCGTCGAGGAACGCGAGTTGCAGGTGTCCGCCAGTATCGGCGTGTCGCTCTACCCGCGCGACGGGCACGACACTGAGTCTCTACTGCACTCAGCCGACGCCGCCATGTACCAGGTTAAGCAAGGCGGCAAGAACGCTTTCCACTTCAGCACGGTTGAAGTGCGCACGCGCCTTTCCAGGCGGCTCGAACTCGAGCGTAAGCTCAGGCGGGCCTTGCCTGAGAACCAGCTTGAGATCGTTTACCAGCCGCAGATTCGGCTTGGTGACGACTCGCTCGTCGGCTTCGAAGCACTACTGCGCTGGCGTTCGCCTGAGCTCGGGATGGTGTCGCCGGCGGAGTTCATTCCGGTGGCCGAGGAGGCGGGCCTCATCGCCTCGATCGGGCACTGGACGTTGCGCGAGAGCGCCATGCAGCAGCGGGAGTGGCTACGCCTCGGCCTCAAGCCCGTGCGCGTCGCCGTGAACGTTTCCACGCTGCAGTTCCACCAACCGGCCTTCTACGACACCGTGAAGGGCGCCCTGGCGGACTCCGGCGTTCCAGCCGACTTGTTCGAGATCGAAGTGACCGAGAGCGTGCTCGTGCGCGATCAAGAGCTGGCTGTTCGCACACTAGGGCGGCTCGAGCGCCTCGGCGTGCGCATAGCGTTAGACGACTTCGGGACGGGTTACTCGTCGCTCGCCTACTTGCAGAGGCTGCCGATACGCACCCTCAAGATCGACCGCTCCTTCGTGTCCGGCTTAGCGCCGGCGCCGTTGACCATCTCGGAGGAAGTCTCCGGCGCCCGTAGCTCGTGGCGTAACACCGACCGCGGAAGCTTCGGGGTCGATGGGGAGCGCCCGCAGTCACCTTCCAGCTCGTCGGACATCACTGGTGCTGGCCCCATAGTGGAGGCCATCTGCGCGCTAGCGCACAAGCTCGGTAAGGACATCGTGGCTGAGGGGATCGAGACGGCGTTCCAACGCAACTTCCTCCGCCGCCTCGGAGTCGACTTGGCGCAGGGCTACTTTTTCGCCCGGCCGTTGCGACCTGCGCAGGCGGAGGAGTTGTTGCGGCGCGCTACTTCCGAGGTCAAGACCAAGGCCCGGCGTCAGCAACGCGTCTCGGAGGGTCACCGCAAGGCGCCAGAGTTCAGTTCTAGCGCCAGGTGGGCGGCGCTGGCCGCCGCTACGGCCGCCGAGGCCAACCTCGGCGCGCCAGCCCTTGCCCCGGTCGACCTGACGGTCACGTCCTCGGTGCAGAGCGCCAACCAGAAGGACGCGAAGTTCGACGACCTACTCATCTGGGAGTAGGGGCTAGTAACCGCAATCCACGCCGCCGCCAGCCAACCCGATGGCGTCCAGCTCGGCACTAGTCGGCGTAGCGCCGCTAGGTAGTGCGGTTATCAGGGTGCCTGCCGCTAGGCGCTGTGAGAGTTGAACCCCCCAAGTAGCTGTCTGGTTGACCCTCACGACGTAGAGGGGTTGGCGCAACTCGTGGTCGCTGGCACGGAAGCCGACGTTCCGCCCTTTGGCGCCCGTCGCGCCGGCGTCGACTTCCAAGAGCGCGCTGTGTAGGGCGGCGCCTGACTTGGTGGTGCCTGCTCGCGAGGCCGCCACGAGCACGGACACACCTTGATAAGCGGCCCAGGCTGGGGAGTCGAACGGTTGTCCCCAGCGAGACGAGAAGCGACTGTTGAGGTCTGCCGCCGCGCCCGTGCTGATGGTGGGGTCCCACAGTTCGAGGCGCTCGATCGCCGTGCCGGAGCCGTAGCGGTTGATGGAGGCGAGGAACTCGCGCGTTTGCGTCAACGGATCGGGGAAGGGGGCGAGACGCAGCCCGCTGCCTGCGTCTTCCGCTTGCCCGACCAGGGTCACTTGATCCGCAGCGCCAAGCAGCACCGCAACGACTTGAGCCCCAGAACTCTTGGCGTCTGCAAGCACGTCGAAGTACTGAGGACGCTCGACCTCGACGGCGGCGGAGCCAACTACGCGGTCGCCTACCGCCGTGAATGCCGCTGCGGCCCTAGCGGAGAGGGCGTCGCCCTCCGCAGAGTCCAGGTGGACGATGAACCAGTCCTGTGACGCCGTTCCAGTCCGGTAGAGGCGCGCCATGGCGTCGAGGTAGGCGCCGGCGGACGGTTGGACATGGAACGTGGTCGGCTGGCAGGTCTCGCGCAGCAAGAGGCTGGTCGAGCCGATGTTCACGAACGGCACGCCGTACTCAGCGGCCAGGTCGGCGAGCACCTCGGCCTGGCCACGGCCGATGCCTCCGACGAGGGCGTCGACTTCTCCGCGCGCGAGGAGCGCTTGCGCGGCGCGGTGCGCCGCCTCCTCGCTAGGGCTGCTCGCCAGCAGCACCTGGGCGTCGCGCCCGGCCTCCGAAGCCGTCGAGTTGGCCGCGCCCTCTGCGAAGAGCGCACCCATGCGGGCCGCGTTCCCGACGAGGTCGTTCACTCTCGCGACTTGGGTGTGTCCTCCCGTTGGCATGGGGATGACCACTCCGATCCTCAGGCTGGAGGCGTCGTGGGCTGCTTCGCCAAGGACCGGCCTGCCCAGGTCGAGAACGGGGATGTCGTACTCGGCTAACACGGCCTGGATGTCGTCCCAGAGCGCGATGATGGCGCGGTTGAGGCGGTCTCGCATGGCGACGTCGTCGCGGCGCACGACCATGGTGATGGGGATGTTCTGGAAGATCGACGGGAAGTCGAACGCCGGCTCCACGGGTTTGACAACGAGGTCAACGTCGCTGCGCGCAGCGTAGTAGCCGATGACCGGCCCCCAGCTGAAACCGACGTCGATGGCGCCTCCCACTACGTCGTTGAGCAGCCCAGCTAGGCGGTCCTCACCTTCTTCTCCGCCATAGACGCGGCTCACTTGTTTGAGGAGTCCGCGTTGCCGCAGCGCCTCGTGAGGTGGGGTTCCGAGCCCTTGGACGCCGAGCCTCAAGTCGGCCAGGTCGGGGTCGTCCATGTCGTCGATGCTTAGGCCTGAGTCCTTGCGGTAGACCATGACGTAAGGGCTCTGGTAGTAGGTGAGGGTGTTCGTGCCGCGCTCGAAGCCGTCCGCCACGCCCATGATCACGTCGCAGGTGCCCTCTGCGAAGTGCCGGTCGATGAGGTCGCTCGTGAAGGCGGTCCAGTCGTAGGTGAGGCTGGCGCCCAACTCGTCGGCTAGTAGCTCAGCGATGCGGTTCTCGAACCCGCCTCCAGTGATGCTAGAGAACGGCAGCTCGTCGGGCGGAGCACAAACGCGCAGCTCCCAACTGCGTTCCGCTTGCGTCGAGGGCGCCTGGGCCCCCGCGAGCGTTAGCGCAGCGAAAGCGAATATCAGATAGGGGACGAGTCTCGGCCAGCCGAGGGCCCGTTGGACGCTAGTTGAACGAGATAGCGGTTGACCCCGTCCTGGGGGCGTCAGATAGTTCGCTCGTCTTGACATAGTGGCTACTTTCTTTCTCCCGCCCGCAACGCTGGCCGGGCGAAGTTCTCGCAACAAGTTAGCTTGCGTGGCCCTAGTGGCCGTGTGTGGCGGTCAACCAGCGCCGACCTCATGCAAGAGAAGAGGTGCGGGGAGTCTCGCTCCCCGCACCTTGCCTGCTACTCGGGTGCAGTGTTACCCGCGCCCCGAAGGGTCGTTTAACTACTTACTGCAGGCCGAAGACGTACAGGGTCGAGCCAGCGCGGCGGTAGCGACCGGCGGCGTCAGCGGCCGTGTTGGCGCCGATCTGCGGGTCGGATGGGAGCTGGCTGGTCACGACGGCGATGAACTGACGGCCGTCCGGGCCCGTGAAGCTGATGGGGGAGCCGCGGAAGTTGGAGCCCGTGCGGAAGGTCCAGAGAACCTGGCCGTTGCGGGCGTCGACTGCGCGGAACTCGCCGGAGTCGGTGCCGCCGAAGATGAGGTCGCCAGCGGTGGCGAAGACGGGCATGGCGTCAGAGGAGACGACGGACTTGAGGCCCCAGGCCTTCTGGCCAGTCGTTGGGTCCCAGGCCTGCAGTTCGCCGCGCCAGCCGCCAGGGCCGTTGCCGATGTTGGTGAACGACATGTTGATGTAGCTCTCGCCCGGCGTGTACTCCTTCTCGGTGCCCGTGAAGGTTGCGCAACGGTTCTCGGCCTGGAAGTAGACGAGGCCGGTGCGGGGCGAGTAGGCGTCGTTTGCCCAGTTGTTGCCTGCGATGAACGGGCAGACCTGGACTTCGGTCGGGACGTCGGTGTAGGTGAGGGCGGCTTCGTTGTAGACGGGCATGCCCGTCTCCATGTCGACGCTGCTTGCCCAGGTCACGTTGGTGTACGCGAACGGCTCGGCCATCAGCTCGCCGGTGAGGCGGTCGAAGACGTAGAAGAAGCCGTTGCGAGCGGGCTTGATGAGGGCCTTGACGAGCTTGCCGTCGATGGTGATGTCGGCGATGAAGTTCTGGCCTGGTTCGTCGAAGTCCCACTGGTCCTGCGGGGTGTTGGAGTAAGCCCAGATCATCTCGCCGGTGGTGGCGTCACGTGCGATGGTCGATGCGCAGTACTTGGAGGTGTACTGGTCGAGGCCCGGCGCAGTGGCGGGGTCGCGGCGGTAGTCGGGGTTCCACGGCGCGCAGTTGGCGGTGCCGTAGTAGAAGAGGTTCGACTCCGGGTCGTAGGTGAAGTAGCCCCACGTGGTGCCGCCGCCGAGCTTCCAGGAGTCGCCGTACCAGCTGTCTACGCCGGGGTTGGCAACCTTGTCGGACGCGTAGAAGGGCGCCCAGCGCTCGCCGATGCCCATGTCTTCGTTCGGGCCGGTGCTGTAGTACTTCCAGAGCTGTTCACCGGTCTGAAGGTCGTGGGCGGCGACCCAACCACGGATGCCGCGCTCACCGCCTTCGTTGCCGATGAGGATGTTGTTGCCAACGATGAGCGGGGCGTTGGTGGTGGTCTCCGTGATGCTGAGGTCGGTGACCTGGGTGTTCCAGATGACCTCGCCGGTCGTGGCGTTCAGCGCGATGAGCTGGCCGTCGAGCGAGTTGAGGATGATCTTGCCGTCGGCATAAGCCAGGCCGCGCGACTGAGCACCACAGCAGGCCTTGGCCTGGTCGAGGTTCGGCTGGTCAACGCGGTACGACCAGAGGATATAGCCTTCACGCGCTAGATCGAGCGCGTAAACGGTGTTCGGCTTTGGCGTCAGGATGTACATCGTGTTGCCGATGACGAGGGGGGGCGCCTCAAGCGAGTCGGTGACGCCAAGCTGAAGCGTCCACTTCACCTGGAGGTTCTTGACGTTGTAGTTGGTGATCTGGCTCAGCGGGCTGTAGTTCCAACCTTGGTAGTTGCCGTTCGCCATCGCCCATTGGCTCGCGTCGCGCTGGATGCGGAGCAACTCGGCGTTGGCAGAAGCCGCGCCGAGGGTGAGCAGGACTGCAAGGGCGAGAGCCAGGAGGGTGATGGCCTTGCGCCAGCCCCGCTGGGAGGTTTTCTTGTTCGTCATTCGGTTGCCACCGTTGCCTTTCGAAAACTTGCCTCTAGTGCCGTGAGGTAGGTTCTTGCTCTTGACTCGAGGACGTCGCGCCGTAGCGCTCAGGACTCTCTTAGCGCTGCTCGGTCACCTCCTCGTCAAGCACGGCACCATAATCGTTGCCCCACGAGTTGCGGACGAAGGTAGCTACGGCCGCGATCTGATGGTCGACGAGGGCGTTGCCGAAGCCCGGCATGCCGTGCTCGATGAAACCGTGGATGATGCGCTCGGTGACGAACGAGGTGTTACCCAAGACCGAGTTGCCGGCGAGCGCGGGGCCGATGCCGCCGCCGCCAGTGGCGCCGTGGCAGACCGCGCAGTTCGCCGTGAAGAGGTGACCACCGTCGGCCATGAGCGCTTCGAAGGCGGCCGGGTCGATCGCGACTTTCTGTTGGGAAAGCTTGTCAGTAACGGCGTCGCCCTTGGGAGAGACCAGGAAGTACGCGTCGCCCAACTTCTGGCCGCGGGTCGTGCCCTCTGCCGTGTCGCGGCGGAACGTGTAGAGGGGGTGGCCGTTGTACGTGATCTGAACGCCGCCGTCAGCACGCGTCGTGGTGCCGAGGAGCGCCTGGTCAACGCCGGAGCCGGCCGTTGCTACGCCGTCGTCACCGACGAGGAGAGCGGGCCAGTTGTTGGCGCACGCGTCGACGCAGACGCTTGTGCCGTCACTGTCCTCGACGTAGAGGTAGAGAGAGTTGCCGCCTGGCGTGGCCAGCACGTCGCCGTAGTCCGCGTTGGCGACTACGTCGAGGTCGGCAGGGGTCGCGACCTGCGCCGCTACTTGGAAACCGATTCCAATCAACGCCAGTGACGCGAGAAGCGCGACTGACTTGGTGGCTCTGCTGAACATCCTTCGGACCTCCGTATGTAGTGCGTGGACTTCGGCCGTCCGGTTCCCGGTTCTGAGCCCTCCATGAGGCTCGTGGCTTGGGGTTCGCGCGGACCGCTCCGAAATGAGTGATCCGACTTGGCCTGCGTGGCCGGCCCCGTGGGAAGTGGGGGACGAAGCCCAAACGCAACTCGGTTTGAGAACGATGATATATGGGACGTTTGTCCCTAGGCAAGGCCCAGGAGGCGCGGCCGTGCTCGAACGTAGAGTGCAAAACCTTCGAACGCCTCGTTCCTGACGGCAACTAGCACCATCGGCGCTGGCCGATTGATGAAGAGTTGGTGCGTCCTGCGCTACCACGGCGGGTGCGTCAACGTGCTACTATTCTCTTTCGCGGGCTGCAGGCCGTAGGTACCCGCCTCATGGCTGCGAACGGCGCGAGCGACCACATGCGAGCTAGCGCGGCCAGTAGCACGGCTAGCCAGCTACGGTAGGCAGCAGGACCCAGCGAGTAGGTGACCAGGGTAAGGACGATTTCGAGGAGCCAAGTGAGACTTAGGTTCGCACGGCATCAGGTGCTGTGCGCATGTTCGTGTCTTGGCTCTATGGTGCGCGCGTACAAGCCATCGCGGCGACTTCTCGGGAGGTAATGGTGGCGGACAAAATCAAGACCGACAAAGTGAAGGCAACTGGAGCTAAGGGTGCCGCCACGATTGGCGAAGAGGCAGCAACGAGCACCAAGGCGACTAGCGCGAAGGGGACCAAGACCCCTGCAACTAAGGCCAAGACTGCGGCCGCCAAGACGCCTGCGGCGAAGCCGAAACCGGCCAAGGCGTCGGCTGTCAAGGCCAAGACCGCAGCGCCAGTGGCTGAACAAGCCAAGGCGCCCGCCAAGACGAAGGCGAAACCAGCAGCCAACTCGGTTGCGGGAGCAGACGCTGTTCCGGCGGCGGCAACGAAGAAGGCAGCGACCAAGGCGCCCGCCACCAAGGCCGCAGCAGCTAAAGCCGCGACGACCAAGGCTAGCGCCGTGAAGGCGAAGCCCGCGGCAAGCGACGCCGCGGTGAAGCCTGCGGCCGCCAAGGCGTCGCCCGCCAAGTCCGCGCCCGCCAAG
>ERZ778017.988-NODE-988-length-32459-cov-5.330916_pt1 | contig 32459 bp, 37 predicted proteins | sample MGYA00375747_ERZ778017 | MGnify/ENA primary metagenome ERZ778017 (study PRJEB29350, sample SAMN05509838) | bioreactor metagenome | biome: bioreactor; material: wastewater | place: South Africa: University of Cape Town | collected 2014-03-17 ...
GATCGTGTACAGGTTGCCCCAGTTCAGGTACTGGCTGTCGACGAACTCGGCGCCGTTCTCGAGCACGCCGATGATCAGGCCGCCGAGGATCGCGCCGACGATCGAGTCGATGCCGCCCAGGATCACCACCGGGAACACCTTGATGCCGAAGAACGACAGCGCCGACGAGACGCCGTTCACCATGCCGACCACTACGCCGGCGAGCGCCGAGACCATCGCGGAGATGGCCCACGCCATCGCGAACACCGACTTCACCGAGATGCCCAGGCTCTGCGCGACCTGCTGGTTGAAGGCCGTGGCGCGCATCGCCAGGCCCAGCCGCGAGAATTTGAAGAACCACGCGAAGCCGGCCATGATGATCAGCGAGATCACCATCGACATCACGTAGGGCGTCTGCACGTTCAGCCCGAGGATGTCGATCGACTTCGTGCCGAACACTTCCGGGTAGGGCTTGGCCCACACGCCGAAGATCCACTTCATCATCGCCTGGAAGAAGATCGACAGCCCGATCGTGACCATGATCACCGAGATGATCGGCTCGCCGATCATCGGGCGCAGCACGATCACCTGCAGCAATATCCCGAACACCATCATGAAGGCGAGCGTGACGGGAAAGCCGATCCAGAACGGCAGCTGCCAATAAGTAAGAAGCCACCAGCAGACCCAGGCGCCGATCAGCAGGAACTCGCCCTGCGCGAAGTTGACGATCTGCGTGGACTTGTAGATCAGCACGAAGCACATCGCCACCACGCCGTACAGCGTGCCGATGATGAGCCCGTTGACGAGCAGCTGGATGAGGAGCGTCGTGTTCATGATGCGGATCAGGCGGTGACCGCCTCCTTCTCGTCGGTGCGCCGCACCGGCGGCCGGTACGCCTTCAGCGTCTCGACGACGAGATCGGTGCGGATGCGCGCCTTCGTGCCGTCCTGGAAAGTGATCATCGTGTCGACGTGCACTCTCGGCTCGCCGGCGTAGATCGCGTCGATGATGTCGGCGTATTTCTCGTTGATCACGCCGCGGCGCACCTTGCGCGTGCGCGTGAGCTCGCCGTCGTCGGCGTCCAGCTCCTTGTAGAGCAGCACGAACTTGCCGATGCGCTGGGCCTCGGGCAGCGTGGCGTTGACCTTCTCGAACTCGTCGCGCAGCAGCGCGTACACCTGCGGCTGCGCCGAGAGGTTCGTGTAGTTGGTGAACGCGATGCCACGCTGCTCGGCCCACTTCGAGACGATCGAATAGCGGATGCAGATGATCGCCGACAGGAACGGCTTGTCGTGCCCGAGGATCACCGCCTCGGCGATGAACGGCGAGAACTTCAGCTTGTTCTCGATGAACATCGGCGAGAAGCGCGTGCCGGTGGAAGTGACGGCGAGGTCCTTGATGCGGTCGATGACGACGAGGTGCCCGTTCTCGCTCTTGATGTAGCCGGCATCGCCCGTGTGCATCCAGCCGTCGCGCAGGTCGGCGCGCGTGGCTTCCTCGTTCTTGTAGAAGCCGAGGAACAGGCCCTCGCTCTTCGCGACGATCTCGCCGACGCCGTTGGCGTCGGGGTTGTCGATGCGCACTTCGGAGGTGTCGAAGGGAACGCCGACCGTGTCGAAGTCGACGTCGTCGGGGCGGTGGATGGTGTAGGCGCCGGCCAGCTCGGTCTGCCCGTAGATCTGGCGCAGCGGAATGCCCATCGCCTGGAAGAAGCGGAAGGTTTCGGGCCCCAGCGCCGCGCCCCCGGTGGCTGCCGACTTCAGGTAGGTGAAGCCGAGCCGGTCGCGCAGCGCGCGGAACAGGATCCAGTCGGCCAGCCGCGAGCGGCGGCGCTTTTCGAGCGCCGCGAGCCCCAGCTTCATGCCGAGCGCGAACATCTTCTGCTTGAAGCGCGTGGCGTCCATGACGCGCGCGCGCACGTCGGCGGCGATCTGCTCCCAGACGCGCGGGGCGAGCAGCACGAAGGTGGGCCCGATCTCGCGCAGGTCTGCCATCTGCGTCTCGGGCTCCTCGACGAAGTTGACCGTGATGCGCGAGATCAGCGCCTGCCCCACCGCGTAGACCTGCTCCATGATCCACGGCAGCGGCAGCATCGAGACGTAGTTGTCGGTGGGCAGCTTCGGGTCGGCGCGCAGGTACGACAGGCAGTGCGCGAGGAACGGGCCCGACTGCAGCATCGCGATCTTCGGGTTCGACACCGTGCCCGAGGTGGTGCACAGCACCGCAACGTCGGTGCCCTTGCCGAGCGCCACCTCGTTCTCGAAGCGCTTCGGGTCCTCCGCGTGCAGGCGGGCGGCCGCGGCCTTCAGGTCGTCCCAGCTCATCAGCCGCGCGTCGTCGTACTTGCGCATGCCGCGCGGGTCGAAGTAGACGATGCGCTCGATGCACGGCAGCCGCTCGGCGATCTCGAGCAGCTTGTCGACCTGTTCCTCGTCCTCGGCGAGCACGACGCGCACCTGCGCGTAGTCGACGAGATACGCCACTTCCTCGTTCAGCGCGTCGGAATAGATGCCCAGCGACATGCAGCCGATCGCGTGCGCGGCCAGCTAGCCCCACACCATCTCCGGCCGGTCCTTGCCGATGATCGATACGATGTCGCCGCACCGCACGCCGAGCGAGAGCAGGCCGAGCGCGATCTCGCGTACCCGGTCGCGGTAGTCGGACCAGGTGAACTCGTTCCAGATGCCGAATTCCTTCTCGCGCATCGCCACCTCGCCGGGCCAGCGCGCAGCGTTGTGCAGCAACAGCTTCGGGAAGGTGTCGTGCTCGACGACGTCGGCGTATTCCGTAGCCATGGCTTCAGGCCTGCGCAGGCTCGACGGGTTGCGCGTCGTCCACGCCGAGGTAGGCTGTCTTCACCTGCTCGTTGTCCATGATCTCGTGCGGCAGGCCGGCGGCGATCACGCGACCGAAGTCGAGCACCATCACGCGCTGCGAGATGTCCATCACCACGCCCATGTCGTGCTCGATCATGATCACCGTCATCCCCCATTCCTCGTTGAGGTCCACGATGTAGCGCGCCATGTCCTCCTTTTCCTCGAGGTTCATGCCGGCCATCGGCTCGTCGAGCAGGATGAGGTCGGGGCGCACCGCCACCGCGCGCGCCAGCTCGACGCGCTTGCGCAGCCCGTAGGACAGCGTGCCGGCCACCGCCTTGCGGATGTGGCTGATCTCGAGGAAGTCGATGATGTCTTCCACATGGCGCCGATGCGCCAGCTCCTCCTTCTGCGCGCCGCCGAACCAGTACAGCGAGCCGCCGAGGAAGCTGTTCTTCATCAGGTGGTGGCGCCCGACCATGATGTTATCGAGCACCGTCATGTGGCTGAAGAGCGCCAGGTTCTGGAAGGTGCGCCCTAGCCCGAGCGCCGCGCGCTGGCTCGGCGTGAGCCGCGTGATGTCGCGGCCCTTGAAATGGACGGACCCGGCGGTAGGCGAGTAGCGCCCCGAGATGCAGTTCAGCATCGACGTCTTGCCGGCGCCGTTCGGGCCGATGATCGAGAAAAGCTCGCCGGCGCGGACCTCGAAGTTCACATCCATCAACGCCTTCACGCCGCCGAATTGCAGCGAGACGTCGCGCACACCGAGAATCGGCCCCTGGTTGCTGGCCAACCTGCAGTCCCTCCTCTCTCTTGTCCGCGAAGTCTATGGTACGCGCGTCGGTATAGTTGTCGCCTGACCGACAAACTCAGGGATAACCGGGGGCCGTGTCCGCATCGGGGGAGCACGTCGCGCTGTCACCATGGCTGCACGAGCTTGACGCAGCGCAGCAAGAACGCGTGCGCCGCGACCTCATCGAGCGCGAGCTGCACGCCGGCGCGTTCGTCTGTCGCAAGGGCGGCCCGGTCGAGCACTGGATCGGCGTCGTGCGCGGCATCGTCAAGGTGAGCAACGTCTCGTCTGCCGGCAAGCCGGTGACGCTCACCGGCATCGCCGCCGGCGGCTGGTTCGGCGAAGGATCGCTGCTGAAGGACGAACCGCGCAGGTACGACGTCGTGGCGCTGCGCGACAGCCGCATCGCGTACCTGCCTCGCGCGACCTTCCACTGGCTGCTCGACACCAGCATCCCGTTCAACCGCCATCTGCTGCAACAGCTCAACGAGCGGCTCGGCCAGTTCATCGGCACGGTGGAGATCGACCGGCTGCTCGGGCCCGACGCGCGCGTCGCGCGCTGCCTCGCGCAGCTGTTCAATCCGCTGCTCTATCCGGCCGTCGGCACGCGTCTGGAGATCTCGCAGAGCGAGATCGGCTTCCTGACCGGGCTGTCACGGCAGACCGTGAACCGCGCGCTGCAGCGGCTCGGCCGCGACGGCCTGGTGCAACTGGAATACGGTGCGTTGACGGTGGTGTCGCTCGAGGCGCTGAGGCGCTTCGACGGGTGAGGCGCTACAGAGCGCCTCTCATGCCGCTACGGTGATCCCAGCCGCCTGCGCTCGACGCGCGGGCCGCACAACGATTTCGACATGTTGATCAAGCGATACCAGCGCTTGCATAAGGCGTTCAAGCGAAATGTTCTGCAGTCTGTAGCGTCGCACCTGCGACACCTTGGGCTGCGTCATGCCGGTGAGATGGGCCACCTCGATCTGGCTCAAACCTCGCTCCTCGACCAGAGAGTTCAGCCTCACCGCGAGCACGGTCTTCGCCGACAGTTCTTCCGCATCGTCAAAGCCGAGGTCAGCCAGCACGTTGTCGGTGCCTCGAGAGAGTTCTTTGCGCGTCATCACGGTCTCCCGCTCAACCCGTAACGGGCAAGCACTATCTTCAAACGCTTCTCGATCAACGCCACGTCCGGCGGAGGCGTCGCTATGCCGGACTTGGACTTCTTCTGAAACGCATGCAGCACATGCACGGCATCGTGGATGCGCACGGTATAGACAGCGCGGAACGTATCGCCCCGATGGTCTTCCACCAATTCATACACCCCTGAACCCAGTCCTTTCCAGGACTTGGCCGAATCAGGGGTGCCTCCCAACTGGACGACGAACAGCGCGACACCCATGTCCTTCTGCACCGGGACGGGAAACTTCTTGAAGTCCTTCTTCGAGGAGCCCTCCCAGTAGAGAAGCTTGCGTTTCTCGCTCATGGATTATACCCGTTCAGGTATAAAATCCAACCCACGAGCGGTCAGCGATCGTACCGATAGAACCCGCGCCCCGTCTTCCGGCCGAGCAGCCCCGCGTCGACCATCTCGCGCAGCAGCGGCGCCGGGCGGTATTTCGGGTCGTTGAAGCTGCCGTAGAGCACTTCCATCACGGCCAGTTCGACGTCCAGGCCGATCAGGTCGCACAGCGCGAGCGGGCCGATCGGGTGATTGCAGCCGAGCTTCATGCCGGCGTCGATCTCCTCGGCGCTGGCCAGGCCCTCCTGCAGCGCGAAGATCGCCTCGTTGATCATCGGGCACAGGATGCGGTTGACGACGAAGCCGGCGCTGTTCTTCACGCCGATCGGCGTCTTGCCCAGTCGCTGCGCGAGCGCGGTGACGGCCTGCACGGTTTCGTCGGAGGTGCGCAGCCCGCGGATGATCTCCACCAGCGCCATCACCGGCACCGGGTTGAAGAAATGCATGCCGACGAAGCGCTCGGGATCCTTCAGCGACGCGGCGAGCTTCGTGATCGAGATCGACGAGGTGTTCGTCGCGATGATCGTTCCCGGCTTCACGATCGCCGCGACGTTGCGCAGGATCTTCTCCTTCAGCGCCTCGTTCTCGGTGGCGGCCTCGATGACGAGGTCGCATGCGGCGAGGTCCTCGGCGCGCGTCGTCGTGCGCACGCGGCCGATCATCGCCGCCCTGCCGGCCGCGTCGAGCGAGCCCTTCTTCACCAGCCGCTCGAGCGAGCCGTCGATCGCGCGCAGTCCGCGCGCGGTGGCCGCCTCGTCGATGTCCTGCATGACCGCGCCGATGCCGGCGGCCACGCACGCCTGCGCGATGCCGCTACCCATCGTGCCGGCGCCGATGATGCCTACGCTGTCGATTGCCATTGCCGTGAACCCTGTTCGTCGTTCGGGAGCGGGAATTGTAGGCGAGCGGTCTGCCCCGCTCGCCGCGCGTCCCGCGCCCTCAGTCGCCGCGCGCGTCGAAGCCCGCGTCGCGCAAGCGCCGCAGCACCCGCTCGACGTGCGCCGGCGACTCGGTCTGCACGACGATCTCCACCTCCACCCGCTGCGCGCCCGTCGTTCCGAAGGCGCGCTCGTGGTGGATCTGCTCGATGTTCGCGCGCTCCTCGGCGAGCAGCGTGGTCACGCGCGCCAGCGCCCCCGGCGCGTCGCGCACGTCGACGATCAGGCGCGCCAGCCGCCCCGAACGCGCGAGCCCGCGCTCGATGATCGCAGCGAGCAGCAGTGGATCGATGTTGCCGCCGGTGAGGACGAGGCCGACATGCCGTCCGCGGAATCGCTCCGCATGCGCGAGCACCGCGGCGAGCCCTGCCGCGCCCGCGCCTTCGACCACGGTCTTCTCGATCTCGAGCAGCAGCAGGATGGCCTGCTCGATGCGGGCGTCATCGACCAGCAGCACGTCGTCCATGTGGCGTCGCAGCAGCGGCAGCGTGACCGATCCGAGCCGGTTCACCGCGATGCCGTCGGCGATCGTCGAGGCACCGAGCGGATGGCGCCCGCCGCGCAACGCGTCGTGCACGAGCGCGAAGCGCTCGCTCTGCACGCCGACGACGCGCACCGATGGACGCAGGCGGTGCAGCGCGATCGACACGCCGGCCGCTAGCCCCCCGCCGCCGATCGGCAGGACGACGTCGTCGAGCCGGTGCGCCGAGCGCGCGATCTCCAGACCGACCGTGCCCTGGCCGGCGATCACGGCCGGATCGTCGAAGGGATCGATCCGCGTCAGCCCCCGCTCGGCGGCGAGCGCCGCGCCATGCGACCAGGTTTCGTCGAAGCGCTCGCCGTGCAGCACGATCGTCGCGCCGAGCGCGCGCGTGCGCGCGATCTTCACGGGCGACGTGCCCGAAGGCATGACGATCGTCGCCGGCGCGCCCAGGCGCTTCGCGTGCCAGGCGACGCCCTGCGCATGGTTGCCCGCCGACACGGCGAGCACGCCGCGAGCGAGCACTTCGGGCGGAAGTTGCGCCAGCCGGTTCAGCGCGCCGCGCTCCTTGAACGACGCGGTGAACTGCAGGTTCTCGAACTTCAGGTACAGCTGCGCGCCGGCGATGTCCGACAGCGTGCGCGAATGCAGGAACGGCGTCTGCTCGACCTGCCCGGCGATGCGCCGCTCGGCCTGCTCGACGTCGTCGAAGCCGACGGCCTCGCGCGCCGACTCGGCGCCGTCGTCCATTCAGGCGTTCTCGCGGCGCGTGCTCCTGCCGCGTTGTCGCTGGGCGCCACTCATGGGGCCACTCATGTCGCCACTCATGTTGCCATTCACGCGCCGCGTCGGATCGGAACCTTCGGTCGGAATCGGCCGCGTCTCGCGCGGCAGCGCACCCGCGCTCGCCTGCCGCGCGCGCTTCTTGCGACTGTGCACCTGCTCCGCTTCGTCGGCCGAGTGGCTCACCTTCAGCCCGCCCTCCTGTTCGGCCAGCTCGGCGAGCCGGCAATAGAAGTCGTGCAGCTTGAGCAACGATTCCTCGTCGAGATCCTCGATCGCCACCAGGCGGTTGCTCGCGTATTCGTGCGACGCGAGCAGCTCGTTCAGCTTCAGGTGCACCGCGCGGCTGTCCTTGTTCTGCGCGTGCTGGATCAGGAAGACCATCAGGAAGGTGACGATCGTCGTTCCGGTGTTGATCACCAGCTGCCAGGTCTGCGAGAAACCGAACATCGGTCCGGTGATCGCCCAGACGACGACGGCGAGCGCCGCCAGCACGAAGCCGGCGCTGCTGCCCGAGGCGAGGCTCGCGCGCGCGGCGAGGCGCTCGAACACGCCGTACGCGCGCTGCCGCCGGCCGGCGGCGCGCGAAGCGCGCGCCTGCCCAACGCGCGTCGATGCGTTCATATCCGATGCTCCGCAGCGCGGCGCGATGCGGGCCGCTGTGCGCCGGCCGTGCAATTGTCGTGCCCACCGCGACGCCGCACCGACAGTTCGAGCACGAGGAACAGCACCGCTGCCACGGCGAGCGGCACGAGGTAGTAGACCGCCCTGTAGGCCAGCACGGCGGCCAGCACCGCGCCGGTGCCCATCGACCAGCCGAGCATCGCGACGAACACGCCCTCGATCACGCCCAGCCCGCCGGGGATATGCGCGAGCGCGCCCGCGATGCTGGCCACGCAGACGACCGCCAGGGCCGTCGCATAGCTCGCCTGGTGTCCGATCAGCACGAAGACGACGGCCGCGATCACCAGCCAGTTCGATGCGCCGAGCAGCAACTGCCGCAGCGCCATCCCTGCCGACGGCAGCAGGAACGTCCGACCGCGAAACGACAGCTCGCGCCGCGGCGAATAGCAGCACAGCGCCACGTAGGCGAGCGACACCGCCACCATCACCGCGCCGATCACGCGCATCGCCCCGTCGCCGGCCTTCCACCCTTCGGGAAACTCGACCCCGCCGAGCGCGAACACGGAGCCTGCGACCAGCAGGTAGCCGATCCAGTTCGTCGCGATGCTGAACGCGATCATCGCCGCGATCTTCCGCTGCTCGACCCCGAGCCGCGAATACAGGCGCAGCCGAAAGCCGGCTCCGCCGACGATCGATCCGATGTTCAGGTTGAACGCGTAGCTGACCGCGCCGATCAGGACCGTGCGCCGGTTCGACACGGGCGCGCCCACGTAACGGCGACTCAGGATGTCGAAGCAGCCGTAGAGCAGGTAGCTCGCCGCGGCCAGTCCGAAGGCGAGCATCAGCGTCGAGGCGCGGTAGTCGCGCAGCGTCGCGAGCACCTCCGACCAGTCGACCGTCTTCGCCTGCCGCCAGGCGAGCCACCCGGCCAGGCAGAAGAAGGCGAGCAGCAACGCGCGCCCGAGTACGCGTCGCGCAACTCGCATCAGCCGTTGACGATCTCCCCGCCGTTCGGATGCAGCACCTGCCCGCTCATGTAGCTCGAGTCGTCGCTGGCGAGGAACACGTAGCAGAGCGCCACTTCGGCGGGCTGACCGGGCCTCTTCATCGGAACATCGCTGCCGAAGGTCGACACGTGCTCGGCATCGAAGCTGGCGGGAATCAGCGGCGTCCAGATCGGTCCGGGCGCCACCGCGTTGACGCGTATGCCTTTCTCGGCCAGTTGCAGCGCCAGCGAGCGGGTGAACGAGGCGATCGCGCCCTTCGACGACGAGTAGTCGACCATCCCCGGGCTGCCGGCATAGGCAGTGACCGAAGCCGTGTTCACGATCGCCGCCCCCGGCTTCAGGTGCTTCAGTGCCGCCTTGACCAGGTGGAACATCGAGAAGACGTTGGTGCGGAAGGTCCGCTCGAGCTGCTCGACCGGGATGTCTTCGATCGAGCGCCGCACGTGCTGCTCGCCGGCATTGTTGACGACGACGTCGAGCCGACCGAAGGTCGAGAGGGCCTCGTCGACCAGCCGCTGCGCGGTCGCCGGATCGCCGATGTCGCCCATCGAGGCTATGCATCGCCGGCCGGCGGCCTCCACCAGCCGCACCGTCTCCTGCGCGTCCTCCCGCTCCTCGAGGTAGCCGATCACCGAATCCGCGCCCTCGTGCGCGAAGGCGAGCGCGACCGCACGGCCGATTCCGCTGTCGCCGCCGGTGACGATCGCCACGCGCCCGGCGAGCTTGCCGCTGCCGGCGTAGCCCGGCTTCTCGCTCGCCGGCTGCGGCGACATTTCGGTCTGTCGGCCCGGCTGCCGGTCCTGGTGCTGCGCAGGCAGCGTCTTCGACGATTGCTGTTCGGCCATGACGAGGATTCCTGCATGGGCAACACGGCGCCACGACGGCGGCGCACCGTCACCCGCTGCAGGGTGCGTGCCCGCGCCTGCCCGCAACGCAAGGAATCAGCGCAGCGCGTGCTCCCGCCGGTATTCGCCTTCGCCTGCGTGCCCGGCGTCGCCCTGCACGGCGCGCGCGCCGGGCGAACGTTCGACGTCGTCCGGCCGTAGCCCGACCGTCTGCAATTGCGGCTCGTGGGTCGGCAGCCAGGTTGCCCACTTCGGAAAGCGTCGAAGAACGTGGAAGACGACGAAGCTCGGCACCAGTCGCCACAGCCCCGGGTTGCGCGCCCCTCCGGGTTCCATGGCCGTGCAGTGCTTCTCGATCAGGCGTTCGAGCCGCTCGTGCAGGTCGGTCGCGAAGGCGCGATCGCGCAGCATCAGGTTCGCCTCGAGATTCAGCGACAGGCTCAACGGATCGAGATTGCTCGAACCCACCGTGGACCATTCGTCGTCGACCACCGCGACCTTCCCGTGCAGCGGGCGCTCGCAATACTCGTGGATGCGCACGCCGGCGCGCAGCAGATGCTCGTAGAGCATGCGCGCGGCGATGCGCACGATCGGCATGTCGGGCTCGCCCTGAAGGATCAGCTCGACGCGTACGCCGCGCCGCGCGGCGCGGCGCATGTCGCGCAGCAGCCGGTAGCCGGGAAAGAAATACGCATTGGCCAGGCAGACATACGAGCGCGCCGCGCGGAACGCGATGCGGTACTGGCGCTCGATGTCGTTGCGATGCATGCCGTTGTCGCGCACGACGAAGGCGGCGAGCGCGCCGTCTTCGCGGCGTGCGCCGAGCGAGGCTTCGGCCGCGGCCGGCCGGCGCCGCTCGAGCCATTCACCGAGCACCTGGCGCAGCGTGCGCCGGCGCTCGCGCGGAAGCGCCTGCAGCACGAAGCGATGGATCGTCGCGACGATCGGTCCGCGCACCTCGACCGCATAGTCCTGCTTGGCCATCGGACCGAAATCGGCCAGATGATCCGCAGAGAAATTGATGCCGCCGACGAAGGCGGTCTCCGCGTCGACGACGACGATCTTGCGGTGCATGCGGCGGAACAGATTGCGGCGAAAGCCGAAGATCTTCGACTTCGCGTCGAACAGGTGCACGCGAACGCCTGCCCTGGTGAGCGCCGAGAGGAACTCCCTCGTGAGATCCGACGAACCGTAGCCGTCGACGGTGAGATCGATCTGCACGCCGCGGCGGCCCGCTTCGACGAGCACCCGCTGCAGCTCGTTGCCGACCTTGTCCTCGAAGAGGATGAAGGTTTCGATCACGATCTGCCGCCGTGCGCAGGCCATCGCCTCGAACACCCGCGGGTAGTAGGCCTCGCCGTTCTCGAGGAGCCGTGCCCGGTTGCCGCCCACCCAGCGGGCCTTCACAGCACCAGCTCCGCGGCCAGCGGCGCGTGGTCCGACAGCCTCGACCAGGGCTGCGGACGCAACATCACCGGACGCGCGGTGCGCGCGTTGCGCACGTAGATGCGATCGAGCTTGAGCACCGGCCAACGCGCCGGAAAGGTGCGCGCGGCCGACCCGGTCGCCTGCACGAACACTTCGGCCAACCCCGCGCAACGACGCAATCGCGCATGCGCGCGCAGGCGCCAGTCGTTGAAATCTCCGGCGACGATCAAAGGCGCGTGAGGAGGCGTCTTCTCGTCGATCTGCTGGCACAGCCGCTCGAGCTGCCAGCGCCGCTGCGCCTCGTTCAGCCCGAGATGCACGCAGATCGCATGCACCGGCAACGACCTGCCGGGAATCTCGAGAACGCAGTGCAGAAGCCCGCGCCGTTCGCAGCCGTTCACCGAAACGTCGCGGTTCTCGAAGCGCACGATCGGGAACTTCGACAGCACCGCGTTGCCGTGATGTCCGCCGCGATGCACGGCGTTCTTGCCGTAGGCGTACTGCGGCCAGATCGAGTCGGCAAGGAACTCGTACTGCGACGCGGGCCAGTGGCCGCTGCGACGGTCCGGCGGCACCCTGGCCTCGCCCAGCACCTCCTGCAGGAACACGATGTCCGCCGACACCGCGCGGACCGCCTCGCGCAGTTCGTGCAGCACGAAACGGCGGTTGAACGCGGTGAAGCCCTTGTGGGTGTTCACCGTCAGCACTCGAACCCGCAGCGGCTCCGGCACCGGCCGCGGCGCGGCGGAAGTTGCAGCGACGGCGTCCCCGGACCGGGCCGGGGAACCGCGATCACCCGACACGGACCCGCAGTCGATTATCGACTTCCTTCACTCCCCAGGCGCCGTCGGCGATGTCCTCGATCGCGAACTTGCTGAAGCGATCGGGCACCTCGCCCTCGAGCCGTACGTGGCCGTCGTCCACGTGCAGCTCGACCCGGCTCAGGTCGATCCACGACTCGTCGCTCAGCCGCTCGCAGATGTCGTCGCGCAATCGCTCGTCGGAACGCACGTAGCCCTTCGGGCCCCTGCGCTCGACTCCGCCGTTGCGGTAGCGCGCGATGCCGGCCGTTCCGCTCGGCGAGGGCGCGCCGACGACGTTCCCGTACAGACGGCTTCCGTATTCGCCACGCCGCCACAGTTCGTCGCGATCCTCGGGGTCGTATGATCGAGTCTCGTCGAAGCGCCCGTACAGGCGCGCGTCCCGCCACCCCGACTCGTCGCCATAGCTTGCGCCGCCCGGGTAGTGGTAGCCGCGCCCGGTGAACCGCGTATCGAGTTCGCGTTGCGACGGCGCGGCGTCGTCCGGCGAGTCGAAGTGCCGCGGCCGGTAGCGCTGCGGCATCGCCTCCCCGGTGCGCGGATCGTGCATCGGCGCCTCGAAGCCGCTGTCGCGCTCGAACTCGTGGGCATCGCGGTTGGGACGCGTTCCCCGCATCCGGCCGGGATCGTTCGTTTTCGGGCTTTGCATCCGACACCTCCGTTGCGTGCTCCGCTGCCGTGCCGCTGACCGACGCAAGCGACGTGCCTTTCGGCAAGCGGGAGCGGTTGCGCTGCAAATCCGGGACCAACGGGCTTGCCGGCGCTGCGCGCCTCCGGGCACCCGGCTTGCTGCGTTCCCACCTCGGGCGCCTCGCGAGAGCGACAAGCAAGCGACTCGACGCCCGACCCCGGAGGAGCCTTCATGTCCATGCCCTGCGCGCGCGCGATGCGTGCCTGATCGATGGGTTCGCGCCCTCTCGCTTCGATGGCCCGGCCGCCGACCGGCAGCGATGCGGCGCTGCGCCTGCGTTTCATCGAGAACCGCGGTGCAACGGCACAGCTCGCCGAAGGCCTGTCCGATGCCGATGCGACGGTCCAGTCGATGCGCGACGCAAGCCCGACGAAATGGCATCTGGCGCACACGACCTGGTACTTCGAGGCCTTCGTGCTGGGACCCCACGACGAGCGCTACCGGCCATTCGACCCGCGCTTCGCCTACCTGTTCAATTCGTATTACGAAACGCTGGGCGCGCGTCATCCGCGCCCGCAGCGCGGCGTGCTCACGCGCCCCGATCTGGCTCGCGTGCGGCAATACCGGGCGCACGTCGACGAAGCCATTGCATCGCTGCTCGCGCGCCTGCACGAATTGCCGCAGCGAAAGGCGCAGGCGATACGCGAACTCGTCGAACTGGGCGTGCAGCACGAGCAGCAGCACCAGGAACTGCTGCTCACCGACCTGCTGCACCTGTTCTCGCTGAATCCGCTCGCGCCCGTTTACCGTGAAGCGCCCGCCGGCCTTCGCGGCGCTGCGCTCGCAGGCATGCGCAATGCCGCGCCAGACTCGCCGGCGCAACCGCGCGCGAGTGCACAGCCGGCCCGCTTCGTCCCCTTCCCCGGCGGACGCGTGTCGATCGGCCACGACGCCGACGACTTCGCCTACGACTGCGAGTGCCCGGCGCACGAAGTCCTGCTGCAGCCTTTCGCCATCGCCAGTCGCCCGGTCACCAACGGTGAATGGCTCGACTTCATCGCCGACGGCGGCTATCGCGACCCGTTGCTCTGGCTGTCCGACGGCTGGGATCGCGTGCGCGAAGAGCACTGGGAAGCTCCGCTGTACTGGCGGCCTGGCGACGACGGCTGGACGACGATGAGCCTGCACGGCGAGCTCGCGCTCGACCTGCATGCGCCGGCGGCGCATGTCAGCTACTACGAAGCCGACGCCTTCGCGCGCTGGGCCGGCAAGCGCCTGCCCACGGAATTCGAATGGGAGGCCGCGGCGCGCGCTTCGCTTCGCGATGACCATGGCGCAGGCGTGGACGACGACAACGCCCGCGCCCGCACCGACGGCGAGCGCATCGACCAGTCTCCCGTTACCATCGGACACTTCGCCGACGACGCCTGTTTCCTTCCGCTGCCGCCGCGCGAGTCGTTCCCGCTGCAGCAGCTGTTCGGCGACGTCTGGGAATGGACATCGAGTTCTTTCGCGCCCTATCCGGGCTTCCGCGCCGCGCCCGGCGCTGCCGGCGAATACAACGGCAAGTTCATGTGCGGGCAGTACGTCCTGCGCGGCGGTTCCTGCGCCACTGCGCGCGGCCACGTCCGCGCCACCTACCGCAACTTCTTTCCACCCCATGCACGCTGGCAGTTCTCCGGCGTGCGCCTCGCCGAGGATCGTCCATGAGCAGCACGCAGCATCTCCGCACCTCCTCCCCCGGCGCCGAGCCCCGCACCCCGCGGCCGCTGCTGCGTCCGCCGGCGGAACTCGACCGCCCCGGCCGTGCGTCCGGCGATCGGGTAGACACCCGGCGGTCGCGAGAGTTGCGGGCGGAGATCACCGGCTGGACGAGCTACGACCCGCGCCTGGCGGCCGACGTGCTCGCCGGCCTTTCGCAGCCGCAAAAATCGATTCCGTCGACGTGGCTGTACGACCAGCGCGGCTCGCAGCTGTTCGAAGCGATCACCGAACTGCCGGAGTACTACGCCACGCGCAGCGAGATCGCGCTGCTTCGCGGCTGCGCCGCCGAGATCGCCGAGGAGATCGGACCGGACGCGACGATGATCGAGATCGGCGCCGGCTCGAGCCGCAAGACGCCGCTGCTGCTCGGCGCGATGCAGCGTCCGTACGCCTACGTGCCGGTCGACATCTCCGGCGCTTTCCTGATGCATTCGGCCGCGCTGCTGCGCGGTCGCTTCCCCGACGTGCGCATCATGCCGGTGGTCGGCGACTTCAAGCGGCCGGTGCAACTGCCTCACGCGCTTCGCTTCGCGCCGGCGCGCGGGCGACGGATCGTCTTCTTCCCCGGCTCGACGATCGGCAACCTCATGCCCGACGAAGCGGTGCAATGCCTCGAACGGCTCGGCGACCTGTGCGGGCCGAACGGCCTGCTCGTTCTCGGCGTGGACCAGAACCGCAGCGAGGAGACGCTGCTGCCCGCATACAACGACGCCGACGGCGTCACGGCAGCCTTCAACCTGAACCTGCTCGAGCGGATCAATCGCGAGCTGGGCGGCACCTTCGACGTCGGCGCCTTCCGCCACGAAGCGCGCTACGACCGCGCGCAGCACCGCATCGAAATGCACCTGGTGAGCGTTCGCGAGCAGTCCGCCGAAGTGCTGCGCCGGCCGTTCGCCTTCGCGCAGGGCGAGACGCTCCATACCGAGAACTCGTACAAATACGATCTCGAGGCGATACGGACGATGGCCGCGCGCGCGAAGATGCATCGGCTCGCCGGCTGGGTCGAAGACCGCGGCCGCTTCGCGCTGCACCTGCTCGCGCCGCGCGTCTGAACGGCGCGCATCCCGGGCGCCGCGCGCCTGAGCGGCGCGCGTCAGCCGAGCGGACGCCCGGGGTCGTCGTCCTCGGGCATCTCGGCCTCCGCGTGCAGTTCGCGGCGCAGGTTCGCCGTCAGCTCGGCGCCGAACAGGAACACGGCCGACGAGAAGTACAGCCACATCAGCAGCACCGCGAGCGCGCCGGCCGCGCCGAAAGCGCTCGCGGTTCCCGCGCGTGACAGATAGAGGCCGAACAGGTTCTTGCCCACGCTGAAGAGCAGCGCGGCGGCGAATGCGCCGATCGCCACGTTCCTCCAGCGCAGCCGCGGCGCCGGCAGGAACTTCAGCAGCGCCGCGAAGGCCGCCGTGAGCGCGAGCAGCATCGTCGCGCGCTGCACCAGCGAGATCCAGCGACGCGTGCCGACGTCGCCCAGCAGATCGTTCACGATGAAGGAAACGGACGCGTCGAGCACGAGCAACACGACGACGAGAAAACCGATTCCGACGACCAGCCCGAAGGACGTGAGGCGCACGCGCAGCATCGCCAGCCACGCCTTCTGCGGCGGCGCCTGGTTCCAGATCACGTTCAGCGACTGGTTCAGCTGCGCGAAAGTGGCCGAGGCGCCCAGCGCCACGCCGGCGGCGGAGATCCACGTGCTCGGTCCGCCCTGCCCCGACTTCCAGGCGCTCGACAGCATCGCCTGCACCACGCGCGCGCCGTCCTCGCCGACCAGCCCGCCGATCTCACCGATGAGCCGGCCCTGCACCGCATCCGCGCCGACGAAGTAGCCGGCCACCGCAATGACGATCACCAGCATCGGCGCCAGCGAGAACGCCGCGTAGAAAGCGAGCGCCGCTGCCATCGTCGCGCAGCGATCCCGGCTGAAGCCGTCGACCGCCCCGGCGAACGCGCGAACGAAGCCCGAATGCCGCAGGCGCCCGAGCGGGAACCGCATCAGCGATCGCGCTGCTGCGTCGGCTGCTTCGCCTGCTGCTTCGTCCGCTGCTTCGTCTTTTCGCGCAGGATGCGGTTCTCCGGCTTCTCGTAGCCGCGCATGCCGTGCCGATCGGTGTCCTGCCGTCCTTCCTCGATGTCGCGATACGCCTGCTCGATGATCTCGTTGGGCTCGCCCTGCTGGCTGTCGCTGGACTGGTCGCGTTCGTGCGGCAGGCGCGGAACCTGCCGCTCGACCGGTTTCTTCGCTGTGCTCATCGCGTGACGCCTCCTTCTCGCAGTGGGCACGGGGCGCAACGCGCATGCCCGAGCCGCATCGCGCCGCGCGGCGAGGGAATGCGCAACCACGCCACACGCAGCGAGGGCATGCGAATTGCACGGGCCGGCGACAAGCGTGCGCGTCGCGCACTCACTCGCCGAGGTCCGCATGGCCCTGTCCACCATCCTGCTGATCGTACTCGTCCTGCTCCTCATCGGCGCGATCCCGAGCTGGCCCTACAGCAGCGGCTGGGGCTACGGACCGAGCGGAATCCTCGGCGTCGTCCTCGTCGTGGTGATCGTGCTCGCCCTGATGGGCCGACTCTAGTGCGTTGACCGGGCAGTTCGCTGCCCGGACATCGAAGCCGACGTACGATAGCGGAAGCCCGTCAGAGGCAGAGCCGCCGGCGATTCTCGCAATCGAAAGCGCCGCGCATCCAGACAAGGAGACACGCGTGCCCGAAGCCGAACTCTCGACGGTGCGCCCCGCGCACTCCACCGCCACCGCGCACAGCCGCCCGGCACGGCTGCCGGCGCTCGCGCCGCTCGCCTGGCTGGCCGCGGGCTGGGACGACTTCCGCTCCACCGGCTACCGCGCCGCCTTCTACGGGCTCGTCTTCGCCGCCATGGGCTGGGCCATCGGCTTCGTCTACGAGACGCAGTGGCAACTCACGATGGGCCTCACGGCGGGCTTCTTGCTGCTCGGGCCGTTCGTCTGCGCCGGCATCTACGAGCTTTCGCGCCAGCGCGAGCGCGGCGAGCCGGCCGACCTCGTGCGCTCGCTTTCCTGCTGGCGCCGCGCTCCCGGGCCGATCGGCTTCTTCGCCGCGATGCTCACGTTCCTGATGATCGTCTGGGCGCGCGTTTCGGTCGTGCTGTTCGCGCTGAGTTCCAACACCGAGTTCCCGACCATGCGCGGCGTGCTCGGCCAGATCGCGTCGGCCTCCAACTTCGAGTTCCTCGCGCTGTGGAGCGCGGTGGGCTTCGTCTTCGCTTCGCTGGTCTTCGCGATTTCGATCGTGTCCGTGCCGATGATGCTCGATCGCGGCAGCGACACGATGGTGGCCGTCTTCACCAGCGCGCGCGCGCTGGCGGAGAATCCGGCCGCGGCCTATGTCTGGGCGGCGTCGATCGTCCTGCTGATCGGCGCGAGCCTGGTGCTGTGGCTCGGACTGCTCGTCGTCACGGCGCCGCTGGTCGGCCATGCCACCTGGCACGCCTACCGCGCGCTCGTCCCGCCGGCGCCCGGATGACCGCACGGAGGACCGCATGCGACGCGTGCCGCTCTACAGTCGCTCGAGCCGGACCGCCCCCACAACCGGCGCCGGCGCGCCGGCTCCGCGCGCGCCCGCAGGCCGCGAATCGGCAGCGCGTGCCGCCGCATCCAACCGCACTGCCCCCGCAACAGGCGCCGGCCGCGCCGGCGCCGGCGAAGCGCCCGAAACCGGCACCGCTGCCTTCGCATCGCGCCTGCGCCGCTGGACCAGAGCGCACTCGCGCAGTCTCCTCGCCGCCTGCGGCGCGCTGCTGATCGCGGCGCTCGTCGCTCTCGCGTCGTCGGGACCGCCGCCCGCGCGCGTCCTCACGCAGCACGACATCGACCAGGCGGTGCTGCACGCGCTGCAGACGAATGCGTTGCCCTCGCCCGCCGCCCACGCCTGGAAGGTGATCCGGCCGTCGGTCGTGCGCGTGCGCGCGCTCGATCCTCCGCACGACGACGGCACCGAAAACGAACGGAACATCGGCACCGGTGTCGTCATCGTCGACACCGGAACGATCCTCACCAACCTTCACGTCGTCGTCGGAGCGCCGCGCCTCGAAGTGGAATTCGCCGACGGCTCCGTGTCGGAGGCAACCGTCGCCGGCCTCGAGCCCGCGCAGGATCTCGCGGTGCTGCAGGCGAAGACGATCCCCGACGACCTGAAGGCAGCGACGATGCGCGGCACGAGCGACCTGTCGGTGGGCGATACCGTCGTCGCCGTCGGCTTTCCCTTCGGCATCGGACCGACGGCAACGGCCGGCATCGTCTCCGGCCTTCGCCGCGAATTCCGCTCCCCGGAAGGCCAGCGGCTCCTCACCAACCTGATCCAGTTCGACGCCGCCGCCAACCCGGGCAACTCGGGCGGCCCACTGGTCACTGCCGAAGGCGAAGTGGTCGGCATCGTCACCGCGATCATGAATCCCACCGAGCAGCGCGTGTTCATCGGCATCGGCTTTGCCGTGCCGATCGAGACCGCCGCCGCATCGGCCGGCATGTCGCCTTTCTGACCGGAGCATGAACCGAGATGAATCCCGAGACGGAACGCCGCGTGATGCCAGATATTCGGCCCGATACTCGGTCCGAGTTCCGGCCCGATGCCCGGCCCGATCCTCGACCCGATATGCAGCGGGCGCCGGTCGACGAGGGCGTCGCCGAAGAGATGCAGCGCGTGCTCTACGAGGTCAAGCGCATCGTCGTCGGCCAGGACCGCTTCCTCGAGCGCGTGCTGGTCGCGATGCTCGCGCACGGCCACCTGCTGGTGGAAGGCGTGCCGGGGCTGGCGAAGACGCTGACGATCAAGACGCTCGCGCGCACGATCCGCGGCAGCTTCCGCCGCATCCAGTTCACGCCCGACCTCGTTCCGGCCGACCTGGTCGGCACGCGCGTCTACAACCAGAAGACGAGCGAATTCGCCACCGTGCTCGGTCCGGTGTTCGCCAACCTGCTGCTCGCCGACGAGATCAATCGCGCGCCCGCGAAGGTGCAGAGCGCGCTGCTCGAGGTGATGGAGGAAAGGCATGTCACGATCGCCGGACAGACGCACAAGGTGCCCGAACCCTTCCTCGTGATGGCCACGCAGAACCCGATCGAGACCGAAGGCACCTATCCGCTGCCCGAGGCGCAGGTCGATCGCTTCATGATGAAGGTGCTGGTCGGTTACCCGAGCGAGGAAGAGGAGTTCGTCATCGTCGAGCGCGTGACGGGCATGGAACAGACCGTGGCCGCGGTGACGAGCACCGAGCGGCTGGCCGAACTGCAGCGCGCGTGCCGCCGCGTCTACGTCGACCCGTCGCTCGTGCAGTACGCGGTGCGCCTCGTGTTCGCCACCCGCGAGCCGGCCCGCTACGGACTGGAAGACCTGACGCGGCTGCTCGCCTTCGGCGCGAGCCCGCGCGCGACGATCCACCTGATCGAAGGCGCGCGCGCGCTGGCCTGCCTGCGCGGGCGGGCGTACGCGCTGCCCGAGGACGTCACCGACCTCGTGCCCGACGTGCTGCGCCACCGTCTCGTGCTGTCGTACGAAGCGCTCGCCGAAGCGATGTCGGCCGACCAGATCGTGCGCCGCATTCTCTCCGCCGTGCCGGCGCCCGAGGCGCCGCTCGAAGCGCATGTCGACGCAAGCCTCGCCGGCTGAACGCGGCGCCGCATCGGCCGGCGCGCGCCCCGCAAGGGCTGCGCGCTCGCCCGACGCCGAGCAGATCCTGCGCCGCCTGGAATGGACGGTGCTGCGCCGGCTCGACGGCCTGCTGCAGGGCGACTACCGCACCCTCTTTCGCGGCGTCGGCCTGGACCTGGCCGACCTGCGCGAGTACCAGCCGCACGACGACGTGCGCCACATCGACTGGAACGTCACCGCGCGCCTGCAGACCCCCTACGTGCGCGAGTACACCGAGTCGCGCGAGATCGCGGCGTGGATGCTGCTCGACCTGAGCGCATCGATCGACTTCGGCTCCGGGCGCACCAGCAAGCACGATGTCGCGCGCGATTTCGTCGCCGTGCTCGCGCGCCTGCTCACGCGCCACGGCAACCGCATCGGCGCGCTGTTCTACGGCAACGGCGTCGAGACGGTGCTGCCGGCGCGCAGCGGCCGCATGCAGGTGCTGCAGCTGCTGCACCGGATGACGAACCGGCCGGCTCATGTCTCCACCCAGGGCACCGACCTGCGCGAGCTGCTGCGCGCTGCCGCGCAGACGATCCGCAAGCGCTCGCTCGTGTTCGTCGTGTCCGACTTCTTCTCCACCCCGGGCTGGGCCGCACCGCTCGCACAGCTCGTGCACCGCCACGAAGTGATCGCGGTACGCCTGTACGACCCGCTCGAGCACCGGCTTCCCGACCTCGGCCTCGTCACGATGCAGGACGCCGAAACCGGCGAGCAGCTGTTCGTCGACACGCACGATCTCGCGTTCCGGCGACGCTTCGTGCAGGCCGCCGAGCGCCGCGAGGCCGCGCTGCGCGAGGCCTTCGCCGCCGCCGGCGTGGACGTGCTCGAGCTGTCCACCGAAGACGATCTCGTCGATGCGCTGCTGCGCTTCGCCGACCTGCGCAAGCGGCGCGGCCGCTTCGGCGAATCCAGCGCGCTCGTCGCAACCCAGGGGGCCATGCCATGAGTTTCCTCTGGCCCGATCTGCTCTGGTCGCTAGCCGTCGTTCCGCTGCTCGTCGCGCTCTATTTCTGGGCGTTGGCGCGCCGCAAGAAGGTCTCCGTGCGCTATGCCGGCCTCGAGCTGGTGCGCGAGGCCGCCGGCGTCCGGCGCTGGCGCCGACACGTGCCGCCGCTGATCTTCCTGCTGGCGATCGTCACGCTGCTGCTGGCCGTGGCACGTCCCACCGCCGTCGTCACGCTGCCGTCGAAGCACGAGACGGTGATCCTCACGATGGACGTATCGGGCAGCATGCGCGCGAGCGACGTCGCCCCCACCCGGCTCGGCGCCGCGCAGCTCGCCGCGCGCTCCTTCATCGAGCAGCAGCCGCGCAGCACGCGCGTGGGCATCGTCACCTTCGGCGGCGGCGCCGCACTCGTGCAGCCGCCGACGCAGAGCCGCGAAGACCTGCTGAACGCGATCGACCGCTTCGAGCTGCAGCGCGGCACCGCGGTAGGCAGCGGAATCCTGATGTCGCTGAAGACGATCTTCCCCGACCAGGAGATCGAACTGCCTTCGCTCGAGGCGCGCCGCGCGGCGACGGCGACCTCGCTGGACGCTCCGCACAAGCTGGTGGCCGACCCGCCGAAGCCCGTCGCCCCGGGTTCGTATACCTCGGCGGTGGTGATCCTGCTGTCGGACGGCCAGACCACGACCGGCCCCGACCCGATCGAAGCGGCGAAGCTCGCCGCCGACCGCGGCGTGCGCATCTACACCGTGGGCATCGGCACCCCGAACGGCGAGATCCTGATCGGCGACGGCTGGTCGATGCGCGTGCGCCTGGACGAGGAAGCGCTGAAGTCGATCGCGAAGACCACCGACGCGGAGTACTTCTACGCGGCCACGGCCGACGATCTGAAGAAGGTCTACGACTCGCTGAACAGCAAGCTCGTGTTCGAGACGCGGGAAACGGAGATCACTTCGCTGTTCGCGGCGGTGGCGGCGGCGCTGGCGGTGGTTTCGGCGCTGTTGTCGATGGTGTGGTTCAACCGGGTGCTGTAGACGGAGTTTGACCGCCCGGCGCACGGAAGGCTACGCTGCCGACTTTGGCGGAAAGTCGGAATGAAGGAAAATCTGATCGTCTCCAGCAAGGGGCAAATCACCCTGCCCGCCTCGATGCGCAAGGCGCTCGGCATCAAGGGCAGCACGGTCGTGACCGCCGAGCGACAGGGCGGCCGGATCGTCCTCACTCCGGCGGTCGTCGTGGAAACGGAAATCTACGACGACGAACAGATCGAGCGCTGGAACCGGGAAGACGAGTTCGCGCCGGGCGAACGGGAGGCGCTGACGCGCAAGCTGAAGGCCGGAAAGAGCCGGCGCGGTGCATAGGCTCTTCCTGGACGCGAACGTCCTCTTTACCGCGGCGCACAGGCCGAACGGCAAGGCGGCTTTCCTTTTCGAGGCCCAGGCGGGCGCCGGCGCATCGAGCCCGTGGACACTCGTTTCGAGCGCCTACGCAATCGAAGAGGCGCGAAGGAACATCGAAATCAAGGCGCCGGACGCGCTCGCGCGCCTGGCGAAGCTCGTCGGCACGCTGACGATCGCCGCGCAGCCCTCGATCCCCGACGCGACCATTCGGTTGCCGGACATGGACGTCCCGATCTGGTCCGCAGCTCACGCCTGCGGCGCAACGCATCTGCTGACGGTCGACGTCGAGGACTTCGGCCGCTGGATGAACAGGCCCTCCGCAACGGGCGGCATCGTCATCCAGACGGTCGCCGAATTCCTGGCAAGCCGCTGACCGAGGTGCGCCGACGCGACGCTTCGGTCGGAGACCCGGCGCCGCGCCTCGCGCATCCTCCGCAAGCACGCGGCCTCAAGGTATCCACTCGAGCGCGGGTTCGGCCATCGCCGCCACCTGCTCTCTCAACTCCAGCACGCGGTCCTGCCAGTAGCGCTGCGCGCCGAACCACGGAAACGCAGCCGGAAACGCCGGATCGTCCCAGCGCCGGGCGATCCACGCCGAGTAGTGCAGCAGCCGCAGCGTGCGCAGCGGCTCGATCAGCGCGAGCTCCCGCCGGTCCAGCTCGGCGAAGTCCTCGTACCCGGCCAGCACGTCGGACAGTTGCCGCGTCATCGAAGCGCGGTCTCCCGACAGCAGCATCCATAGATCCTGCACGGCCGGCCCGTTGCGCGCGTCATCGAAGTCCACGAAATGCGGGCCGTCGTCGGTCCACAGGATGTTGCCGGCGTGGCAGTCGCCGTGCAGCCTGCGGAGGAGGACGACGTCGCCCGCGCGATCGAAGGCGGCGCGCACGGCATCGAGTGCGAGATCGGCGATGCTCGTCCAGGCGGCTCGCAGCTCGGGCGGAACGAAATCGTGCGCGATCAGCCAGTCGCGCGGCTCGCTGCCGAAGCTCTCGACGTCGAGCGTCGGGCGTTCGACGAAGGGCTTGGTGCCGCCGGCTGCATGGATGCGACCGATGAAGCGGCCGATGCGCTCGAGCGTGTCGGCGTGCTCCAGCTCCGGGGCGCGACCGCCGCGACGTGGATAGACGGCGAAGCGGTAGCCCCGGAAAGACGCGAGCGTCGGCGAGAGGAGTCGGGCGGTGCCGGCGATGCCCGCTTCGACGGCGGGATCGGCCGCGACCGGAACGTCGAGCGTCATTGGCGCGACGACCGGAATCTCGCGCGCCGCCAGCTCCCCTACGAACTCGTGTTCCTCGCGGATCTGCGCATCGCTCCAGCGTTCCGGGCGGTAGAACTTCGCGACCATCGTGCGGCCGTCCTCCAGCCGCACCTGGTAGACGCGGTTCTCGTAGCTGTTCAGCGCGAGGAAGCGCCCGTCGCCGCGCAGACCGACCGACTCGAGCGCGTCGAGCATGCGGTCGGGGGTGAGGTCGGCGTAGGGGCGGTTCGAATCGGTCATTACGCCTTCCCGTATTTACGGATTTTAGCTATTATAGCTGGGAAAAAAAGGGAGATGGGGTATGCGTTCCGTGACGTCCGCCGAAGCGCAGAACAACTTCGGCCGATTGCTCGATCAAGCGCTGGTCGAGCCGGTCGTCGTCACCCGCCGAGGCCGGCCCGTCGTTGCAATCGTGGCGGCGGCCGAATGGGAGGAACTGCAGCGCATGCGCGCGTATTGGCGGATGCGCGAGTATTTCGAGCAGCGCGCAGACGAAGCGATCGAGCCGGAGGTGTCGGAACTCTCCGAGGACGACATCAACCGACTCGTGCATGAGCTACGCCCGTAGACACTTCGTCTTCGACACCAGCTCACTCATCGGAGCGGTTCTTCAGCCCGCAGGCAGGCCGAAGCAGGCGCTGTTGCTGGCGATGTCGCTCGGTCGAATCGTCGCGTCGCGAGAGACGGTCTTCGAACTGGTCGAAGTGCTCAAGCGCGAGAAATTCGATCCGCTGATCGGCAAGGCAGCGCGCGCGGCTTTCCTGGAAGCGTACCTGTCGTCGATTCGACTGGTCGCGACTCCCGCGGCGGTCCAGGAGTGCCGGGATCCGGGAGACGACAAGTTCCTTGCGCTTGCCGCAGCGGCAAGGGCGGTTGCCATCGTCGCGAGCGACGAAGATCTGCGGGTACTGCCCCCGTGGCGAGGAATCGACGTCCTCTCGCCGACGCAATTTCTCGAAACGGCGCCCGGACGCTGGTCAGCCCATTGAGCGGCCGATTACACCTCGCGCGTCGCCGCCGAGTGTTTCTGCATCACGTCGATCGCCAGCGCGGAGTGCGCGTAGGCGCCGCCCGCGCGCATCTCGGCGGCGACCCAGATCGCCTCCATGATCTCCTGCTCGGTCGCGCCGTGGCGCAGCGCCGCTTCGGTGTGGCCGCGGATGCAGTACGGGCACTGCGTCGTGTGCGCGACGGCCACGGCGATCAGCTGCTTGGTCCTGTTCGGCAATGCGCCGTCGGCGAAGACGGATTCGCTGAACTTGCGGAAGGCGGCGAGCGGGTCGGGCGCCAGTTCGCGGCGCTTGCGAGCGATGTCGGCGTTCGAGGCGGGAAACATCGGATCCACGGCGGAAAGTCCTATTGCAGTGAGTGACCTCCCGATCATGCGACGCATGGGCCGTCCTCTCGCCGATGGCTACTACCGCAGCGCGGAATCGAGCTACCACCCCCACAGCAGCCGCCGCGCCACCCATCCGACCAGCCCGTCCGCATCGCGGATCTTCGCCCAGTCGCCCTTGTGCGCCAGCGTGCGCAGCACGTCGCCGTACTCCGCCCTGCCGACGATGCGCGCTTTCGTGCTCGGGCTCCTGCGGATGTTGACCACTTTCGCCTTGACGACGAAGTGCGGCGTTCTGTCGGTGAGCGGCCGGTAGACCCAGCCCTTGTCGTTCTCGAAATCCTTCACCTGCAGCCACTTGCCCTGGCGGCCCAGCACCTGCAGCGGATAACCACGGCTGAGCAGCCAGACGCTGTCGTGGCCGGTGCCCGGCCCGGTGCGCATGTTGATCTCGGGGCGTGCGACGCTGACCATCTCGCGCGACTGCGCCTCGAGCGGCGCGAAAACGCCGGCGAGCAGCGCGGCGAGCGAAAACGAAACAACAGCGAGGGATTTCGAGGGGACGGTCATCGGATCTGAAGCTCCTTACGGGGTTGCAACGGAGACGACGCGGAGTCGTCGAACCCGAAGCTAACAACGTGGAGCCGGCGAGTCGAGTCCGGCGTTCGCCCGATCGCGGGCGGCCGGGAAATCCCCGCCCGATCTCAGCCGAACTTGTACAGCACCCCGTAGCCGCCGCGCGGATACGCCCAGTCGATGTTGAAGTGCTCGTTGCACACGAGCCGGCACGTGCCGCACTCGAGGCAGCCGTCGGTCGACAGCGAGACGCCGCCTTGTTCGGCGACGGTGTAGCAGGCGGCCGGGCAGGCCCAGGTGCAGGCCGGGGTCTCGCAATCGCGGCAGACGGCCGGATCCTTCAGCTTTACGTGCGAGTTCCCTTCGTCGACGCGGTAGCGGTTCTCGAACAGCTTCTCCTCGACCTTGATCATCGCAGGGCCCTCATCAGCTTGATTGCATCGCCGAACAATCCGAAGCGCGAGCGTTTCTCGACGAAGTCGCGCTTGATCTGCTTTTCCTTGGTGAGCTTGTCCACGCCGTCCACCTTCAACAGCGTGTGCGCGGCGCGCGACATCAGCTCGGGGTACGTCGTGAGGAATTGACGGTTGCCGTGCAGGATCTCGGGCACGTCGCGGTATTTCTTCAGGTCCTTCATCACGAAGCTGGCCTCGAGCGCCTTGCGGTAGCGCTTCAGGTTGGCCGCCGTGAAGGGCCTGCCCTCGTCGCGCAGCTTCACGATCGTCTCGGCCGCCAGGCGTCCGGTGGTCATCGCCAGGTTCGAGCCTTCGCGATGCACCGCATTGACGAAGCCGCCCGAGTCGCCGCAGATCACCCAGCCGTCGCCGTGCACCAGCGGAATGGCGTTGTAGCCGCCTTCGGGAATGAGGTGCGCCGAGTATTCCTTCACTTCGGAACCGGCGATCAGCGGCTTCACCGACGGGTGCTGCTTCATCTCCTCGAGCAGCTGGTACGGGGTGACGCGCATCTTGCGGAAGTCGTCGACCATGCAGCCGACGCCGACCGAGATCGACTCCTTGTTCGTGTACAGGAAGCCGGTGCCGACCATTCCCTTGGTGATCTTGCCGAGCATCTCGATGACGACGCCGTTGTCGCCCGAGACGTTGAAGCGCTCCTCGATCGTCGCCTTCGGCAGGAAGTGCATCTCCTTCACGGCGAGCGCGACGTCCTTCCCCTGGATCGGCGGGCGCAGGCCGGATTGCGTCGCCACCAGCGAGTTCACGCCGTCGGCCAGCACGACGACGTCGGCGCGGATGTCGCCGTTGGCGCGGTCGGTGCGAACGCCGACGACGCGGTCGCCTTCCTTCAGCAGCTCGACGACCGTGGTCTCGCAGATGAGGAGCGCGCCGGCGTCCTGCACTTTCTTCGAGAACCACTTGTCGAGGTTCGCGCGGATCACCGTGTAGCGCGTGGGCTGCTCGTCGGGGTCGGTGGCGCCGCGGAAATGCGAGCCGACGTGCGATCGATCGTCCATCAGCCAGATGCGCTGCTCGATCACCGCGCGCTCGAGCGGCGCCTGCTTGCGGCAGTTCGGGATCACGGCCTCGAGCGCGTCGACGTAGAGGATCGCGCCCTGCACATTCTTCGACCCCGGGTACTCGCCGCGCTCGAGCTGCAGCACCTTCATTCCGGCCTTGGCCATCAGATAGGCGGCGGTGTTGCCGGAAGGTCCCGCACCCACGACGATCGCGTCGAATCTCTCGGCCATGTCGGCTCCTCGTGCCTGTCTTGCTCGCGGGATGCGCCTACGCGGCGTCGGCGGCCAGCGCCGCGCAGGCGCCCGCGGCGCCCTGGCCCGCTGCGCGCCGCGCCTTGCGCTCGCGCAGCGCGTCGGTGAGCGCGGGCAGGATCTGCAGCGCATCGCCGACGATCGCGTAGGTGGCGAAATCCATGATCGGCGCCTTCGCGTCGGTGTTGATCGCGACGATGACGTCGGCGCCCTCGACGCCGACCCGATGCTGGATCGCTCCCGAAATGCCGGCGGCGATGTAGAGCTTCGGCCGGATCGTCTTGCCGGTCTGGCCGATCTGCCGCTCGGCGGCGATCCATCCCGCCTGCGCCACCGGCCGCGAGCCGCCGTACTCGCCGCCGAGCGCCTGCGCAAGCTCCTCGACCAGCCGGAAGTTCTCCGGCTTGCCCAGGCCGCGTCCGCCGGCGACGACGACTTCGGCATAGGCGAGCTGCGCCTTGTCGGCGTCGGCATCGGGAATGTACGAGAGGATCTTCGTGACGACGTCGTCTTCGCTCAGCGTCACGCTCTCTTCGATCACGGTGCCGGTGCGGACGTCGTCGCGCCTGGGCATCGCCATCACGCGCGGGCGCACGGTGGCCATCTGCGGCCGATATTCGAGCGTGTGAATCGTGCAGAGCAGTGTGCCGCCGAAGGTCGGGCGCGTGGCGGCGAGACTGCGCGTCTCGTCGTCGATGCGCAGTTCCGTGCAGTCGGCGGTCAGCCCGGTGCCCAGCGTGGTGGCGACGGCGCCGGCGAGGTCGCGTCCGAGCGTGGTGGCGCCCAGCAGCAGGATCTCCGGACGGCGCCGCTCGACCAGCTCGGTGAGCGCCTTCGTGTACGGGTCGGTGCGGTAGTGCGCGAGCACCGGATCGCGCACGACGTGCACCTGGTCGGCGCCGTAGCGGATCGCGTCGGCCGCGGCCGCGACGGTGGCCTCGTCGTCCGGTCCGAGCACGACGCCCGACAGCGGCACGCCGAGGTGGTCGGCGAGCTTGCGGCCCTCGCCGAGCAGCTCCCAGGAAACCGGCTGCACGCGGCCGCGTTCGAGTTCGATGTTGACCCAGACGCCCTTCCAGGCGCCGAGGTCGGCGCCGCCGGCACGGCGCGGCGCGGAAGCGGCGGCAGCGGTCTCGCCCGCCGGGGATTCTTCGGCGCTCACGACGCGATCTCCTCTTCGATCGACGGATGCTGTTCGAACACGCGCGCGAGCAGCGCGTCGACGACCTCGCGCGGCGTCTTGCCCGCGCTGTCGAAGCACTGCGCCTTCACGGCCTTGGCCGACGGCGCGAACACCTTCTTGACGACGGTGGGCGATCCCTTCAGGCCGCAACGCGTCAGCTCGGCGATGCCGGCGGCCTTGTGGTCCCACTCGGCGATGTCGCAGCGCGCGGCGCGGAACATGTCGTCCATGCCGGCGAAGCGGATCGTGTTGGCGCCTTCCATCATCGTGACCAGGCACGGCAGCTTCGTCTGCAGCACCTGCACGCCGCCCTCGGCGCGCCGATGCACGACGATCTCGCGCGCTTCGGGATCCACGCGCTCGATCTTCGAGACGTAGGTGAGCTGCTGCAGGCCGAGGCGCCGCGCGATGCCGGGGCCCACCTGCGCGGTGTCGCCATCGATCGTCTGCTTGCCGCAGAACACCATGTCGACCGGCCGTTCGGCGCCGATCGTGCGGATCGCCGAGGCCAGCGCATAGGAAGTGGCGAGCGTGTCGGAGCCGGCGAACACGCGGTCGGTGATCAGCACCGCGTCGTCGGCGCCGTAGGAGACGCACTTGCGCAGCGCGTCCACCGCCATCTTCGGACCCATGCTGAGCACGGTGACGCGCGCGCCGAAGCGGTCGCGGATGCGCAGCGCTTCCTCGAGCGAAACGAGATCGTACGGATTCACGACCGCCGGCACGCCCTGCCGCATGATCGTGTTCGTCACGGGATGGACGCGAATCTGGCTCGAATCGGGGACCTGCTTCACGCAGACGACGATGTGCATGGGGCCGAACTCCGGTATTCCGGTACCGTTTTACCATTATTGGCTGCGGCACGGAACGCGCGCTTTCGGTCCCTTGATGCACATCAACCGATCGGATGCACGCCGGGATACGCGACTTCGAGTGCCAGTGCTCGCTTTCGCGGTGCGCTCGGGTACGCCGGTTGCAGACGCCCGAAGCTCCGACCGCAGTACGGAGTTGCCGCCATGAGCTCGAACACGATGATCCGCCGGGTGATGCCTTCGACCGGTACGCTGGGCAAGGTGTCGCCGTCGGCCACCACGATGATCCGCGCCGATCACACGCACGTGATCTCCACCTTCCATCAGTTCCACGCCGAGACCTCGGCGTGGCGCAAGCAGGCGATCGTCGAGACCGTCTGCCTGGCGCTCGAGGTGCACGCGAAGCTCGAAGAGGAGATCTTCTATCCGGCGGTACGCGAGGTGGCGCCGGACAACGAGGTGCTTTCGGAGAGCGTTCCCGAACACGACGAGCTGCGGCGGCTGATCGGGCGGCTGCGCAACATGCGGCCGGAAGATGCGGACTACGAGCGCACCTTCATGGAGCTGATGCGCGACGTCATCCACCATGCCGCGGACGAGGAAACGGTGCTGCTGCCGATTGCGGAGCATCGGCTGGCGGATCGGCTCGGCGAACTGGGGGCGCGGATGACGAAGCGGCGCATGGAACTGGCTGGGCCGAAGGTGCCGGCGATGCTGTGGAATACGGTGCAGGCGATGCCGATGCGCGGGGTGTGGATGGCGGCGGGGGCGTTGGCGCTGGTGGCGTTTTTGATGGCGAGAGGGGCGCAGGCGGTGACGCGGGGGCATGCGGGGGTGCACTGAGGCAGGCATTGCGGCCGGAACCACGCGGCGCGCGCGGGGGGCATGCGCGCGGCGCGCTCCGCGCATGCTGGGCCGCGCATGCTGGGCCGCACATGCTGGGCCGCGCATGCCGGGCCGCGCATGCCGGGCCGCGCATGCCGGGCCGCGCATGCTGGGCCGCGCATGCTGGGCCGCGCATGCCGGGCCGCGCATGCTGCCGCGCTGCGCGGCCGCGCCGCGAAACGCGGCAATTCGACCCGCGCAATTCGTTACGCAGGCGAAAACGCTGCGAATTGCTGCTCGCCCACGCGCTCGTCGTCAGGCTCGAGCGCCCGGCGCGCAGATCGGCGCGTGGAAGTTGGTGAGGCGCGCCCCTCCCGCGCGTGTTGGCTCCTCGAGGCTGCTCAGGCACGGCCCGGGCACGCGTGTTGGCGCCTCGGGGCTGCCCGGCCGCGGCGCCTGCGCCCATACTGGGGCCACCGAGCCTGCTCTGCCGCATTCTGGCGCGCAAATTCGGGCTTCGAAACGAAGCGATCCGTCGCATGGAATTCATTCCACGAACAAAAACGCTACGAAATGAAGCGGCACCTTGAGTCCGGCAGCGTGAACAGGGGGTCGAACGCCGGCGTACCTGGCACCGGGAAGCGGGAGGCCGGCGGGTCTGACGCAGGCGGGCGTGGCGGCGGCGCGTCTGAAGCCGGCACGCCTGAAGCCGACGGGCCTGGCGCCCGCGCGCTTTACGCGTGCCAGCCGCAAACGGCCCTGCACCCGTGGGCCGCCCCGCAGCCGCAAACCGCCCCCGAACCGCGCAACCCACCGCGCTCCGCGCACGCCGACCCACGCTGCGAAACGCTGCAATCCAGCCCACGCAATTCGTTACGCAAGCGAAAACGCTGGGAATTGCTGCTCGTCGTCCACGCGCTCGCCCTGCTGCTCGCGGTCGCCGCCCCGCCACCCGCGCACGCCCGCCGTCTGCCCGGCGACCAGGTCGCCGCGCACCTCGTCTCGGTCGCGCTGCGCGAGTGGCGCGACTGGGGCGAGACCATAGTTGATGCCACGGACGGCACCGCACGGCTCGAACACGAAGGAGCGAGCGAACTCGACACCGCCCCCTTCGACGCCCGCGCCCGTGTGCACCGCTACTGGGCGCTCGGCCTCGGCACCGCGGACCATCCCGGTGCAGCCCCGCGTCCTAACGCCCCCTGGTCTGCCGCGTTCATCTCGTTCCTGATGCAGCAGATCGGCGTCGTCGCACCGTCCTTCGTCGGCAACGCGGCCCACGCCCGCTACCTGCGCGCGCTACTCGCGCGCGAGCGCGAAGGCGGCGACGAGGCGCAGTTCGAATTGCTGCCGGCCGACGAAACACCGACGAAACCCGGCGACCTGCTCTGCGGCCCACGAAACGTCTCCCGCCTGCGCGACCGCATCACGCTGCTTCGGATGGACACCGCCGACGACCTCGAGAACCTGACCTCTGCCCACTGCGACGTCGTCGCCGGCATGGACCGGCGCGCGCGCATTGCGCGTGTCATCGGCGGCAACGTCTTCGACAGCGTTGCAATGACCCGCCTGCCGCTCACCGCCGACGGCCGGCTGATCCGCACCCTGGCGCGACCCGGGTTCCTCCTCGTGCGGGCACGCTGAGGCCGCCATGCTGATCGGCATCGACTGGCGCATCCAGTTCATCATCATCGGCCAGGTCGCCGTCGCGATGGCGCTCGGCGGCCCGATCGGCTTCGAGCGCGAGCTTGCCAACAAGCCGGCGGGCTTTCGCACGCACACCTTGGTTGCGGGGCCGCTGCGCTGTTCATGGCCGTGGCCACCACGGCGCCCAACTACCTGCACTCGCACGGCACCGTCGAGGTCGACCCGCTGCGCGTCGCGGCGGCGATCGTCACCGGCGTGAGCTTCCTGGGCGCCGGCACGATCTTTCGCAGCGACGCCGGCGGCGGCAAGATCGGCGGGCTCACCACGGCCGCTACGATCTGGCTGTCGGCCGCCGTCGGCATGGCGGTGAGCCTGGGCCAGCTGATCGTCGCTATCGGCGTCACGCTGATCGCGCTGCTCGTGCTGCGCGGCCTTTTCCGCCTCGATCGCCACTACCGCCAGCGCAACCAGCGCTGACGACAGGCACCGCCTTCGACACGCCGCTGACGACAGGCTTCGCCTCGAGGACGCCACCGGCGAAAGGCTTCGCCTCGAGCACGCTGCTGACGTCGGTGCCGCCCCGCTCATACCCTCCCCGTTGCTACCCTTTGTATGTTGACCCAGACCAGCACGGTACATTCCGGTCACCGTCAAGGTG
>ERZ778017.989-NODE-989-length-32439-cov-5.043540_pt1 | contig 32439 bp, 32 predicted proteins | sample MGYA00375747_ERZ778017 | MGnify/ENA primary metagenome ERZ778017 (study PRJEB29350, sample SAMN05509838) | bioreactor metagenome | biome: bioreactor; material: wastewater | place: South Africa: University of Cape Town | collected 2014-03-17 ...
GCTCGGTATGCCGCACCGGGGTATTCGAGACCTGGCCCGGAACCCGTCCGCAGCTTTGGCGTCACCATGCCCGTATGGGGTGCCGATGCGTGACGAGCGCGCGAGCGGGCGGGTCTACCGCTCCGTGACGCGGCGTGCCGACGTCCATACTGGTGGACCTCGCGGCCGCTAAATGGTTCTGTTCAGGCTCGCCGCGGGCGGGAGCCGCCACCGGTGCGTTCCCGACGCTCTTCACGCCCCTTAAGTGTGCGACCTCCGCATTGACAGCGACAGCGGGTCGCATACCGGTCGCGTGAAAGCGAGGGGGTTGCTCCCGAGAGCCTGCGCGCGATTCACGAGCGGGTCGAGGTCTACGCCGCTGTTCGACAGTGCCGCTCTGCTCGGCGCTTTCCGCCACATGCCGACTGACGGTTGCGCCAAGCGTGCGCTGATCGTCCAGCCGTGCGTCCAGACCATCCCGGGTGCCTAGCTCTTCCGAGGGAGCGATCACCGCGAACCTGAAGCTTGCCGGGCGATCGCCGACTGGCTCATCTGAGGGCAGCGATGAAAGTGAAGCCATCGCTAAGACGGTCGGTCATCCCGCCGTTGGCGGCGATGAAGCGCGGAGGAATCGTGCAATCTCGTGTCTCCTCGGATACGACCGCTGGGTGCCGCGCTGCGTGACGCTTCGGCTTCCGCAATAGCACCCCAGTTCGACGCATTGCAATTCCGATCGGCCCGTGGCCACACCGAAGGCGAGTCCTCCCACGAATGCATCACCAGCGCCAGTCGTATCGATTGTTTTCACGGCCGGCGCAGGGACGCGGAATACTGTGCCATCGGGCTTGGATAGGAGCGCCCCGTCTGAGCCAAGCGTAATGACCAACTTAATTCCGAGGGCCTGAGAGACACGAATGATAAATTGATCGTCAGCTTTCCAGTCTCGGGGTCGTTGCCTTGTGTCAGTGAGATCCTCAAATTCGTTTTCATTAACGACAAGCCAATCGGTAAGTTGGAGGATTTCCGCTGTAACGTGTCGGCTGGGGGCGGGATTTAGGATCGTCGCCGATCCACGAACTTTCGCGGCTCGGAATGCTCCGAGAATCGCCGCGTCTTGAATCTCGAATTGCGACACAGTGACCGCCACCTCTGGCAACGATAATATCGATTCTGAGGCCTCAGTATCGGTAAGCCTGTCATTGGCGCCTCCTACGCAAATGATTCGATTAGAACCGTCGGGTGTCACCCAAATGGCCGCAGCGCCGGTTGAGGTACCTGATGACCGACTTACACCTGAGATATTTATTCCTAACCGATTAAAGTTTGTAATGGTCATATCTGCAAAGGAGTCGTCGCCAACCCGGCCCACGAATGCTACGGGCGCACCCAATAGCCGCGCCATGACGGCCTGGTTTGCACCTTTCCCTCCAAAGCCGAGCTCAAAAGAGGTCCCAGACAGGGTCTGACCTTCATCTGGGATACGTTCCGTGTAGGTAATGAGGTCCATCATCGCGCTCCCGACGACGGCGACTAGCCCCGCATTCGGGGCATCGGCGATCGAGTCGCTTGATCGTTCGGTGTCCGCGGATGTCATAGCGATCAATTCCTTCTGGTGAGACGGCGCCCGGAAGCGCCGGGGCGGGGCAGTCACTGAGAGATCTGCAGGATCGGGGGTAACGATGACGCAGTGGCTCTGATGCGCTCGCTCGACGATATCTTGCCGCCCGGCGCCGACGTTGTTATTTTGATTACGCAATCTGATTGCGCTGTCGGTCGCTACAGGTTAGCACGAGGAGTCGTGGCATGCTCGGATTGAACGTCTCGCAGTGCGAGTTGGCCATGCATCAATTACCTGCGCCAGACGCCGTTCCTGACGCATGCGGATCACGGCGATGAGCGCGACCCTAGCCGATGTGGCGCAACGCGCTGGCGTTTCGCCCGCTACGGTATACAGGCATCTAAGAGGCCAACGCGTGAAGTCAGCGACCGGCGTGCAGCGAGCAATCGAGGAACTGCGGTACACACCGAACACGATGGCCCAGAACCTCAAATACGGTCGCACACAAACTATCGCGCTAGTTGTTCCAGATATTACGACCCCATTTTTCGCCTCAGTCGTGAAAGGTGCGGAAGGCGAGTCGCAGGGACTTGATTACAGCGTCTCGTTGTATAACACCGACGAGAACGAGGCTCGGGAGAAAGAGATCCTGTCAAGCCTCGTCGGTCGCGTCGATGGCGTGATCCTCGCGCCAACGACGGAGGCTGGGCACCTCTCGCCGGCTCTCACCGACAGCGGCGTTCCCGTCGTTTTCATTGACCGTGAGACGTCGAGCGCCACGAGGCGTTCTTGAACCTTGCGGTGGTGAAAGGACACCGCTCGACGCTTGTCGCAGCAAGCGTGTGATAGCTGGAGGACGATCTGGCTCGTTGGCGTGAGCGGGTTGGGTGGAGCAGTCCTCGACAACGACGAGTCGTATCCGGTACTGCCAGATGGTGCGGGCTCGGCTAGCGAGACGGAGAGGCATACGGATAGGAACCAGTGGCTGAAAGCCCCTTAATACGAGACCACCGACTCCAACCTGGCGGATACGGGTCGGGTTGCATCGCGCACCCTCACGGCTTCGGCGGCAAGGGGAACTTCTGGGCCGGGTGATGTCGCCGGTCGGGAGGCCACGGTGAAAGCCTGCGGCGTAGCCGTGGCGATGATGCTGGGGCATAACTGGGTGCCGATCCCGTCGAAGGGTTCGAGAGTGAACGTGGGAACCATCCCGGCTCCGCCGGAGGTGCGTCGCATCCGGCGGCGGTGCCGAAGGCTGAGCGCATGGCCTGCTGATCGGGTCGGGATGGGGCGGAGGACCCGTAGTAGTCCGAGGTCGGGAGAGCCGGCCGCATGGCGAAGCGGTCCAGTGTGATCGCAGGATCGAGAAGCAGTAAGGGAGACACAGCCGTGAATACGGGTGTTCTGTGGCCAGCCGACGCAACGGAGGCGTGGGCGCGGGTACTGACGATGCAGACGAAACTGCACCAATGGGCGACGTCCGATCCCGGTCGTCGCTTCGACGATGTGTTCAACCTGGTCTATGACCCGGCTTTCCTCGTTGCGGCGTGGAACCGGGTGCAGGGCAACAAGGGAGGCCGCACCGCGGGAGTCGACGGAATCGTTCCACGATCCGTCCCGTCGCAGAAGGTGCAAGGGATGCTCGCCGAGCTGCGCGAAAGCGTGAAGGGCGGTGGGTTCGTCCCGGAGCGGGTGCGTCAGAAGTCGATTCCGAAAGCGAACGGCAAGATTCGTAAGCTGGGGATTCCGACGATGACGGACCGGATCGTTCAAGCCTCGCTCAAGCTGGTGCTGGAACCGATCTTCGAGGCCGACTTTCAGCCGTCCTCGTATGGGTTCCGGCCGCGCAGGCGGGCGCAGGACGCGATCGCGGAAATCCACTACTACGCCTCACGTGGCTACGTGCAGGTGTTCGAAGCGGACATCACCGCGTGTTTCGACGAGATCGATCGCGGCGCGCTCATGCAGCGCGTCCGCGACCGGATCGCCGATAAGCGTGTGTTGCGCCTGATCCGTGGGTTTCTGAACGCGGGCGTTCTCAGTGAGGACGGCGTGAACAGGGACACGTTCACCGGCACCCCGCAAGGCGGGATTCTGTCGCCGTTGCTGGCGAACATCGCCCTGTCCGTGGTGGACGAGCACTTCCAACGCAAGTGGGATGCGCTCGGGCCGCAATGGGCACGCACGAAACATCAACGCGCCGGGGGCGCGACGATGAAGCTGGTCCGCTACGCGGACGACTTCGTCGTCCTCGTTCGCGGCACCCGCGCTGATGCCGATGTGCTCTTCGGCGAGGTCGCCGCAGTGCTCGCGCCGATGGGCCTGCGCCTGTCGGTTGAGAAGACGACGGTCACGCACATAGACACCGGGTTCGACTTCCTCGGGTGGCACATCCAGCGCCGCCGGATCAGAGGTCACGGCGGGAAAACCGCGATCTACACCTACCCGTCACGGAAGTCGTTGGCTTCCATCCGGGACAAGGTGCGGACGCTGACTCGCCGGGCATCTCATCGAACGCTCGCCGACCTGCTGCGCCGCCTCAACCCGGCGCTGCGGGGCTGGTGCGCATACTTTCAGCACGGCGTCGTGAAACACGTCTTCAGCTACATCGACCACTTCGCCTTCTGGCGGATCGTGGGCTGGCTGAAGAAGCGACACCCGAAACTGAACATGCGCACCCTCGTGCGACGGCATCTGCCCCAATGGCGGATCCGCGCCAAGGGGATCGAGTTCTTCCGCGCCTGGCAGGTTCCAGTGACCCGCTACCGCTACCGAGGAACCCGCATCCCAACCCCTTGGGCAAGCACCACGGCGTGATCACATGGAGAGCCGGATGCTCAGGAATGGGCACGTCCGGTTCGGAGGGCGGCCAGCAGAAACCCACCCGGCGCAAGCCAGGCAGGGCGCTGCTGGCCGACCCTACACCGGGACGGTTGAACGATACAGTCCTCGTCGATAACGTCGGCGGCACGAAGCAGGCCGCAGAGTACCTCCTGTCCTTGGGGCATACTCGCATCGGCCAAATACACGGGAACCCGGCCTCGACTCCCGGGCGCGAGCGATGGGCCGCACTGCACTCAGTGCTACTCGAGCACGAGTTGGAGACGCCAGGCGACTACGACCAGGACGGTGCCTTTCGAGAGGAAGGTGGGTACCAGGGCATGCTGCGCCTATTGGCGCTGCCCCGTCCGCCGACGGCCGTCTTCGTCGCCAACAACGTCATGACGATCGGGGCACTGAGGGCGGTCAAAGACATTGGGGCCGACATTCCGGCCGATGTGTCCCTGGTTGGGTTCGACGATCTACGGCTCTTTGAGCTGCTGGCACCGGCCGTTAACTGTCGTGGAACGACCAGATGTCGAACAGGGAGTAATCGCGATGAAGCTGCTCCTTCGTCGGTTGCACGTAACGACAGGGCCGCGGGATACGACCCCACGGCGGATTGTTCTCGGCACGCGATTAGTTGTGCGCGGATCGTGCGCACGTCCGTCGACTGGCGACGGGGGCTGTCCACCGTGACGTGAAAAATTTTCGAGGATATTCGACGGCATCGCATCGACATCGTGAAAGACGGACTATTGACACCCCTGGCACCCCGCATTATGGTCTTGGCAACGGTACCGGTTACGTTATCACTTCGCTGGACGACCCGCGCCAGCATCTGCACTGAAATGTCCCAGCCCGCTAGGTGCGCCCTGCGGGACAACGGCTAAGGCGGTTTACATGACACATCGAACCAGGCGTATCACGCGCCTTCTGGGCGCGATCGCGGCCGGCACGCTTCTGTTCGCCGGTTGTAGTGCCAATAGTGCATCCTCCGGCTCGGCGTCGCCCGAGCCGGCCAGCGCCGAGGAGTCCGCCGAGGGGACCAGTGGCGATGACACATCGGCAGCAGATTCCTCGGCCGGGTCGGCGGGAGACGTCATGCCTCTCTCCGAGATCAAAGTCGCGTTGGTCAACGGCGGGCCGCATCCGTACTACGCATCGTGGCCCGATGCCGCAGCGCAGGCAAAGAAGGATTTCGGCCTGGCGGACGTCACGTTCGATGACACGTCGGAGTGGGACCAGACCAAGCAGAATGCGCTGCTCGACTCCCTCGCTGCCAGGGGCTACAACGCGTTCGCAGTGTTCGGCGTGTCGCCCGCGGACATTAACAGCACGTTCGAGCACCTGCGTGACGAGGGATTTGCGGTTGGTTCCGTCACGTCGTGCCCCGCCGGTGACAAAGACAGCGCTTACTTCTGCTTGTCAACGGACGTAGAACAGGCGGCCTACGAGGCGACGAAAGCGCTGATCGACACGCTCGGCGGTGAAGGCTCGATCGTTCACGTGACCGGTCTGCTGGTCGATTCGAACACGCAACGGCGCATTGAGGGTGTCGAGAAAGCCGTCGCCGAGTCCAACGGCAAGATCAAACTCGTTCAGCACATTTCCGACATCGACAATGACCTCCAAACTGCTGAGAAGGCCGTCACAGACCTGCTGGTCTCGCGTGGATCTGAGGTTGACGGCATCGTTGGTACCTCCACGGTATCGGCCGAAGGCGCTATTGCCGCCGTCAAGAAGGCCAATCTGCCGATCAAGATTATGGCGATCGACGATACCGAGCCTATCCTCGACGGAATCCGTGACGGGTCTGTCGCCGGAACGATGGTGCAGAATCCATGGGGCCAGGCCTATGTTGGCGCGTACGTAGTCGCGAAGCTGCAAAGCGGGCAGTGCACGATCAATGAAGATGGCATCTATGTCGACTCCGGGTCATTTCTCGTAGGCAAGGATAATGTCGATACGTTTGACGCCAAGCGGATCGAGAAGTCGAAATCGCTGATCGACGATTTTAACAACAAATACCTGACATGCAAGGGCTGACGGCTACCTCCTAGCCCATACGAGGATTGTGATTCGTGCACCGGCGTATGACTCGCAGGGTCTCGTTAGCGGCGCGGTATCCGACTGCCGAGACCCTGGTGCCGAGGGTCGTTGGCCGGAGCTCCGCGGGCCCGGTGTTCCCTTCGTGGCGCCCACTGCGCACAGTAGTTCGGCGGTTCCGGGCGATCATTTCGTTGGGGCGCTCGGTCCTGAATTCAAGCGGCGACGAACAAGGACTTCGGAAGAACGAGGACTCCATAAGTGGCAGGACTAGGGCTGGCGATCAACGCGAGGACACTGATCAATCGAAGTAACGCTCAACTGTGGGTGCTCGCGTCATTGGTCGTGTTGATTTGGTTCGCATTCACTTTGGTGGATCCGAACTTCGCAAACAGTGTGTTTGTAACATATCCATTGTTACGTGACGCCGCTACGTTCACCGTCGTGGGTCTCGCGCAGATGACGGCGTTGTCGATCGGGCACATGAATCTCGCCGTGGGAAGAATGGCAGCTGTCGCCGCGATGGTCGCGGGGATATCTTTCCAGTTCTTCGGTGCCAGCCTGCTGGTGGGCGCGCTATTAGGAATCGCAGCCGCGGCGCTCCTCGGCGTGTTAACCGGAGTGATCATTGTTGTTTCGAATGTGAATTCGTTCATCGTCACGTTAGCGATGGATTTCCTGTTGGTTGGGTTCGTCGCACTCGTATATACTCGATTGACGACGGCGGCGGCCTTCACGGTCAAACCGGATGGCATGAAATATTTGGGTCGTGCATCGTTAGCGGATATCTGCGCGGGCCCTGTATGCGGGCCCAGATTCATGCCGATGTTGCTGATCCCGGCTCTCGTCATCGTGGGTTATATGATCTGGATATACCGACGTTCTCGATTCGGCCGGGAGCTTATCGCTATCGGTAACAGCATGCGAGCCAGCGCCGCCGCCGCCATTCCGACGCGACGGCGTGTCATTCAAGCCCACGCATTGTCGGCAGCGCTAGCCGGCGCCGCGGGCATCATGGTGGTCATCAGCAACGGCGCAGCCACGGCCGCCATCGGATCCGAATTTATGATTCCGTCTTTCCTCGGGCCTTTGCTCGGCGGAACGAGCCTGCTCGGCGGAGCAGTATCGGTAATAGGAACCATCTTCGGAACGCTTCTGACATTTGTGTTGAGGTCCGGACTGACGACACACGGTGTCGGCCTGGAAGCACTCAACATATCGCTCGGCGTGCTGCTCCTGCTGGTGCTGTCCGTCCAGAGCTTTAGCCGCATCAGGGGACAGATGCGGATGGCGAAAGCGAGAATGGTCAGGGTGAGGGCATCGGCGGCAGGGAGCAGACGATGAACTCCCGTCGCATCAGGCTGCCGATTCACGAGGCGACACTGATCCTGGTCATCGTCATCGCCTACCTCGTGCTCAACGGTACATCGAGTGGCACGCTGCTGAGCGAGGCAGCGTTTATCGGCCTGCTTGGCTATTTGTCGCTGTCGATCGTCATCGGCTTTTCGCAGTTGACAGTCCTCGCCGTGGGCCAACTCAATCTGGCGGTGGGGCCAATGGGTGGCACCGTCTGTGCGGTGGCCGCTGTATTGATGGCCAAATATCAACTGCCGGTGCCAATCGCGCTGATCATCCTGATCGTCTTGGCTGTCGCGCTCGGAGCCGTCAACGGCTTGTTGGTCAACCTGACAGAGCTGAACAGCTTCATCATCACACTGGCGACGATGACCGTATTCGTCGGAGTTCAATACGGCCTCGTAGGGACGTCGACGGTGAGCAGTTATTCAGCCGCGCTGAAAGGGTTCGGTAGTACGAACATCGGAGGCGTACCCCTCGTCTTTCTTGGTGTGCTGCTCTTCGCTGGCGCGCTGTCGGTCTTCTATCGGAAGACCCGGTTGGGACGTCGCTCGCTTGCCACGGGAGCGAACAGCCAGGGCGCGTTTCTCCTCGGCATCGTGAACAAGCGTTCCGTCCTCGTTGCTCACACCCTGTCTGGACTGTGTGTCGGCGTCGCTGCGCTCCTGGTCATGACGTCAGCATCGGGCATTAACCGGTCGGTAGGAGGTGACTGGCTGCTCTTGAGCTTTGCGGCGCCGATCATCGGCGGCATCGCACTGTCCGGCGGGAGAGCACCGGTGCTAGGCACACTGCTGGCGGCCACCCTTCTTCGGTTGATCGACGTCGCGCGGTCCACCTATGCGCTGGATCCGAGCTGGGTGAACTTCGTCATCGGTGGCGTGGTGCTCGTCACCGTCGCGCTGAGCGAACTACGTCGACGCACAGCCGACAGGAGGGTTCGGATCGGATGAACGCCAATCAGCCGTCGCTCGCTGCCGAAGGCATCGTCAAAGAGTTCCCCGGTGTCAAAGCGCTGGCGGGCGTCGACTTGCGATTGATGCCGGGAGAAGTGCACGCACTGCTCGGTGAGAATGGCGCTGGCAAATCAACCCTTATCAATATTCTGACGGGTGTTCTCCTGCAGGATGCCGGCACGGTTCGGTTGCGTGGCGTGCCAATCATTTTCGGTTCTGCGCTGGAGGCGTCCCACGCCGGAATTGGCGTCGTGCACCAGGAACACAACTTGATCCCGGGCTTCACCGTTGCGCAAAATATTTGCATGGCCAGCCCACCAACACGGTACGGATTCATCAATAGCGTCGAAGAAATCCAAACGGCAGAGCGCGCATTGACCCGTCTCGGTGTTTCTATCGACCCACACGCGTTGGTCGATAACCTGAGTGTCGCACAATTACGAATGGTTGAGATCGCGCGGACCTTGGCGTTTGAAAACCGGGTAATATTCCTTGATGAGCCTACGGCATCGTTAACACAGCGCGAGGTCGAAACCCTTCTAGGGACTATTCGGCGCCTCCGCGATGACGGTTGCTCGATTGTCCTCGTCAGCCACAAGCTGGAGGAGGTCTTCGCCGCTTGCGACGTGGCGACCATTCTGCGCGACGGCGCGACCGTCGTGCGGTCTCAACCCCTCACTAGCACCTCACGCGATGAGATTGTCAATGCGATGGCCGGTAGGACGCTGGCGCAACGCGAATATCAGCTGCGCGCGATCGACCGTTGCACCACACCGATGCTTGAGATTGTCGACCTGGAGACGCCGGCGACGACAGAGCAATGCTCGCTGATCGCGTATCGTCGCGAGATCGTCGGTCTTTACGGCCTGGTCGGAGCCGGCCGTAGCGAGCTCATGCGGGCCGCGGTTGGGCTGGATCGCAAGACCGGCGGAACCATACGACTTGCGGGCACGCCGATTACGACGGCTTCCTTCAGTCAGGCATTGCATAAGCACCGCATCGGCTACGTCTCGGAAGACCGTCGCGGCGAAGGGCTCTTTCTCAATCTCGACGTCGCCAGAAACGTCGCAGTGACGGTATGGCAGCGACTCGCAGGCCGGTGGCGGGGCGTGTCCAGTCGCGCCGAAATGCGAATCGCCGATCGTTATCGCGAATCGCTGGACATTCGCGTCTCCTCTGTGCGGCAGACAGTGGGGCAGCTTTCGGGCGGAAACCAGCAGAAAGTGAGTCTCGCCAAGTGGCTGGCAGCGCAGGCGGACGTGCTCGTCATTGATGAGCCGACTGCGGGCATCGACGTTCGAACAAAAGCCGATTTCCACCAACTGATCACTGACCTGGCGGATCAGGGCACAACGATTATTCTGATCTCCTCGGATCTGCCCGAGATGATCGGCCTGGCTGATCGTATATATCTGATGCATGAAAATCGTGTGATCAGTTCGCTGGACAACACTAAGGAATACGCGACCATGAGTAAACAGATCATGGGACTCATCTACGCGGCCGGCCCATCAGTGGAAGCTGTCGAGGACCCGGAGCCGCAATCGTGATGGGACACGCTGATGCTCACTGACATCGATGAAGACCTTCAGAAACAGGAGGAAATCACCCAGCGCCTCAAACGCTACGTATGGCGTGAAACAATTGAGCCGCTCATCAGCGATGACCTCGTCGCCGAGCATCGGCGGGACCCTTTGGGCCTCCATTCGGTCCATCTGGATATGGTGCTAACCTTCCTGCGGGATGACCCAGTGCCTTCTGAGCCTCGACTGGTCATTGTCATTGTCGAGCCGGAGACCAGTTGGTGCATCGGAGAGTTTTCGCGGGAACCTGGCACCGTCGTCTACTGTCGCCCGACATTGTTCTTCTCCGTCGAACAAATCGAACACGCGATTTTTCTGGAGCGGCTCGAGTTGGTGCGACGAGCGTACGCGCACTGCTGATGCACGAAGAATCTTAGGGAGGCGGTCGTCATGGGCAGAGTGGTGTTGGATGCGCGAGATTACGAACCGAAACCGATCGTGGGTTACGCGGATCAGGTCAGCGTCGAGGCCGGTGACGACCTTACCTTTTACGTCAGCTGTGACGGGGCTGACAGTTACGATGTCTCGATGGTGCGACTGATCCATGGGGATCTGCACTCCGCCGGTCCGGGCTTCAAAGAGCAGAAGATGGCCGAAGGTGCATTCTTCGGCCTCCCCGGTTTCGCGCAAGAGACGCAGATCGGATCGTGTTCCGCCAGTTGCGAGCCGCTGTCGGTCGACTGGACAAAGGGATTGTCGCTGTGGCTGCTGGCCTGCCCAACGAAGCCGAAGGCTGGGCACGATCAAACCATCATGTCGCAGGAGGCCGCTGAGGGCGGCTGCCAATGGCGCCTGTTTCTCGATGACGGCGGCCATGTCGTCTTCGAGGCAGCGGCCGGGACACAGCGGGTACGACTGGCCACCCCCATGCTCACCAGAATCTGGTATGCCCTGGCTGCGGTCCTCGACCCGGTCTCGGGAACCGTGAGTGTGGTCCAGCAGCCGGTGATCGAGCCATTTAATGGTCGGCTCGCCTTCCGCCATCCCGACATCGATATGGGCGCCCGGGGAGTCGCTCCCATGACGGGCCTTCCCTCGGATCGGGGGCGTGTGCTGGTCGGCGCGGCCTTCTCTCACATCGATGACCGCGGGAGAGTCCGCTTCGGCGACGTGTTCAACGGTAAAATCGACCGCCCGCGTATTACCAGCGGCGTGATACCGGTCGAGGGTGACCTGGAGCCCCTCTTCTCGCGGCGGTTGCCGGGCGGCACCGTCCTGGCGTGGGACTTCCACGCCGGCATCACGACGGCCGGCGTGTCGGAACACCGACGTGTCGTCGACGTGAGTGGTTCCGGCCATCACGGTGAACTGATCAATATGCCAGCTCGAGCGATGACCGGATACAACTGGAATGGTTCCGAGTTCGACTACCGTCACGCCTCGGATCAGTACGGCGCCATTCACTTTCATGACGATGATCTGATCGATTGCGATTGGACGGAATCATTCACCGTCACGATCCCGGGCTCCTGGCCCAGTGGTGTGTATGCGGCGAAGCTACGGGCCGACATTGACGGTGTGCTGGAAGAGGACTACGTCGTTTTCTTCGTTCGGCCCGGGCTGGCCGCTACCCCAGCTAAGATCTTGCTGGTCATGCCCACCGCAAGTTACCTGGCGTACGGCAACGACTTGATGGCCACAGACTCGGCGAACGTGGAGGTACGCACCGGCTCGGTGCCCCACCTACAAGAGCAGGAGTTGGCGAGGAATCGTCACCGCGAATACGGCGTGTCGCTCTACGATCACCACTCTGACGGATCCGGCGTCTGCTACTCGAGTTGGATGCGTCCCTTGCTGACTGTGCGTCCTAAGTATCGGCACTCCATGAGCAGGGTCTGGCAATTCAACGCGGACTTGCACCTGCTCGACTGGTTCGACGCCAAAGGCTACGACATCGACGTCGCCACCGACCATGACGTCCATGAATTCGGTTCGGAGCTATTGGACAACTACCGCGTGGTCGTGACGCCGTCACATTCAGAATATACGAGTGGGCGGATGCTGGACGTATTCCATTCCTATGTCGCTCATGGCGGTCGCCTGATGTATTTGGGCGGTAACGGATTTTACTGGACAACGGCATTTTGGCCGGAAGATCCGCGAGTCATCGAAGTGCGGCGATGGGGTGGCATCGAAGCATGGACTGCGATGCCCGGAGAGTACTACTTGAGTACGACCGGTGAGCTGGGTGGCCTCTGGCGGAACAAGGGGCGCGCTCCGCAAAAATTGACGGGCGTTGGCTTCGTGGCGCAGGGGCTCGATCTGTCGACATACTACGTGCGTAACGAGGACAGCTTCACCGACTCCGGTTCTTGGATCATGGCCGGTATTCCCGACGATGCGCGCATCGGCGAATATGGTCTGGAGCAGGGCGGCGCCGCTGGTATCGAGGTGGATTGGTACGACCCGCAGCTAGGTTCACCAGGCTGGGCGTCGGTGGTGGCTTCCAGCGAGGGCCTGTCCAGGCTGATGATCGAAGTGCGTGAGAATCATGGGCAGGCGTCGGCGTTCATGGGTGGTGACATGAACCCGAAAGTTCGGTCGGATGTGGTGTATTTTCGGGTGCCTGGAGGAGGCGCGGTGTTCTCTACAGGCTCTATCGCCTGGTGTGGGAGCCTGTCGTATAACAATTACGACAACTACCCGTCAAAGATCATGACGAATGTTGTGGAGAGATTTTCTAACGACGATGCGCTCCCGTAACGCACGATCGTTCACGTGACAGAGGCGTCTTCAGTTTCTTTGCAAGTTACTAGACTTTTAGATAGAAGGCAGTTCGATGCTGAAGAATATCGATTCGATCATTGACCCGGAATTGTTGCATACGCTAGCCGAAATGGGACATGGTGATGAAATTGCTGTAGTGGATCGTCATTTCCCTGCGCGTTCTAAGAACGGCCGCGTGCATTATCTGCGCAGTTTGGGATGCGGCCAAGTCATTAAGTCAGTACTTACCTTGTTCCCCCTGGACGGGTTCACGGCGAGACCGGTCATCAGTATGGCTGTGCCTGCCGAAGAGTGGGCACAAAGCTCGGTGCAGGGAGAAGTGCTAGACATATGCCGCAAAGCGTCCAGCCGCCCGCTGGAATACCACGCCATGGAACGAGACGAGTTCTACCGCCGTACTGAGACTTGTTTCGCGGTTGTCGCCACGGGCGAGAGTCGGCCATACGGCTGCTTCATTCTCACCAAGGGCGTCCTGCCGGAATTCGGCCCATACATTCGCTCCTGACGCCCCTACGGCGTGAACACGCGCCACGCGGAAACACCGTAGCGGCGCTGTCAACGGCGGTCGAGTGATCGGGCGAGGTCAGCGGCTGCCGCGGTCACAAACATGGCCGGATGTTCCAAGGCAGCAGCACTCGAGCCCGCGCTTTCGCTGGCGGATCCAGCGGCCACGAGCCCCGCCGCGTTCAGCTGGTGCTCAGACAAACTCACGGTTCCGGCGATTGCAGCCACCGGAGTGTTTAGCTGCGCGGCCAGTTGTGCGAGCGCGACGGGCGCCTTTCCCTGTAAGGACTGCAAATCGAGTGAACCTTCACCGACGATGACCAAGTCTGCCCAGCTTACCTGAGTGGCAAGCTCGAGATCGTGGGCGATGGCGGAAAAACCCCCCATCAGCTGTGCATGTAGCAAAGCGTGAAATCCGCCAGCGAATCCACCGGCGGCACCGGCGCCCGCCACGCGACGGAGATCCGTCCCGGTCAGATCCGCGACCACCGCGGCGAACTGCGTCATACCAGCCTCCAGAGCTTCCGCAGCTGCGGGATCTGCGCCCTTCTGCGGGCCGAAGACCGTAGCGGCGCCATGGCCGCCGATTAGCGGGCTGGCGACATCGCAGTAGACGTGTATGCGCGCCTCGGACAGCCGAGGGTCCAACCTCTCGAGGTCGATGCCTTCCAAATATTGCAGGAAATAGCCTCCCGGAGGCAATTCGTTCCCAGCGGAATCTAAGAATCTCGCCCCCAGAGCTCTAAGCGCGCCCGTCCCGCCGTCCGTTGTGGCGGACCCTCCTACCGCGACAACAATGGTGCTGACATCCTCTCCGAGCGCTTTGATGATCAATTCACCGGTACCGAACGAATCGGCAGCGAGTGCGCTCGTGACTGAGGGCGTGATCAACGCTAGCCCGCTGGCTGCCGCCATCTCGATAATCGCAGTATCTTCGCGAACGGCCCAATTGGCACGGACGCGTCCGCGAAGCGGACCCGAAACCGTGTTGGATCGACGCTGCGCGCCTGCGGCGATGAAGCAAGCCACTGTGCCCTCGCCACCGTCCGCGACAGGTATGGTGCGAATTTGCGCGTCGGGCCAAACCTGCGCGATTCCGTGGGAAATGGCCACCGCCGCCTGGATGGCGGATAAGGTACCGCGGAACTTATCGGGCGCCACGAGGACCCGCGGGTGACGATTCGAAACATGGGGCGTCACGCGGAACCTCCCCGAGTCGGCGCGCATGACCCTGCACGGCCGTTGTTCCCCGGCTCGACATCGTCATTGCGGTGAAGCCCGCCACAGGAATTACGCCGGATCATTGGAAGGCGTACCGGACGTCTTGCGAGTGACCAGCCTGGGAGTCAGCACCATCGACGTCGGCTTGAATTTGCCCTCGGCCTTCAGTTGGGATATTAACAGCTCGACAGCCAGTTTCCCCATACGTTCAATGTCTAGGGATACTGTCGTGAGGTGGAAAATGGCGGAAGTTGCGAGGTCAACATTATCGAAGCCCGCCACCGATATATCTTCGGGGACTCTCAATCCGTGCTCCAGCACGGCCTCTAAAGCACCGATCGCGACTGTATCGTTGACGCCCACCACCGCTGAAATCGGGAAACCTTGATCAAGCCAGCTACTCACGGTCCGATAGCCATTCTGTCGCCCGAACGGTCCGCGCGAGACGAAGGCCGTGGCGCCTGGATGCTCCGCGATGACTTCTTGGAAGCCACGCTCGCGGTCCATGGCATTCGTCGCATACGAGGGGCCACCGATGAAACCGATATGGCGGTGCCCGAGAGAAATTAGGTGTCGGGCAAGCTCTTTGGCACCCGACTCATTATCCGAGACCACGCTGCTGAAACGGTCAGAGGATGGACGTCGATTGGCGAATACAATGCGGCGAGGATCTAGCAAGACCTTCAATAATTCGTCTTCCTGGCCGCGGCCAGAGGCGTTGATGATTCCATCGAGTCCTTGGCGGCTTAGCCGCTCGATACTGGAAACGGTGATATCTATGTCGTCATCGGTGTTACAGATGATGACGGTATATCCGAGGGCGCGGGCGCTGAGCTCGACGGAGCGTGCTAGTTGCGGGTAGAACGGGTTGGTCAGGTCGCTGACCAGCAATGCGATGAGGCGCCACTCGCCAGTCACGAGGGCGCGGGCAATCGGCGACGGTCGAAACCCCAGCTCGAGCATTACTTCTTGAATTCGTGCACGGGTCATGCTGTTCACGTCCTGCCCGCCACGGAGAACTCGTGACACGGTCGAAACCGAGAAGCCCGCTGCGGTCGCTACATCGACGATGGTCGGTGCGCGTCCGCTCCTCCGGTCGCTCGGTTCATGCATGCTATTGTCCTCCGTCGTGGTTAAGTGGCTCAATCATGCGAGCTTTCGAACGTCTGCTACGTCAAAGATTCGCATATCGTGACTGGGGATTATCTGCGCGCCGTAGGAGTTCAACTTTCGCCTCGATCGTTCGCACATGTCTACGTCGACATGGAGACCGACAGGTTGCTTTGGATCCAAGTTCTCGCGGACCATTACGAGATCCCCGGCGAAACATGTCAGTCCATCGGCGGTTTCGATGAGGACTCCGGAGGAACCCGGCGTGTGTCCCGGAAGGTGAATGAAGTCTAGCCCAGGTGCAATGGTCGTGTCTGCTGATATGGATTCGATTCGCTCAGCATCGAACTGCGGCGGATAGTGGTACTTTGGCGCGAAGTATTCCTGTCGCATCAACGGAGCCGTCGGATCGCGGTAGTAAGACAACTCTTGCTGGTGGGCGTAGATCGTAGCATTTGAGAATAACCTGTCATTTCCGACGTGATCGTAGTGCAGGTGAGTGTGCAGGATGATGTCGACGTCACTGGGACTGCTCCCTATCGAGCCCAGCAGCGATTGCAGGTGTTGCTCGGGTGTGCGCCATATGCGTTGCGGATAGGCGGAATTGATGACGTCAGGATCGGCAAACCCGGTATCAATCAGTACGGTAGCGTCGCCCCGTAGCAGTAGCGCTGTATGCGGGATGGTGACCTCGTGACCCATGCCGTTCAGATAAGTCAGCATCGATTGGTCAACCGCGCTGCAGCCGGTTCGCAGCGCCCATACTTCCCATGTGCTCATGAGGCACCCCCAATCACGCTGCTGTGTACCCGCCGTCGACGACGAGTGCCGTACCGGTCACGTACCGTGCTGATGCTGATGCAAGATACCTGACAGCCGCCGCGATATCGTCCGCGGTGCCGATTCCCATCGGATGGTTGGCTGCGTCCTGAGCGCGAGCCGCTTCCGGGTCTGGCGCAGCGTCGAAGAACTGTTGCAAGAGCGGCGTGTCGATTGATCCTGGGCACACCGCATTCACTCGAATCCCGGCCGACGCATGGTCCAGGGCCAGACATCGCGTGAGATTGATAATGGCGGCTTTGGAAGCGGCGTAGGCGGCGTACTCGCGGAACCCCACTAGCCCTGCCTCGCTCGCCACATTGACTATCGAACTGTTCTCGACCTTCCTCATCAGGGGAATGACGGTGCGACACAAGAGAAAAACGGAGCGCACATTGGTCGCGAAGACCAGATCCCACTCCTCCGGAGTGGTATCCAACACCGTGCCCATTCGTGCGATGCCGGCGCTGTTGACAAGTGTTGTGGGTGCACCCAGGATGTCATGAGCGGCGGAGACGAATGTCGTCACCTGCTCGGCGTCGCTGACATCGCAGCATGCGGCGTAGATCGCGGCGCCGGTCTGAGCGCGGATTGATGCGGCGGCGTTTTCGAGACCCGCCGAGTCTATGTCCGTCATCGCCAGCGAGGCCCCATCCCGGGCGAAACGATACGAGATCGCCTTACCGATACCCGAGGCCGCGCCCGTGACGAATACGATATCGTCCATTAGCCGGCCCCGTTCGAATAGTCGGCAACGTCGGCGAACGCTTCTTCATAGGCCGATGCGATTTTTGCCAGGTCGGCGTCGGTCAGGGCGGTCGAGAGATTCGCCATGCCGCGCGGGGCAGTATAGACACCGTGGACCAGCAGGCGACGGTGCAATCGTTCATTGAGTTCGTGCCGACCTTCGCGTGCCTGCGCGGCATCCCGAGGGGCGTCAGCGAGGAAATGAACGTGAAAAATTGATCCCGCGGATGTGAGACTCACCGTCAGTCCGCTGGCACGTGCGGCACTGTGGACGGAGTCGATCAGCCTGGATGCCCTGTTATTTAGCTGTGCGATGGCGTCATTCGTGAGCAATTGCATGCTTGCGAAGCCTGCCGCCATCGTAGCGACGTTGCCGTTGAAGGTTCCCGAATGCTTGAGAGACGGACCCGTTTCTGCCGATATGCAGTGCAGAATGCTGGCGCGCCCGCCCACTGCTCCGACCGGAAGGCCTCCCCCGATGATCTTGCCCATCAGTACGAGATCGGCGTCTAGCCCAAGCAGGTCGTTCGCGCCGTGGAATGCCCAACGTAAGGCCTGGATCTCGTCCAGCACGAACAGAGCGCCAGCCCGTCGGGCAGCGCCTGCGACCTGCTTTAAATAGGTTTCTGATGCGGGGATCACGCCCGCACTTCCGAGGAATGGTTCAATGAACACGGCCGCAGTCGTGTCATCGATAGCCTCACGCATCGCCTCGATATCATTGTACGGGACGCGCATCACGTGCGGGTTCGGGTCAGCGAACAGATAACCTGTGCCGTGGTAACCACCGTCAATGAGAACCAATTTCGAGCGCCCGGTCGCACGGAACGCGAGGCGGGCGGCGAGTATCGCCGCCTCGCTACCGGAATTGGTGAAACGAACCTGCTCGACGCCAGGGTATCGGTTCGCGATGTGCTCGGCGAGAGCGAGCTGACTACGGTGCGGTGCCGGGTGGACTGTTCCAGTCCAGGCCGCATCAGTTAGTGCCTGTGTGATGTACGGGTTGGCGTGCCCGTGAACCAGGGCGGTGTAGTTGTTCAGCAGGTCGATGTACTCGTTGCCATCGATATCCCAGACATGCGCTGCCTTGCCCCTGTCGATAACAACGGGGTACGGCGCGAACCAGGCGACCGCCCGCGTCTCGCCGTTGGGAAATACCCGCAGCAGTCTCTCGTAGATCGCCCGCGAGTTTCGGGTCCTATCTGCGTAGTCAACGTCCATGACACTCCCTCGTCGTCGCCCAGTATCGCAGTGCCGCTGCGGTTGCAGCACCGCTTGACACCAACTCATCGCAGCCTATAACGTTACCGGAAGCGTTGCCATAGACGATCTGAAGGCCCAAACAACGCGAAGCGCCTCACATCTCACACCATCCGCGTACCGAGACGTTGGGTTGCGTTGCGCCACGTGGGGGAAGGATTTTCATGAAGACCAGCGACCCGGTTGTCATCACTTGCGCGCTCACCGGAGGTATGACGGTGCCCACGCAGAGCAAGGCCATACCACTCACCGTAAGTGACATCGTGCGCCAGGGCGTGGAAGCAGTGGCTGCAGGCGCTTCGGTCCTCCATGTGCACGTCCGCGACGAGGCGACCGGACGGCCGGTCGCGGACCAGGAGTTGTTCCACAAGGTGTTCATTGCCTTGTCTGCCGAGACGGACGCGGTTTTACAGCCGACGACCGGGGGCGGGCGAGGTATGACGGTTGCGGAACGGGGATCCGTGCTCCAATTCTCTCCCGAGATGGCGACCCTCAATGCCGGAAGCATGAATTTCGGCATCTATCCAGTTGCTGCTCGCGATCTTCCGTTTGAAGAGTGGGAGCGCGAGTATCTCGAGGGTACCAAGGACTATATCTTCAAGAATACCTTCTCAGATATCACGTATCTGGCGGAACTGATGAAAAGGAATGGTACTATTCCCGAGATTGAAATCTATGACGTGGGGCAGATTTTCAATATTCGACGGTTGATTGACGAAGGCGCCATCGTGCCGCCATTCAACCTTCAGTTCGTCCTTGGTGTCCTCGGGGGCAACCAGGCCGAACCGGATCAGCTCATTCATATGCTTCGCACATCCGAGAGGACCCTGCGAGATATCGATTTTAGCTGGTCGGCAGCAGGCGTTGGCTATCGTGGTGAGTTTGGCGTCGCGGCAATGGCTCTCGCCCTCGGCGGCAATATTCGTGTCGGCCTGGAAGACAATCTGCGTGTTCGGAAGGACAAGGAGGCGTTCTCGAACGCCGAGTTAGTGACGAAGGCAGCGGCCATGGCGGATTATTTCGACCGGAGACCAGCTACTCCTGCGGAAGCGCGTGTATTGCTCCACCTCAAGGGAGCCGACAAGATCGACATCTGACGCGCTTTTAGGCCGGTTACACGGTACTGAATTGAGGAGCGTTATGGATATCATTCCCCAGCTGGATCCAGAATTACGATCCATCGTGACAAGTTTGCCGGTCTTGGACCTCCGAGATATCGGGGCAGCACGCGACACTCTGCGCAGCATCTATGCCCAGACCAATACAGCGTCGACGCGGGAGTCTGTTGTCAGCGAAGATTACAAAGTTCCCGGGCTTGACGGTGAGCCGAGTGTCATTGTTCGGCTCTTCCGTCCCCGCGACGCGTCGGGGCAGATACCCTGTCTGATCTGGACGCAAGGTGGTGGCTACGTGCTGACCGCCCCGGATTTCGATGACCAGTTTTGCAGCGCGCTGGTAGATCTTCACCACTGTGCCGTCGCGTCGATCGATTGGCGGCGTGCACCTGAGCATCCTTTCCCCGGCGCGCTCAACGATGCCTATGCCGCGTTGGCCTGGGCAAGCGACCAGTCCAGCGACCTTGGCATCGACAAGGGTCGCATCGCGATCGGCGGACACAGCTCCGGCGGCGGTGTGACGGCGGCGTTGGCACTGATGGCGCGTGATCGGAATGAGTACCAGGTCTGCCATCAACTGCTGATCTACCCAATGGTCGACGCGAGCGGTGACACAGCCTCGAATCAACGGATTACGGATGAGCGCGTGTGGAACTGTACAAGCAATAGAATTGGCTGGGCGAACTACCTCGGAGAGGCCTACGGCGGGGACGAGATACCGGCATACGCTGCCGCGGCACGCGCGGAGGACCTGAGCGGCCTTGCCGACGCGACCGTGCTGGTGGGCGAATTAGATCCGCTCCTCGACGAGGATGTCAGTTACGCGCAGCGACTGATGCAAGCCGGCGTTTCGACTGAGTTGCACGTTTATCGCGCGGCACACCACGCCTTCGATCGGCACGCACCGACCGCCCGCATCACGCGCCGTTTCAATACCGATCGTGACGCCGCACTTGCGCACGCGTTTGTCGCGTGATTGCAGCGCTCCAATTGCGTGTTATCGCATGCAAGTCATGTCGTTGATTGCGGTGACCGTCTGCGGCCGCGGCTGGATAGGTGCTGTGGGGAGGACCGACTGTGGCGTGTGACAGCGGTGTGCCGGAGATCTGCTGGCGTCCGAGTGAAGACGAGCGGCGGCCGGCGTTGATGAAGCAGTTCGCCGAGGTCATCGCGACACGGACCGGCCGGGACATTCCCGACTACGACGCGCTTTGGCGATACTCGACTGACGAAACGGGTCAATTCTGGCAGGCGGCCGCCGACTACTTCGATCTTCGCTGGCACAGCGACCCGGGATCCGCGATCGATACACCCGTGATGCCGGGGGCGCGCTGGTTCGCAGGGGGCACGCTCAATTATGCGGAGCACGCGCTTGCGCCGGACCGTGGCCGCGGGCCGGACGACGTCGCTGTCATCGAGACCGATGAGTCCGGCCACGAACGCATGGTGACACTGTCGGAGCTGCGCGCCCTGGTGGGGGCTGCGCAGGCCGGGCTGGCGCGGCTCGGTGTCGGGGCGGGGATGCGGGTGGCAGCGCTCGTTCCGAACCGCTTGGAGGCACTCGTGTCGTTCCTTGCAACGGCCGCTCTCGGCGCGGTGTGGTCCTCCTGCTCGCCAGACTTCGGCGCGGCCTCCGTGATCGACCGGTTCGAACAGATCGAACCGACGGTGCTGATTGCCGTTGACGGATACACGTATGGCGGAAAGCGTTTCGACACGACAGGCACCGCCGAGCAGATCCGCGCCGCGCTGCCGGACCTGGCCGGATTCGTGCATATACCGTTCCGAGGCACCCCCGCTCCGGAGGGTGCGATCACCTGGGCCGAGTTGATCGCCATCCCGGAGGAGCCGACCTTCACTCCGGTCGAGTTCAATGATCCATTGTGGGTGCTGTACTCGTCGGGTACCACGGGACTGCCCAAGGCGATCGTGCACTCCGTCGGCGGAATCGTGCTGGAGCACCTCAAGATGTTGGCCCTGCACCAGGACTTGCGTCCCGGAAGCCGATTCTTCTGGTTCACCACCACGGGTTGGATGATGTGGAACTACCTCGTCGGGGGACTACTCGCCGGCGCGGCCGTCGTCCTTTATGACGGTAGTCCCGGCAGGCCGGATCTGATGTCGCTATGGCGGATGGCGGCGAAGTACCGAGTGGAATGGTTCGGCGTCTCGGCCGCGTTCATTCAGGCCTGCCGCGCCGCCGAGTTGAATCCCGCCGCAGAGGTGGACCTTTCTTGTGTGCGGGCCGTCGGGTCGACGGGCTCGCCGCTATCCCCGGACGGGTTCGACTGGGTGGCCGAGCGCATCGGGCGCGAGGTCCAGGTGGTGTCCCTGTCCGGAGGGACCGATGTGTGCACGGCGGTTGTCGGCGGTGCCCCGACTGTCCCGGTGTGGCGCGGGGAGATCTCGACGCGGATGCTGGGCGCGGCGGTCGAGGCATTCGATCCGTCCGGCAAGCCCTTGGTGGGGGAGGTCGGCGAGCTGGTGATCACCAAACCGATGCCTTCCATGCCAGTGCGCTTCTGGGGGGACGAGGACGGAAGTCGTTTGCGCGCCGCATATTTCGAGCAGTTCCCGGGCGTATGGAGGCACGGGGACTGGGTACGGATCAGCGACCGCGGGTCCATCCTGATCGAGGGCAGGTCGGATGCCACCCTCAACCGCGGCGGCATCCGCATGGGCACCGCCGAGTTCTACCGCGTGGTGGAGCACATCGACGGGATCGTCGACTCGCTCGTCGTCGACACGTCTTCTTCCCGTGGTCCCGGCGACCTGGTGCTGTTCGTGGTACTCGCCCACGGCGCCGATGCCCGGACCGTCATCACCTCGGTGAAAAGCACCGTGCGAGTAGCGCTTTCGCCACGACACATACCGGGGGTAGTCATACCGGTCCCGATGATTCCCCGCACACTGAACGGCAAGAAATGTGAAGTACCCGTCAAACGAATCCTCACCGGCGCAACCGTCGCCGACGTCATCTCACGTGACGCACTAGCCGACCCGGACGCGTTCGACACCTTCGTGGACCTCGCGCAGTCGGCGATACAGTCCAAGGCCCGCCACCCTGCGTCGTAGAGGTGAGATACCGAAGGCCTGGCTTTTCGGTCAAGCCCCTGCGAGTGATGTGTCGGTGATTTTCGAATTGGGTTGCCAGCGGTCGAGGATGGATCGCCGCGCCAGAAGCGGCTCGGTAGTAGACGGGATCGAGGTTCGCGGCTCGCAACACCGCGATCCCGGTGCGGCGTGATGCATATGAGATCGGCGGCATGCCCTGCGTCAGAAATTGCCGCGATACCGCGAGGTGAAGTCGGTGACAGCCTGCGCCGGAGTAGGAGCATGGGGTGCTCGTGCTGTGGTCAAGCCAGTGACCCGTAGGTCAGCCGGAACGGATCGTGTGGCGGCGTCGATGGCCATGGGGTTTGCTCCTTCGGACGGTGCGACGGACGGGCGTGTCATCGTCGGGACATCCCGGATTGGTCACTGGGTTGGGAGGCACGTGACCTGTAGCGGTCGGGGCGCTGGTGCGTCGCCCCACGGGCAGTCAGGCGGTCTTGCATCGTGTGGGCGGAGGCTTCGGCGCCCTGGTTGGCGAGGATTTGTTCGAGAACGGTTCGGGCGGGCCGGGTCTCGCGCTGGGAGCCGAGATTGTCGAGCCCGCCGTGGCAGGTGTCGGTGTCGATGTATGCATGGTTGGACAGGCGGCCGCGGGTCATGGCGACGTAGAAGGCTTCGCGTGTCATTCGCACCGTTGCGATCGTGTGCGTCGTGTCTGCGGTGACGCCCTGGCAGCGGTGCGCGGTGACGGCGTAGCCGAGTTCGATGTGGTCGGCGACGTAGTCGGCGGGGAGCGTGACGGGCTGACCGCCGTCCATTTCGGCGCGGATCGATCCGTCGCGGCGCACGGCGGTAACGGTGAAGACGGTGCCGTTCTTCACGAAGCCTTGGGCGAGCCTGCCGCGCTCGTCGATCTGGGCGCGCGGTGCCGTGCCATCGGGCAGGCGTCGGTCGACTCTGCGGGTGATGATGCGGTCGCCGATGCCGGCGACGGTGTTGTCGTGCAGTGGCACGCCTTCGGCTCTGACCCGTCCGGCTTCGATCAGGTCGGCTCGGACGGTGAGGTTCAGTGCCTGGACGGTTTCGTTGTCGGCGGCGACCAGCAGACTGGCAAGCCCTTGGTCGGTGTCTCGTTTCCAGGCTTGGTGGGCGGCGTGGATCATGGCGTCGGCATCTCCGTCGGTAAATCGGCCGTGTGCGGCGTAGGTGTCGAGCGCTTTCGGGTCGCCGTGGCGAAGCCGCAGCGACGCGTCCGCCTCCCAGGTGCGGACGGTGCCGTCGGGGTTGGTGAAGCGGCGGATGCCGGTGAGTTGCGGGGTGTCGGTTCGCTGTTCGGCCAGGAGCTGAAATGTGCCGCCGGCGCCGATCGCCGGGAGCTGGGCTTGGTCGCCGACGAGTAGTAGCTTCGCGTCGGACGCACGAGCCTGGGCGGCGAGGGCATTGAGTGTGGGCAGGTCGGCCATGCCGGCCTCGTCGACGACGAGTAGCTGCCCGGCGTGTAGCGCCCACCGGTCGTAGCGGGCCCGCGCGCGGGCGATCGCGGCGTCCATCCCGCCGGTGGGTGGCCCATCGGCGGCCGCCTGGCCGCGACGGCGCTCAAGGTCTGCGAGGCGCTGTGCTCGGCCGGGTTGGAAGCGTTGTTGGGCGAGCCATTGGGCGGTGTTCTCGGCGGCGATGTTGATTTCGGTTCCGAGTACCTCGGCTGCGACCGCCGATGTTGCCAGCCCTAGTACGGAACCGGTCCCGTGTGCACGTTCCCAGGCCGCGCGCAGCCCGGCCATGGCGGTCGTCTTACCTGTGCCGGCCGGGCCGATCAGAACATCACACACCCGGCCGGATGCGCAGATATTGCGCACCGCATCAGCCTGGTCGGGTGCAAGCCGGTGATCGCGCCCCGGTAGGGAAGCGGCGATGACGTCGTCAACGATATAGGCGGAAACCGTTGGTGCGGTGGTAGTTTCGGTCGCTTCCAGGAGGGCTTCTTCAGCGGCCAGCACCTCCAGTGAGGTGAATACTTCGGGTGCGTTATAGATCGATCTGCCCGTCGTCGCGTCAATCTCCGCGCCGACGGCGGGTGCGCTTGCAGCGTTGAGCAGGACGCTGCGCAGGATTGCGGCGGCCACGACCCGGCGCCGAACGTCAAGCAGATCGGTTTCGGTGTCGAACTGCAGCCCGGCGCATCCGATGGCTCGGCAGGTCGCGGCAACCAGATTCCACCGGGACCAGGTGGCGCGCTTCGCCTCGACCTGATCCAGCGCGGCAGCGGCGAGGATTTCGATCGCTTGCTCATCAACGCTGGTCGATGTCGCCAGCCGAGTCCGGGCAGCGGTGGCAGGCTCGGCGTCGGTCGAGCGGGTGGCGTCCGGCGTGCTTGCGGTGATGGCGCGGGCCCAGGCGCGAGCGTCGCTGCCCAGGATCAGATTGGCGCGCCGGGTCCACTGATCGGTGTATTCGGCGAGCGTCGAGACGTGTTTCGGCTGCCGGGTATCCAAGGTGGCCTGCTGCCGGATCCGCACCGCCTCCGGGCCGGTCGGCTGCCGGTGATGCTTTTCGACGAAGGCGTCGATCGCGGCATCCTTGGCGGCGGTGATCGCGGCGGTGCGCTGCGAGAACTCGGCGATCAGACTGTCCGGGATTCCGGCGAGTTCCCGGCGCGGGTTCCGGGCCCGTCCGCGCAACCTCGTCTCCCAGGCGACACCCAGTGTGCGCGTGAGGTTGTCGGCGAGCAACAGATCGTAGGTATCCGAGTGCGCGACCGACGCGGCATAGAGCGACTTCGAATCCAACGTGCGCCACTGGCCGTCCGCGACGGCTTGGACGCGGTTGACGATCGTCACGTGCGTGTGCAATTGGGGATCCCCGGCGCGTGAGTCGTGATGGTCGAACCCGGCGGCGATCAGACCGCGCACCGGCACGCGGGCGGCGCCGCCGTGCCCGATGCGAGTGCGCGCAACATCCCGTTCGATCAGCCGGATCGTCGACGCGACCGCCCGATGGTGTGCCTCGACGATCTTCCGCTGCATATCGGCGTCGGCCAGCGCCCACAGCACCGACACGGACTTCGGCACCGAGAACGTCAAGTCGAACCCTGCCACCGCGCCACGGGTATCCCGCGCCTTCTCGGCCGCGGTGATCGCGGCGACCTTCGCGTCGCGCACGACCGGCGGCAGGTCTGTCGGCAGTTGGGCGACTTTCGCGGTGATCCGATCAGCTGGCGGCGGTGTGTGCGGGTATTCGCGGCCCAGTGGGGCGCCGGTGATGGGGTCGTGGCCGGCGCCGAACAGCCGGGCCATCTGTTCCTCGGACACTGCCGACCCCACGGCAAGGCCGGCACCGTTATTCACGCCTGCCAGGCCCGCTCCGAGCCACACTCCGGCCGGGTAGCCGGCGTTCACGTAGTAGCGCGTCATCGCCGTCGAGCGGTCCGGTGCGTCTCCGCGTGCCGTGTGCCGCATCAGGTACTCGAACCCTGCCCCGGCGCTCATGCGCGACATCGACATCACCACACCTCAATAAGGTGCGCGCCCCGCGCGGTAGTCGCAGATTGTCGGTAGGCGCTGGTTGCGCCTTCGTCCCGCTACCATGGCGGATAGAAGGGCGCATCGCTCGGAAGCGGGGTGGTTGACGTGACAGCATCAGCTGATCTCGGAGCGGACGATTTCGACCGTCATATACCGATCGAAGAGCTCATGGAGAGGCAGGGCATTGGCCCGATCGCGTCAGTTGCTGATCTTGCCGACGACAACGCATTCGAATCGGACGAAGAACTCGAGGAGTTCCTCGCTGACCTCTACGCGTCGAGGCGAGCCAGCGTCGGGTGAGCGTCATTGTCGTCGACACCGACGTTGCCTCCCGAATCCTCAAGCGCCGTCTGCCGGCCGAGTTGGAATCGGAGCTGGATGGGCACACGCTCGCGATGAGTTTCGTGACGGTCGGCGAACTCACGAAGTGGACACTCGTGCGGAAGTGGGGTCCGAGTCGGCTGAGCACGCTGACCACGTTCATGCTCCGAGTTGGTGTCCTTCCTTACGATCTGGCTGTCGCGCGTAAGTGGGGCGCGCTGCTAGCCGCGGCGCAGTTGCGGGGGCGGCCTCGACCTCAAAATGACACCTGGATCGCCGCCTGCTGCCTCGTTGACGACCTGCCGTTAGCGACGCTCAACCGCAAGGACTTCGAAGACTTCGCCACCTATGACGGGTTGCGCCTGATCGGCTGACACGCCGTCGGGCACTGTGCATGACGTCAGGTGCAGCACGACGCCAATCATCGCTGATTACAAGTATGGCGATGGTGGCGTCGGGGACTGGCCAGGGGTAATATACTGGTTACTGGTGCACTGGCGGTGCCAATCGTGTGTGACTGATTTTGGGGCGCCCGGCGGAGGGCGCATCCCCGGCTTGCCAGGGCCGGCGCGCCGGCCGAACGTGCGGGGACCCACGTGAGGTGCACGGTGGCCGTGGGCCTGCCTCCGGCGGTTGCACTGCAGTGCTGCGAAGATGCCGAGCGTAGCCGTCGAGGATGCGGCAGTTGTCGACTCTTTCCCCCTCCGATTGCCTTAGATCCTCGCGAGACCCGGGGGCGGGCCGCTACACCCTCACCACCGCCGGCCGAAGTCTGGGGAAGGCTCCCACCCATGGATCACTGTGTGTCGGCCTCGTGCGATCGCGTTACGGTGCGCTGGTGAGCTGCTGCAGTTCGCACCACCACTCGAGCTTCGTCTTGCCGTCGATGACGGGCTTGGCGTTGGCGGAGCTGCTACTGGGAAGCACGAAGGCGTTACTGCCGCCGATGGTCCAGCGTTGTCGCCCGTAGGAGGGTACCGCGACGTCGTAGCGTTTGGCTGCCTGCTTCCCGACTCCCATTCCGTTGAACGCTATCCACCGGGGCGAGTGGTTCGCGACATGGGCGAGGACTTCACCCGTGTTCGAGAAGTCGAGGCCGTCGTCGTTGCTTTGGGCCACGTGCTTGACGAGATCGGAGATGCCGATGCCGTAGCCGAGCACCTCGGCGTCCTGGTCGGGTCGGAGCCGGTGTGGGGTGAACCCAGCGTCGTTGAGCAGCTTCCAGAACGCGTTTCGCGGGTTGGAGTAGTAGTGGCCGTTGCGAGCCGATAGCACAGACACCGCCGAGCCGACGAACACGACGTCGAGGTTGTCGGTGAGCAGATCCGGCAGCGTCTGCGATTGCATCATCGGCCCACGCTACGTGGGGCTCGTTACAGGTACCAATCCGGATATGCTCGCGATACATTTGACCGCCGAACGCATCCCGAGCGCATCCTGCTTCGATTTGACGGGATGCGCAGGTCACAGCCCTACAGGTCGCCGTGATGCGCACCGGCAGCCTCAGGATGCGTCCTGCTTCTTGGCTCAGGATGCGTCTGGGATGCGTTGCGCGGGGCCTGCTCACGGCGTGGCTGTGTCTGCCCAGCCGGAAGTCTGGTGCAGCCAGGTGCGGCCTCGGCTGGCGCCGGACAGTGCGGGGTCGATCAGCCTCGCGGCGAGTTCGGACGCGTCGGCTATAGAGCGGTACCGGGTGCATGCCGGTACGCGGGCGGCCAGCCTTGAGTAGCCGCGGCCCCAGTCGACAGGAACCGTGAACCGGTCTGGATGGGGCAGGCGGCGCCGTCGAATCTCGCTGGCCAGCGCGACAGATAGTGCGTCACCGTCGATGTCGTGCGTGGCGGCGAACGCAACAAGATCTACGAGATCCTTTTCCCGCGTCGACGGGCGGCCGACGTAATCGGCGAGCGTTGCGCAGACCTTGTCGGCGATCTGGTCGACCACGGGATACAGCCGAAACGGGTAGCTAGTGAGCCGTGGCAGGCGTAGTGCCGAGGCTGGTTCGGTGCTGGTCACTTCTGTGGTGAGCCCGGCGCCGGACGCGAGATCGACGTTCAGTGTGCCGCGCGCGTTGGCCCCAATGAACACGGCGAAGGACACCCGGTAGCCGTCCGTGTACGGCTGTGCGTCACCACCGATCGATTGCTGGTGGCCGACATATTCGAATCGGAAATGGTCGTGGAGGTCGATGGCGGCAAGCCGCCTGAGATCGGCCAATGCCGTGTCCAACGGATATCCCGAGCGGAACAAGTCGACGTCGCGGGTGGCGCGGGCTGTCGGTATTCGGGCCAATATCCCGGTGCCGCCCTTGAGTACCCATTCGGATTCGGCGCCGTCGGAAAATACGCGGCTGAGGAACCGGCGGAACGATTCGAGTCGGATGCGCTCGGCGATGGACAGCGCGGGCTCCTTGGCGGCAGCGGATTGGGCCGCGGCCTTGATCGCGGCCTCCACGCCGGCGGCTGTCGGGTAGCCCTCGGCGCTGGTCATCCGCGACTCCGGGTACGGCCGGCATACACTGGCGTGGCGTGCTGTACGGGGTGGTTGGTGTCGGTGTGGACCGCGTCGCCGATTGCGGTGGTGAGGGTCTTGAGGACATCCGGTGCGAGCAGCTGCTCGGATATCTGCTGTGAGAGCAGTTCCGTGATCCGGTCGACTCCGGATGCCCGAACCCAAGCATCGACGGCGTCGCGTCCAACAGCATCGGCCGCGTCGACGAGCGGCTGCACGGCAGCAGTTGCCGTTTGCGATGCCTGCTCCGAAATCGCGCGCATGACGCTCTGCACAGCTGGCAGGCGGGCGAGATAGTCGAAGCTCGCTGAGTCCAGGCGGCCGAGGACACCTGCCGCGACAAGCGGCCCGACCTCCGCGTCGGCGGCGATCCGTCCGGCGACGGCCGCGGCATCGATGCCGGCCACCGACTTCAGGCGTGCCAGCAGTGCCGAGCCGTCACCGGAAGCAAGCCCGTATCGCGCAGCGAACGGGCCGAGCAGTCGGGTGAACGCCTCCTCGTCGAGTAGGCCATGTCGGGACGCGTCACGCAGTGCGTCGGCGGCCAGGCTGAGATCGCCGATATCGTCGATGAGGTCGGCGATCGTGCGCTCGGTCGTCATCACCGGGAGCCCGGCGACAATCGTGACGTCCGCGGGGTCAAGTGTGCGCTGGCGGAAGCGGACTTCTGGGCGGCGACTCTGCCGGCGCCTGGGGCTGACGAAATCGTGACGATCCGCTCGGAGGTCACCGACGCGATGGAGTGATGCCGCGGATGCGCCGGCGATGACGATGCCGTCCGGCCCGTCGCCAAGACGTACCTCGGCGAACCGTGTGGGTTCCGCGGAAAGCCATGCTGCTCGCAGGTCATCCAGCGGCGTCTCAGGCACGCCGGCGTCCAGGTAGATGCCGTGGCTCAGCCGGCGCAGATGCCCCGCATCGGCGAGCCGCGCGAGGTGAAGTCGCGAAACACCGACCTGCGCGGCCTGCGCCGTGGTGACCATGCCCCACTGGCCGGCCGTCACCCCAGCCAGTTTCCGTAGTGCCTCCATCGCCTTCATACTGCAATAGTATCAGGCCTATTGTTACAATCGTAGATCTTAGTCTTTGCTCTTGTTTGAATCTTGGCACCAGTGATCCTCACGCTCGGCGCGCAGCAATCTTCGCGCCGGATACAAAGACGGCGGAAATTCCTTCGCGGAGCGCATCCTGAACGCATCCTGGCGCCGATGCAACAGGATGCGCAGGTCACGGCCCTGTACAACGTCAGGATGCGCGCGGCGCTTCTCAGGATGCGCTCCGCATCCTGAGCCAGGATGCGCTCAGGATGCGTCTGGGAAGCGTTCAGGAAACGGTCGCTGGCGACGCTGCCCGGCATGGACACGCAATGGCAGAAGCGGCCGCCCGCCACAGGGTCGGCGCACAGGTGTGATTGGGAAGCTGCGCTCGCATCCGGTGATCCGGCGCAGCAGTGGGCGGCGTCATGTTCGATCGCCGCGGTCGTCACCGCCCGGGACAGGTGGACGGATTCGACGGTATTTCACGAAGCAGCGGTTGGCGCGTTCGAAGCGGCCACGGCAAGTCGCGTCACCGACAGGGTCGTCGCCGGTATTGGCGGCGCGCGCCGAGCGGTCTATTGGGAACGGCAAGCAAGGGTTCGGTTGGTGCCACCCGTCTCGTACCGTGAGCACCGCTGGGAGTCGGACCTGCGCGTCGAGCGTCATCCCATCGCGCTCCTGCCCGCCCTCGAGGAGACGTTTTCCGGCGCAGAGCGCCGCGCTGCCCCCGGATCTCGTCTTGCCCCGCGCATCGGAACGCTGCTGCGATCCGCAGGTTGGCGTTGGCGAGCAAGACCGGCGCTCGTCGCCTCCGACGCAATCGATGACGTGTGCATTTTCGGCCGCGACCGAGCCGGCGCCAGCCTGGCCGCCCGCTACCCGATGCTGCCGGCCGTGGTGGTCAGCGGCATAGTGCTCCTTCTCGCCGGGTCGCGGCAACGTGACGGACTCGGTTGGCCGGGGATCGTGTGGCTCGAGTCGCACGATGGTTGGGCGTCCGCGATCGCAGACACCGGAACCCAGTCGGTAGTCGCGTCCCTCGTGCAGGGCAAGCGCGCCCGGCCCGTCAACGCGATCGCGGTGACAGATCCCGTCATAGCAGCGTGCCCTTCCCAGCGAAGAGATGAGCGTGCCCGAGCCCACGCCCGTGAGAGCGCCACGACGTTGGCGGTGGCGTCATGATCAGCCCGGCGCAACGCTACGAGGCCGCGGCAGTCGACGCATTGTCGGCGGCACTGTGGTCATCGGCCGACGCCGACCGGCTGTTCGCGATCGTCCGGCCGCGCGACTTCCACCCCGTCGACGACACGATCACGGCAGCCATGTTCGATCTGCGCCAACGTGGCATCGGCTGGGACGATCCATGGCTCACGGTCGAGAATCTGCGTGCATGGCGGCAGCGCTGGAAGGACCGTGTCGACTCCGGCAGGTTCGGCCAGCCGAGAATCGACACTCCGATCGAGGACATCCTCGACCCAGACCGCTGGCCGCTGCGGTTCGCTTCCCGGCCGCTCGTCTCGGGCCGCATCTACGACGTCCTGACGCATATCACCACCGGTGACGTCGGGCAGGCTGCGGGCGAGATCGCCGCCGTCCGCCGCCATGAGGTCGCCGAGGCCACGATGCAGACCGTGCACCGGATCCTCGAAAACCCGCCGCCCGGATCGACCCACGCCGAACGCCAACAGGCCGTCACCCGCGTCCTGCACGACTACCGACGCGACATGTCCGCGACCCACCTCTACCCGCAGCGGCCGGCGGCCCGCGCCTCTTCCGCGCTTCCGGATCTACGCCGATAACCAGCCCTCACCCACTACCGCGCGCGCCGCGCACCACCTTAGGACAGTAAGTACCCGGTCCGCGCCGGGCTTGGAGTCAAGGAGGCTTCCGATGAGGTATCTCGACAGGGCGTGGGCCCGGGCGGGCGCATTTCTGATGGACGATCCGCTCTCGGGCGGGGACACGGTGACGATCCCCGGGTTGGCGCGGTTCAAGGGGATCGTGTCGGCGATGGTGCCGTTCGCCCTGGTGGCGTGCGTGCTCGCGGTGATAATCGGCGCGATTATCTGGGCGATGGGCGGGTTCACGAACAACCCGCACCGCGCCGCGTCGGGCAAGACCACAGTGCTCTGGTCACTGGTCGCCGCGATCGTGATCGGCGCCTCCGGGTTCGCGGTCGGCTGGGCCCACG
>ERZ778017.990-NODE-990-length-32436-cov-4.667367_pt1 | contig 32436 bp, 17 predicted proteins | sample MGYA00375747_ERZ778017 | MGnify/ENA primary metagenome ERZ778017 (study PRJEB29350, sample SAMN05509838) | bioreactor metagenome | biome: bioreactor; material: wastewater | place: South Africa: University of Cape Town | collected 2014-03-17 ...
ACCAAAGTAAAGCCAAAGTACAGTTCATTGGGTACGTCCAGGAGGACAACAAAGGATTCACATCAAAAGCATTAGCACATCATGATCCCAGCGAATTTGCCAGAAACCCCGACCCCGACAAAGTCAGTTTAATATTCTTGCATTTGTCATATCCGAAGTATTATCCAAACTGGTTATACGACAACCACGATCTTGTGTACGAAAAGCTGGGAAATCATATTAGAATGTACGAGTCGATATATGAACGAGTTGGGTACGATTTCGACTTACGAATGCTACAAGTGTTCACGCAGGGCATGTGTCCTAACTACTACGATGATGCCACCGGCAAATCTGTCGATGGAACCGGAACGCTACAATCTGAATACATGGGGAAATACTTGCAGTACGTTAGAGACGAAGAGAAAAAGAACCTCAAGAGATGTGCTGAAGTGTTTGTTCCTCATTTAAGGTGGCTTAGAGAAACATCCAAGTATAGCAAGAAAGATGAGTCAACCCCATAGAGAGCCTAGATAGCCTAGATAGCCAATATACTAATCATACATAGATCAAGAAAACCACCTTAGTAAATTTTAGTAATGGAAGCTTGACGCGAGGCTGAAGAGGGACGGCGGATGCACGTACGGAAAAAATTTCCTCGGGCCCGGTCGGATATATCACCGGGGAATACGGCCCGAAGTTTGCTTCACCAAAGTTGATGCTACAATTAGTAACCCCATTAGTAAAGGCCGTTGTTTAAAAGCAGTGCAATGTTCGATTTGAATGCATAGGAATTACGAGCAGGCATTCGTTATATGACTGAAACGTGGTGATTTTTTGTTAGATGACTTCGAAGGAAACTGAAGCTGGCCGTGCTCTCTCGCTCCAAAACATAATGGGCGATGGTGATACTACAATGGGTAATAGTGTTGATGACATTGTGTCTTTTGGCGGTGACAATTTGAAAGCAACTCACAAGGAATTGGACTTGCAGTCCATAAACAGTATGGCAGCATCTCCCAACCACGATGAGATCTCCTTCTTGCGAGAAATTGGGTTTTTGTTCTTGATGTGTTTGTCCCAGTTGTTGACCCAAGCAGGGGTGGCCCAGACGATGAACACGGCGACACAGATCTCAGACACTTTTAACGTGTCTGACAAGCCAGGAGAGATCTCGTGGTTCTCTGCATCATTTTCCTTGACGGTGGGGACATTTATTTTAATTTCAGGAAGATTGGGAGATATGTACGGCTACAAACTTTTATATTGCGTTGGGTATTTGTGGTTTGGGGTGATGTCGTTGGTGTGTGGGTTTGCTGGATTCACGACGTCAGCGGTGTTTTTCGACGTTTTTCGAGCTCTCCAAGGGATTGGGCCGGCAATTATGATGCCTAATTCTCAAGCATTAATTGCAAGTTACTACCCACCAGGGTTCAAACGGAACCTTTGTTTGGGGTTATTCGAGGCAGTTGCTCCGTCAGGATTCATTGTCGGGGCACTTTTTGGGGGGATTTTCGCCCAATTGGTGTGGTGGCCGTGGTTATTTTGGGTTTGTGGCATCATCACCATTTCAGTGGCAGTTTTGGCCATTTTCATCATCCCAAAAAACATTGGTATCAAGCAACATGAAGGTTCTTTCGACTATCTTGGGTCCATTACTGGGGTTTCTGGACTCGTCTTGATCAATTTTGCCTGGAACCAGGGCCCCAATATTGGATGGGATACTCCCTATGTCTACATATTGTTGATTGTGGGGTCATTGTGTCTAGTTGCGTTCTATTTTGTCGAGAAGAGGGTGTCCGATCCGTTGGTACCATCAGAAGCTTTGCAGGGCGACACGGGGTTTGTTCTTATCTGTATTGCTGCCGGGTGGTCTTGTTTCGGTATCTGGTTATTTTACACTAATAGAGTAGCCCTAGTGGTCGATCTCGACTCGCCAATATTATCGGCCGTCAAGTTTATTCCTGCGCTGATGGCCGGTCTTGCTGCTGCTCTACTTACCACGGTGTTGTTACGGAAAATCCCATCTGCCGTGGTGATCTGTCTTTCCATGGTAGCGTTCTTGGCCGGAATCTTGATCATGGGGTTAAGACCAAGCAACCAGATATACTGGGCACAGAAATTCGTCAGTATTCTCGTGACTCCCTTTGGCATGGACATGTCGTTTCCTGCGGCAATTATCATTCTCAGTTCGAGCTTGCCCAAGTCCCAACAAGGTATTGCTGGTTCCCTAGTAAGCACATTTCTAAACTACTCGATTTCAATCGGGCTTGGATTCGCCGGCACCGTTGAGTACTACATGACAAAAGGAATGGAGCCATCGCTTGAGACCACCATCTACGGCTACAAAAAGGCGTTCAATATGGGAATGGGACTTGCAGGATTGGGGGTAGTGGTAGGAATGTCATTTCTCATCAAACAGTTTTCCCAAAGACGTCGGGAAAAACCCCCAGTCGACCCAGAATCCCCCTAGGAACCTGCCGAGACGATCGACAACATCGATGTCTTGACATTTTAAATTATTTGTTCTTTATAGATTATAGATTTTGCATCCACTTAGAATACATACAGTATAAATTGATTATGCCGTCCCTGAGAATTATAAGATCTCAACACCACGGGGAAAACCACCAACCACCACAATCCAGTAATGTCCGTGTTGAAAAGCCCGTTATCCAAAGCATTGAAGATCGCTTTGATCCAATTAAGTGCCGGGAGCGATAAAGCTGCCAATTTGACCAAGGTGACCCGTCTTATCGACGACGCTATTACCAACTCCACAATTGGGGCATTGGACTTGGTGATGTTGCCCGAATGCTTCAATTCTCGCTACGCCGTGGACCAATTCCGGAACTACGCCGAAGTGATTCCCTCGGGAGAAACCACCCAGTTGTTATCACAATTGTCCAAGAAACATGGTGTCTTTATCGTTGGGGGGTCCATTCCTGAACTTGCTCCCGAAGAAGATAACAAGATCTACAATACTTCGTTGACGTTCGATCCTAATGGTAAGATTATAGCTAAGCACCGCAAGGTTCATTTGTTCGATATCGATATTCCCAACGGAATTACGTTCAAGGAATCAACAACGTTATCACCGGGGTCTAAGGCTACTGTGTTCAAGTTGGGCGAATTTGGAACCGTGGGATTGGGGATCTGCTACGATATAAGATTCCCAGAATTGGCCCAGATAGCATCGCGTAGTCCTCACAACTCGTTTGCCATGTTTTATCCTGGTGCGTTCAACACCACCACTGGCCCATTGCATTGGAACTTGCTCGCTAGATCAAGAGCCGTAGATAACGAAGTGTTCACCGTGTTGTGTAGTCCTGCCCGAGACGTGGCTGGCGGTGGGTACCAGGCGTACGGACACTCATTGGTGTGCGATCCTTTTGGTAAGATCATCGCCGAGGCCGGCGAAGGAGAAGAGATATTGTACGCCGAGTTGGACGAAAAGTTGCTTCCTCAGGCCAGAAGCTCGATCCCAGTCCACTACCAGCGGAAGTTCGATGTTTACGAAGACTTTGTTGGTAAAGGGAACGCCAAGGTTAGCGATGTATAGACGAACATAATGACGTTAAATGTATATTGATCTATAAATCTAATCATCTTCTTTTCTCTCGATCCAGTCGACAACAACCTTTCTGAACTCCTCGGGCTTTTCGCTGATTACCCAATGGCCTGCCTTGATGTCGGCGACTTCGAAATCGGGAAAGTACTTGCCAATGTCAGGAATCACGTCGTCTGGGATATATTTCGACTCGGTACCTCTGACAAACAACGCCGGGCCATTGGTCCACCGAGAGATGTTGGAGTCAAACGGCCATGCTGCAATCTGTCCCGTGGTAATCGCCTTGCCTACAACGTCCAACGGGATTTTTGACGTAATCACATCGTCCTTCTTCCCTCTGTTTAAGTTCATTAGAAGAAATTGACGAATGGTTTGGTTGGGCTCGACTTTGGCCAACTCACCATCAACATCCTTGATATTGGTATACTTGTGCTTCTCCAACGCAACTCTCAACTGGTTTACGTACTTTGAAAATGACCCTCCGGAACCACCTAAATCAACTGGGGCATTGTCAACGGAAATGATCATTTTCGGCAACTCAGGACGACGTAAAGCAACAGACATCACCGCCTTTGCCCCCATGGAATGTCCAATCAAAATGGGCTTTGTGTCTGGATGGTGGGTTTCAATGAATCTTTCTACATCAGCTGCCATCGATGGATAATCTAGTCTTTTAGAATGGGGAGATTGGCCAAAGTTACGGAGATCTAGACAGAACACATCCCGGCCAAGATCCTTGGCCAAGGTTTTGGCCATGGTTCTGTTGTTAGCTTTGGATCCAAAGAGTCCATGGATAATGTACAATGGTGATTTTGGTCCAGTGGAAGATTGTCCGGCCTGGACCTCGAAAGTTAATGGAACGGTTTCAATACCAGTGGTGTCTAACGCAGATTGAATTGTGCCAGTATAGAGGTCACGACAAGCACCACGAGCCCGTGTGACTACTGGGGCTATCGCCGTAGGAGACCTAAGTGACCACATCTGATTTGGAATAGTGAAAAATCTGATTCGAAATTTGACTCCAACCCAATATATAGCCAAAATTCAATATCGACAAAATTTGGCAACTTTGCGCTGTACCAGATATATAGTCATATTAGGGAGATTGTCGGACTCAATACTGAGTCAAATGGTCTGAAACCGGTACCAAGGGATTATACAATTTGGGTTGCTATCACCTAAACGCAAACCCAAAATGAAACTTTGGTGTAAATGTACCCACGACTCTACCATGGGGGATTCTTGACAATTGTGAAATACTAACCGTGTCTTTCCAGCATCAACGTCTTTTACTGCCATCAATTATTCCTTTTGTTGGAGCAAAGTCGTTGGGCATCAGCGAAGATGATGTCAACGAAACCGGAACTCACCAAAACGTACATACGTAGTATCCTGTGAAGGTAATCTATTGAACTGGGCTTCCACTTGTTACGGTTGTGGGTATATTGCAGAATACTAAAGAATAATACCCTATGAGGGTACTGACTCCGTGCTTGCGTAAGCAAAATTCGCCGTAGAACTGGAACAAGTCATAGAGCTCATCCTCGGTGAAGTATTCACTCTACACATGTAGCGATTGACGTTGTGTTAGCAGCCTTGAAAAATAGGGTCCTTGTGGTGACGATGCCATGTTTAAAATTAAGCCTTTTACAAATTTTGACAAAACACATAAAAGAATCACAACTGGCTCTGTGTCTTATCGCTATTATCAATTGTAAATTAAGTAATCTTCCATGAAAGCGTAGATGGACTTTTACGGGAATTATCAAAAGAGTTAAAGCGGTTCAGGTTTTTTGCAGCCATTTGCGAAAAAGTGAGAACCAAGTAATGTTGATATTTTTTATACATAACCTTAAATGGCATTTTTAAGTTTTGTAACTTGATTTTTCTTCTCGTCATTTCCACCTGGCTATTTCGTCAACTTGGACAATTCATTTCAGCACGTTTAGTCAGTCCTTGAAATTTGTAGAGGTGGCTATTTTTGCACTTTATTCTAGGTAAATATCCATTTTCGAGCCAGTTGTGCTTGTCCAGTGTTTCTCCAAACCGTGGGTGTTTTCAAAAGCTACAATTACACACTTTAATCCGTATTTTGTTGACTCTTAAAACGTTTTTAACTATAAACTTACGAAACTAATATAACAAATATGAAAATTTTTAAGGGTATTGGTTCTTAAATAGTCTGCTGACTTTACCACTGGCTTCAATCATAAAATCGATAGACGAAAACAGCATTCCTTATCAGTAACAACTTCAAAATAATGCCAGGATTGTGGCTGGTAACCATTCTCATGGGATCACAAATTGGAGAATCACAAAGACTCTGAGAACTGACTGGACTTTTCTTACACTTGCAAAAGTCGACATTACACCACAAAACCATAATTAAATGCATCAAGAGTGGTAATTCAAGAAATTCATCGTTTATGTTTAATCTAAAAGCTTGACGTAATTCGATGGACAAATACCAATTTGACCATTGGATTTTCTTGCTTGCCACCATTTACCGTCAATATCGTCCACTTCCAAGATTTCGTCCTTGACAAATGAGATTTCGTTGATATCGTCCGGGTTAGCATCATATGAGTATAATGCTTTAGCCTTGTATCTGAAAGGAATCGACGACAAAGTGTTGTCATTTCGTGGTTGGTTGCTTGTCTGGTGCAAGTCGCTATTGGAGAAGTTCTCCAACCCGTTCAACTGCGATGATGACATATAGCCTTGGGATGAAGACGACGTATTCTTTTGAGCTTGTACTGGATTCATGTTTGTTAACTGAGACTGTCTAACATTATTCTCTTGAAACAAGGTCTGAGATTGAGAGAATGGAATATTGGCCGATGGAGCCTCGTACCGTTTGTATTCAAAGTCTTCGTCTGCAGATTTTTCGTGAGAATCGGATAAATGATGGTTGTTTGATTTCAAGCTGAAAGAATCAATAAACTGGTTGGTTGGTGATTCGGGATGTCCACCAAAGTACCCGATCCAAATGACGTTCAAAATCGACAACAAAATACACCCGGCTGCACACGCCAAATTAGCTGAACTTTGGGTGTTGTAAATCAACTGGTTGGTGGAGTTTGTTGTTAATACAAAAGCAACAGAAACAAATCCCACAAGAGCAAACTTGTACAACTCGATGTTGCCGTTAATGTAGAGCCAAAGAATAAGCAAGATGACCAAGATTTCGTACACCAACGTCCACCACGAAAGACGAGGAAAGTCACCTTGATTCGATGCCCCCCCACCAGCAATAGCGACAATCCACGAAATGACCCCGAAGGAAACCGTGGAAATGGCAAACGGATCACCAGTAAAGTTGGAAAGTGTAAGACCCATGTTTTTTAGTATAGTGAAAACCAGATACTTTCTATCTAACGATGAAAACAAGTAAACAGAAAATCTCCTTGTCGCGGTAGCGTATAATTTCAGTGATAATTTTGTGAACACAAAATCGAAAATGTGACACAAAATCCAAGGGAGCCACAAAACCTAAAACGTCAAAACCACAGATCAGGTCCTTGCGGCGATGAGCCCCATCACTGAAGAACAAATGAACAACACTGTTTCAATCATAGCTGCGAAATCATTAGCAGATAGTGTCCAGAGGTACTTAAACCGAACAAATGACCCCAGAGCCCGCCAGAAACTGCATTTGTCCCACAGAACACGAAGTCTAAAACAAAAGCGTTATGCAGGTGGAGGTCCCTACATTTTGATTTGTTTGTGAAAAAGCGTGTACTATAGTCACATGACATCAAAACGTTCAAGGTACAGCAACATTTCATTGTGCGTTTGGCCCAGCCAAACCCTGGAACCATCGCATATGGAACAACCATAGTTGTAATCAATGTGACAGGGTCACATAAGCTGCGATTCTATGTACAAAGCACTGGGTGATTGATTTCTTGCTTACTACCGTGATTCGCACTATAGATCGGACCCTAATACGTCATTATCGTCATCAAAGTAAGTCAAGCAGTAGCCATATAGTTCAATACGTGAACGAACTGAAAATATTCCCATCCAAATCAACAATGCTTTGTATCACTCTGTTGGATTCCGCTGTTGAACTAACGAGGCTCTCCCACGTCGGACCTACTCTATTATAAAACTGTGGAGCGCTACCATTTACAACCCAACGGCTGCAATACCCAAAGTTGACGTAGAGAGGTGTAGTTGGCTGAGTGGGTACTTAGATGCATTAAGACACGTTTACATTACGTATTGGCTGTGTCAAAGGAAAAAGAGAAAAAACCGTTCGATACGTGGTCCCATTTACCGTTTATTCAATCTATAATGTTATACCGTCTCCGTTGTCCTATATCCGTCAAAACATCTTACTTACCATATCCCAATCACCAGCATTTGATTTCTTAGTTTGATTTTCAATCAACTCACTAAAGTTTAGGTCTTGTAAAATCGTTGGCGATTTAACCGAATTGTATTCGCCGTGAATAATTAACTTGTAAACGTTTTCTGTCAAGTCTTTCAACTTCAATCTCAGGTCTAACAAATTCTGACACCGGTTGCCACTATATTGAAATTTATTGATTTTCTCAAGTACTTTATTGAAATCACAAATAAATTCAAAGGTCTCACCGACGTCTTGTTCACCTTCATCACCGTCAATTACCAATACCAAGAAAACCTCAAAGTTCACCACAATCTTAACTACCACAATCAAAAAGTTCAAGAATTCCTTGATGGTCAATTTATTGAATGGTTTATTTAAAATTTTGTGTGGAATCAAAATCATCTTTTTATTGACACTGGCAGCAATATTTGCTTCTGCTACCTTCTCATCGCCATTTGACTCAGGTGAGACCTGAGCTTTCGTATTATCAGCCAAGTTCGTATTCGAACTTGCTTTGGAAATTTGGTTTTCACTGGGACTAGTCGATTTTTCTCGGATGTACGGTAAATCTGGTTCAGGAGACTGAACCATGGAAATTCTTCTTTGCCAGTTCTGAGTTTTAGTCGACAACGGAATCTTGTATCCATTACCTGATTTGACAATCTTGTCAACAGGGGTCTCGTCGTCGGGGGTCTTCTCAACTGTATTCTTTTCTGGCTCTCCTTGAACATCCTTCTTGAACATCATATTCTCTTTCTGTTTGATCAAGTCGTAGAACGATGCATTTGGTAAACAATTGGTTAAATCTTTCAAATATGGCAAATTAATTCCGAAAAGATCAGCCAATTGTACTTGGAATTTTATCAATGACTCTAGGAATTGGTTGATATCAATGATATCGTAATTTAAAAACTCGCCAATTCTCAAAATCGGCTGGTGGTACATCAACAAATTGTGGTATCTGTCTCGAGAAAACACAATCTCCTTCAAAAGCTTGAAATTGGACTGCTGGTGAGCATTAACTTGGTTGCTAATGTTTACAATATTGTATGACGTCAATAAATCAAGATCACGACTATTCCCTTGCGACAATTCATTATGACGTTCTTCCAACTCTTTTAGATGGTGATCAACAGCTGCCTGACGCTGGGCGATTTTCTTACTCATTGAATCACATTGTCGCCGTAATGAGTCAATCTTCTTTTCCGTGGACTTTGTTGAAAGATTAATCGAATTCATGGTGATCTTTAGATTCATGATGTTCAACTTGTTTAACTGGGTAGCTAGTAACTTGACAGATGTTGACGAAATCCCGTCTAAATTTGCTACTAAGTCTCCGTGGTCGTCGTCCTCTGCATTTCCAGAACGCTGCAATGACTGTACTACCGCAAAAACATCGTTTACTTGTTGCTGGTACACTTGTCTGATCTCATCATTCTGCTTGGTCTCGGCCTGGAGAGCCAAAACTCCTGCCCTAACATCCCCACCATCGGTTTTCCCTCGCTCTTCCAGAGACATGACATCCTTTGTTCAACTATGAATGGTATACTTGTGGGCTGGTATACTTGTTGGCTGGTGTGTTTGGCGACTGTTCAATTGGGTGGTACAAGTTGCCTCTGGTCTCTCCACGGTTCGCGATAATGGCGCGAGGGCGCTACCATCCACAACCGAGACATTTCTTTCCTTTTTCCTTCCCCAAAATGCCGTGCTACCATGCACAGTTACAAGGTGGGTATTTTCCATCTGGTTCATTTGGTGGTGATAGATTCTGCCATACCACGGTTCACTTGTACGTAGTAGACTGCGAAACCTCTATTTCCACTACCATTAGCCTGAGGAACGCAGTCCACGCTAGCCTCAGATGGTGCTGGGCACCGAAGCCCGGTCGGTGCGACTGGCACCGGAGTTGTGCATGAAGGAGCCTCAACGGGACCACGCCGTACACTTAGTTCGGCCATTGTGTATCGTAACATAATGTGGAGTAATTTCTCATCTACAGCAGTTTTGTTGGAAAACCCAATCTAAGTCGGCATGTCGTCTATACTAAAGAAAGGTGGTCTGACAAAGTATGTTCACGAGACAGCCAATGACTCCAATCCCGTTAGAATCGCATTTTTAGGAGGAGCAAAGTCCGGCAAGACATCCACGATTTCAAAGTTGGGGTTTGGCACCTTCCAAGACACATACTATCCCACACATAAGGTCAATCCGTTGCTAATAAACTTTCAGGTGCGGTCGCTTTTGGCCAGAGCGATTTTGGACGAATGCAACCCCGAGCAGGGCATGAAGTACATCTTCAACACCACGAAAATGAACGAGCTGATTGGGATATCGCCGGTGATATACCAGTCGTTTTCCAAAGTGCAGCGGAAACTGCTTCCGGAGTCGTCCAGTTCGACGGTGGTTCACGGCAGAAACCAGTACTATGCGATGTACAATCTCAAAGAGGAAATGATGGGGAGTTATGTACCTCCACGAATTTCGCCAATATTGGTGGAATTGATCGATACTCCCAGTTTTGACCCCAATCGGGTTGTTCCATTTTTGGAGGCATCCTTATACATGAAATTAGATAAAGAGATTTTGAGGAATTTGGCCAATGAGCCTAGAAAACCAGTTTCAACCAATCCATTATTAGTTGCTAGCGGGGCAAGTGAATTGAACGGTAATATCGACGGATACTTTTTTGTGTACTCTGCGGTGCCATGCTACAATCCCCCATCGTATGAGCAAGCATCGAAGTCCGAATCAAAAACACCATCAAATAGCATTCAACTCGAAGATATACCAGGGGATAACACCTTTAGTCTATTGTCGATTATCAAGGGGGCATTGGACGAGGCGTGGAGAGAATATAACACCTTCAAGAAGAGATGGAGTCAGGGTAAGGAATCGGATATCTTTTCATTCAAATCAGCATTAAAGAATATATGGAAAGAGCAGAATATTTCCGAGATGGAATCAATGAGAGAGGAGCTTCGGAAGCAAATCAAATTGATCGATAACCCCTCTGACCCAGCTGATCCAAATAGCCCTCCACCAATTTGGATAATTTGCACCCACGCAAACTCTCCGTTGAAGTCTCCTGTGCTTATTGAGAACGGAGCGAAATTGGCCAAGTTTTGGAAATGTGGGTTCGTTTCCATAGATAACGCTAACGAAAACATCGATGAGGTGCTAGCACTAATGATCAAGGAGATTTTGGAGAGGAAGAAATTGCAGAAAGGCAAGAAGAAGTTTTAGTACAATTACAAGATAGCATTACAATATAGAACGCAATATATTCAAATCGTTGATGGTGACAAGACGTAGAAAACAGAGTTGAATCAGTCAGGTTTCATTTTTTTCCAAAGGTGGATCATTGAAACTTGAGTGTTCGTAGCAGTAGCAGAGACAAAATTACACGGAACCGTGTAGAGCCGAACAAAACTCCCAGAGCCCAATTCGTCCTGGTCAAGTTTCGTTGTAGTAGACGACCATTTACGTAGAAGCTTTATGTAGACGAGCTTTATGTAGACGAGCATTTACGTATTGTAATAAAATTGTGGCACAATTCTATACAAGTTGCAAATAACTTCTACCCAGATTACACAATACGTATTTGACGGGTTCCAAAATGTACTGATCCAACCTTTTTCCTTTGGCTATCCATTCTGCTCTTATTCTGCTCTTATCTAAACTACGGTGGATAACGGAACAACCACGAGACGTTTCTCAGAGTTGCAACAGTCATTTCTACGATTTCAGTCCAACTCCGAGGTTGGTTTTAGATACAACTGTTTACGCATTTCCTCGGTAATAGCTAGGACACAGACCATCGGCAAATGCCAAAACTTGTACTTGAGCACTGTTGTTGTAGAACATTGGTACTGGTGTACAACTACACAGACCGAGTCCCACTTCAGCCTGCCACCACGACGGTGCGGTGCACTTGCGACCAATGTGACAACTCCGATCCCACTATTATTGTTTCATGCACCTGGTGATACCGTTGGCAATTGCGCAATTTGAAATTGTAACCTGCCAGCACTTCAACTTACAACCACTCATTTGTAGCGTCCCGTTGCAGTATGGTACGACGTGTGGTGTGACATTAAACTTTAAGCCGTGGTTATCGTGCAGGCCAGAGGACCAACAAATCGAACGTCATTGCAACTGTGTCACCAACATTGTACAAACACACAGGGCACATCGCAATCACTACATAGTACCAATTGCCAACCGCAATTATCAACCTGAACTGCAAACCAGGTTATCAGGGCACCAATTGACCCGGCCGCTAGTGACGTTAGCTTTGTCTGCCCTCGGACCGGATGACGCCAGTGAGAATTGATGCGGACCGAAAACCGAGGCGTACCCACCCAGGTCCAGCTCTGTGTAGGCGTGGCGGTGTGTCTCTGACCAAATTGTCGCTGCCACGGTGATGTCCCAGAGCAGATAATATGGGGAAACCATTCGTGCGACTGCAGGAGCTGCGCACTTTTATACAAATAGTGATTTTATATCATCGTTTACACAATTGGATTGTATCACCAACTATGGGCCAATTGTTATCTCATCCCGTCGAGGAGAAGACAATTGAGGGTCATAGTTATGAAACGCTAACATATTGCATCGGGTCGATGCAAGGGTATCGAATGACCATGGAAGATGCCCACAACACCATCATCAACGAGCAGGAACTGGTTGCGATGTTTTCTGTGTTTGATGGCCACGGAGGCAAATTGGTGTCGGAATACTTGAGCCACCACTTGCCTAAATCGATATTCAAGGCGTTGAACCACTACCACCGCCATCTTTCGATACTTACTCCGCCTTCATTGGCCCATGCTAGAGAAGCGGGGGACGATTGTGGTGCCAATTCCCAATCGCAAACAGCCAAGAATGCTTCTTCAGCCCATTCTAGTGGTGCCAATCGTTCCCACGAGTCGCATCTTCAAAATTACCTAGATATCATAAAAAACGCATTTTTCAAGATCGACAGCGATTTGTCCAATATCGACGGCTTGAGCAATTGCGGTTCCACCGCCATTGTCACGACAGTCCTCCAAAACAGATATATCGTGGTAGCGAACACCGGAGACTCCCGGTGTATTTTTAGTTTGGACGGGGTTGCAAAGACGTTGTCATTTGACCACAAACCGATTCTCATGAACGAGCGAATCAGAATCGAAAATTCCAATGGGTATGTGCGCAACAACAGAATAAACGAGATTTTAGCATTGAGTCGTGCTTTTGGTGATTTCAAGTTCAAAACCCCCGTGCTCGACTCCACGTCAAACAAGTATATCATTCAAAACAAGTCGTTTTTCAAAAATGGACTTATTGACATCCCACCAGAACTTTTCCAGGTGACTGTCGAGCCGGAGTTTTTGGTTTACGACATGAAAAACCAAATTTTGCCGGAGTTTATCGTGTTGGCATGCGACGGCATTTGGGATTGCTACAAAAATAGTCGGCTTGTGACCATCATTCGTAACAAGCTAGGTCTCGGATGGAAATTGAGCAAGATTATCGAGTTTATACTTCACGACTGTTTGTCGTTGGCAAACAATTACACCGGCATTGGCTTCGATAACATGACCATCATCATTGTCGCCATCCACCCCAATAACGACATCGAAGAGTGGTACGAGCACATGGTGACGAAGATACAGAAGGAGAAGGGATTGGTAGATTAATTCCTGTTGAAATTTTGTTTACACTAGACAAGGTTGATTTTACGATAGCATGAACACGATGGCCAAGTTCAACACGCCCGTCCAGAATTCACGCCCAGCACCGGACCGTCAATCCCATACCTGAAACACATTGACTTCAACATGCATGGAAGTATTCTACAGCTTAACGACAATTGAACCTCACACCCTGGCATTTTGCTCAAAGTGTGGCTACAACATGTTTAGATGGGTTCCGATGGGTTATGTAGACCCTTAATAAACGAGCTTTGGTGATGGCTCATTTCCGATTTGAACACATGAATTTCCATTCACAATGTACTAGTAGGCGTATTGGCAACTCTGACCGCAAACCCCCATTTCCTGCCAAACTACTGGCAATTTATCGTGAGATTTTTCCAAGCAAAATTGCGTAGTGTAAATAGTCTCACCACAAAAAACCTCTACAACAAACATACGATAATAGAAAATTTCATTCCATTACTTATTGCATACATCGATTTGTGGGTCTATTTTTCCCGATATTTAGGTGGACGTCATCAGACTACTGTTGTTGTTAATGCCTGTTATCTCTCAGTCAATTTGTTAAGCTTGTGGTTACTCAATTAACGATTACATCTTTTTTTCACAGGATCACCGCCTAGAGTGGTCCACGATAAGCATTAAGTTAGTTTGTGGGACCGTTTTACCGATTCAATTTGCATTTGGGTACTTTATAGCACCAGTTCTAATAGCATTGCCATTGTTGTTACCGTAGTTTGGGCCAAGTTTCGTCATATTTATTTATCATATTCATTGCATTACATCCATCGAGGCTTTGACATCTAGCAATCATGGCAGAAACAGAACCGTGGGAGGATCCCATTTTGAAACTAGTCCAAGACCCTAATTTGAATACCGACAAGGACAAGACGTCGATGTTGTTGAATTTTATCAACCAATTCCCGTTGGCTGAGCGAAAGGTCAGTAAATTGTGCCATTCTACATTTACCATCTTGCAAACCCTCGAAAAAACCAATCTCACGTTCAAATCGTGGGAGTTTATGTCGCTAGATATCAATAGCGATTCGCATTTCACGGAGAAATCTAACCTAAAAGGCTTCACCACAATATTGGCAGATAAAGTGTTGAAGACGTGCTCAACATTGCAGGAAAAAATCCACAAGATCTCGTTGGACTTGGACTATATTACCAAGGCATCACGTACATTATCCCCAATTGAATACATTAGCGATTCTGGAACAATGCTAACATCTTTGCTTTTGAAGGGGATCAAGCTTAAAAATGAAATTGTAGAATCGTTGACCATAGCATATTCCAAGGCCAAACTTATACTCATTGGCCAGGAACTTGAGGTGATGTTGGACGCATCAGAAGACTCGACCTTGTCAACATATAAGAAGTTCATCGTTAGTTTGATGAAACAGCTTAATCTGGCCATTGAACAAGAAGATTCTCAGTCTAAATACGAATGTTTAGCAGTTATATCAGACATGGAAAAAATGTTTGAATCATATAAGAGAGAGAAAGAACGAGAATCTGCATTGACCACCCTCAGAAAAGATGATGGATTTCATTTCGATGATGAAGTGGAAGATATTGCAGTATTGAAGGAAAGAGAGCGGAAGAAAAGTGCTAAATCTGATTTCATGGATAATCAAATTAAGCATCTGGGACCTGAATCTGGAAACCACCCCAATTTATCTACAATTTTTGATGAAGATGTTCCCGACGACGATTATCCCGATTTTGACGATGCTTCGTCAAACTATACTTATTCATCATCATTTTCCCAAGCTCCTATCATCCAATCCATCACGAGACCTGACGCAGAATCACAAGGGCCGAAAAGAGTGGATTCAACAACATCGGTGTCTACAAGTCAACTTTACAGAACTACAATTTCAGATGAATTGCCATACTTAATGACAGCATTCAATTCAACGAAAAATATTGCCGAAGATGTTTCTCATTATCAAGAAAAAGAAGAAAAAGAATCCCCAAAGAAAACGTCCAGTAAAGAAATGAGCAAAGAAAAGAAGAAAAAAGGCTATTATACCCCAAGATCAAATTTGCCCGATATTTCATTATACTCAGAAAGTTCCATGATTTTTCAAGACGGAACTTCACAACAGCTTCCTCCAAGCACGTATTTGAACAACAACTCATTGTTGTCGAAATTAGGGATTAAACCGCAAGTTATTACCACCGATTTGACTCAAAACGAATTAAGTAGTTCAACAAACCTCAATAAACCATCTCAACCGAAAACACTTTTTGGCTCCAAACCACATCTTCAAATTAAAAATGAAGATGAAACTAACGAAGAAAAAGAAAACCGAAAATCATTGTCTCTTCTCACCAAGAGGAATCTTTCTTCACACACATGGTTAAATCCCGAAACTGAGTATGCAGATTTGGTTGATTAATTTAGATTTTGTCATATAATTATCATTTATTTATGTACTGGTACAAAAATAAATCAAGTATAGAATAATTTATTTCTGTGAATAGTGTCAAAGTCTTGGGCTAACCAGATCAGTAATTGGAATTACATTTGTATAATTCCTTAACAAAGCTTTCACCCCAAAATCCGGAAGTATACTTGGAAATGTAAGAAAACAATTTATTAAAGTTCAACTCTTTCTTTTCTTCAGGTAATGTCAAGCTTTCTTTTATTGCAACACTCAATTCTTCCGTATTCCACGGGTTGACAATAAACGCGCCATTCAATGATTGTGCTGCTCCAGCAAATTCCGATAATATAAGTGCGCCCTTCTTTTGCTGTTGGCAAGCAATATATTCATAGCTCACCAAGTTCATACCATCTCTGGTGGAGCTAACCAAGCACACATCAGAAATGCTGTACAAACTGATCAATTCATCAAACGACACAGACTTGTGCAAGTAATGAATAGGAACAAATTCCACGGTACCGAATCTACCATTAATTCTTCCTACAAGCTCATTGACTGTTGCCCGCAAACTTTGGTACTCTTCCACATCACCTCTAGAGGGAACCGCAACCTGAACCAAAACAACTTTTCCCACCCATTCTGGGTTCTCTGTCAAAAAGATTTCAAAAGCATGCAACTTCTGGGGAACCCCTTTAATGTAGTCCAATCTATCAACCCCAACAATGATTTTTGTATCGCCAAATTTTGATTTTAACTGCTTTATTCTATCTATTACCCCCGGCTTGGTAACTCCTTCTGTAAACTTATCGACGTCAATACCAATGGGGAATGCACCTATATTGATATTTTTACCTTGATACTCGATTCCATTGGGTAATGTAGTCACATTCGAGACGATTCTCGACACAGAGCTCAAAAAGTGTCTCGCATAATCATAAGTATGGAACCCAATTAAATCGCAACTCAACACCCCCTGTAAGATCTCCTTCCTCACCGGCAAAATTCTGTAGATTTCTGATGACGGGAAAGGGGTATGTAAGAAGAACCCAATTCTGATATTCTTCTTGGATGATCCAATCTCTTCTCTCAACATCTGGGGTAAGAGCATTAGATGGTAGTCATGGACCCAAATCATGTCATTATCTTCAGCTTGGCTAGCAATTTTCATAGCAAAATGTCTATTTGCTTCAATATACGCGGCCCACGCAACTTCATCGAAATTCATTTCCCCTGGGTGATAGTGGAATAATGGCCACAAAATACTATTAGAGAACCCATTATAATGCAAATCAGCAATTGTGTCGGAAAGAAAAATGGCAGTACATTTGAACTTCTCCAGTAAGTCTCGATTAACTCTCGTTTGTTCTGCTTCTGGAACTTCCAATCCTGGCCAGCCATACCACTGAAATTCCGTTGTCTTTTTCAATCCTTGTAACGCAGTGACGAGCCCACCAGAAGACATGGAGTAATCGTAGGACCCGTCCGACGATCTCTTGATTGTGACTGGTAACCGATTGGAGACGACTAATACTTTGCCTTGAATCATTCGCTTAATTAAGAAAAGAATATATTAATTGATTGATGCTTGCTGAGGCTAAATCCTTTACCCTCGTTGCTGCTTCGGATTATTATGTTCCTGTCTGATTGCTACGTGAACGCATACTCGAAAGGGAAACAATATATTACTCAGTTTGGTAGTCTAGAGCAAAGTATAAAAAAAATTGATTTCGTTTGCGAGTTTTTGAAATATTGCCAACCTTGTGATTTTACTTGACACGCTACAGTTTCACCAATCTCCAATGTATAACCCATATAGTAACACACAGGGATTTTCTGGTGACCAACTAGGGGCCCAAGGTCCTCAATCGCGTGCGACCCATGGCAACTTTGCCCAAAACTTGCAACACCCTCAGCCCCACCACGGTGGATTCCAACTGCATCAACAACCACCAAATCAATTCAGTGGTGCACAACCTTTCCCAAACCAGCAGGGGCCGGGACAAGCTACGGGATATCCCAGCTTCATTAATGACCAAGCAGCAAACATTGCGTCACAATTCGCCAAATCACAGTTCCAAACATCGAACCAGTACTTGCAACAAAACTTTGGTCAGTTCCTCAACGGCAGTAATGATATAAAATACTACTTCAAAGTCAGCAACTCGTATGTTATCCAAAAAATTGGGTTGATTTTGTTCCCATACCTCAACAAAAACTGGAATCGAGTGTTGGCAAACGACAACGGGGATGGTTCTCAAGCCAACATGTTTGCACCACCAATCTACGACGTAAACTCCCCAGATTTGTATATTCCTATCATGTCCTTCATTACCTATATTTTATTATGGGCATGTTTCCAAGGATTAAACGGAGAGTTTCACCCCCAACTTTTTGGATATTTATCATCACAAACGGTTGCATTTGCAATTCTTGACATTGCCATTTTTAAAATTGGATTGTATTTGTTGAACTGTTCTACTCAAACATCAATTTGGGACTTGGTGGGATTTTCAGGGTATAAGTATGTCTCCATCATCGTATTGTTATGCTGGAAGCACATCATTGGAACTGGATACTTGACATACTATCCAGTAGTGATATTCTTAATTCTTAACCTCTCCATCTTCCTTATGAGATCTTTGAAGTACTTGGTATTACCTAGCTCAAACTCCACCGCATCAAACAGTGTCACATCGAAACAAAGAAAAATTAGAATCCAATTTTTGTTTGTTTACTCCGTCATCGTCCAAGGATTAATCATTTTGTATATGAGTAGATAGTTGCAGTCATAGTGAGAAATATACAGAGCAATCATTTCCTTCAGCTTCAAGTGTATGTCATAAAACTTGACAAACTCCCCACTAAAAGTTGTGATTTTTTGCGACAATATCACGTGGACGTGTCTCGCGATCGTTTTACGCGACTTTTACCTCATCTGTCTTAGTGGAATTTGCAACGAAAAGTATAAACGATTTCAAAAGTCATAAACATTTCAGTAGTTAGGCAATATTGTACGTCGAGGTGGTGAATGGTCAAAAGTTGAGTTGAAGATTGTTATCATTTTTTCAAATTTGTAATATTGGTAGCGTGATTGGATATAATGACAACGTCTTTCAAAGGATCTACATCTGCCCGATTTGTCAAGAACAAGCTTAAAAGCGAATTCAAAGTACGGCCTGATAGAAACGATAAACAAAATGAGCCGGTGTCGACAAACCCGATGTTGAATGACTCGATTCAAAAAAAAGAATTGGTTAAACGAATAGACGAGTTAGACTCTATCATGGGGTTTGACAGGATTCAGCATGGAGAAAACGATGGTGCCAAACCTAGAAACGGTTGGTTGATAAATATGCATTCTACGACCATTCCTAGCGACACGTATTTAACGGGTTACTCGGGAGTAGACTTTTACTTCCTTGATGAAGAAGGTGGCTCTTTTAAAGCCACATTGCAGTATGATCCATACTTTTTTGTTGAAACGCAGCATGGTCATGAAGCGGAAGTTGAAGAATGGTTACGTAAATTTTTGGAGCCAGCAAATGTGAAGAATTTATCTAGATTGTTGAAAGATGACTTAGCATTGCCTAACCATTTGGTAGGATTACAGAAACATTTAATTAAACTTTCATTTCACAATGTTCTGGATCTTTTGACAGCAAGAAGACTACTATCACCAATCTTGAAGGAAAATAAACAGAAACGTGAGACTCGTGATATTTACCTGGCAATGAATACTAATAACAATCCTTATGGATTCGACAGCAAGAACCACGATTCAACTGCTGACCCTTCTACTTACATTGATGATATGAAGGAATACGATGTTCCATTCCATGTTCGTGTTTCTATTGATGTAGGTGTACGAGTTGGGAAATGGTATAACGTCTACGTAAAGCATTCACAAGTAACTTTGGAAGAAGATACAGAGAAAATTGCATTCGCCGATCCTGTTGTTTTGGCATTCGATATCGAAACAACAAAGGCACCATTAAAGTTCCCAGTTTCCAGTGTCGATCAAATCATGATGATTTCGTATATGATAGATGGGGAGGGGTTTTTGATCACCAATAGAGAAATTATCTCAGAAGATATCGACGATTTCGAGTATACTCCAAAACCTGAATATCCAGGTATATTTACGATTTTTAATGAACCTGATGAGAAGCATTTATTATTAAGGTTTTTTGAGCATATCAGAGAAGCTAAACCTACTGTTATAGCGACATTTAATGGTGACTTCTTCGATTGGCCATTTGTAGAGGACAGAACAAGGTTTCATGATATGGATATGTTTGATGAAATTGGATTTGCAAAGGATAACGAGGGAGAGTATAAGTCTAAATATTGTGTTCACATGGATTGTTATAGATGGGTCAAAAGAGATTCATACTTGCCACAAGGGTCTCAAGGTTTAAAAGCTGTCACAACTGCAAAGCTTGGTTATAATCCGACTGAGTTGGATCCTGAATTGATGACTCCGTATGCCTACGAACAACCACAAACGTTATCTGAATATTCGGTCTCCGATGCAGTTGCAACATATTATCTTTATTTGAAATATGTCCATCCTTTCATCTTCTCATTGTGTACAATTATTCCATTAAATCCAGATGAAGTTTTACGTAAAGGTACTGGTACCTTATGTGAAATGTTGTTATCTGTTAAAGCCACAGAAAAGAATATTTTGCTACCAAACAAACATTCTGATCCAATTGAAAGATTTTATGAGGGCCATTTAATTGAATCAGAAACATATGTTGGTGGTCACGTCGAGTCTTTGGAAGCTGGTGTTTTTAGAAGCGACATTCCCAACGACTTCAAAATTGAACCAGAAGCTGTGGATGGAATTCTAAGCGAGTTACACGAGTCTATCAAATTCTGCATTGAAGTCGAAAATGGCAAAAAGCTAGATGATGTAACAAATTATGATGAAGTCTACAACGAGATCAAATCTAAATTAGTGGACCTTCGTGATAATCCAATCCGAACTGAGAATCCATTAATTTATCATGTTGATGTTGCTTCTATGTATCCAAATATTATGACTTCCAATAGATTGCAACCAGATTCAATGAAATCAGAGGAAGATTGTGCTGCTTGTGATTTCAATCGTCCTGGTAAGAATTGTGACAGAAGATTGCCATGGTCTTGGAGAGGTGAATACTATCCCGCTGAAATGAATGAATACAACATGATCAAAAGAACCTTACAAAATGAAACCTTTCCCAATTCAAAAAGTTGGTTACCACCTAGAAAGTTTGATGAACTTCCTTACTCAGAGCAAGCTTCTTTAATTAAAAAGAGACTAAGTGATTACTCAAGAAAAGTCTACAACAGAATTAAGCAATCCAAAGTTGTGACCAGAGAAGCCATTATTTGCCAAAGAGAAAACCCCTTTTACGTAGATACAGTTAGGTCCTTCAGGGATCGTCGGTACGAGTTTAAGGGACTTGCTAAAGTCTGGAAAGGAAAAATTTCCAAATTGGATAAAACTGATACTGCTGGACGAGATGAAGCTAACAAGATGGTAGTCTTGTATGATTCATTGCAATTGGCCCACAAGGTTATTTTAAACTCATTTTATGGGTATGTAATGAGAAAGGGATCCAGGTGGTATTCTATGGAAATGGCAGGTGTAACATGTTTAACTGGGGCAACAATCATTCAAATGGCACGTTCCTTGGTAGAAAGGATTGGTAGACCATTGGAATTAGACACTGATGGTATATGGTGTATTTTACCCAAATCTTTCCCTGAGAACTTCTACTTGAAATGCAAGGATGGAAAGAAAATATTTTTGGAATATCCTTGTTCTATGTTAAATTATAGAGTTCACCAGAAGTTTACTAACCACCAATATCAAACATTAATTGATCCCTCTACGTTCATGTATGAAACAAAGTCAGATAATTCGATCTTTTTTGAAGTTGACGGTCCGTACAAGGCGATGATTTTGCCAACATCCAAAGAAGAAGGTAAAGGTTTGAAAAAGAGGTACGCTGTCTTTAATGATGATGGTACACTTGCAGAATTGAAAGGTTTTGAATTAAAGAGACGTGGTGAATTGAGATTGATCAAGAACTTTCAGGCAGACATTTTCAAATTATTTTTGGAAGGTGATACCCTTGAAGGATGTTATCAAGCTGTCGCAACTGTTGCCAATAATTGGTTGGATGTGTTACATACAAAAGGTGGTATGTTAGAAGATGAAGACTTGATTGAACTTATTTGTGAAAACAGAAGTATGTCTAAAAGTTTAGCAGAGTATGGGGATCAAAAGTCTACATCAATCACAACTGCAAAAAGATTGGGAGAGTTTTTGGGGGCAGATATGGTCAAAGACGCTGGTCTTGCAACTAAGTACATTATTAGTTCTAAGCCTGTTGGTGCACCTGTTACTGAACGGGCAATTCCTGTTGCGATCTTTTCTTCAGACAAAAAAGAGATCTTTTTGAAAAAATGGTTAAAGGATCCCACTTTGGATAAATTTGGACCAAGAGATGTCATTGACTGGGATTACTACCTAGAGAGATTATCATCCGTAGTGCAGAAGATTATTTCGATTCCTGCTGCATTACAGAATGTAAAAAATCCTGTTCCAAGGGTCCCACACCCTGAATGGTTACAAAAGAAGATTATGAGACAAGAAGATGTAAAGCAACAATCTTCTATTTCTACATTTTTTGGAAAGGCAAATAAAAAAGAAATGTTGGAACAAGCCAAACAGGTTCAAGACATTGAAGATTTCGGTGAATCTGGCAACATTCCAAAAACAAAAGTAGGGAAAGTTCTTTCAAGAAAAAGACGAGGCAAGATGGTTGCTGATGTTGATCTAGAAGAAGAAGAAAGAAACGAAGCTCTTTTAAATGGTTCTTGTCCATCAATGACAGAAGATTATGCTGGTTTCTTGGCCTACCAAAAAGCGAAATGGAAATTACAGGCAAAGAATCGTCAACGTAGAAAGAAGTTATTTGGTGCGAACTCAGAAACGTCGCATAGATCAACAGTTGGGGATATTTTCCGAAAACAAGCAGAAAATGTTGCCGGATCAAACTGGGAAATCATTGAATATAAACTTGACCCAACGCAACCTGGTGCTGTCAAAGCATACTTGCTGGTGAACAATAAAATCCATTCATTCACTTTTCACATCCCGAGAAAAATTTTTGCTACATTTAAAACTGAACTTTCACAAAGAAAGAAAGTACAAGGCTGTGAAATTGAAAAATCTAATGCCATTTTGCCTAATGGGCATGACGGTACACATCTATACAAGTTGGTAATGCCAGAATCGGTATATAACGAGGAGACCGAAAAGGCTACAAGTTTATTAAATGATTCCAACATTCTTGGATTATATGAAACCCAAATTGGAACAGTTGAAAGAGCAGTTATTGATTTAGGGAACAATGTCGGATTTGATGATAGTAGGGTGGGTGCACTTGGTAAAGGTTTAAAAGTTGGTTTTCATACGAAAGATCTTATTAGAGTGGAACAGAACGACTACTTGAAACGATTCAATATGGAAATAACATACTTGTTACATATAGTGACAAACAGTTATGAATTTTTTGCCTTGTTCAAATCATGGGATTCGAAATGTAGTATTTTCATTTTGAAACCTTCAGCTAGTGCACAAGAGTTGCCTCTGAATTTAAGCAAAATATACTCCGAAATTTACAATGCTAAGAAGGATAAGTTTGAAAAATACTACAATATTATTGATTTCCCAGAAGAAATGGAATTTGAAACAAATTACTATTCTGATAGTCAAAAGTTATACAAAAAGTTGAATCAAACTATATCAAAAGTTAATGAAAGCAGAAGTAATGTCGGCTTATTTGCGTTACAATCTTTGTATCCACAGAAAGTGATGAATTTGTTAAGTTCCTTGGTTGATATACCAACGATTAAAATGAATATTCGTGAACTCTCACTACCTGCTATTGGATGGCAGGCTTTAATTTCCAAGAGGTTAATGAACCATTATTTTGCATTAGCATCGTGGATTCAAAACTTGATTGAATTGGCGAGATATGGTAATGTGCCCTTGTGTAACTTACATATTGAAAATGTTGGATATTTGATCGATATTGAATATGCGAGACGACTTTCAACAAACAATATTATATTGTGGTGGTCGTCTAATCCTTTACCAGACCACGGGGGATTTGAAATGGATAAATCACCGGATTATGAAAGTTTCGTATTTCCACAAATTAACAACCCAGAAATCTATGAAACTGCCTGTCTCGAAGTTGAAGTTGGAACATTGACGATCAACACCATTCTTACAAGTGCGTTAATTAATGAGGCAGAAGGAAGTGATTTAGCAGATGATGCAGTAATGTTTGACAACAATGTTGGTGCATCAACTATTGCCGAAGATTCATTCTCTTCTCCAGCCTTAGGAATTTTGAGAGCAATGGTTAAAGAATGGTGGGAAGATGCAATGAACAACAATATCAATGCCGACTCTATGATGAATAGTTTGGTAAGTTGGGTTCAAAGGAAAGATTCCTTTTTGTACGATTATGCTTTGCATTATCATGTTCACAATTTGACTTCGAAAGCATTGTTGCAATTAATTGGTGAATTCAAAAGAATGAATGCACAAGTTATTTTTGCAAATAGAAACAAGTTATTGATTCAAACTACAAAGGTTTCAGTAGAAAATTCTTACGCATATGGTCAGTATATGCTTAGGGCTATTCGATCCAAACCATTGTTCAACTTTTTAGAACTTAACATCACAAGGTATTGGGACATGTTGATTTGGATGGACGAGTACAACTATAGTGGAAGATGTTGCACTGAAATTACAAATGACGATGTTCAAGATTTAGCGCCCATCAACAACTGGCAAATCATGAACTACTTGCCTATTATATTTCAAAATGAATTTGAAGACTGGATTGTTATCTTCCTAGATGCTCTTACAAAATACAAAAATGAAACAGTTTTGGGAGGTGATTCGACGAGTTCACCAAGGGTAACGCAAATTCAACATATCTTAAATGGACAACGTAAACTTGATTCCAAAGAAATAGTTGAAGAAGATATCAATAATGGTGTCATGGAACATTTCCGAAAGCCATTATTGAAACGAATTGAAAAACTTTACCGTCAACAAAATGAAGCTATTTTAAACCCAGAATACAGTCAGGAGTATGAATTCCCAAAACTTGCTGGTTCGTATCTCATCATGAAAAACCCAGCATTGGAACTAGTTAAGTTTTTATGTGCTGTATTTTCGTTGTCTAGTAAAAGATCCATCGAAGTTAGGGTATTAAGACAAGAATTATTAACAATTTTTGGCGTGAAAGAATTTAGCAAGCAAGCACAGTTTAATTACCCTAGTGCATCAATCAAGTTGTCTCATGTTATATGCGACTATTGCAATTACATCCGTGATATCGACATTTGTCGGGACTCGCAAACTGACATCTGGAATTGCTCAAAATGTAGCAAACCATACAACAAGGTTTCACTTGAAGAGGAGTTGGTGAGTCAATTTCAGAAGGAAATTTCCAAGTTTTATCAACAGGATTATGTTTGTTCCAAATGTCGCCAAGTTCGTTCCAACAATTTGAGCTTACATTGTCAATGTTCTGGAAACTGGGTGGAGACCATCAACGCATCGGACATAGAGAGAAAAATTTCCATCTTTGTAAATGTTGCCAAAATTCTTGATTTGCAGCTTTTAAAAGGATTGATCGAAGGAGCATCATGATGTAAAGGATCTGGAACTTATTAAATTAGGTCTGATATATGTTAACCTTTGTCAGCTGACATGTGTATCTTGATTCCTTACACATGAACAAAAGTACTATATTAAACACCACATTTCACCTATAGCAGGTTCCGAATATATACTGGAGATGCATCCGTGGCCATAGTAATAAAATTCGTTTATACTACAAACGAACAATCAGAGCATTTATAAACATTTCATTATTGCTAGCAGCATACGTATTTGCATAAAGTAATAGTGTTAATTTCATTTTATATATTTTAGAAATATACACAATAATTTTGCAGCCATGTTACATGTAGGAGATTTTTTTGTAAGTTTTGACACAATTGTGTTTTCAACAGAGACGACGTACATCTACAAATTTTCTATACGAGTGGTAGTTCTAGAGCTATCAATGACACTTTCAGAAGATAGATTTGTTTCTTTGTGTTCCAAAGTTAAAGGAAGAGACCGCGAAATTGGACTATTGAATGGATTCATATCATCTGATTTAGAATCACTGGCAGGACTAGTTATTGTTCATGGGTACAAATCAGTAGGCAAGACCTATTGTGTGCGATCATTCTTGTCTGAGATTGGCCTGAACTACACGTTTGTGCAATGTGATGAATGTATTAATAGGAAAATACTCTTGCAGCGATGTCTAAAGAATTTCATGATGGATAGTAGAATACCACCAGCAGACTGGGGAAATCAAAGAATTGGAGACTATGGAGAAAACTTCTCTAGTTTCATTGCAGGTATTGAAACATTTGTTCGTAACACAGGCTATAACTCCCCCCACGTATTTGTTCTAGACCGGTTGGATCAATGTATGGAATCTTGCAATGAATTGTATCCAGCCATTGCCCGTTTCAAAGAGCATTCTCGTATCCAGAATGTGTCGTTTATTATCATCACTTCGTCAGACGACCCTAAGGAGATTGTTACTGATGCGGTTCCACACATTTTCTTCAACAGGTATAATGAATCTCAAATCATCGAAATTCTACAATCATCTACACCTTACAAATTCGATGTTGCAACACTAGACCAAAGTCCAACAAAGGCAGATTTCTGGAAACAATATACTAAAATAATTGTTGATTTGTATTATCCATTTACTGGTCCTGATTTGAACTTATTGTTTGAAATCTGTCATAAATTATGGCCAGTAATTATACAGCCAGTTATAGATGGAAGATATAAATTGGAGGAGTTCATAAAGATTTACAAAGAGAATCAGCATATATTCACTAATGACGATGTCATTAGTAATTCATCGGTATTAGAATACACTACAGGAAAGGAAGAAGTTTCTGTACAAATTGAAAATGTGGATGACTTACCATTGCATTCTAAGTTTATATTAATTGCATCATATCTCGCGTCATTCAACGAACCAAGAACAGACCTACATTTCTTCTCTAAGATGAATTTGAAAAAGAAAAAGCTAACGTCGAGTCCGTCCAAAGTCGCAAAAATTAAAAAAGGGTTTTTGACAAAAGGTGATATCGATTCACGGATGTTGGCACCAAACTATTTTGATCTAGAAAGAATGTTAGCAATTTTATCCGTGATATATAGAGCATACTCCAAAACACTTCTCAAATCAGAACGAGAGGAGATTCTGAACATCTATGAAGATCCTACAATTAGTGAAGAAAAGAAAGAATTGGAAATATCGAAGTTCACCTTGAGTCGAAACTCGGATCTAAACAGTCAAATTGCCACGTTATTTTCTTTGGGTCTTATTAGCAAATCGGCCAACTCAGATATATTAGGTGCAAAAGTTAGATGGAAGTGCAATATACCATGGTCGACAGTTGAGTCTTTAGCAATTAATGTCAACTTCCCCATCCATGAATACTTGAACAATAATCAATATGGTTAATCGTGTATATCTATATTAATCGTCTAGATCTTCAAATAGAACAGATTCCACGTTCATGAATTGGGTTTCGCCAACTTTTCGTACCTCTACCTTATTATCAAAATAAGTTTCCTTCCAGTGCTTCATCTCATAGTTGGAGTAGGGTCCATTAATCACATCATCGCCAATCCACCGGAACTGCCAGACTTTTTCCCCATAATCATCTGTAGTCAGTTGTTGTTTGGCTGTCTCATTTTGTTTTTCTGGTTCACCATCGTCTCGTTTTCTTTTCGTACCTTGTTTCGCATCAAAATAGTCGTCACCGGTTTCTCGTTTATATAACCTCATTAATTCTTCTCTGCTCATATCGTATATATCCTGGATGAGCTTTACATTGACCAATTGCTCACAAATATCTGTTAAATCCAAAACCAACTGTTTTCTGGCTCCATCATCTTGATAAATATTCTTCTTATTTCTCTTTTTGGTAGGAGGCTTCAATCTCGCTAATGCTTCCATTGGAGTCTCTGCGGGTTCGAGCATGGCAATCAACCGGCGTAGCAAATCTTCTGTAGGAGTAATTTGTTTCGTTGTGGCTGCCTGTTTTTGTTCTCTTTTTAGTTTGGCTTGTTGTGCCTTCTTTATATCAGATTTGCTAAAATCACTAGCCCATTGATCTTCGTTATTTTGCTTCTCTTGTTCATCATCAGACTCGTTGTTTCGAACATAGTTTCCTTCAGCATCAAACTGTCCATCCTCGGCTTCTTCACGAAGATGGAACGCTTCCAATTTCGGTTCCTTCTTTTTCAAGTTGCGTAGTTTGGAGACGTTATCGTTATCAAGGTCCTCAGTTTTTGTATAATAGTCAATATTGCATTCATCGTCTATATCATCGCCCGGTGTTTCCCATAGCTCGGCTGTTTCTTGATTAGCCTTCTCGCTATCGAATTGGCCAATCCCCTCTGTTCTTTCAAATTCGTCCATATCAAGCATTGCAACAGCATTCTCTTTCGAATTGACATAAGAAGTAGCTTCTTTATTGCCCTTTTCATCCTCACTTGCAAACATATCATCGTCGTCGTCGTTCCCGTCGTTATCTGGTTTGCCCTGTGTGTTATTGTCCTTGTAGTCTTCATCAGAAGAGTCGGAATCGTAATTCAATCGCAACCCAAATCTTTCCCGTCGCTTCTGCTGCTTCCTATTACCCACATAGTCGACATTTGTGTCTTCTATATCGTCAGCTGGTGGCATTTTGGTTTGTATGGAGAAATCCATTGTGGGCTCATCGCAGGTCATCGCAACCTCATCGCGAAATTTATTAACTAAAGCGAGTATAGTGTTCTACATTACAAATCAAACCAAACCAAATCAACTCAAGTCAATCTAATATGGATAACGACATAACACAGAGTCTAGATATAGATACAGATGACGTATTGAATATAGAAACAGAATATTACGCCAAGGGATACAATGATGGTATTAATGAATCATCACAGAGTCAATATATTGAAGGAAGAGAATATGGGTACCAGACAGGGTTCCAGAGGTTTTTGGTGATAGGATACATTCAGGGGTTGGTGGAGTATTGGCAGGCAAACATTTCAAAGTATGAGTCTCGGTCGTTGCTGGGACATTTGGCCCAGTTGGATCAGTTGGTAAACAGTGTTAACTTTACAAATAGCGACAATGATGTGGCTGACTACGAAAAGAACGTTACCAAGGCAAGAAACAAGCTTCGAGTGGTGGCCACTATTGTTAAGGAACCAGAAAAGATTGCAAAGTTGGACGAGTTGCTTCAAGAAGTGGGTGGCCAGGTTGTTGCTAGCGAGAACCCTGATGATATGTGGTGAACACCGGTGCTTTGCATTCTTCTTTGATACCAGTGTTTACTTGTAAATCTTGCTGTGATTAATGATTTTAACTGTCAATAATATTCTTCATGACAGTTTGGGTGTATCTGGGGTATTTTAGGTGTAAAGTTTATGCTATGAAGCTCGAAAATGACAAAATTACAATACGAAACATCTAAAATAAGGTCTAGCCAATAATAAAGGCTCCAGTTCATCGATCAGCATATATTAGACATCCTAGTTTCACATAAATATTATGTTTCAATGACAACATGGCTCTCGACATTCTAAAAACACAAATCAAAATCTAATGATTTATGCCTGCTCTCTAATTTATAGCTCAATATACCTCCTAACGGACAGTCGTTTATCCCTATTATTAATTGTTCCCCATAATTGTTTTCTATTGGTGCAAAAGTTAATCCCACGCACTTCCCAATGAAGTCAATCGATTGAACTCTCGTGAGTAAATCGTCCTCAGTTCGGTTCAAATCATCCAACTGAATTATTCCAACGTGGTCTAATCCCTCTGCCCATGATATGTACTCGCCGTTATGGCTAAATTTACAGTTTCTCACCGGCCCACTATTCATAATATCAGATGCTCCTAGTGATCCACTCCAGCCATATACATGCCTATTGGATTTCCGTCGATCCCAAAGTCTCACACATCCATCCTGGTTTCCTGTGAGTAATAAATTTTCGTATTTTGACGACCAATCACAGCTGAAACTGTAATCGCTATGACCATGGAACGTCGCTGCTCCGTCGATGGTGTCATGTCGTACTCTTGTGTCAATAATGTATGAATTCAAATCGTCGCCGGCAACAAAGATTTCATTATGATTGTGGCTATTAATTGCTGCGCAGTTCACCGCAAACGGTAGGCTCATCATCAGCAATGTTTGGTGTCTCGGTATATCGACCATTCTCAAGCATTTATCATTTGACGATATTATTAACTGGTTGCTCGATTCATCGATTATTATATGGTTGGTAATGGCATCACATAGATAAAAGTCTCCTAGACTTTTGATATTATCCGGGTCGTCGACGTTTGTTAGTACGTATCCTCCTTCAGAATCATCGTAAGTACCGCATGCTAAGTATTTATCAGTACATGCTAACGTGGAAATCCTGCTATTGGAGTTATGGATTAGGTTCCGGGAATCAATTAGACAGTCTAGTTTCATCGACTCGGATTTTTCGCAAGCGGTGTTATCGAACATTAACCGGTTGATTTTGAAGTACGCGTGATGTTCTTCGTTACTGCTATCTAGAAGGTTATTTTGTACTGTTTGCAAGTTGAAATCATGAAATCCACTAGATGGATAAAACACCCCTTTCGAAATGTTTGTACCACAACAAACCAAATTACGTAGTTGGAAGTGGTTTATGTGTAGCTTAAGTTTAGTGAAAAACTTATGAAATCTGTAGAAATCAGTATGGCATTTGAACCTGTTTATGTTCATCGACTGACAAGTTAGTAAACTTCAAAAAATCACAATTACGGTTTGGTCTACTATATCCATAGAGTCAAATCCACAATACTTTCGTTGAACATGGGATAAAAATTGCAAAAAATCATCTCAAACAAACCATTACGGGTACCCACACCCATGTCGTCACTTATCCACTAGTTATACATACTTTTAAAGCACGCTCGCGAGAACCTTCAATATTATAGAACCAGTTTTCCTGGCCCACTCGGCATCGTTCTTGCCTAAATTTCCTCAAAAGATCATCAGTCCATCTAACACCCTGGACATCTGTCTTTCCAATGCTGTTGATCGAAAATGGCAACCTATCTTCTCGTAATTTCAAGCTGTTCAATATGGCTAAAATATCTGATTGCGATAAAGATGAGTCTTTATCGTACAACAAATTGTACAAGAACGTTAGCGATTCAGACTCGTTCACTTCATATTCGTATATCAGATGATTCGTAGTAGTCGCCACTTGCTCTTGGGTTAGCGGAACTGCCATTACGCTAAGTTTTCTCCGCCGTTATTCTAAATCCTAATAAAAATTTCAATATGTATAATTTCCTAAACTACAGGGAATTTTATAAAATTACACAAATTCTCAATGGACCATTTTGGTCCAAGGTTCAATTTTTACCAGCTCCTTTGGCACAAGACGCCGATTCAACGTGTACAACCAATATATCTATTGGAAACTACAATAGATTTCTTCGTAAATAGAACCAAGATGAAGTATTCTAAAGTATTCTGCAATGTATTTGCAGCCCATGACTTCAGCACCAGTAGCATGATGGATGATGCTGGGACCTCTAGTAAAATTGTATTCGTTGTCAAGTGTTCGTAGCAGAATTCGAGAATATCCAGTAAGGTTTACAGATCAAATGTTTGAACGTTGGTCTCTATTTAAGATCAAAATCTTCCTTGGGTGTATTATTGTTTGATCGATTTGGTGAATTCTGTAAGAGAGAAGGGTGAAGGTGAACGAGAAGGAACAAAATCAATATAGGTGTAATTACAGTTCAGAAGAGAAGTGCTTTCAAACACCATTTTTGTACATTGGTTCTGGTTCAATGTAAGTAGTTTTCGTTCTGTAGGTTTCATTTGAAAAGTACTCATTGGTTCCCACAGCTTGATTAAGGTTTTATTGCTTCCAGCAAAGTAACTACAACCGTTGTAGTTATCGAGCAGATCTACTAATCACATACTAGTTTAACTTGCTAATAACTGCATTGAGGTTCATGGAAAAAGACTAGCAGTAGAATCCAGTGTTGAACCCTTCTACGGAAGCAAATCAATATGTTGAAGTATAAATAAATGTAATGCACAAATACCTTGCATTTCGAAATCTCACAAATTGGGACTTAGATCTTCAGTATATCCGTCGGTAGGATGTACAGTATATTAACTGAACGATTTGAGAAACTACCTTAATCTGTGGTTGACTGTTTCCTGGGGCATTTCAATAATTTCTAAATTTACTTCAAG
>ERZ778017.992-NODE-992-length-32398-cov-139.199981_pt1 | contig 32398 bp, 27 predicted proteins | sample MGYA00375747_ERZ778017 | MGnify/ENA primary metagenome ERZ778017 (study PRJEB29350, sample SAMN05509838) | bioreactor metagenome | biome: bioreactor; material: wastewater | place: South Africa: University of Cape Town | collected 2014-03-17 ...
CCCTTTAGTTCATTTGGTGTAGCAAGTATTGAGCGCGGCGCAGCGCGCTGTCAATAGGGCGGTACGCCGCCGCCATGAGTGTCCGTGTGACACCTTTCCGACCCCCTGCTCCGCGCGCGGCAGTAGTATCGACCCTCGAGTCCAGGCGCACCCGCGCCAGGACGCCCGGGTTCGTGCGTGAACCGTGAATCGTGAGACTTCCGTGCCTTGGCTCCTGCGCCTAGACAAGACGACGAGGTTGGTGCTGCTGAGCATCGTCGTGGGCGTCGTCGGCGCCGGCGGCGCGCACCTGTTCTTGTGGATGGTGGAGTTCGTCAGCGGCTTGTTCGTGACGGGCATCGCTCACGTGCCTGTCCTCACGACGGAGGAGGCGACGAGCATGACCGCCGGGCCGGTGACGGCGGGCCTCAACTGGCTGATTCCCGCGTCGACCACCCTAGGTGGGCTCATCGTTGGGTTCATCATCTTCACGCTTGCGCCCGAAGCGGAAGGTCACGGCACGGACGCGGCCATCCGCTCCTTTCACCGCTTGGGCGGCTACGTGCGCACGCGCATCCCGATCATCAAGACGATCGCTAGCGCCATAACCATCGGCTCGGGCGGGTCGGCAGGTCGCGAGGGGCCAACGGCCCAGATCGCTTCCGGGTTCGGTTCCATCACGGCCACCTGGTTGCGGCTGCCGGACGACGAGCGCCGCACGTTGATGCTCGCTGGCATGGCAGCCGGCCTGTCCGCCATCTTCCGCAGCCCGCTCGGCACCGCCATCTTCGCCGTCGAGGTCCTCTACAGCGGCTTGGCGTTCGAGAGCGCGGCGCTCGCGTTCACGTTCGTAAGCGCCGCCACCGCTTACGCCATCAGCGGCAGCTTCACGGGGTTCACGCCGCTCTTCCACCTCGCAGAGCCCGCGACGTTCACGGGTTTCCGGGAGCTGCCGTGGTACGCGCTCCTCGGCGTTGCCGCTGGCGTGATGGGCACGCTCGTGCCGCTCTTCTACTACTACGTGCGCGACGCCTTCGCCGGCTGGCGCATCCCTGATCACTTCAAACCGGCCGTCGGCGGGCTCCTGATGGGGCTCATCGGCATGGTCTTCCCGCAGCTCCTCGGTAGCGGTTACGGCTTCATGCAGCTGGCCATCGACGGGAGCCTAGGTGCCTGGCTGATGCTGGCGTTGGCCTTCGGGAAGTTCATCACGATGGCCTTCACCATCGCGTCAGGCGGGTCAGGTGGCACGTTCGCGCCGAGCCTCTACGTTGGGGTGATGCTTGGCGGGTCGCTGGCGGCGCACCTCGGGCGCTTCGCTGCGTTCACGCCCGCCCCAGAGGCGTTCGCGGTGGTCGGGATGGCCGCCGTCTTCGCTGGCGCGGCCCGCGTGCCGTTGGCGACGCTCATCATGGTCGCCGAGATGACGGGCGGCTACCAGCTCATCCTGCCGACGATGCTGGCGGTGGCCTTGAGTTTCATGGTGCAAGAGCGCCTCAGCCGCGGCCGGAAGTACCCGACGCTGCATGAGTTCGCGGTGCCCGGCCCCGGCGACAGCCCCGTTCACCAGGGCGAGTACCTCGCGACGGTGTTGCGGCTCCTCAGGCAACGCGTGGTCAGCCTCGACCCTGAGGTGCTCGACAGCGAGTTCCTCGGCCGGCTCGGACGAGGCGAGGCGGTGCCGCTCTCCGGCGGGAACGACGTGGTGTTCATGGTCGACGTACCGGCCACCAGCCCGCTAGTTGGGCGGGAGCTCCGCGACCTGGCGCTCCCGGAGGGCGTGCTCATCGCCAGCCTGAAGCACGGCTCGGACACGACAGTGCCGAGTGGCGCCAGCCGTCTAAGCGCGGGCGACAACTTGACGGTGGTCTCCACCACCGCCGCTCAGGTCGAGTTCATGGCGCGCCTCGCGGGGTCGAGCCAGGGCCAAGCCCTGCAGGAGAAACCACGCGCATAGCGGGGGCGGGGCGGGCGCTTACGCCTCTTCACGCCGATCGTGCGCCAGCGGCAACTCGGGTGAAAGCGCGGTGATAGCGGCGCGCTCCTCTGCGGTCATGACGTACGACGCGGCCGCGAGCGCCGGCGCCACCTGCTCGGCCGTGCGCGCACCGATGATGGGCGCCGTTACCCCTGGGTGGGCCGCGCACCACGCGACCGCCAAGGTCACCGGGTTGACGCCTACCTCCTTGGCGTAAGCCACGAAGCGTTCTGCCGTGGCGGCGTAACCCTCGAGCCCGTAGCGGCGGCGGTAACGGTCGTTCTCAACGAGCCGGCCACCGGCGGCCTCGCCGCTCGAGTAGCGACCAGATAAGAGCCCGGCGCCGAGCGGGCTGAACGTCATGACGCCTAACCCTTCCGCTTGCGCCATGGGGAGGATCTCGACTTCGGCTTGGCGCTTGATGAGGTTGTACATGGGCTGGATCAGCGCGAAGCGCTCCAGCCCACGGCGCTCCGAGATCCCGATGGCCTTCATGTACTGCCAAGCGGCGAAGTTGCTGGCGCCGACGTAGAGAACGAGCCCGCGCCTGACGAGGTCGTCTAGCGCGCCGAGAGTCTCTTCGAGTGGGACGTTGGCGTCGAACTGGTGCAGCAGGTAGAAGTCGAGCCTGTCGGTGTTCAAGCGCTTGAGGGATGCCTCGACTGCTCGCACGATGTGGCGCCGTGACGAGCCGCCGGAGTTGGGTTCGGGGAAGCTGCGGCCGAACGCCTTGCTTACGAGCACCAGCTCGTCGCGCCGCCCTTTCATGAGGCGACCTACGATCTCTTCGGTACGGCCGGCGTTGTACACGTCGGCAGTGTCGATGAAGTTGACGCCCGCTTCGAGGCTGCGCCCGAAGATGGCGGCGGCCTCGGCCTCGCTGGCTTCGCCGCCGAACGTCATGGTGCCGAGGCAGATGCTCGAGACTTTCACCCCAGTGCGACCGATGTACCTGTACTGCATGCCGTTCCTCCTAGGGGCGGTTGGGGTGGTTAGTCACTGAACAGGTCTCCGGCGAGGTACTTGAGGCCGGTGTCTACCGCTACCGTCACGACCGTGCTGTCGGGGCCGAGTTCGCGCGCCAACTGCAGCGCCGCGAAGACGTTCAAGCCGCTCGATAGGCCAACGAGCAGCCCTTCCTCGCGCGCCAGGGCGCGTGCCGTGGCGCGGGCGTCCTCTTCCGCTACGGTGCGCGCCTCGTCGTAAAGCGCCTTGTCGAGCAGCGGGGGGACGATGCCGACGGATATGCCCTCGACGCGGTGAGCGCCAGCTCGACCAGCCGTGAGTATCGGCGATGAGGCTGGCTCGAGCGCGACCACCTTGCAGCCTGGCGCGCGGCGGCGGATGGCGCGAGCGGCGCCCATCAGCATGCCGGCCGTGCCAACGGCGGCGCAGAATGCCGTTACCTCGCCGCCCGTCTGTTCGATGACCTCGTCGCCGAGGGGCTCGTAGCCGATGAGGGCGTCCGGGTTGTGGAACTGGTCGCTCCAGAAGTGCCCGGGCTGCTCGGCGAGTTCTGCGGCCCGCGCCATCATGCGCGGCACGAGGTCGGGCGTGGCCTTGCCGCCGTCACTGGCTATCAGCTCGAGGTCCGCCCCGAACGCGCGCATGCTGCGCAGTTTCTCGCTAGCGAAGGCGTCTGACGACACGACCTTCAAGCGGTAGCCCTTGGCGGCGCACACGAAAGCCAGCGCGGTGCCGGTGCTACCCCCGGTGCACTCGACGACGGTCATGCCTGGTTGCAGCCTGCCGCTCGCTTCCGCGGCCGCGATGATGGCGACGGCCATGCGGTCCTTGTAAGAGCCCGTCGGGTTGAACTGCTCGAGCTTGACGAGCACGCGGCCAGACCCTGGTGGCACTAGCCGCTGCAATGCGACTAGTGGCGTCGCGCCGACCGTGCCGCTGACGCCGTCATCAGCTATTCCCTCGCCCACCTCGGCTGACGTCACTTGACGGACCTCACGTTGACGCTCCCGACTCCAGCGTCGATGTTCAAGCGCGCCGCCACCCGCTGCCCAGCGGCCGCGGCCGGGCTGCTGTAGTCAGAGCCGTTCTTCTGGAAGCCGCTGTCGAAGTTGATGTTCCCGACGCCGGTATCTAGGTTGATGACGATGGCGAGGTCGCTTGGGACGTTAACGGTGAGCTTGCCAACTCCACCGTCGATCTCGCCAGTGAAGCCGCCCGAAGCTGGGAGGGTGATGGTCAACGCGCCAACCCCAGCGTCGATAGCGAGGCCGGTGAGGTTGGCGTTCCAAAGGTCGAGGTCGATGGCGCCGACGCCACCGTCGATCACGAGGTCGGTCGCCAGGTTCTCGTTCATCTGCAGCTCCCACGGACCCCCGCCTCTAGCGCTACCGAAGGCGATCGGCCAACCACGTTGCCTGGCCCTTAGGGTCACGGCTACTAGGTTTCCGCGACGCGACGCGTCTTGCGTTAGCCGCTCGCTGCGACCGCCCGTGATGGTGCCCCACACGACATCGGTGCTGCTCGCCGCGGCCGTCAGGTTGAGGGCGTTGGTGGTTAGGTCGAGTTCCAACCGTGCGCTCGTGGCGCCGCCGAGCGCTTGCTTCACGTCGAGTGTTTGCCCGACTCCAGCGGACAGGCCGCCTGACAGCGCCAGCACGACCACGACCCCGATGGCGACCGACACGATGGCGAGGCGGTACTTGCCGCGCGTGAGCATGTCGGCCCCAACCGCGATGAGCGCTACCGGCCAGAACTCCCAGACGTTGCCAATGAAGTTCCAGAGCGGGTCGAAAGTGAAGCCGACGTTGCCTGCGAGGAAGAGCAGTCCGACGACGATGAGGGCGAACGGCCACCAGCCCCGCCCGTGCTCGCGACGGCCATGGCGGTCATGCCCGTCGCCGTTCTGTCCGCTTTGCGGGCTTGGGGCGGCGCCCTGCGCTTGGTTCGTAGCGTTGCCGTTCGGTTGCGGTTCGGAGGGGTTGTTAGCGCCAGAGTCCGTCACTTCGGCTCCACTCTCGCTGGGTTGTTGGCGGATTCTGAGGCCAAATAGCTGCTCCAACCGTCGTAACTGCCAGCCAGCTCAACGATATTGGCGAAGCCGCGGTTCCGCAGTGCGCTTGCCACCACCGCGGAGCGCCCGCCCCCCTGGCAGTGCATGACGAGCGTGCCGCCGCGCGGGAGTTCGTGGCTGTTGGCGAGGAGGCGGCTGGCGGCCAACTGCCGCGCGCCTGGGATGTGGCCAGCCAGGTGCTCGCTTGCCTCGCGCACGTCGAGCACCTCTACGCCCGCGCGTGCGCCGCCCCGCAGTGCCGCGAGTTCGCTCGGCGTTACCAGCGGCAGGGGCTGCAGGTCGAGGCCGGTGAGGGACGTGACGTACCCGACGACGTCATCGATGCCCGTGTAGCTGAGGCGGTCGCGCAGGCTGGCGGCGTGCTCGCCGTTGGCCGCGACCACTACTAGCGGGCGCCTCTCGCTGTCTGGATCGATGACCCAGGCGGCGTAGGTGGCGAACGAGTTGCCGCCAGGCACAGCTAGCGCGCCCGGCACAGAGGCCGCCCACTGATCGCGCACCGAGCGGGTGTCGAGCAACACGAGGTCGCGGTTGACGCGGCCGCGCAACTCCTCCGCCGAGAACTCGCGCAGCGGAGCGCGGTCAGCTAGCAGCGCGGGGCCGTCGCGATTGACGCGCTTCATGCGGCCGAAGTAGGTAGGGGCTGCTGGTTGCCCTTCCAGGAGGGCGACGGTGAAGCTGGCCTCGTCACCAGCCGCGAGGTAGTCGGCCCACCAGGCGGTAAGCCGTTCGTAGCCGACCGTCGTGCTTGCCACCGCGCCGAGCGCCTTGCCGCAGGCGCTGCCAGCGCCGTGCCCCGGCCATACCTGAACGTGATCTGGCAGGGTGAGGAACTCGTCGCGCAAGCTGGCGAAGAGCTGGCGCGCGCCGATGAAGCGCGTGTCCTCGCCGCCAGCGACGGCGTCTAGGAGGTCTGGGCGCCCGACGTCACCAACGAACACGAAGTCCCCACTGAGGAGGTGGGATGGCAAGGTGGTGCGCGCCGTGTCTGTGACGAGGAACGACATGTGCTCCGGCGTGTGGCCGGGCGTGTGCAGCGCCTTGAGTTCGACGTTGCCGACCTTGATGATGCTGCCGTGCTCGAGGCCAACGTGCTCGTAGGCGTACTGCCACTCCGGGCCGCCCTCGTCTGACAAGTAGAGCCGTGCGCCGGCAGCATGCGCGAGTTCACGGGCGCCAGACAGGTAGTCGGCGTGGATGTGAGTGTCCGTTACGGCCACGATGCGCAGGCCCTCCGCCGCGGCGCAGTCCAGGTAGACCTGAACGTCGCGCCGAGGATCGACGACGACCGCCTCGCCCTTGGCCTGGCAACCGACCATGAAGCTGCCTTGCGCTAGTCCCTGGTCGTAGAAATGCTTGAAGTACACGCGTACCCCCTCTCGCGGTGCGGCTGCCACCTTGGCGGCTGCCGGGGTTACTGCAGGTTAATGCCTATTCCGTGCGGGAGTGTCTCAGAGCTAGGCGCTCGCCTAGTGGAGCTAGGCACCCACCCATATGGCTCGCTATGCGTCAAGTGCATAATGTGGCCATGCCACAACTACCGGACGCCGAGCAGCTGCTCACACTCCTCGCCGTGGCCGAGGCTGGCAACGAGAGCGCCGCCGCCGTCCAACTCGGCGTTGGGCAGTCCTCCGTTAGTCGTAGGTTGGCCGCACTGCAGCAACTCTCGCAGGAGCCCCTAACGCAGCGCACGGCCGGGGGCACGCGCCTAACGGCGGCAGGCACCGCGCTGCTAGGCGCCGCCCGCAACGTGCGCGCCGCGCTCCGCGAGGCGTCCCTAGGCCTCGATCCGCAGCGCAACGCCAGCGCCACCTGGCGCTGCGGCGTTAGCCCCCACCTCGTGGCGGTTCTCGGCGGCCGCTTGAGCAGCAGCGCACAAGCCGACCTCGAGCTAGTGGAGGCGCACTCGCAAGACCTGCTTGACGCCGTGAGGCACGGCGAACTGCCAGCAGCCATCACCTTACTGGCACCAGCAGGCGGTGAACCCGGCCTGCACACTATCCGCTTAGGCGACGAACGACTCATGCTGGCAACGCACCCGAGCGCCAGCGCACTGCGCGTGGGTGAGGGCGCCAATGAAGCTGCGCTCGCTAGCGCGCGGTGGCTAATACCGGCGGCGCCGAGCGTCGTAGGTGAGCGTGCGCGGCTGCTCCTACGGCGCGCAGGCCTCGCAGCCGTCCAGCAAACGGCCATGCCGAGCCCAAGCGCGGTCCGGGCGGGCGTGCTTGCGGGTGCGGGCGTTGGCGTGGTGTTGCGCTCTGAACTGCAAGCTGAGGCCGCCGCCGGTTGGCTCGCCCTCACGCCGCTGCCCTTCGCCGCGGAAGGCGATGACCTTCTTCCCGTCTGGCTGCATGTCACCGACTCCATGCCAGCCAACGAGGCCACTAAACTCAGTGAGTTAGCGAGCTCTGTCATGCGTGGCTGACGCGTTCCTGGGCATAGATGCCGGCGGCTCGAGCACCAGGTGGCTGTTGGTCGATGAAGCGGGCACCGAACTGGCGCGTGGCGCGGGCGGCCCGCTCTCCGCCATCCAACTCCGCACAGAAGAGCGCAGCGCCGCCCTGCAACGACTGGAGGAGCTCGCTAGCCGCGCCGCCGCGATCGGCCCAAGGCCACAGAGGGTCGTGGCGGGAATCACGGGGCTCGAGCCGGACTCGCCTGACGCCGAGTTGCTTGCCTCCACCATCGCCGCCAGCCTCGCACTGCCGCCTGCGGCCGTACGCGTCATGCCTGACGTTCACACCGCCTACCTCGCGGCCTTCCAGCCGGGCGCTGGCATACTGATCTACGCCGGAACAGGCAGCATCGGCTTCCACCTAGCAAGAAACGGCCAAGCCGTACGCGTAGGCGGCCACGGTTACCTCATCGACGATGGCGGCGGCGGTTACTGGATCGGGCGCGAGGCCCTCAAGCGCGTGCTGCGCCGCGCAGATGAGCAGGGCGCCCCGCCAGGCGGAGCGTTAGCCAACGGCATCTACGCTGCTCTCGGGGGTAACGATTGGGCCACCGTCCGTCGCGAGGTCTACGCGGGAGGAAGGGCGCGCGTGGCCGCCCTCACTCCGCTCGTGGCGCTCGCTGCCGCGCGCGGCGACGCCGACGCCGCCGCCGTGCTAGCCGCAGCCGGCGCGGAACTAGCGCGCCTAGCGCGCGTCGTCAGCGGCCGGCTCGGGGTGGTCCTGCCGGTCGTGTTGGCAGGCGGCGTGGCCCGCTGCGGCGCCCCGCTGACGTCGGCCCTGGCCGCGGCCCTGCCGTCAGGAACGCACTTCAGCGTCACCACGCGCGAGCCGGTGGAGGCCGCAGCCGAACTGGCGCGCGCCAAGGAGTAGGGCTACGCTGGCGCGGCCTCACCGCGGTCGGTCGCGGCCAGGTACTGCCGCAGGCCGCCCTCACCGCCAACGAAGCTGAAAGCGCGCAGCCCCGCCTCACGCAGGCGCTCCGCCACGTAGCTGCTGCGCTGCCCGAACGGACAGAACGCCACGTAAACCCTCTCGGCGTCCAGCGCCCCAACGTTCCCCAGGTCAGATGGTGGCGCCATGACCTCCGGCCAGTCCGGTGCCCACGTGCGCATGGCGGCGTCGCGGCAGTCGAGGAGCACGGCGCCGGCTGGCAGCGCGTTCACCCTGAGGCCGTCGCCCGCGCCAGCCGCTGGGGCAACGAGCACGCCTTCACCCTCCCGCATGGCGCGCAGCGGTATCCGAGACACGCCTAGCGCCACCGGCGCGATGGCGGCGGCCAGCGCGGCGTCGTCCATGCCCTGCTCTTGCCGCTCGAGGTGCGCAGCGCGGCTCGAAGTCGCTGGGCGCACGGGCGTGATGTTGCACTCCTCGACGGCCTTCGCAGAGAGTTCGGCGGTACCGATGCGCTCGGCTAACGCGATGATCTCCGACTTGTCGTACGCCACGAGAGGCCGCAGCACCGGTCGCCGCGCGGCAGCGTCGATGGCGCGCAGGTTCGAGAGCGTCTGCGACGACACTTGACCGATGGCCTCGCCGGTCACGAGCGCGTCGACGCGCCGCCGTGACACGCGCCTGCCGCGTTCGCGAGGGGCGCCCTCGCCAGGACCAGGGCCCGTGACCGCGTACTCCTCGAGCGCGTCCGCCACGGCGTCGGCCGCCTTCACCATCAGGCGCTTCAGGCCGACCTGCCACAAGTTCGACTCGAGGTTGCCGCGTAGCTCGCCCATCGCCGGTCTGAGGTCTATGACGTGAGCTTCAGGCCGCGAACCGGCGCCCCAGGTGTCCGAGAGGAGCTTGGCGACGCGCAACGCCAGCCGCTCAGATTCGAGGTCGCCCAGCCGGAAGTGCACGAAGTCGACCTCCACGCCGCGGCGCATGAGCGACCACGCCGCCACGATCGAGTCGAAACCGCCGGAGAGGAGCGCAAGGGCGTGTCCTGCGGTGCCAAGGGGTAGGCCGCCCGCACCCTTGTGGCGTTGGCTAAGGAAGAGGGCGCGGCGCTCGTCAACCTCGATCTCCACGGTGACCTCAGGGTGCTTGAGGTCGACCTTGGCGCCGGGGTTGAGGGCGGCGCCCAGCTTGCGCTCGACGTCCATCGAGCTGAAGCCGTGGCGCCCCATGCGCTTGCAACGCACGGCGTAGGTCTTCCCCTGCACGCGGTCAGCGTAGAGCTCGCGGCCAAGCGCCACCATGGACTCGAGGTCAGGCGCGGTCTCGTCCTCGACGAACGAGAAGGTGCCGATGCCGAACACGCGCGCGAGCGTCCGCGTGGCGAGGTCCTGGTCCGGTACGCCGTCCGCCCCGCCGGCGGCGGGGCCCGCGCCGATCTGCGCCATCACGCGGTTGCCGCGCACGAACACGCGCGCCTCGAAACCGGAGCGCTGCAGGGCGTCCTTGGCGGCGAGCCGCAGCTTGCGCATGAAAGTAGCGCGGGTCGTGCGCGCCTTGATGGTCACTTCCGCCGTCGGGCGGATGGTTACGAACAGTGTGTGCTGGCCGCTATCGCTCATGTCATCTCTCAAACCGGCGCCCCTGGCGCACTGACAAGCGCCGCCGCCTGCCCTAGGGTAGCCGCCAACGACCGTCAGCGGTTGTCTTCGGTGGTTGAGACCATGGTGGAGCCCTGAAAGAAAGAGCCGCGCGGTCTCGTCGGTTCCCCCGAACACTGACTCATCCGCGCGGTTGGAGACATACTCACATGCCCTTGCGACAGTTAGCGTCGTACTAGTTTGACCTGGTACAACGATTGGACCGGCGCGCTAGCGCCCGCTCCACGGCCGAGCCACCTTGCCAGCCACCACCGGCCACCGCGCGCCCGTCGCAGACGGCAAAACATTAGGTTCGCCATGCACCGCCAAGTAGCCCATGACGGCCATCGCGAGGGTCTCGCGATCCTTGTCGTCATACCCGAGTTCCGCGAAGGAACGCACCGGAACGCCTAGCTCCCGCGCCAGTCCCCCCAACAGGGCGGGGTTGCGCGCGCCGCCGCCAGCCACGAGCACCTCATCTATGCCGAGTGGCCGCAGTTCCGCCTCCACCGCCGCCACGAGGCTCCGCACGCTGTACGCGGCGAGGGTCGCCATGAGGGTCGGCAGCGCGGGCGCCGCTCCGGACCAACCGCGCTCGAGCGCGGCGTCGAGGTAGAAGAGCTCGCGCCCAGTCGTCTTGGGTGGCGAGAGCTGCAGGTACGGTTCCGCAAGTAGAAGCTCAAGGGCCCCCTCGTCGACGACGCCCGAGAGCGCCACCTGGCCGCCAGCGTCGTATGGCCGCCCGGCGAACCTCGTCATGGCCTCGTCCATCAGGCAGTTGCTCGGCCCGGTGTCGAAGGCGATAACGCCGTTAGGGTCGCCGTTGGCTGGCAGGTAGGTCACGTTCGCGATGCCGCCGAGGTTGACCACCACGCGCGCCACACCTGGCGCGGCATAGAGCTGCGAGTCCGGGAAGCTAACGAGCGGCGCGCCTTGGCCACCGGCAGCTAGGTCGGACTGGCGGAAGTCGGAGACGGTCGCCACCTTGCAGCACTCGGTGACGACGGTGGCCTCACCCAACTGCAAGGTGCTCTTGACGCGCCAGCCGCGCGCTTCGTCTGCACGGGGAATGTGATAGACGGTCTGCCCGGACAAGGCAACGAGGTCGAGAGCGTGCTCGGCCTGCGCGGCGGCCACCACCTCGGCGTAGAACTGCCCGACCTCCTGGTGCAACTCCGTGAGGAGAAGGACGTCAGAGGTAGCTGGCTTGAGCGCGAGGTGCAGGCGCCTCGAGAGTTCGGCTGGATAGTCGTGAACCGAGCGTCCGAGCACGCGCCAGGCGAGGCGGCCCGCAACGCGCTCGAGGCGGACCGTGACCGTGTCTACCCCGTCAAGCGAGGTGCCAGACATGAGGCCAAGCACCGTCGCGGCCGGCAGGTCGTGGAGGCCGCTCACGCGAAGGCTTCCGCGACCGCTACGTGCACGGCCCGCCGCAGGCGCACGATGCCGTCCGCCGACCCGCGCCGTGGGTGCACCCGGTTAGTCAGCAGCGTCGCGACGCAACCCAGCTCGGGGTCGATCACGATGCTCGTGCCAGTGAAACCCGTGTGCCCGAAGGCGCTTGGCGTGAAGCCGCCACCGAACGGCCACCCTTCGGCCGCGAGGCGCCAGAGGACGCCGCGCCGCACCCCCTCGCCGTCAGACAAGTCGGTCACGGCGTAGCGCATGGTCTCCGGACCAGCGAACGGTCCGGAGAAACGCAGCCACGCCTGCCCGTAACTCGTGAGGTCTGCCGCCGTGCCGAACAGGCCCGCGTGACCGGAGACGCCCTCCATGGCGTCCGCGTTCTCGTCGTGCACGCGGCCAACGAGCAGGCCGCGCAGGCCGTCATCCTCGGTGGCGGCTACGCCAGCGCCCTCGCCGAGCGGGCCGAAGCGCGTTGCGTTCATGCCAAGCGGCGCGTAGACGTGCGTGCACACGAAGTCGTCGAGGCGCATGCCTGCCGCGCGTTCGATGATGGCCGTGAGCACGATGACGCCGAGATCGGAGTAGACGTTCAAGCCCCTCTCTTCGCACAGACTCGACTGCAGCACGTTGGCGAGCACCATCTCGCGACCACGCACCGTAGCGAAGAGCGGACGCCAAGCGGCCAGGCCGGAACGGTGGAGGACGAGGTCGGCCACGGTCACGCCGCCGAGGGACGGCTCCTGCATCCAGCCTGCGTTACTGAAGAAGCGGTCGACGCGGTCGCTGTAGCGCACCGCGCCGTTGTCTATCAAGTGGAGCAGGGCCGGTAGGCAGGCCGTGACCTTGGTGAGGGACGCGAGGTCGTACGCGGTGCCCGGCTCCACGGCGGCACCCCCGTAACCCTCTGCGCCTACGGCCACCACGGCACCTATCCCGGCTGGCCCCGCCACCTGCAGCACGGCGCCGGGCGTTACGCGCGCGGCGACCGCCGCCTCGAGCAGAGGGGTGGCTGCGGCCACGGCGCGGGCCGCGGCCTGCGCCTCGGGTGCGAACGCGTCATCAGTCGAGCTTGCTGGCATGCGGCAGGCTATCACCCCATGCATTACTGGTCTAGCAATGGTACGGTACAGAGAAACTACAACGGCGCGCGCCCCCACCAGGGCGCAGCCATAGGCTTCCGGGGAGAGCCCGCGAGCGCCCAAGGAAGGATTCGCACATGAGCAGAACGAAACTCCTCCTCATCGCGTTCGCCGCACTACTCGGCATAGCCTTCGCTCAACAAGGCCGCGTCGAGCTAGCCGTCGATCAGGCGCCGGTCGGCCTCGACCCGCACATCGTCACGGCCTTCTCCTCCTTCGCCGTCATCGGCCAGGTTTACGACGGCCTGCTGGAGGCCAACGCGGACCTCGGCCTCGACCCCGCCCTCGCGACGAGCTGGACCGTCTCGCCAGACGGCCTCACCTACGTGTTCCAGTTGCGTGACGGCGTCAAGTTCCACAACGGCCGCCTCATGACGGCGGACGACGTCGTCTACTCGTACGACCGCATCATGAACCCGGACACGGGCTCACCGCAGGCCAGCCGCTTCACCGAAGTCGACTCCGTCGTGGCTAGCGGCCCACTAGAGGTGACCTTCACCCTCAAGGTGGCGTTCGCGCCGTTCCTAGCGAACCTCACCAACTTGACGGTCGTCCCGCAGGAGGTCGTCGAAGCCAACGGCGGAAGCCTGCAGCAGGTCGCCGTCGGCACCGGGCCGTTCATGCTCAAAGAGATCGTCCCTGACACCTACGTCCTGCTCGTCGCCAACCCCGACTACTACCGCCCGGGCGAACCGAAGGTCGCCGAGCTGCGCTACAACGTGGTGCCCGAGGCGTCGACGCGCGCGGCCGGCATGCGCAACGGCACGTACCACATCATCCCCGACGTCGACCCGGCCACCGCCGAGACCCTGAAGGGCGCACGGGGCGTGACGCTCATGGGCGTCCAGGACCTCGCGTACACCCTGCTCGGCTTCAACGTCAGCCGCGCGCCGTTCAACGACCCGCTAGTGCGCGAGGCCATCAACTACGCCATCGACCGCGAGGAACTGATCGACGCCGTCTACTTCGGTAACGCCGTCGAGGGCGGGCCCCTTAGCCCAGGCCTCGTCCAGTGGGCGACCCCCGTCTCCAACTTCCCTTGCTACGCCAGCAACCCGGACAAGGCGCGCGAACTCCTCGCCAAGGCTGGTTACCCGAACGGCTTCGACGCCGGCCTCCTCACGTTCGGCACCATCCAGGTCGTGTCGGACGCGGCCCAGGTCCTGCAAGCGCAACTAGCAGAGGTCGGCGTCCGCCTCGCCATCAACGTCGCCGAGTTCGGCGCGTTCGTGCAGGCGTGGCGCAACTCCGACTTCGACACCTTCGTGAGCCTCAACGGCGGCGCCACCGATCCGGATGGCTACCTCTACCGCACGTTCGTGACGGGCGGCTCCACCAACGTCTACAAGTTCTCCGACCCCGCCGTCGACGAGCTCCTGCAGCTCGGCCGCACCACCACCGACCGCACCGAGCGCGTCAACATCTACGACCACCTGCAGAAGCGCCTCGCATGCAACGGCCCCATCGCTCACGTGGCGTACGGCACGCTCTTCAGCGCCGTATCCGACCAGGTCACGGGCTTCAAGCAGCTCCCGACTCGCGGCCTGCGCTACCTGCGCGAGGTCGAACTGCACTGAAACCCTGAGCCTTGTTCCAGTACCTCGTAAGGCGCCTACTCGACTTGGTGGTCGTGCTCTTCGGAGTGTCGCTGCTAGTGTTCGCGATGGTGCGGTTCATACCCGGTGACGCCGTCGCCATCATGCTTGGCGCCAACACCGACATCACGCCCGACCGCGTGGAGGCGTTGCGGCGCCAGATCGGCCTCGACCTCCCCGTGTACGAGCAGTACTGGAACTGGCTGAAGGCGGCGCTGCGAGGCGACCTCGGCACGAGCATCTGGACCGGCACCCCCGTCCTGCAGGAGATAACCGCGCGGCTGCCCGCCACCTTCGAGATCACGTTCCTCGCGCTCGTCCTCGCTATCGTCCTCTCGTTCCCGCTCGGCGTCCTCGCCGCGCGGGCGAGAGGCACTAGCGGGGACGTGCTCGTGAGGGTCCTCACCATCATCGGCCTCACCCTGCCGTCCTTCTGGGTCGGCGTGCTGTTCCTCTATTTCTTCAGCCTCTACCTACCGTGGTGGCCGGCTATCGGCTACGTGCCGTTCACCACCGACCCGCTCGGTAACCTGGCGCGCGTGGCGCTCCCGACCGTTGCCGTGAGCTTGCCGATGGTGGCCGGCCTGACCCGCATCTTGCGCTCCGGCCTCCTCGAGGTCCTATCTTCCGATTACGTACGCACCGCTCGCGCCAAGGGCGTCGGCGAGCGCGGCCTCTTCTACAAGCACGCGTTGCGTAACGCCATGATCCCCGTCATCACCGTGGTTGGCGTGCAGCTCGGCTACCTCCTCTCAGGGGTCGTCGTCATCGAGCAGGTGTTCGCCATCCCCGGCATCGGCCGCCTCATGCTCGGCGCCATCAACGAACGCAACTACCCGCTCCTGCAGGGGGTAGTCCTGATCGTCACGGCCGTCTTCGTCGTCGTCAACCTACTCGTCGACCTGGCTTACGCCTGGATCGACCCGCGCGTGGAGTACTCATGAGCGTGCGGCGCTTCTTCACCCGCCTGTGGCGCAACCGCGTTGGCTTCATCGGCTTCGTCATCGCCGCCATCGTGGTGCTCGCGGCTCTTACCGGCCCGTGGCTGGCGCCGTACGACCCCCTCGCGCAAGCCATCCGCGAGCGTTTCCAGGGCCCGAGCGTCAAGCACCTCCTCGGCACGGACAACTTCGGGCGCGACACCCTCTCGCGGATCCTGTACGGCTACCGCACCAGCGTGCTCGTCAGCCTTGGCGCGGTCGGCATCGCCACCATCGTCGGCGGGACGCTCGGACTGCTCGCCGCGTTCTGGGGCGGCTGGCGCGACCGCATCATCATGCGCGTCATGGACGTACTGCTCGCCTTCCCGATCATCTTGCTCGCCATCGGGGTGCTGGCCGTGCTCGGGCCAGGCGCCTTCAACACGGGGTTAGCGATCGGACTCGTCTACACCCCGGTTTTCGCGCGCCTAGCGCGAGGGCCGGCTCTCACGGTGCTTAGTTGGGATTACGTCGCGGCGGCTCGAGCACTAGGCGGCGGGGCGGGCCGCGTTCTCGGCAAGCACGTTGCGCCCAACGTCATGGCGCCCATCCTCGTGCAGGTGACGCTGTCGCTCTCAACGGCGATCCTCGTAGAGGCGTCCCTCAGCTTCCTCGGGCTTGGCACCCAACCGCCGACGCCGTCGTTGGGCCTCATGCTCTCGGAGAGCCGCGGCACCATGCTGCTATCGCCGTGGGTGTCGGTGTTTTCTGGCGCGGCCATCTTGCTGGCGTCGTTCGGCTTCAACCTCTTCGGAGACGGCCTGCGCGACTTGCTCGACCCGACGTTGCGAGACGCCTAAGCGCAACTTGGAGCGGCGCAAGACTGAACCCGAGTGACAACTCTTGCGGCACCGACACATGCAACTGACCGATAATGCATGTAGTTCACGCGAACAATTTTCCCGGCAAGAAAGGCCCACCACCATGTTCACTTCGTCGCGCAACCTCGGCACCGCCGTGCTCACGGCTCTCTGCCTGCTCGTCGGCATAGCGGCCGCCCAGCACCCTACCTTCGAGACGGGCGCCGTCGACGCCATCATCGGGGAAGGCGCCTTCCACGCATACACCTACGCCACCGAGGTGCCGGCAGACGTTGCAGACGGGGAGGAGGACGAGCGCGTGCGCGCCATCCTCGAAGCCATCGCTGGCACCACGCAACACTCGGCCAGCTTCATGCATGTAGACGAGATGAAGCTGGGTACCACGGTGCTTACGCCCGCTACCCTGTACGTAACCCTCAGCACGCGCACCCACCATCCCGAACGCAGCGACATCGGCTCGTTCATGCTTCAGTTCGCCCTCGACCCTGAGACGTTGGAGCTTCTCGAGGACGCGGACGTCGAACTCAAGTTCTATCCGCGTGGCAGCAGTTACGACGACTACTACGCGTTCACGGAAGGCGTCTTCGAGCTGCTCGAGGTAACCGTAGTCGACGACGTCACCCTCGCAGTCAGCGGCACGTTCAGCGGCGCTCTCAGTTACCAGACCGATTACGACGTGGTGCACAACCCGGACGACGCCTTGGCGGTCGAGGGGAGCTTCACGGTGGCACGGGTCGTGTCTAATGACGCAGCGTTCAAGCTGCTGATGGTCGAGTGACTCCGAGACCTCCTTACGCAGGCGGCACGCGAAAAGTGAAGCGCCTCACATTAAAGTTTGGGCTTGGGCGCTCTAACGTGAGCCGCCCCGCCAACCCCTACAATTGGTCCATGATCAAGTTAGGCGTACTACGCGTTAGCATCGTTACCCTCGCCATGGCGTCCGTGCTCTCACTAGCCGCGGCGCAGATCGACCCGCGCGCCCAGGCGCTGCTCGACGGGCTCCTTGCTGGCGCAAGCGGCCAAGCGGTGCACTCCGTCGACCAGTCGACGGTGACAACCATCTACGCGGCGGGCGCCGACCCCCAAGAGGTGCGCGGCCGCACCATCATCGACTACGACAACCGCCGCATGGTGGTCGAGAACGAGCTAGGCGAGGGCCTCTCCAGCCGCATGGTGCTGAAAGACGGCAAGGTCACCATGACCATGGCAGGCATGCCGTTCGCATTGCCGGTGCCTCCGGGAACGGCCGAACAGCTCGAGGCCGTCTTCGACGAGCCAACCTCCGTTGCCTTGCGCGACGGCGACACGGCAACTTTCGACGGCCCCGTCGACTACGGCGTGCTCCAGGGCGACCAGGTCACCTACACCACGACATTCCCCGGTTCGGACACGGCGACCACCATCCAGTACGTGTTTCAAGGGAGCGCGCTGGCTGGCCTGCACATGGTGTCGGAAGGCAGCGAGATGGTGATGGTCTACGACACTCCCGTCACGAGCAGCATGCTGACGGGCGCCAACATGACGAGCTACATGCTCGAGGACGGCACCTGGAACAAGGTCAGTCACACGCTCTTCGAGTCGGTCGTCGTCAACGAAGCCATCGACGACAGCTTGTTCGAGTGAGTTCGGCTGCTCCAGCGCTCCGCCCGTAGACGGCTCCGGCGGTGTCGGGCTGAGCCTAGGGGTTCCTAGGTTCGCCCGGCACGGCCCTCCAGTTCTTTCTTAGCCGCCGTGGACGCCGGCGCGGCGGCGCTGGACGCGACCGCCAGTTTCGACGGCCACCAGATCGCGCGCCCGATATCGTAGGTAAGCGCCGGCACGAGCAGGGAGCGCACGACGAAGGTGTCGAGCAGCACGCCGAACGCCACGATGAAGGCTATCTGCGCGAGGAACAAGATCGGGATCACGCCGAGCGCAGCGAAGGTGGCCGCCAGCACGAGACCCGCCGAAGTGATGACCCCGCCAGTGACCGCGAGGCCCCTGACGATGCCCTCGCGGGTGCCGTGCTGTAACGCCTCCTCACGCACGCGCGTCATGAGGAAGATGTTGTAGTCGATACCGAGGGCGACGAGGAACACGAAGCCGTAAAGCGGCACGGCCGGGTCTGCGCCAGGGAAGTGGAAGACGCCGTTGAACACGAGCGCCGCCACACCAAGCGCGCTAAGGAACGAGAGCATGGTGCTGAGCATGAGCAGCACCGGCGCCACCACGGCGCGCAGCAGCAGCATGAGGATCACGAGGATCACTGCCAGCACGACCGGGATGATCAGGTTGCGGTCGTGGATCGAGGCGTCGTTGGTGTCGATGGCGGTGGCGGTCACGCCGCCCACCAGCGCACCAGGAACCGCGGTCAGTTCGCGGCGCAGGTCGCGGACGGTGAGGGCGGCGGCGTCCGAGTCGGCGGCGCTGTCTAGCGTGCCCTGGAGGAGCACCTGGCCGTCCACCACGGTCGGGGCGGGGGCCGGGGTTCCCGGTGGGCCGAAGGCGGAAACGCCGGCGGCGCTCACGGGCGCCGTGCCGCTCGGCGAGGCCGCGGTCTTGACGCTCACCCCCGTAATGCCAGCGTGGCCGAGGAGCACGTCGGCGGCGGGCTGCAGGCGCGCCTCGGGCACGACTACCATCACGGGACTGCCAGAGCCTCCAGGGAAATGCTTGCCGAGGGCTATCTGACCAGCACGGGCCTGCGAAGCGCCGAGCACCAAGTCGGACTGCGGCACCCCATCGGCTTTCAATTGCGTGGCGGCCAGGGCGAGGAGCGCCAGCACGGCAGTAGTCAGCAGCCAGATCTGGCGCGGCCGCGTCTCGATCAAGCGCGCTAGCCAGCGCCAACCTCCGTGGAGCGCCAAGCCGTGCTCGGCTGCCACCACCTCCGGTTCGTACTTGGGGCGCCGGGGCCAGAAGGCGTTGCGTCCGAACGCGAACAGCAGGGAAGGTAGCAGCGTGAGCGCCGCCAGCATGGCGAACACGATGCCAACGGAAGCCACTGGCCCAAGCGTGCTGTTCGAGCGCAGGTCGCTGAGGAGCAAGCACATCAAGCCAGCGATCACGGTGGAACCCGACGCGACGATGGGCTCGAACGCGCCTCGGAGGGCGCGCCGGCTTGCAGCCCAGCGGTCTTGCTCCACGCGCAGCGCCTCGCGGTAGCGCGACACGTAGAGCAGCGAGTAGTCGGTGGCGGCCCCGATCACGAGGATGAACAAGATGCCCTGCGTCTGGCCGCTCAGCAGCAGGACACCAGTTTTGGCCAGCCACCACACGGTGAGCAGCGCCACCGTGAGGGCCGACAGGCTGGTGAGCAACACGGCAACGGGCAGCAGAAACGAGCGGTAGACGAGGATGAGGATGACGAACACCGCCACGAGCGCCACGACTAGCAGGAGCCCGTCGATGCCAGCGAAGCCTTTCACTAGGTCGGCTATGAACCCGGCTGGCCCCGTGACGTAGGCCTGGATGCCAGGCGGCACGGCCGCTGCCAGCTTGGCGGTCAGCAGCTCCACGGAGTCTGATACACCGTCGCCCGAGCGCAGCGCGGCGAACGCCTGCAGCGCCATGCCGTCCTGCGACGGGATCGCTGGCGACACGGCGCCGACGCCCTCCACCTCTCGGAGCGACTCCAACGCCGCCTCGACCACGCCGCGCTGCTCGGCGCTAAGCTCCGACTGCCCGACGAACACTATGACGGCAGGCAGCTCGCTCGCGCCGTTGAAGGCGCCGAGGAGCTTCTGGACCTTGGTGGCGTCAGCGGAGTCGGGGAGGTAGCTCGTCTGGTCGTTCGAAGAGACCTCGCCAACGCGCCCGAAGTACGGCCCCCCGATGCCGGCGGCCACCAGCCAGGCCAGCACCAGCAAGGCTGGCAGCAACGTCCTAAGCCAGTGGCGTGCGCGGTTGTTGGCTGAAGGCTGGCCCTTGTTTACAGGAGCTTGTGCGTTGGTTTCGCTGCGCTTGCTTGACATGTCGGCTGCCTCCCGGGCGGCAAGCGCACGGCCCGGCGCGGGGTCGCATTACGGTCGCCCATCTCTCGGCCAGACTATCACTAGCTTGGCTAGCAGCCAGCCTAGCATGACGAACGTGTGGCGTACTATGACGGCATGGGTGAGGTCGAGAAGTCGCAGCTTGCCTCCCAACCTGACATCTACCGCCTCGACGCCAACGACCCGGAAGGCCGCCTGATCGACCGCAGCGGGTTGGCCGGTCTAGACGTCGAGCAGATCAACCGCGTCATGATCGCCCTCGGCAAGCTCCGTGACGCGGAGCGCCAGCTGTCGGAGGCGTCGCTAAAGTACATGAAGCTCAACGACACCGACATGCGCGCGCTGCACTACCTGATCGTGTGCGCCAACCAAGGCGTAATCGCCACCGCAGGCGGCATCGCCGCACACTTGGGCATCACGACGGCCTCGACCACCAAGCTCCTCGACCGCCTGGAACGCTCCGGACACGTAACCCGTGCGCCGCACCCGAGCGACCGCCGCGCCCTCTCCATCAGCATCACGCCAGCCACGCGCGAGGCGGCCACCAACACCGTCGGGCGCCAGCACGCGAGGCGCTTCCTCGCCGCCGCCCGCCTCACCCCCGCCGAGCGCGAGGTCGTGATCCGGTTCTTGGATGACATGGCGGCGGAGCTCTCGTCGCCGCAAACCCATTTCGACCAGCCCCAGCCGACCAGCAACGCGCCGGCGGAGCCGTAGCCGAGCTCTGCCCTCGTCTACAACCGCAGCATCACGCGCCCAGATCGCGCGCCCCACACCGCACCGTGACCGTCTCGCAACAAGGTGACCGCCGTCCTGCTGTCCGGGTAGGCCAGCGCCACCTCGTCGCGGCCAGCGAAGAACGCGGGCACGTCCACCTCCGGCCAGCCGACCCCGGCGCGCAAGTCACCGGCCGCTCCCAAGTAGAGGCGCAGGCGACCGTACGGCTCGCCGGAGAGGTAATCACCGAGGACCGCCTTCACGTCGCTCAACGCGGGCGTGATCGGCTCGGGGTCGTAAACCGCGGCAGTAAGCGGCAAGCCAGCGCAGGCGTTCACCACGCGCATGAGTAGCTGCTCGGCTGGCACACCGTCTAGGTTGCAGAGCACCACGACGCCCACCCCGAGTTCGGGAACGAAGCCGATGGCGCTGGACACGCCCTTCAAGCTGCCGCCATGCTTCACGACTCGCAGACCGTGATGATCCTCGATGATCGCCAGTCCGAGGCCGTAAGCCGCGCCTGGCGCGCTGGCCACACGCGCCTCCGTCATGGCGCGCACGTGAGGACCGCCGCACATGAGGTGGCGCACGTAAGTGCGCAGGTCAGCCAGCGTGCTCTTGAGCATGCCGCCGCCCTGCATGACGCCCGTCGTTTGCCAAGCCGGGGAGCGCAGCACGGCGCCCTCCGCGTCGCGCGTGTAAAGCGTGGAGTGGTCGGCATCCGCCATGACGCTGGCGGCGTCGAAGCCCGAGCGGCGCATGCCGAGCGGCGCGAGCACCTCGCGCGCAACAGCGTCGGCGAACGCGCCACCCGTCACACGCTCTATCATCCCGCCGACCAAGCAGAAAGCATCGTTGCTGTACGAGTACAGTTCACCAGGGTCGGCGAGGGGCGCAGCGTTCTCGCCCAACCAAGCAGCTAGGCCCTCGAAGTCCGCGACGTCAGCGGCCAAGGCCGTCAGGCGCAGACGCGCCTCCTCGTCCTCAAGCGCTTTAGCTGCGGCGTCAAGCCTTGCCAAAGTCAAGCGGCCGGGCTGCATGCCCATGACGCCCGGTACTAGCGTGAGTTTCGCTTCCTCCAACGTCGGCCGAGCCGCCACGTGGTCGTCGACCTGGCTGGCGTAACGCAGCCAGGTCATGCTCGGCGTAGGCGGCAGGCCGCTCGAGTGGCTGAGGAAGTGCTCCACGCGCGGCACCGCACCCTCGGCCCAGAGCGGCCCGAAGTCGAAGTAGCGCCGCACGCCGTCCGCCAAGCGCAACTCGTCACGCTCCTGCAGCGTCAGGGTAGTCAGCGCAGTGAACGACTTCGTGATGCTAGCCACCCCGAAGATCGTCTCAGGGGTAACAGGCAGGCCGGCCTCGCGGTCGCGAGCGCCGAAACCTCGCTCCAACAACACCTCGTCAGCCGTGAAGACGCTGAGGCCGAGGCCAGGCGCGCAAGCGCTGGTCCTCGTGGTTTCAGCCAGGTCGGAGAGCGTGGCGAGCAACTCTTTCGCGGGCGAGAACATGGCGCTCACACATACCACCCTCCCTCGCCACGAGACTCGTTACATGATGCCGGGCAGCGCACTTTAGAATGGAGCGTCGCAACGCCTGCTCAGGGCCCCTGATCGACCAGATCTGATGGATTTAGAAACGACACTCGTCCCCGCGCTAGCGCTGCTGCCGTTCCTCGTCAGTGGAGTAGTGCTCCTGTTGCCACGCAATGCGCGCAACGCGGCGGCCGGGCTTGCAGGCGCCACGGCCTTGGCCGGTGTTGGCATCGCGGCGTGGCTTTACCGCGGCGTTACGGACGGCAAGGTCATCGAGGGAAGCTGGGCGTGGCTGCCGGACATCGGGCTGCGGCTCACCTGGCGGCTGGACGGCCTGAGTTGGCTGTTCGTTCTGCTCGTGGCAGGCATCGGCGCCCTGGTCGTGCTCTACGCGCGCTACTACATGGCGGCGGATGACCCCGTGCCGCGCTTCTTCTCCTACTTGCTAGCGTTCATGGGGGCCATGCTCGGCCTCGTGTTGTCTGGGAACCTCATCCAGCTCGTCATCTTCTGGGAGCTGACGAGCCTGCTCTCTTTCCTGCTCATCGGTTACTGGCACCACAACGAGAACGCGCGCGACGGCGCCCGCATGGCCCTTACCGTCACGGGCTTCGGCGGTTTCCTGCTGCTCATCGGCGCCATCATCATCGGCCACATCGTCGGCAGCTTCGAGTTGAGCACGGTGCTGGCCAGCCGCGACGCGCTCACGGCCAGCCCCCTGCTAACGCCAGCGATCCTGTGCGTGCTGGCAGGGGCGTTCGCGAAGAGCGCCCAGTTCCCGCTGCAGTTCTGGCTGCCCCACGCCATGGCGGCCCCAACCCCAGTCTCGGCCTACTTGCACTCCGCCACCATGGTGAAAGCCGGCATCTACCTCATGATCCGCTTGTGGCCCGTCCTTGCCGGCCACGACGGTTGGTACTACACCGTCAGCCTCGCCGGCCTCATCACCTTCCTCCTCGGCGGCGCGGTAGCGGTGTTCCAGAACGACCTCAAGGGCATATTGGCTTACTCGACCATCAGCCACCTAGGGCTCATCACCCTGCTACTTGGGCTCTCGACGCCGGCCGCGGCCGTGGCGGCCATCTTCCACACCCTCAACCACGCCACCTTCAAGGCCTCGCTGTTCATGGCCGCCGGCATCATCGACCACGAGACCGGCACCCGCGACGTCAGGCGCCTCAGCGGCCTCTTCAAACACATGCCGCTGACGGGCACGCTCGCGATAGTGGCCGCCGCGGCGATGGCCGGGGTGCCGCTCCTCAACGGCTTCATCTCCAAGGAGATGTTCCTCAGCGAGACGTTCGAGTTCCACACGGGCTCGCTGCTCGACCGGCTCCTGCCGCTCCTTGCCACCCTCGGCAGCGCCTTCGGCGTCCTCTACTCCGTGAGGTTCATCCACCAGGTCTTCTTCGGGCCGGAAGCCACCGACCTGCCGCGCAAACCGCACGAACCAGTCTCCTGGATGCGCCTGCCCGTCGAGTTGCTCGTCGCCATCTGCCTCGTCGTCGGCATCATCCCGGCCGCCTCCGTCGGCCCGATGCTGAAGTCCGGCGCGTTGGCCGTGCTGGGCGCAGAAACGCCGAACGTCCAGCTCGAGCTGTGGCACGGCTTCACGCCCGCGTTCCTCCTCTCACTCGTCGCGATGGCGCTTGGCTTCGGCCTCTACATAGCGCTCTACCACCGCCTCGCCAACCGCACCAGCACCGACCGCCCGTGGGCCGGGCGCGTGCGCGGGCGCCGCACCTTCAACGACGTCATGGCCTCGCTCGAGCTCGCCTCCGCCGCCATCGTGCGCTTCTTCGGCACCGTCAGGCTGCAGCCGCAACTCTTCCTCGTCGTAACCGCTGCCGCGGCGGCTGGCGCAGCGCCGTTCGTTTACCAGGCCATCACGAAGCAAGGCTCGCCCCTCACGCTCGGACCCTCGCCGCTGACGCCGGTCTCCTGGTCGTTCCTCGTACTGTGGCTGTTCGGCGTCGTCTTCGCGGTTGGAGCCGCCTACCTGGCGAAGTTCCACCGTGTTGCCTCCCTCATCTTCACGAGCGCCGCGGGGTTGGTCGTGTGCGCCACGTTCGTGTGGCTGTCGGCGCCAGACCTGGCGGTGACGCAGCTCCTCGTCGAGATCGTGACGACCGTCCTGCTCCTCCTCGGCCTGCGCTGGCTCCCGCGGCGCTCGGCGCTATCCGTAACGGACCGCGCCGTGCGCACCCGCGCCAACTTGAGGCGCGGCCGCGACCTGGCGCTCGCGCTAGTTGCAGGCGCTGGCATGGCCGTCCTCGCGCTGGCCGCCATGACGCGCCCGAACGTGAGCGGCATCTCGGAGTTCTTCGTCACCAACGCGTTAAGCGGCGGCGGCGGGCACAACATCGTCAACGTCATCCTCGTCGACTTCCGCGGCTTCGACACCTTGGGCGAGATAACCGTGCTCGGCATCGTCGCCCTCACGGTGTTCGCGCTGCTAAGGCGCTTCAGGCCCGCGCGCGAAGTCGTGGGCAGCACGAGGCAGCAGCAGCGGCAGGACGCATACGACGAGGCCCTGAGCGGGCGCAGCGTCGGCGACACGGCAACCGATTACCTGTTCGTGCCGCGCATCGTCATGCACTTGCTCTTCCCCATCGTCACGCTCTTCGCTCTGCACTTGTTCTTGCGCGGCCACGACCATCCTGGGGGCGGCTTCGCGGCGGGGATCACCATGGCCATCGCGTTCATCTTGCAGTACATGGCGCGCGGCACGCGCTGGGTCGAGGAGCGCCTGCGCGTCCTGCCGCTGCGATGGATCGGCCTTGGCCTTCTACTGGCCGTCGCCACCGGCGCCGGCTCCTGGTTCTTCGGCAGGCCGTTCCTGACCTCGGCGCATGAAACGGTCGAGCTTCCGGTCCTCGGCAGCGTGCCGCTTGCCTCAGCTACGCTCTTCGACCTCGGCGTGTTCGCCCTCGTCATCGGCGCCACCATCCTCATGCTCATCGCCTTAGCCCACCAGTCCATCCGCAGCGCCCGCCAAGCGCCAACCGCCGAGGAGCTCGCGGGCGCAACGAGCGACGCGCCAGCAGCGAAGCCCGGCGCCGACGCCGAAGGGGTCGGCTGATGGAAGTCGTACTTGCCCTGGGCATCGGCGTGCTAACGGCAGCAGGCGTCTACCTCGTTCTCCGCCCGCGCACGTTCCAGGTGATCATCGGGATGTCGTTGCTGACTTACGCCGTCAACTTGTTCATCCTCAGCATGGGCAGCCTCGTCATCGGCGGCGCCCCCGTCCTCGCGGAGGGCGCAGACGTAAGCAAGTTCGCCGACCCGCTCCCGCAGTCGTTAGTGCTCACGTCCATCGTCATCAGCTTCTCCATGACGGCCCTCTTCCTCGTGATCCTGTTGGCCGCGCGCGGCCTGACCGGCACCGACCACGTCGACGGCGAGGAGGCACGACCGTGACCGGCCTGCTTGAGAGCCTCGGGCAACACCTGACCATCCTGCCCATCCTGCTGCCGCTAGTGGCTGGCGCCACCATGTTGTTGCTGCACGAACGCCAGCGCCGGGCGAAGGGCATCATCAGCATCCTCGCCGCCGCCGCGTCAGTGGCGGCCGCCACCTCACTGCTGCTCACCGTCAACGACCCCCTCACCTCTGAGGTAGTCGTCTACCGGCTCGGCGATTGGGGTGCGCCGTTCGGCATCGTGCTCGTCGCCGACCGCCTCAGCGTGCTGATGGTGTTGGTCACCAACGTGCTTGGCGCCACCGCGATGGCGTACGCGCTCGGCCGCTGGGCTACCCTTGGCCCACGTTTCCACACGCTCTACCTCCTACTACTCATGGGGTTATCCGGCGCCTTCCTGACGGGGGACCTGTTCAACCTCTACGTGTTCTTCGAGGTGCTACTCGCGGCGTCTTACGGCTTGCTGCTGCACGGCTCTGGCAAGCGGCGCGTCAAGGCCGGCCTGCACTACGTCGCCATCAACCTGACCGGCTCGCTCGCGTTCCTCGTAGGCATCGCCGTCGTCTACGCGCTCCTCGGCACCCTCAACATGGCCGACATCGCCGTGCAGGCCACGCTGCTCGGCCCGGCGGACCTCAGCCTGCTCAAGGCGGGTCTCGGGCTGTTGGGCGTTGCTTTCTTCGTGAAGTCCGGCGCGTGGCCGCTCTCGTTCTGGCTGCCAACTACATACTCGGCCGCCGCAGCACCCGTCGCGGCCATCTTCGCCGTCATGACCAAAGTCGGCGTCTACGTGATACTGCGCCTCGCCACTCTCCTGTGGCCCGCCGGGCAGGCGCTAGAGTTCTACGGCAGTTCCTGGCTCCTCTACCTCGGGTTGGCGACCGTCATCTACGGCAGCTTCGGCGTCATCGCCAGCACAGAGCTGCCGCGAGCCGCCGGCTACCTCACGCTGGTCTCGTCAGGCACGCTACTCGCCGTCATCGCTAGCGGCGACGTCGCGGTGATATCCGGCGCCCTCTACTACCTCGTCGGCTCGACACTCGGCATCGGGGTGCTGTTCCTACTGTGCGAGCTCGTTAGCCGCGGTCACGCCGAGGCGCCCGCTGCCGTTGGGCCCGTGTTCTCAGACGACTTCGAGACGGCGTTGGCCAGCGAGTTCGAGGGCGTCGAGCGCGGGGTAACACTGCCGCTGACGACCACGCTGTTGAGCACCGCGTTCTTCCTCATCGCCATTCAGCTCACTGGACTGCCGCCACTCTCGGGCTTCGTGGCCAAGTTCGCCATGCTCAGCGCAGTGATCACGAGCGGTGCTAACGGCTACGCCAACGCGCCGGGCGCCCTCGCTTGGTGGGTGCTCGGGGTGATCGTGGCGTCAGGTTTCGCCGCGCTCATCGCGCTCACGCGCCATGGCGTCAAGCAGTTCTGGGCCGGGGCGGACACCACCCCAACGGCCGTGCGCCCGTTCGAGGCGCTGCCCGTTGCCCTCTTGCTCGTGCTCCTCGTGGCGTTGACGGCGTTCGCGCAGCCGATCATGCGTTACACGGCCGCCACCGGCGCCGGCCTACGGAGCCCCGTCCAGTACCTCAGCAGCGTGCTGCCAAACCCGGAGGCGCCCGCCACCCCGGAAGGTGAGCATTAAGGTGCTGCGGCGCTTGATTCCCCACCCGATCCTAGCGGTGTTCCTCGCCCTCTTGTGGCTGCTGCTGCAGGAGTCGCTCGCGCCGCTCGACGTGGCGACCGCGTTGGTGCTCGGCCTTCTTCTCTCGCGCACCATGCAAGCGCTCGACCAGACGCCGCCGAACTTCAAGCGCCCACTGACGGCCGTCGGGCTCTTCTTCGTGGCGACGTACGACGTCGTGCGTTCCAACTTCGCGCTCGTGGCGTTGACGCTCAACCGCCGCCGCAAGGACTTCCACTCCGGCTTCGTCAACATCCCGCTCGACATCCGCAGCCCGCACGCCCTCGCTGCCCTCGCGACGATAATCACCGCCACCCCAGGCACGTTCTGGGCGGCATACGACGCGCGCACGCACGTCGTCACCATCCACGTCCTAGACCTCGTCGACAACGAGTACTGGATCTCCACCATCAAGGAACGGTACGAGCGCCGCCTGCTCGCGGTGTTCGAATGACAGGCTCGGCGGTGCTGCACTGGGGCCTCCTCGCGGTGCACGCCGTGCTGGCGGTGGCGTTCGTGCTGGCTGCGGCGCGCCTCGTGAAGGGGCCGCGCGCGCAAGACCGTGTGCTCGCTTTCGACGCCGTGTACCTGAACGCCGCCCTGCAGATCGTCGTCTTCGGCATGCGCGTCGCGGACCCCGGCTACCTCGAGGCCGCCATCGTCATGACCCTGCTAGGGTTCACGAGCAGCTCGGCGCTAGCCAAGTTCCTCATGCGCGGCGAGGTGATCGAGTGATGGCTCCAGCCATGCCCGTGTGGGCCGCCATCATCATCGTCCTGCTCGCCATCTTCGGGGCCAGCTTGGCGCTCGTCGGCGCGTTCGGCATGCTGCGGTTCAGGTCGTTCTACGAGCGCGTGCACCCAGCCACACTGGCTGCCACGCTCGGCGCGACCAGCATCCTCGCGGCGTGCGTGCTCTACTTCTCGCTCGTCGAGGGGCGCCTGCTGCTCAAAGCGCTGCTGCCCATGATCTTCATCCCGCTCGTCAACCCCGTAGCCAGCATGCTCCTCGCCAGGGCAGCCATGTCGCGCGATTACGCGAAGGCGCTGGCTGGCCAACCAGCTCCAGGAAGCGAGGACGCCGAATGGCAGCGCAAGGCAAGCGAGTTGGCGGCCGCCAGGGCGGAAGCCGCGCGTCACACGGTCGACGACGAGCCGCCTCACGAAGCAAGCACATGAACCGTAGGTACCTAGGGCTCAACGGTTGGCAGCTCCTCGGCCTTGGCGTCGGCGCCGCCAGCCTCGCCATAACCTGGGGGCTCTACAACATCTTCATGCCGCTCCTCCTGCGCGACTTCGTGAGTTCGAGCGGTATGCGCGGCGCCATCATGGGCATAGACAACGTCCTAGGCCTGATCCTGGTACCCATCATCGGGGCGTGGTCAGACCGCATCGACGGTCGGCTCGGCAGGCGCCTGCCTTTCCTCGTGGTGAGCATGCCCCTCGCGGCGCTCCTCTTCGCCGCGCTGCCGTTCGCCAAGGCGGCGTTCTGGACGCTCATGGCGGTCGATATCTTGTTCCTCCTCGCCATGACCGCCTTCCGCGCCCCGCTGGCCGCGCTCATGCCAGACCACGTAGCTCCAAGCGGCCGGCCTCACGCCAACGCCGTCCTCACCATGCTCGGCGCCATCGGTGGCGCACTTGGCCTGCTCATCCTGGCGCCGTTGTCAGACGTGGCCATGTGGTTCCCGTTCGCCGTCGCAGGCGCCGTGACGCTGGCGGCGCTGTTCGCAGTGCGGGCGGCCACCACCCCTCACCCTGATCACGTCGAGGAGGGCGTCATCCAGGACGATGCGCCGCTCATCGGCACACTCCTGCGCGACGCTGGCGCCCTGCTAGGTGAACGCACCGGCGGCATCCTGCTCATCCTGACGGCCGTGTTCTTCGCGTTCTTCGGCTACTCGGCGCTCGAGGCGCAGTTCAGCACGTTCGCAACGGAACAGTTCGGGCTGACGGGCGGAAGGGCCGGGCTGATCATGGGCGTGACCATCGCGGGCTTCGTAGTGATGGCGCTGCCAGCCGCGCGCCTTGCCCGGCGCTTGGGTGAGATGAACACCATGCGCGTCGGCGCACTACTACTCGCCCTGTGGCTCGTCATCGCCAGCTTCGTTGCCTCGCCCGCCAATCTCGCCATCTGGCTCGGGTTGGGCGGCGCTTCCTGGGCGCTAGTGCTGGTGCCCGCCTACCCGCTAGTCGTCAACCGCGGCGGAGACGACCGCGTAGGCTTCTACACTGGCATGTACTACTTGTTCGGCTCGGGCGCGTCCATCTTGGCGCCAGCCAGCGTCGGTTGGGCGATGGACGTCTTGGGTAACCAGGTGCTCCTGCCGGCAGTCGCGATAAGCATGGTCGTCACCGCCGTGGCGCTGACGTTAGCCTTGAGGCAGAACGTGACGGCCGTCGCCACGAGGTGATGGCATGACGCCAGCAGAACACGCCCACGAGCACCACGACCACGGCGGTGGCCACCAGGGCCACGACGTGCGCGCCGGGCACGACAAGCACGCCGGACACTCCCCCGAGATGTTCCGCGACCGCTTCTGGCTCTCGCTGGCCCTGACCATCCCGATCCTGTACTTCAGCCAGCAGTTCCAAACGTGGTTCGGTTACCAAGCCGTCAGCTTCCCAGGCTCCGCGTGGGTCAATCCCGTGCTCGGCACCATCCTGTTCGTCTACGGTGGCCTGGTCTTCCTGCAGGGCGCCCGTCACGAGCTTGCCGACCGCCAGCCGGGCATGATGACCCTGATCAGCCTGGCCATCAGCGTGGCTTACGTCTACAGCATGGCCGTCGCCTTCGGCGCTCCAGGCATGCCGTTCTTCTGGGAGCTCGCCACCCTCATCGTCATAATGCTCCTCGGGCATTGGCTGGAGATGGCCAGCGTGCAGGGCGCCTCCAAGGCACTCGAGCACCTCGCGGCGCTCGTCCCAACCACCGCCCACCGCGTCACCGACGGCCAGCTGGCGGACGTGCAGGTCTCCGACCTCCGCCACGGCGACAGCATCCTCGTGCGGCCAGGCGAGCAACTCCCTGCCGATGGCGTGGTCACAGAGGGCCGCAGCAGCGTGAACGAGTCGTTCCTCACCGGCGAGTCGCAGCCCGTGCCCAAGGTGGAAGGTAGCGAGGTGGTGGCTGGCGCCGTCAACGGCGAAGGCGCGTTGACGGTCGAGGTCTCACGCGTTGGCGGCGAGACGACCCTCTCGCAGATCCAGCGCCTGGTGGCCGAAGCGCGATCGTCCCGCAGCCGCTTCCAGAACCTCGCTGACCGCGCCGCTGGCTGGCTCTTCTACATCGCGGTCGGCGCTGGCGTCGTCACGTTCGTGGCGTGGCTGGTCGCAACCGGCGATATGCAGCAGGCCATCACCCGCACGGTCACGGTCCTGATCACCGCGTGCCCGCACGCCCTCGGTTTGGCCATCCCGCTCGTGATCGTCAACGCCACCGGCATGAGCGCGAAGAACGGCATCCTGGTGCGTAACCGCGAGGCCTTCGAGCGCGCCCGCGACATCGGCACCATCGCGTTCGACAAGACCGGCACCCTCACCGAGGGCAAGTTCGGCGTCCGCGCGACCTACACCGACCAGACGGCAGAAGTCGACGCGCTGCGGTTGGCGGCCGCGCTCGAGGCGCGCAGCGAGCACCCCCTCGCCCAAGCAGTCGTCGAGGTCGCGCAAGGACGCAACCTACGGCTTCCCCCAGTCGAGGAGTTCGAGGTGGCGGCAGGCAAGGGCGTAAGCGGCCGCGTGGGCGGCGCCCGCTACACCGTCGGCCGACCAGAGTGGATCGAGGAACAGGGCCTTGAGTTCGCGCCTAGTTTGCGGCGCGGACTCGAGGAGGCTGAGGCGCGGGGCGAGAGCGTCATCGCGCTGATGGATGAGAAGCGCGCCATCGCCCTGATCGCGCTCGCCGACCGCGTGCGCCAGAGCGCCACAGACACCATCCGCGCCCTCAAGAAGATCGGCGTCGAGGCCGTGATGATCACGGGCGACGCCGAGGCCGTGGCGCGCACGGTGGCAAGCGAACTCGGCATCGAGCGTTACTACGCGCGCGTGCTGCCAGGCGAGAAGGCGGAGAAAGTGCGTGAACTGCAGCGGGGCGCGCCGACCGCCTTCGTTGGCGACGGCATCAACGACGCCCCCGCCCTACTGGCTGCCGACCTCGGCGTCGCCATCGGCGCTGGCACCAACGTCGCCATCGAATCCGCCGACCTGGTGTTGGTCGAGAACGACCCGCTCGACGTCCTCGCCGCCCTGCGGCTCTCGCGCGCGACCTACCGCAAGATGATGCAGAACCTAGCCTGGGCGACGGGCTACAACGCCATCGCGCTGCCGCTTGCCGCCGGCGTGCTCGTCGGGGTTGGCTTCGTGCTCTCCCCCGCGGCTGGCGCCGTTCTGATGAGCGCCTCGACCGTGGTGGTCGCCATCAACGCCATGACGCTAAGGCGCACTAAGCTGGGCTCGTGAGACCCTGCTCGCGCGCTGGGTGGCCGAGCTAGCAACCGGAGGGGCAATGTCCAAAGTCTTCGTGAACATCGCGCTCAGTCTCGACGGCTACCTGGCGCCTGAAGGCATGACGCTCGAGCACTGGGAGACTCCCGAGTACAAGAACTGGGGCGCCAACTGGGGCGCGCTGATGACCTGGCTGCTGAACAGCCAGTACTTCCGTGAGAACCTCCAGTTCGGGCCCGGCGGGGAGACCGGCCCCGTAAACGACGAGATCCGCGAGACGTTCGAGCGCTCCGGAGCCAGCGTCATGGGCAAGCGCATGTTCGAGCAAGGCGAACGCAGCTGGCCCGAGGAAGCGCCGTTCCACACGCCCGTCTACGTCCTGACACACGAGAAGCGCGAACCGTGGGCGCGCCCGGGCGGCACGACCTTCTACTTCGTCAACGACGGTCCGCGGCGCGCCCTAGAGCTGGCACGCGAGGCCGCAGGCGACCGCGACGTACGTATCTCTGGTGGGGCGAACGTCATCCAGCAGTACCTGAACATGGGCGTCGTCGACGAGCTCGAGATCGCCCTGGCGCCGGTCTTGTTCAACGGCGGGCGGCGCCTGTTCGAAGGGTTGAGTGGGCCCGGACCGCGCTTTCGGATCGGTTCCGTGCTCGCTGGCCCCGACGCCACGCACTTGCGTTACGTGCGGGCCGGATAGGACCCCAACAC
>ERZ778017.993-NODE-993-length-32388-cov-6.283054_pt1 | contig 32388 bp, 19 predicted proteins | sample MGYA00375747_ERZ778017 | MGnify/ENA primary metagenome ERZ778017 (study PRJEB29350, sample SAMN05509838) | bioreactor metagenome | biome: bioreactor; material: wastewater | place: South Africa: University of Cape Town | collected 2014-03-17 ...
CTCTAAGTACATAAAGCAATAAATGCATTTTAGTTAAAAAAAAAAAAAAAAAAACCCCCCTCTCAGTTGACAATATTAACACGATATGGTTGCAGAAGAAGTACGCGTAGTCCCACGTGTTTCAAATTTTGTATTTAAACATACCACTATCATATATTAATCTATTCTATAAGATAACCCTAACTCTTCTGTTCCTCGTCGTCGAGATCTTGCTTTATTTGTAAACTATTCCATTCTCTTGCCAATTCTACCATCGTTTCTGTATTTTGTGCCGCATCAATTACATCAATTGGCACTTGACTTTCACTATATTCCTTCTTGGAGAATCGTCCTAGATTGGTTTGATCAACCAATCTGAACTCAAAGTCGTCACTCTCGTCGATAGCTTTCTCCGCAAGAAGTTCATTCCATGTGAATAACAACGGATCTGTCTTTCTCGAAAACGGATTTATGTCTATTAATGTCACATTAGAGTACGGAGCAGGAACATGTACATCAACAATGTAGTTATCTAGATCGAAACTGTCAATCACAGATGTAGAAATGAACTTTTCAATAGCAGCTCTAAGTTTTGGTCTCAAGTCTTCAAGAAAAACGTAATGGTTCAAGTCTCTCTGACTGATTCCGATAATCTTCTTGCTATGTACAAACACCCTAAACTCCAACGCAGGATTAATATCCACCCATCTCTTCAATACCAACTCGTACTGAATTTGCCCGTTACTCACGGCAATTTCATTTTCTTGGGCACCTACTTCACTCAATGGGTACTGCAAATCGTCTACAATGTGGTTCGATGACTTGAACAATAAGAGTAAGTCGTTGAACCCGTTTGTCTTGATAGAGTTCCCCGGATTTATCCAGCTCGCATCTTTAGGCGCAGACCAGTTCAATTTTGGTGCGACCGATCCGCCTAGCTCATTTATTGCCGATTCTACCTCTACCTTAAATTTGGTGAAATTTTCATTATTAAAGATAGCACTACAATCCAGCTGGGTGTGGCCACGATCACCGTCATCGTCTTCTTCTTCCCAGTCACTATATTCATTATCACCATTGATGTCAATGTGACTATCTCCGGGAAGTCTTATACTGTCGTTGTCGAGGTATTGCAAGAATTCTTTAGGTACTGGAATTACTACAGCTTGGGGACTAAACTTGGACAATTTGGAGTACCAGTTAGAAAACGAGCATTTTAAAACATCATCTGTGGTCAACTCCACGTTCTTGAACGTTACTGTTTCTGCTGTCATGAGATCACTAGTAAAGTTTTGTAGAAAACAAAGAGGCAAAAACTAAGCAATGAGATAAAGAGATCAAATTAGTAATTTGAATCTAATGGCACTAAAACGGCATCGTGACACTGACGATGCGCGATACGTCGTGTAGTCGCACCGCCAGCACAACCAATGTCTGTCTAACTTTACAACTATGTTCGCGACATTTGCTACAAAAGTACTGCGTAGCGCCCCCACTACGTCGTACCACCACGACGATGGCACCTCGCGATTCCGACACAAACTGAAAAGTTTTACTGTAAGACAAATGAATAATCTATCAACTTATCCCACAAACCACAATGGCAGCAGCTACAAGGACAGTTGCTCCGTCGAATGCGACGTTTAAGGACAAGGAGAAACCACAGGAAGTTCGTAAAAGTAACATTTTGGCAGCACGGGCCGTCAGCGATGCTATCCGTACTTCCTTGGGTCCCAAAGGCATGGACAAGATGATAAAAACCAAAACTGGCCAGATCATCATTTCCAATGACGGTGCCACCATCTTGAAACACATGGCAGTATTGCATCCAGCAGCAAAAATGTTGGTTGACGTGAGTTCTGCCCAAGATGTTGAGGCTGGTGATGGGACCACCTCGGTAACCATTTTGACTGGGGCTCTCTTGGGTGCTGCTGACCGATTATTGAGCAAAGGAATCCACCCAACGTTAATTGCTGAGTCGTTCCAGAGAGCTGCGAAGAGATCGACCGAAATCTTGTTGGAAATGTCCCACAAGATCACCTTGGAAGACAGAGACCAATTGGTAAGAGCAGCATCGACATCGTTATCTTCCAAGATTGTATACCAATACTCATCATTTTTGTCACCATTGGCTGTTGATTCAGTGTTAAAAGTTGTCAACAAGACCCATGATAATGTCGATTTAAACGATATCAGATTGGTGAAAAAAGTCGGGGGTACTATCGACGACACTGAGTTGGTTAACGGGGTGGTTTTGACACAAAACGTGGTCAAAACTGCCGGTGGTCCAATCAGAATGGACAAGGCCAAAATTGGGTTGATTCAATTCCAATTGTCTCCCCCAAAACCTGACATGGAAAATAACGTTGTTGTGAACGATTACAGACAAATGGACAAGATTTTGAAGGAAGAAAGAGCATATTTGTTGAATATTTGTAAAAAGATCAAAAAGACCAAGTGTAATGTGTTGTTGATTCAAAAATCTATTTTGAGAGATGCCGTGAACGATTTGGCATTGCACTTTTTATCGAAATTAAACATAATGGTCATCAAAGATATCGAAAGAGACGAAGTAGAATTCTTATCTAAGGCTACTGGATGCAAGCCAGTTGCCGACATTGACGCATTTACGGAAGATAGATTAGGTACTGCTGATTTGGTTGAAGAAATCGATGATTCTGGCTCCAAGATTGTGAAGATTACTGGTCTTACATCAAAGACTAGTAAACCTACTGTTTCTGTCATCATCAGAGGTGCTAACCAATTGGTTTTGGACGAAGCTGAAAGATCGATCCACGACGCTTTATGTGTAGTGAGATGTTTGGTGAAGGAAAAGGCATTAATTGCTGGTGGTGGAGCACCAGAAGTCGAGGTCTCGAGAATCTTGATGAAGGAAGCTAACAAATTATCCGGTGTTGAGCAGTTTGTATACCAAGAATTTGCCCAGGCATTAGAAGTTATCCCAACAACATTGGCAGAAAATGCTGGTCTTAACCCAATAAATATTGTCACTGATTTGAGAAATAGACACGAAAACGGCGAACAGTATGCTGGTGTGTCTGTCAGAAGATCAGGAGCATCCAACACATACGACGAGCACGTGTTACAACCGGTGTTGGTCAGCACTAGTGCCATTACATTAGCTGCTGAATGTGTCAAATCCATCTTGAGAATCGACGATATAGCATTTAGTCGTTAGGACTTGGGTACGTTTAATAATAAAGTTATATCTGTTGATTAATGCCCCATTTTATTGTAGAATGCAACCTATTATACACTTTATACACAAATCTATACCAACTTGACAGATCTCGATAAATTCTTCTTGATACCAGTCTTTTCCCCTTCGTAAGGACCTCTGTTTTCGCCAGTGTAAACTTGTCTGACCGACTTGAGTTTCTTCTGGGCCTTCTCGTATTGTTTTCTCTTCTTGACTCTCGAGTTTCTGTACTCCTTCTTTCTGTGTGGTGTAAGACCTTTATTCTTAAGAATTTGGTAGTTGATTGCTCTCTTACCATCAGCACCCAACTCTTCTTGTAATTCTGCCAACTTGCCCTCTTTGGCAGCCTTGACGGCTTTTTCGTGGTTTTCACGGCGTAATGCCTTTTCTTGGGCTTTGCTTTGTTTAAGAGATTCATAGTATTCAATATCGTTTTCATTGATCTCACCAGCAAGTCTTTCGTCATCAGAACCAACATCATTATCGTCAAGATCAGCACCGAGATTCTTACTGTCTTGACCCAATCCTCTCTTTCTGGCCTCCTCGATCAACCGTTGTTGTCTTTCAAAGAGTCTTTCTCTGTATGGCAAGTCTGCGTCCCCAGTTAACTTGTCTCTATTCTTAGTAGCAGCTTGGTCAATCTTAGAAGTGTAAAACCGTAACGTCTTCTTACGACGCTGCTTGTCTTCCATATCCACATCTTCAGGTCCCACTGTTTCTGTGAAATCGTTGATATCCTTCTTGGATACCTTTTTGATCTTCCTGGCAGCCGTGGTGTCGATATTGAATTCGTCTTCGTCGTCAACAGCAGGAGTCTCAGAAGCATCAACAAATTCTTCTTCCATATCTTCCGATACTTCTTCATCGTCTGAAACTTCAGATTGCTCTTCAGGTTGTGATAATTCTTCCGGTTGTGTGTGTACTTGTGTTGGTTCATCTGGCAATTCATTAGCTTGTCTCCACACTTCACGACAACTCAAGATCGTCTCCATGACTTCGTTGTCTTTCATGGTGGTAAACGTGTTGTTCGACTTCAAGTTGTCGACAAACAATGCAAAATATGACGAAAGTGCCCCCAAGTACGACGATAATGCTGTCTTCTTCAATTCCACCAATTCGTTACTAGGGCCCACAGAAAATGCCACCAATTTCTGCTTCAAACTCGTCAATTCCTTCAACATAGGCACAAATTCAGGAAACAACTGGTTCAATAACGCTAACCGCTCGCTATCGTCCAATCCCTCGACATTATTCTCTTTACTGATGACGAAAAGAGACTTGGTTTCTTCTTCCTTCGTCCGCTCCTCGGCAGCTTGCCACCCCTGTTGCATCTCTTCGTCGATATAATCGTCCATAGACAACTCCTGTAAGTGTTTCTTCTGTTGCTTCAATGCTTCCTGAACCATCTCTTCGTCGTCGTCACTAACATCATCACCACCGTAGTAATTATTCCTACCACCCCAGCCAGCGACGTCATCGTCTTGGTGCTCCTCGTCGCCTTCGTCAAGTTCTTCATCGCCGTCTTGATCTACCGAGCCTTCTTGTTCACTGTCGTCGTCCTCCAGGAACTCGTTGCCCATGACCTCTTCTTCCTCATCGCTTTCTGATCCAGAATTATTGGCCCCATACGAACCAGCTTCGTCCAACAACAATTTATCCTTGTTCATGTGGAACGCATCCACCTCACTGGGTTCTACATCCTCATCCACATGCTTCGATGATCTTCTCGCCATGTTTCGTGCTATGTTTTGGTGTCAGGAGAAAGAACCTCATCTCATCGCCAAATTTTTCAAAATTTCCTACTGTAGCGTACTAACAAAATCTCACCCCGGTGAATTTACTGCCACTTGCTCGATACCACACCGATACCACACACAATGTCGAAGAGATTGGACTCGTTGAACTCGACCAAATCAGGTTCCACTCCAAAACCGGCATTGAAATTTAAACCTAAGGTTGTTGCCAGAAAGTCCGATAAGGAACGGGCCAAAGATGCACCGGTAGTGAAGCAAGAAAGTACTGGACGGCCCCCCAGAGGAAGAGGGGGTGCTCGTGGTGCGAGAGGAAGTACTCGTGGTAGAGGAGGACGATTCAATTATGAGGGTACGCACATGGTTTCCTCGGGGCCGTTGTCTGCTGGTTCTGTTTCGTTAGGTAATGCTAATGGATCAAAGTTGGGGTTAACAAGTGATAGAACGTTCAATTCTTCGTCGCCCACGCCAGAATTCTTACAGAACTTGAAGTTAAAACGGGATGAAGGCTCGAAATCGCCGGGATCATCGAACGATTCCGACGATGATGGTGACGAATTCGCCAAAATCAACATGACAAAGCCGTACCAGTTTGCCGACGAAGAGACGGTTTTGTTCCCTGTAAGAGCAGAGAGAGACTCTCCCGAAGCTGAGCAAGAACAAGCCCAGGCGCAGGACCCGATTTCCGTGTCGGCGACCCCCAGTGTAGAACCTAGAATCAAGAGCGAGCCAGTGGAAGAGAAGTTGGAGAGAATTCAAGAAAAGAAATCGTTGTTGGAAACGAAGATTTCTGCTGCCGGGGATAGTTTTGAGGAAGAGGAGGCTTCCAAGTTGGTCACAGATTATCAGCAAATTCTTGACTTGCTTACTGGCCATTTTAGTGACTTGTCTACTGGGGTCCAAACTGAAGAACCTGACAAAGGTCCACAAACTAACCCAGATTCGTACTTTGTGATGCATTTGCCCAAAGAACTACCAGACTATGTCACTGTTAAGACCAATGCTGTGAAGAAAGAGCAGCATGGTGAGCAAAATGACTCTACAGACTCTCAAAATGGCCCTCTTCGTGGCCAGATTGGCCATATAAATATCCACCAATCTGGTAAAATATCCATCAATTTGGGTAACGATATCACCCTTTGTGTGTCTAAGGGTGCACCTACAAAGTTCTTGCAAGAGTTGGTGATGATCCAAACCACAGAACAGATTAATGATGATGACGAAAGTATGACAAACGAAGATGGTCAACAGATAGTGGGGGAGATTCTAAGATTGGGAGAAGTGGAAAACAAGATCATTGCCACACCGCTAATATAACCAACCTAGCGTGAATTTCGTTTGTCCTAGAAGGAGAAATGGTACCAAAAGCGTTGGTCGTAGACTCTACAGGTACTATGTATTTTATAATTAACAAAAATGATGGCTCTATTGTATGCATTTATCTTTGACGAAGCCAAAGATCAACTATATATAATTATGCTTGCTGATGCTTGCTATAGTAAGATGAACATTTCAGGCTACGTGAAACGTTTTACTTTTTAGTATTGTCAAATTGTTTTTCTTTGTAACGGCTCGACAATAGTCAATGTTTAAAGGCTCTCATAGTCAACTCTTTGGTGGTCCAGTAACTCCAACTCGAGTATTAATTCCTCTTTGAGAGCTTATCCTTCTAACAATCTTGCAGTCAAGCTCTCCAAATCTTCAATAGTTTCAGGAGCTTCGATCTCCACAACTTCATCTCTACTTTCCTTAATATGTTTGTCGTTATTGAACCACTTAGGCTTCTTGGAAGGTTGATCTTCATCTTCGGAATGGTCAGAATGTTCCATATCACGCTCCAAGTCAACTTCGTCTTCATAGTCTGACTCCATTTCTGCAAGAGCCCTTCTTTCCATTTCCTTTCTCTTCCTCTTCTTCTCTTGTCTCTTTTGTTTTGCAGTAGCCTTATCCTCTATATCGGCTTCGTTCATTATACCGGTTTCTCTCTCAACAAACTTTTGTTTTTGAGCCTTCGCATCACCGTCTTTAATGAACTGCTCTTCATCTTCAAGTTCATAAATTGGATGAGCAACACCATCGTCATCAAACACCAATTTATTAGCAGAACCTTTCGATGCCGCAATTGCCTTCTTGGAAAGAGCTTTCTTGGCTTGTCTCTTCGATACTGGAACAGTTAAGTCTGGTAGTTCAACATCATTCAAGTTATGGTCAGCTCTCTTGACCACCATGAAGTCGTCGTCACTTTCATCCTCATCTCGTTTAGTCATATTCAAATAATGCTCTGATAAAACAGTTTGATTTTGTCTCTCAAACATTCTATCGTATTTTGTTCTGACTTTCTTTTCTTTGTCTTCAACTATTTCCCCGTCATCATTGGCTTTTTCCAATTGCAACAATTTTCTCGATGCATTCTTCTTTTCCTTATTAGCAGTCCCCCCTTTCATCTTGATCTTTGGTGCTCCTGGTAACCCTAACGATGACGCATACTTTTCTGATGGAAGTTCTTCCACTTTGAATATATCTTTATCCTTTTGTATATAGACTGATCTGTAGTACGAAATGAACGCTCTTTGTGCCAAATTCTTTAGTAATGGATCCTTGAAACAAAGCGATTGTAATTGTGGCTTGATGGACTTTTTATTCTTTTGTTTGATATTCATGTATTTTGGTTCAATTTTGTGAAGAGCTAATCTCTTGATGAACCCTTCTTCTTCGGATGGTAACAACATTAACAACGCTTTACCTTGACGTCCAAAACGAGCAGCACGTCCTACTCTATGGACATATGTGGCAGAATCTTCAGGACAATCTACCTGGACTACCCAATCAATAGCAGGGAAATCCAACCCTCTAGCCACAATATCTGTTGCAAAAAGACAAGCATATTGAGCATGGGAAAACTTGACAACTGTTTCTAGACGAGACGTTTGTTTGTGACGACCATACAATTTCATCAATGAAATACCTGGTTGTAATGTTCTGAACGATTCATATGCATATTGGACTTGTTTAGAAGAGGAAAAGAACACCAAGATCTTGGACTTCAAATGAGACTTTATAAATGACCATAATACATCAAGCTTGTCTTCTAGGTTGATTCTGATATAAAATTGTTCCAAACTTTCTGGTGTAGCCGATAACTCGTTATCTGACGAAACTCCAATTCTTTGAGGATTACTCAAGGACAATCTTGCAAGGTCCTTCACACTATCAGTTTGGGTTGCTGAAAACAATAAAGTTTGTCTTGTTGGGGGTAAATGGCCAATGATGTTGTCAATTTGTCGTTTAAATCCCATGTCCAAACACCTATCTGCTTCGTCCAATACCAACACTTGCAAGTTGGAAGTTTCCATACCAACAGCCTCATTCAAATGCTGGGAAATTCTTCCTGGTGTTCCAACCAAGATGTTCATCTTGGCAACTCTTTCTTTTTCATATTTCACATCTTTTCCTCCAGTAACAAGCCCAGCAGAGAACCCATTATATTTACCGATCTTGGTCAAAACCTCAAAAATTTGTACTGCCAATTCTCTTGTGGGCGATACAATAAGTGCCGCCAATCCATCAAACTCTGTGATTTTGTTTCTGATCAATGATTCGATCGTGGGGATCAAGAACGCTAGGGTTTTACCTGATCCTGTTTTAGCTGTCCCCATAATGTCTTCTCCCTTCAACGCAATCGGGATGGTTTTCTTCTGAATATCAGTCATAGACACAAAACTCGCCTCCTTCAACCCTCTGAGGGTGTCTTCTGTAATTGGTAAGTCGGAAAACTGGCTGATTTTGGCCTCATCAACTTTGCTATCATATTGATCAATTCTGGCTTGTAACTCGGCCAAAATTTCTTCTTCCTTTTCCCGCTTTAATATTCTGGCATTCTTTGTCGATTTGTTTCCACCTTTGTGTGCTTTCGCCATCGTACGTATTTCAACTCAGAGATGTACTGCTTCGTAAACTAGATTTCTTCGTTTTTAACCATCTTGAAAGCGATGAGGTTCTAAAATTTTACATGCAGGTCGCGATGATGTATCCATTGGGGTTTAATGGGGCTACAGGCCACCAAAAGTGGCAAGTTCTACGGGTCTTGAGGCTTTTATCGGTGTTGTGTATTCGTTCTTGATACGGAGGTCTTTTTTTGAAAAATTTCCAGCCAGTTTCAGCGATTTTGTCCCAGCTTTAACTTTTGGAATTTATCAATCTAATGGTCGTTCGCCAGGAACTCCCATTCACGTCTAGTGAGATTTTGAGCATACAAAATGCATTTTGTAGCAATAAGTGCCCTAGAAGTTCAAGATTTCCGCATATTGCAAGCACAAATCTCCGTATTTATCGAGCATTGTAGTGTTTAAGACCTTGCAATTCAAGTTTCCCTGAGGAACGTTATATCTAGCACAGATCTTGTCAAATACGGCTTTGAAACCCTGGGGGTCGTTCTCATCTACCAACTTATTCGATATATCCATTTGGATTAGAAGCCCTCTAAAGTTCCCATGCAAGGATACATTGGAAGTCTTGATAATCAAGTTACTGTTCTCCAATTCGTAAATCTGACCCCCATCTCCCTTTACTGTTTGACGTAGGTTCCAAAGACTCTGCAATTTCGACCCAATAAATACGTCCAATGGGTCGTTTAACCCCGTGGTGGCTCCATCACGGAGATGTTCATCTGGTATATATGTGTCTGTATCAGATTCACCAATCTCTTCCTTTATCGCACACGGAAACACCCCTACTGACTTCTTGTCAATTAAAGCGATGGTGGAGTCAGGTAAATACGATGGTGTAAGTGTGTAGAGGTACTTGGATTCTGGCGAGGTGGTGACACTTTCGTCAAGATCTTGAGGAATACTGTAGGGGTTATTTCTATATATTTTAAAGTTGAAGTTCCATGTCCCTTTAGTTGCCGGTAACTCGTTCGACAACTGGTCATGGAACTGGATGATTGTTTCTGGTGTTGCTCGTTGCACCAAGAGTACTCTGCTTGTTAGTATATGTGAGGAGTCTGTAGAAAGATGTGTATCTGAATCGAGTTCCTGCGGTAATACTGCGTTATCATGATAATTGACAAGTTTCACGGTGCCATTGTGTTGGGATGGGTGTTTTTGGAGCTGTTTTTTAATTCTTGTAGGGCAAGAATGAAGTTGCTTCTCGAGTATTTTTCTTCGGAATTTGCACAATTGGCAACCTCTAAGTACTTTGGGATTCCAATTGAGTAGTAGTTACTACAAAGATGCCCATTTATCTCGTGGTTTCTGTCTATGGCCAGAATTGTGGTGTCAAAATAGAGGCACTGTAACTTTATCAAAATGGCGCCAACTCGAGATTTTTTTGCACAAATACAACCACCTCAAGCACAGTATTCACTTCAGTGCATAGGAAATGGATACATACGCTGAAACCATGGTCTGTCAACAGTAATAAATCCAACGGTGCTTGTATAGTGCCGCGATGCTCTTCTCGAAAAAAAATCATTTTTATATATAAAATAGTGTTTTCCAGCAAGGACCCCCAGAAACACAATGAACACAACTGTGAAGCAGGAAGCGGTGTTTGTGGGAGTAAATAGGCAGGCTTTTGTTGTTGACTTCAATTCCCGTGAGAATTTGGTTGCCGTTGGTGCTGCAAACACTATTGGTTTATGGTACCCACTAGCACCAGATCATCATGGAGTATTTGCTACGTTAAAAGGACATACTAAAAGCATTACAGGGGTGAGATTTATTCCTAATTCTGACTACTTGATTTCGACTGGTGAGGACCATCTTGTTTTGGTGTGGAAAAAGGACCAAGACTCGTATAAACTCGTGCAATCTCTTTCTGATCACGAAGATTCCGTTACTTGTATTGCCATAGTTAATGAATTTTTGTTTGCAACAGGTGGAGCAGACGGCAAGATATGTTTGTGGACTATTTCTGACGGCCAGGTGACGTTGGCTCACAAATTTACTGTCAAAACAGGATTCTATCCATTGTGCTTGGCTATACAAGATATAGACGAGTTTGGCAATTTCATTTTAGCCATAAGTGGTACTAATAATAACATCTACATTTACTCGTTCAACAAGGCAGACATTTCGCAAACTTTCACTCAATCTACTGTTCTTGTTGGCCACGAAGACTGGATTAAATGTCTTTCGTTTGTATGCGAACAAGACCATAAAAACTATATATTAGCCAGTGGGTCACAAGATAGATACATTCGGTTATGGAGATTGAAATTGAACGAGTTGATTGACCACTCTGATGAAGATGATTCTAAGTTGATTTTGTTATCAAACAGACAGTTCAAGTTCTCGATGTCCAATGATTCTCATGCTGCGTTCTCATTCGAGGCGTTGATTATGGGCCACGACGATTGGGTTACTGGATTGCAATGGCATCCTTCATACCACGACAAATCCTCAACTCAAGCAAAGAGATTGCAGTTGTTATCTTCTTCTGCTGATACTGCGTTGATGGTGTGGGAGATGGACGACGAATCAGGGATCTGGTGCTGTGTAAATAGATTGGGAGAAATGTCAATTAAAGGTGCTTCCACTGCAACCGGGGCATCAGGAGGATTCTGGTCGTGTTTGTGGTTTGTTGACCCTGATACTAAGCACCAGTATATCTTAGCAAATGGGAAAACTGGTTCTATCAGAGTGTACAAATCAATCGATGAAGAGGCTAAATCGTTTGAATCGGTTTTGGGTATAACTGGGGCAAATAGAGAGATTACCGATGTAGTTTGGTCCAAAGATGGTAAGTACTTCAATGTGACTTCTCTTGACCAAACCACCAGACTCTACGCACAATGGACTAAAGACAGAGAGCCTACCTGGCACGAGTTTTCCAGACCACAAATTCACGGGTACGACATGATTTGCTACGATAATGTTAGTGCAACCAAATTTGTTTCTGGAGGAGACGAAAAGGTGCTACGGGTGTTTGAAATGACCAATTCCATCAGTAAACTATTGAGTAATTTATGTGGAATCGATGTAGTTTCCCATGACAAACAAGAAGAGTTGCCAGAAGCAGCGTCTTTGCCAGTATTAGGGTTATCTAATAAGGCTGCTAATGAACAATTGGAAGCAGGAGAAGCAGCCCAAAAACAACAGGATGAAGAAGCTGACGTCCAACCTGTCGTTGCTGAAAAAGATGACATTCTTGCAAAATTAACAACTCCACCATTGGAAGACCATTTGCAAAGATATACCCTTTTCCCTGAAATTGAGAAGTTATATGGACATGGGTACGAAATCACTTGTTGTGCCACAAATAAAAATGAAAGCTTAATAGCGTCAGCATGTCGGTCTAATACTGCTAAGCATGCCGGTATCAGAGTATTCAACGTGAAAAATGACTATCAATTGAGTTCACAAGTATTGCTGGGACACAGCTTGACAATCACAAGTATGGAGTTTTCGCCAAACGGAGACTATTTATTGGCAGTATCGCGGGACAGACTGTATAGTTTATGGAAGGTTGTTGACGAGCTCAATGCCCAATTCGAGCTTGTTGAGCTCAATCTGAAGGCACATTCCAGAATCATCTGGGACTGTGCTTGGTTACCAGTACAGAACTTGTTTGTTACTGTTTCCAGAGACAAGCAAATGAAGTTATGGGACGTCAACACACCTGGAGAGTTGAAGGCATCACACAAATTTGAAGAACCTATCACTTCTGTGTCGTGCTACCAGCATGCTGTTGATAACACCTTCTTGGTGGCTGTTGGTTTTGAGAGCGGAAACGTTAATTTGGTTACTATCGACACTACAACTTTACAATTCACTACTGTGACGTCTGTCGACGAAAAAATCACTCCATCCAGCAGAGTATCGAAATTGAGCTTCTCGTCTGCAAGTCCAAAGATACGTTTGAGTGTTGGAAGCCACGACACTTCAGTTAGAGTCTATAGCATAAATTAGGGAAATAAAAGATTCGACAAAATGATATGAACCATGTAATGGCACTCACAGTTGTTCTGTTGTATATTCATTGTTCGGTTGTAGAGGCTTCGCTGTACTGAATGTCATTTCTTTTCGACTTTGCAAGAGCACTTCCTAATAAGTACACTTGCATGAAGGTGCATATACTTTGGTAAAACAAAGTAGGACTGAAATCTTTGTAGAGAAGTTATCAAATGAACAGTTTGTATTCAAGATTATGCTAACTTGATTATATATCAATAGTTAGAACGATGTTAATACGTTTGATTTTTGCATTATTTGTTTCAAGTTCTATAGCTTGTAATGCATAAAAATGGTCGCAACAGACATAAATACGTGAGATAGCACCTATGCAAATCTTCATTCGTGAACTAAACTTGTGTTTTCTCTGTTTTGCCCTATATAACCACTTTTTTTACAAAGTACACAATAATGATGCCTGTTCAATCTATATTAGAGCCGTGATAATGAATCGGTGTATAAATTTCGCAGCCATTTTCGATTTTACAGAGCTCCGCTTCCTCCAGTATGGCTGACGAAAATTTTCCAAAATTCTCAGGTAAACGCATCGGTATATATATCATCACAGAATACATCAAGCCAGTTTTTACCACAATGCACAGTACAGCCTATTTCTTCTTCTTTCTTTGGGACGTCGCTAAATATCCTCCTGCATATCCATCTGTGGGAAATGTCGCCGGAGAACAGGCAATGTCGCCACACACCTCGTCGAATGTCGTGAAATCAAAGTTGTTGACAACATATAGAACAACCATACAACAATTGTAGCAATGGCTGATAAGTTTCCGTCATTGGATGGCGTAGATGCCGAGATTGACCCTGTTGAAGCCGATGGAGAATTTAAGTCCGACTTTTTATCGAGAGAAAAGGAATTGATAGGTGATGAATTCCAGACCGAACAAGACAACGAGGTTCTACAAGGAGACGACGAAGAAATAGCCAATTTCGAGGAAAATTTCCCAGAGGTCAACCACAATGAGCCGGTTGCTGCTGATGAGGCCAACGACGAAGAGTTTGAAGGATTTTCTGCCAGTGCCGAACCCACCAAAAAGAACTTGGGCGAATCTGAACATATTGCCCAATGGAAAGAACGTCGTGATATGGAAATTGAAGAAAGAGAAAAGGCCAATTCCAAGAAGAAGGAAGATATCGTTGCCAAAGCCCAACAAACTATTGATGATTTTTACGAAAACTACAATATCAAGAAAGACGAACACAAGAAGGAGATCTTGGACGAACAGGAAGCATTCTTGGAAAAGAGAGACGGATTTTTGAAGTCTGGAACGTTGTGGGACAGAGTTAACGAGTTGGTTGACGAGGTGGGTCCGGTGCCTACCGATGAAACCAGAGACAAGACTAGATTCAAGGAATTGTTGCACAAGTTGAAAGGTAAAGAAAACGTTCCTGGTGCCGGTGGTTATTAGATGGAGCATTTATAGTCAATACACACTTTGCTTAGTATTGTTGGAAGGTTGGTTGTACGAAATGGGAAATGATGACAATCTTAAAATCAGCGTCCAAATTACTAAAGTATATAAACGTAGAATCAACGTATAAGTATAATAAAACCAAATAAATAAAGTATACACGACGAGAGCATACACCAACGCATCGTACCTGCAACGTGTAAAGTACCCACAAGACAAGCAGTATCCAGTAATGCCAGAAGTAAACCGAATCGACCCTCACATAATCCGGTTGATACCCTTCATCAACCCGTCATTTCTGATCTTGTCAGAAACAGCATCGTGTCTGTCCCTAATTGCACTGTTCAAGTTCATCAATTGCCATACTCCAGCACACATGGTGATGGTTTCCAATTTGTCCCAGGTATTTGCTCCCACGGCCGTGAACCGGGGGTGGTTTTCCTTGACGATTCTCCATTTCGACAACACAATCAACCGGAAAACATACATGTTGAGTCCGTCGAGGAACGATTTGGAGATGGTTCGGGGGCTATCTTCGTCCGGTTTACGGTTGTAGTAGAAATCGGGGATTAGGCTGGAGGAGTTGGCATAAATCGTGACAAACGCAGCGACAAATCCCACTATTTTGGTATAAAGCTTGATCGTGGTCTTCTTCTGCGTGCCATGGGCGTACCGAACCAACGGAGACGCCAACGAGATCAACACCATCGCAAGCAAATTGGGTGCAAATATAAAGTTGGTGTAAGCATTGGATTTATGGAACACGTACCACCAGTAATTTTTCACGTATTGCTTCAAATTGGTGATTGTGTCCAACGAATTGCGCTGGAGATCGTGGTACACGTCCAACAACTTTGATTTGAATGCTGTCACTGCTACAAACGCAGAAATTACCATGTTGACATAGAGGTAATATTTCGCCATTCCGAGCCAGTTGACGGTGTGGTAATTTGCTCCCAATGAGTAGTTAATCCAAATGGGGTTCAAAATGTACTTTTTAATCGACGACGACAAGTACTTGTGGTTCAATTTGTATCTTGTAGGTGTCAAATAGTTCGACAAAATCTGGCCAAAAATCACGGGAAACACCACAAAATGCTTATTGGCGTACGCTCTACGCACAGCAGGATGCGACCGGTAGTGGTCCACCTTGAAATACTTGCTCCATCTCGAGATAAATACCGGGGTAGATGGCGAGTTTAACTTGAGGTACGTCATCCACAAGTATACTGACAAATAATCCTTGGGCACCGTGGGCTGGCCGGCGGTGGCCCAGTACAAGAGTGCTGACGACGCTGCGTTCGACGTCTTATCGACGTGGTCTTGCGATATCACGTCTCCGCTAGCCACCGATACCGAATCATTAATTAGCCGATTCAAAGCAAGAAAGCTCGCTAGCACCACGGCGTTGGGACGACGGGCGGCAAGTAGAACCACCACCCACTTCACCCACCGCGATACCGACGTGTGCTGCAACAAGATGTGGATATTCTTCATGGTGGTGGATTAACAAAACATACACCCTTTGTGTTGTGATAACGCGAATGTGAAAAAATCCTGGTGAATTTGTCGTGAAATTTGATGGTCTGGTCTTAGCATGTCGGGTAGTGATATGGGCTTGAAGCCGATACGAATGGTATCAGACGGGGCACCAGAGGGTGGTGGTAGCGATTTCCACGGCGAATGTGGGAGTAGTGGTGGTGGTGGTGGTGGTTCCACCACCAGATCTAAAGGTATAACGTTAAACTTGGCTGTGAGTCCCGTGGTGGCGAACAAGTCGCCATCTGAGCGGACGGGGTCGTTTCTGCTGGCAACAGAGGCACCGGAGGACAATTTGTCCGGGGAGTTTGTCGCAGGTTTGGACCAGGAAATGCCCCAGCACCGTGTGTGTCGGGGCCATGACGGGTCGATTCCGCCAGTGGCCCAGTTGGAAACGTGGGATATCGACGCACAATTGCGACTTTTGGCGCTAAAGGAGATGGCGGTGGTGGAAATCAAGGATTCCATTGCCAAAATGCAACGGCATCTCCAAAAGAACGAGGCCGATTTGCACCAGTTGCGGGAAATCATCCAAAAATCCCTCTACAAGGAGTTGACGGTGTCGTCGGCACCGCAACGGGAACGGAAGAACAGTAATCCGCGCCAGGAGGCCATTGCAAACACAAAAAGTAGACGGTCTTTCTCGATTTCCAATTCTCAACCACCACGTAAACCACAAGACCCTATAAAAACCGACAGCGACGACGACAAAAGTAACTCGAAAATATGGAACGGGCTTAGTAAGCCGCTCAATCTTCTACTGCAGCTCGATACCATGCTTCAGAACGAGTTTGAGAAGTCTCTTATTCCAAACCAGGTTCCAAGTAATGGCCATGGTATAGCTCCGGTTGCTGGTCATGTTCGTGGGAGAAAATCGGAGGATTCTGTGTCTTCTGTGAGCACAGCTTCTCCGTTGAAGCACAAGTCGGGCGTGCGGCCAACGCAGACCGACTACGATAGACTTGTTGACGACAAGTCTGACGATATATTCCAGTCTGTGTCGACGTCACTATGGTCGTTTGTCAATGACGTCAAGACGAACGTGCTATCTTCGTTAAGCGAGGAGCAGGAAGGAGAGATCTACAGCTTGGAGAATGGGTCGTCCATCAGTCTAGATAAGATGACGGAATTCCCAAAGATCACCGAGTCTGTTCCTGTTGAAAACGTCAACAATAGCGATTACGAAGACGACGGGCAGTCGGATGGAAACGACGAAAAGCTCGATTTGTCGATGTATGCCAACTTGAGGAAGAAATCTAGATGAAACCACCACCATGCAAATAAACCACCATAGAGTTAGATTATACTTACTACAGTTTGATTTTTAGGAGTACTGGGTACGGAGTATTACTGTGACGAAATGTAACGAATCAACGAAAACAATGTATATGTAGACAGTTATAAACCTTGTAAACCTTTAACTAACTCGGACTGTTTCATTTCCTCTAACTTTTTCTCGTTAACGTCACCTATGGTTCTGATGTCTTTCAAAATGATATTCTTCAACTTGTCAAAGTAGACGTCTTGCAAGAGGTTTCTGATGTTTGATTCTGATTTTTCCACCGTCTGGCCCAAGTTGATCAAGTGGTTGGTCTCGAGATTCAATCCCGCGTCCAATTCCAACGAGTTGACGGTTTCCAATTGTCTGGTCATGGTACCAGACAAGTTCAAGCTTGACGACGAATTTTGCAAGTCGAGTATCACCGACGACGTCAATTTGTACGTGGCGGTGTTCTCCGTCTCGGGAATCACCTCAAACACATGAATCGAGTCCCAGCTTCCTAATCCGTCGGCCGATTGTTTCTTGAATAGCACCACTCCAGCAAAGCCTTGCGACAAGTCGGTGCAATCATCAGCAGTGTCCCACAAATATACTGACGAAATACCACCACCTTCGTAGTAGAGATCACGGTAGATGTCAAAACTGTCGTTGGCTTTCACTTCCAATTGTCGAAGTGTAGATGATGGGTATGGTGGTTCACCACCATCTTCATCTGCCACAGGAGGGTAGTATTTATTGGACCACGGTGATCTGTACGAATCACCGTCTCGATTGTAGTCACAGCACAAGTACGATTTTCCGCTGTCATCGCATTTAGCTACTTTCAATGGTGTATCCACGGAAGATAACAAGTCTTCCACCAATTCGTCCCCATCGTTCAGTTGGTTCTGAACTAAAGTACACAAGTTCGATAAGTTTTTGTCGACATTCTTGGGGTCCAATCGTCTTAATAAGTCCAACGAAGCGTCAAATTTGTCTTCGTACGACATGGCTATTCAATTGTGGTGAGATTTGGTTTGTTCTTGTGTGGTTAATAGATTATGCTGTGCGTGTTGAGAAAACTGGGTACAGGGCGGACTCGAAACGGGGAGCAGATGTGTTTTTGCGGATATTCTCGGTTTCCTCAGACTTTTGCGGGTATTTTCGTTCCTCAGACTCGAAACGTGTACATGCTCCAAATGGGGATCAAGAAGCCTCAGCCTTAGGAGTCGAAAAGTGAACAAGTACAGCTGGAAAATTAGGAATGGGATATATTGGGCATGCAAATGCAGAAACACCGTTAGAAAGATACTTTCGACCAAAAAGATGCGTGGTTAACCTAACTGAAAACGTATGTATGATTTAGGCAGTATGCGAAATGGCTGCAAATTGAACTTTCCACCTTTGCAAGAATTATAAGAACGAAGCACATTGCAATATCTTATTTCTGTTGTTACAAATCCTATCACGAAAGCTATTTTTATTATAAAATTATAGCACTAACTAAATACACTAAGACATGGTGTAGGTGACACCCTTTGATGGAGCATACAAGACGATGGCATTCATTAAACCAGCAATGAGACCAGCAACTGGCAAGGTGATAATCCACCCAGCGTAACACCAAAGCACGATTCTCCAGTTTACAGATTTCCATTCCCCATTACAGAAACCAACAAAAACTGTTGCCCCGACAGCACATTGGGTTGTAGAGATTGGGATCTTCAATTGAGTGGCCATGACGGTGGTTGCAGCAGCTCCTAATTCAATGGCGAATCCTCTTGATGGTGATTGCAAGATCAACTTGTTTCCCAAATTTCTCATAATGTTGTAACCATACATCCACAATCCAAGAACTAATGCGGCGGCAGCATAACATAAAACCCAGATTGGAACGTCGGCTTTAGAAGCAACAGTATTGGAAGTCCAAATCAAGTAAACTGTGGACAATGGACCAGTGGCATTTGCGATATCGTTGGCACCGTGAGCAAAGGACATGGTACAAGCAGTGACTGCTTGCAAAATAGAATATAAGTACTCAAGTCTATTGTCGTAGTACTTAGAAGAGGTATGGATACCGTGTATGTCACCACTCAATATATCTTTCTTTTGGGACTGGTTGACAATAACGTCTTGATCAAATCCATGGTAGACCATTAACCATAACAAATGAGGCCATTGTCTTGGACCAGATTTAAACAATCTCCACCATTTTTCTCTTGTCGTTTCGTGCTTCTTAGTAGATTGAACTGAGATCTTTTCAACGTTAAACTCTTGAGATTTTTCAATATCATCAGAATGAAGAGAGTCGGTTGATGGAGCACCATCTTCAAGAATTAAATTCCCAGCTTCGTCGTATCTTCTACCTGCGTAGTAATCAAGAACTAATTTGTGACCTTCAGGCATTGGTGGAATGTCATCTGTTGATTTAAAGTAATAGATTGGACCTCTGAAGATATCGTACCATTTCAATTGCCAATCGTTATGAACCAACTTTCTTCTATAGAAGGGGTACAAAAATATCATGTAAACGCATGCAGCGACAGCACCGGTACCAAGAATGGCAGCAACAATGGTATTTTCTGGCAAGTCGTCTAAATTCAACTTTGGTGAACCCTTCCATACAATCAACATGGTCAAGATAGAGAAAGTTGCAAACACTAAAAATGGAACTAAGAGCATGGCCCATCTCAATGAGGTTCTGAATTCTTTTCTCTCTAATACAATGTATTTCGAGACTAAAAACACAATCGATGCGAAACATCCAGCAATAGCAGGAGCAATGAACCATGAAGCAATAATTTGAGATACACCACTCCATCCCCAGTGAATATTATTACCACCTTTTGCAGCAATTGATGCACCAATGACAGCACCAACGATGGAGTGGGTGGTGGAAACTGGCATCCCAATGGAAGTAGCAATAGTTAACCAGGTTGAAGAACCGACAAGTGCCATTGCCATGGTTAACATAAGTACTGCTGGTTCGGCTTCATAGATTTTGACATCAACAATCTTATTTCTGATAGTGTCTGAAACTTTGGAACCTACAAGAACAGCCCCCAAGAACTCACAAATGGCTGCTAAAAACATCGCTTGCCAATATTTCAACGATCTCGAAGAAACTGAAGATGCAAACGAGTTGGCAACATCATTAGCACCAATATTCCATGCATCTAAAAATGCAAAAATCATTGCAATCGCAAAGATATAATTAAACTGATGTAAAGCCATATTGATTGTTTGCAGCCAAGCTTGTTCAGATGATGATGATGGCTGCAAAAAAATTCAAAACCAACGATATTTATACATCACTCAAACAGACCCTGTGTTGCACCACGTGTGATATCCCATATATATTTCTACTAAAACCAAGAAAAAAACGTTTGGTTGCAAAACTCGTTAGAGTTCGTCTATCCAAGAATCCAAGAAATTTGCAAAATTACGTCTACTGCAATTTGCACCACGGTGCACTGCCGTGGCACGATATCACTATTACAGCTACTTTCTCAGAACAACCGCAAACGGTGCTACGTAGCTTATTTATCACCGAATAGACCATATATATACTGCTTTTGCAACTTTACTAGACTATCACAACTTAAACTGTTTGTTCCTTGCATTCCAGTATACGGCTTGGTTTTTGATTTATCACACGATGCTATCACCACGTGTGTGTCCCCAAATTAGTACCTTATTCAAAAAATGGCCACATGATAGACAATGTGCAAGGACAATGCTAGAGGTGTCTGGAGTTATTACATACGTTTGAACAAAGAAGAATTCCGTATGACCTATTATTTGTAGCTCGGTTTTAATATTGTGTCCCGCAATATTTCTAGCCTAATCTTTTCTCATTGGAATAAACCGAAGTAGTGCATGCTCGGTAGCTGGCCCTTATTTGTACTATGGAGATGTCAACTGTGAGCTTCTGTCATCACAACCATGAGCTGTGATAAAAATTGTTTAGTGTGTGACTTGCGAGAGTTTCTATAAAACATAGCAAAATTGCAAAATTTAAGAAAATGCAGAAATTGCAGAAAATGCAGAAATTGCAAAAATGTTCCTATGCTCGTTACTATGGAGCTACAAACGTAGTAACTACCCGGGGTACAGATCTCTTGTTTGAGTACTTAATCGAAAATGTAAGCCTCCCGGGTCAAGCATATTACAATACGAAACAATACAATATAATGAGTGGGGAAGGAACTCAGCAGGAGAACATGACGGTCGTACAGTAACTAACTGTTTTTGGAACTAACACGGGATAGTTACTACATCAGGAAATTGTTGGTACAAGACTCAAACTCAATTATAGACAATGGTATTGTGGCTAGTGTTTTACTGGTTGTGCATGTGTCATAGTGCATGAATACAGTTGTGGTGTGCGGTGCTACTGAAGTATATCACAATGCAACATGCATCCGATGGTATATCACGGAGCTGCAACTCTGATAGTAACTATAAGATTAGACTGCAACTTTAAACATCCGCGTAATAAAAGTATTATCCGTCAACATGAAGGATAGTTAGCTCAGTGAAAATAATTTTTTATAGCTTAATGTGTTATCTAATGGAAAAAGTTTACTATTTGCCTTACCAACACACAAAGATATGCTCTATATGTAGTTTTCACATAGATAACCATTCCCGTCAATGAAAAAATCCCACCAGACTCGTTGTAATCGGACAAAATAGCGAGAACTCCGCCATTGTATGCAAAATCCATTTATGATTCACCGTGTTTCGCAGCCAATAGCCATTATACTAAAAGCAATTACCTTATGTCGAGGACTTCGGAATTTCTGTCGGACTTTTGCATATAAGTAGAGGAGAGCTATGCATAGACAGCCTTATAAGAGACTGACTACTACGAGTAAAGCATAAAACAAGCTCGAGTTTAACATCAAATCGGCATCCTTAGAGTGGTAAAAAGAGGCTTTATGTTTTAGTTTTTTTCACACATTGTCTGTGGGGCAGGGTGTGTTTTCGGAGCCTCAGGGTGACACGGCGCTGAAAACTTTGTTACCATGCAACTCGATTTCGTACAATAGCAGGCTTACATAACCTTTAATTAGTAGATCTCAAGGGTAGAAACGAAGTCATGTATTGAAATTATCGAGTGTAGTTACCGTATTACGTAGATAAGCCACGGAAGCGCTAACTTACCAATTTAGAAAAAGCTGACAACTCGGAAAATTTTATTAGAGCTTATATTGTCTCTGGCCAACAAACCAATAGCATCAGTCTCATGCTACCAGCAATTTCAAAATTCACAGCGTTGTCCGACATCGAACCATAGTGAAGGGGGTATGCTTTAACTAGAAGTCTTAATTTGGGCATCATTGACATCTACCCCACTTTTCCGGAGAATCCTGCCACAAAGAAATGTTCCAGGAGCCGAATTCGGACACCAACAATTAAGTGGATTTCCTCAAACGAAGAAACAGTGATTTTCAGGTAGTTTTCTATTAGTTTCGTAAAAGATTAATATCAAGAATGATGTAGATGCAACAGAGGGACCACATTTGGTATCGGTATAGTTTTGTGGCCGTAGTTGCAGCTTTTGCGACAATAAACCTTGATTTCGCTGTCTGGAAAAGCAGCACTGTTAGACATGCAGAGTTGCCCTATACCGGCTTTTGAGCATAAAAAAGTTTTGATGGAAGAAATTTCTTCCCCGCGACTAACGTTTCTGAATCCCCGAAAATACTCAAAGTCGGGTGTTCATCCCAAGATATTCCTAACTTTCCTAACATTCCCGTCCATCATGGATGTGGAGAAGTACTTTAACGAATCTTACCAAGAGATTTCGTCTATCAAAAGATATTCCGAACCATCGGACTAATTAGTATGAACAACAAAGGAAACATTTCTAATCCTATCAGGACCCAAAATAATTATTGTCAAAACTGCTGTCATTTCGATTTTGCGACTAAAATTATACAAGACACCTCCGACTCCCAAATTTTGGTAGAACAAATTGCATAAAACTCCGATAAACAATTGAGTGGAGGTCTAATTAATTTCTGCATAATAATAAAAAATAACTTTGGGGCATAAAAAATACGTTACTCATCTATAGTTTCAGTTACGCTAGAACTACTATAAATATGATGCAGATATCCATCTTATGATCCAGCTATTCTTATCATCATTACACCTTCGTAGATCCTGATTCAGCATGTTCGAAGACAAGTACAAGGAAGAGAAGGACATCCAATCCATTGTTTCCCAAAAGGAACAACAACCTCCTGTTATCAAAACCCAGAAGAAATGGTATCACTTCTGGTACTTACCCCCCGACCACTCTCCACCACAAATTTACAACATGACTCTTTACTTGACGATGTTTGTTTTTGGGATTTTAGGGGCAGCCAGAGGTTATGATGAAGGTAACGTTGGTGGTTCTATTGCTCAAATTTCCTTTAAAAATCATTTTGGGCTTGATGACCCTACAAAATCAGCATCCTACTTGAAAAATAGACAATCAAACATTACATCTATGGTTCAATTAGGTTCTATTCTTGGTGCTTTGATTGCATCCTACACTGTTGATAAATTTGGTAGAGTAAGAACTTTACAGGCTCTTTGTCTTGTCTGGGCTGTTGGTGCAATTATTCAAATTACTTCCGGCCCCATCGGTCAGTTATACGCTGGAAGATTTATTGAAGGGATCGCTATTGGTCATACAACTACAGTTGGTCCAACTTACATTTCTGAGGTATCGCCTGCTAGAATCAGAGGTAGATTGAATTCTATTTTTGCTGGTGCTGTCTATTTTGGTTATACAATTGCCATGTTCACAAACTACGGATGTGCACTTCACGTTGATCCAACAAGTGACAAACAATGGATTATCCCAACCAGTCTTAAAATCGTTTTTGCAGGAGGTATTGGTATTATGTCATTCTTTGTTTGCATTGAATCCCCAAGATGGTACTTAAAGACTGATCAGAGCGACAAAGCAATCGAAGCATTGTCTAAAGTCAGACATTTACCTCCAGACCACCCTTACATTGTTAGTGAAATCAGTGATGTTAACGAACAAGTCTTGGCTGAAAAGGAAGCCCTTAGAGGGACCACCATGTTATCCAAATTCTACGAATTGGTCTCCGTTAAATCTATTAGATACAGATTTTTTGCAATTGCTTGTACTGCACAAGTTTTGGGTCAATGGTCAGGACCAAATGCAATCTCCATCTATGCCACTGTGTTATTCGGATTCGTTGGTGCAAAAGGTGTTGAAAAGTTAAAATGGTCCGCTATTTTGGGTGTTGTGAAGCTTTCTTCTGCATACTTGGGTGCATTCTTACTTATTGATATTATTGGTCGTCGTAGATCCTTATACACTGGTCTTACAATCCAAATGTTGTCGATTTGTTATTTCGCAATTTTCTTAAGAATTGTTCCAAACGCCGCTTCAGGGGTTGCATTAGTTGGATCACAGGCTAGAGCTGCCAAAGGTGCACTTGCAGCTCTTTTCCTTAGTGGTGTTGGATGGACTATTGGTTTCAACAATTTACAATATCTTTTAGGTGGTGAAGTTTTCCCATTGCACTTGCGTTCATTTGCTCAATCCATCACAATGGTTTTACATTTCGCCAATCAATTTGGTAACTCTAAAGCTACTACTAAAATGATGACAGCAATGACAAATTACGGTGCTATGTTCTTCTTCGTAGGTGTTTGTGCAATCAGTTTGTGCTGGTGTTGGTTCTTTGTTCCTGAAGTCGCTGGTAGATCCTTAGAATCAATGGAAGAAATCTTCAACTTACCATGGTACGTGATTGGAAGAAAGGGTCCAGAACTTTGCCCAGATTACTCCCTTACCAACAAGATCAGTTTTGATGTTAATTCCAAAGGTAACACCTACTTCGATCACATTAACTTCAACGGCAAACCTGAAGAAGAACTTGTGGAGGATAACTCAAAAGATCAAACAAGATAGATTAAACCCTGAGAACTACAATACGAGTTTAATAAGTAAGAAGACGTGTCTCCCAACTAAAATTATCAATGGCTTGAACAACAAGTGTGTTTTACCTAGATAAATTTCAATTCTCTGCAGCTATATGTATCGTTTAATAAAAGTTGATTTTTTGCAACCAGTAAGGGCGCCTAAGAAAAAATGCCAAGGTTTCTAGAAAGATTTTTCGGAGAATACTACTACCGAGTTGTTTCACACAGGTTCGGCATGCGACCCACTAAAGAATGTATTTATAGTTCTATGTGCTTGAAATATATAACTTTCTATATACTTCCATGGTTTGGAACGAACAACAAAAGACTACCATTTTTGATAAGTATTTTTAATGTTGTTAAAATTCAACTCAATTAACTTCCATTTGTTGTAAAGTGTCCCTCCCACTAACTTCGCAATGATTCATCAGATTGCGCTAGTCGTAAACGGTATATTCTATCAAAACAAGAGGAATATTGGTTCAGTTTTAGACTGTGTCTATTTGCTTAATTTGGTCTTGTTCCAAATTAAGATGCGACGATACTGTTTCAGTAATTTTCCAGTGCTTCAATGCTATGCAAAATCGTCTTTAAAGAAAGACCTTTTGCATAATTGAAGGCTAATTCTCAAGTTTCTTTTCTGGCAATATTTCGATTGATGGTTGTTCGCTAAAGTTGATGGTAATGCATTCAAGGTGATATATTACGTCGAATTGGTTACTAGACAAGAAAGCCTCCAAAAGGGCTCTCGTTTGATAGGAGTATAGCGGTCTTACTATTGAACCTCAAATACAGGTTCAGTAGGCTTTTTGATTAATTAACCGGAATGGGCAAAAGAAACCTTACAATGGGTTTTTCCCTTGCGTGCTGAACATATTGAGGAAACGACGAATCTGAGTTTGGGATCCAGTCCTTGATAGTTTCAACTGAGAAGACTTCTGGCTGCTCCCAAATGGTTTGAAAGATACCAATATTCCAAATATGGCTTTTCGGGTGTCAGATCAGGGTGCCGGTATTTAAGGGGCTTTTTTCGATATGCTGGAATGTAGATATCAAGGTGCAAGTTTTGAAAACGAGAAGTACAGATACCTACACGCAACAAGGTAGAAGCAATTATATCAAAGAGATTACGACTATGAAGTTAATACTGCCTCTATACATGTGTGCTGTTGTAGTGTGTGTTGCAGCTGGTATTATTCAGAATAAATGAAACCAGCAAGATAACAACCCATATAGTTGTATCAAGTGGGTTATAGACAGCTTAACAACTACAGAAGCAAAAGCACTCTGGGCTAGTCAATTTGGTTTCGATGCGGCAGAGAACGTATTTGACGCAATACATGTATGCTCTACACCACCGGACGGAAGCGTTTACGAATCGCAGTCACAATGTAGAAAGAACATTAAGTATGCCTGGCTCAGCGGAACAGCCACCATTATGTTAGTTTGGCTGGCACTTAATGGTGCCCGAACTTCAGCAAGAAGAGATATTATTACAGCAGCAACAATCGTGGTGACGACAAGTTTAACAGTACTATCATTGAGGATATACAAGTAGTGTTAAATGGAAGTGTAAAAGTCGAAATGATGCTGTGAGCATAGATGATAAAGACAAAGTGGTACTGTAGATTTACGGACTAATGGTAAAGTATTATGCGCGTTGCAGTTGTTGATGGCAGCCAATATGCTGCTTTTAAAAACAACCAAAACGAATTAAATATGGACAACTACAAAATGAGTTTCATAGTTAAGAAGACATGTGTCTCAACTAAATTGTTGAGCAACAAGTCTATTTACCTAGATTAATTTCAATTCTAGCTCACTGTATATGTATTGTTCAATGAAATTGATTTTTTGCATCCACTAGCGCGCCAAATGGTGCCAAGGCTTCTCGACTTTTCTTTCCCATATATGTTGTTTTTACTTAGTAATGTGACATAGGTAGGGCATGCTCAACGCGTTTCCTGTCTTTTGATTAGTCACTTCTTGGTTGTCCATTTTGAAACACTTCTCCACAAAAGTCCTGCACAACATCGGTACTACAAATATTTTGGTTGTATCTATTTTTGGTTAGTAAATAAATCTCACCCTTCTTCTTTGCATGGTTGATATTAACTATAGGTTCTAAGTGTTCTCAGTAGATTACACAGTATTGGAATAAAAGATCTCGGGGTTTGGAAGTTGTACACAAAATCAATTATTGCTGGCCAGTGGTTTTCTTGGCTCCTTCCTGATCTCGTGTCCATCTTCGTTGAAATATTGTTTGATCTTTCGAACAAATATATGATTAGCTTGACGATCTATATACGTTAGTATACATCTGTGTTTAGCTGTGGTTTTCAGAGTTAACCACAGGACTTCGAGGTATTTTTTATTCACTTTCTTACACATAATGGATGAATCGACCAGGTTGTTGAACCCTGTGGTTAAGGTGTCAAACGACTCCTCTACCAGCCTTTCAAGAGGCAGACCCCCTCTATTCACTGTACCATCGTATTACTCGTTGAAAAGCTCGGCCAGTGGTACGGATTTAAATGATCTGATGCCCACCTGTGACGAAGATGATCTGGTCATATTCCAAACAAACATCGACAACTTTGACCATTTTGTTACCAAAAACTACCCCATATTAGACAATTTTGCATATTTTAGCTACTACGTCCCAATCCTCCGTTGGGTTCCCAATTACAACTTCCGTGAAAGTTTCATTGGTGATTTTCTTGCTGGGCTTTGTATGACGTCATTTCAGATTCCATTAGTTATGTCATTTGCGACATCGTTAGCCCACTTACCTCCAGTTTCTGGCCTTTATTCCGTCATCATTAGTTCAACAATCTATCCAATTCTCGGTACCGTACCTGTTTTGATCGTTGGTCCATCAGGAGCAGCATCAATTATTTATGGCCAAATAATTGACGAAATTAGACATGAAAGTTCCCAGAGCTACTCTGCGTTGGAAATATCATCAGCTATCACAGGAGGAATTGGCGGAATTCTTTTAGCACTTGGTCTATTGAGGCTTGGGTTCTTGGACAATATTTTGAGTAGAAGTCTTTTGAAAGGATTTTTGGCTGCACTTGGAGTGATTATGATCGTGAACGAATTAGCAATCGAAATGGGATTATCCAAATTGGCAGCTTCATATCCTCATATTACCACCATAGACAAAGTGGTATTTGCTGTGAAGCACTGTTTTGAAATGCACAAAGTCACAACACTTATTTCAGTAGTCACCCTTGCTATTGTCATGACCATCAGGAAATGTAAGTCTTACTTTATCAGTAAGTACAATATGAAAAAGTTGGTTTACATCCCCGACTTGTTGTTGATGGTGGTAGCAGGGACATACTTTTGTTGGAAGTATGAATGGTACAACCAAGGAGTTGAAATAATGGGCGACATCAGTGTCAACGGTCCAATAAAGTACACCAATCCCTTTTCTTTTTCAAAATTTTCATTATACAAAAAGACTTTCCATACTGCATTCATATGTACTATTCTTGGATTGTTTGACTCAATTGTAGCTACCAAATCATTAGATGCTAAATTTAATTATAATGTCTCTACAAATAGAGAGTTGGTGGCCATAGGGTTGACAAATTTTATTAATAGTTTAGTTAGTGGGTTGCCCTCATTTGGAGGTTTTGGAAGATCCAAAATCAACCTCATGGCTGGTGGTACAACTCCAATGACAAATGTACTAATGGCAATCTTCACAATTATTTCCACAATTTATTTGTTGCCATTCTTGCGGTATTTACCGGAAAGTATTTTAGCTCTAACCACAACAATTACTGGTATCACTTTGTTGGAGGAAATTCCTGAAGACATTATCTTCTTGATAAATGTTCGTGGATATTCAGAATTGATTACTTTCGTAGTGGTGTTTTGTAGCACTATTGTTTGGAGTGCTCAATCAGGAGTATATTTGGGGGTATTAATAGCTGTGGTTAGAACTATTAAGCATGGTTCTCGATCCAATATTCAAATTTTGGGACGAGTTCCTAATACTAATATATTTCGAAATGCTGATGCATTGATCGAAGAAAGTTTCGATACTCTATATGCTGATCAAGATACTACTGCGGATAATAATGACAAATTGACAAATTTCTTTGCCGAGATTGAGCAAATCGAAGGTGTTGTTGTCATAAAGATACCTGAACCATTAACATTCGCTAATATTGATGACTTGAAACGAAAGATTACACGTATTGAGAAGTACGGATCATTGATGATGCACCCATCCCAACCTCGAACCAAAGAAAGAAGTATTCGAGGAATTGTCTTTGACTGTAAAGGTATGAATAAAGTTGATGCCACTGCAGTACAGGTCTTGCATGAAATGATTTGCAAATACATTAGTGACGGGATCATCATTTGTTTTGCTCGAGTAGCTGTTGATACTCAATTGAGAGATCAGTTGAGACGGTCAAACATAGTTGACTTGGTAAATAGCAACATCAGGATGCAAGGTGTACCATTGAGATTGGGACAATATAGCACTAGCAGTTTAGGTGATGGTTTTTTCCGAAACATTGAAGAAGGAATTAAAGCCATCGAGCAAGGGGACAAAGCATAAAACATATCAGGTATTTAAAAAATAACATTTAATGCATTATGAACTTACGAAAAAATGAGGAATGTAGTGATTTACTTTATGGTCAACTATGGAAAGTGTTTTGGTGCATATTTGAATTCGCAACTCGTCCATTAAGTTTGAGTGGGTGGTTTGGGATAGACCTTAATGAGAGTATATTAGACATCATAGTACTGGCGTTTTGTTTACAGAAACACTTTGAAACAGAAATGATGGTAATGATGGTGGTAGTGGTGGGCTTTCTATTTTGCCAGTAGCAAATCTTTCTGAAGATCGGAATCAATGGCCCCACATACAATGTTCAATAAAATTGAAAATTGCATTGCAAATGCTTTGGATCAAGGAATATGACCTCTCTAGCAAATCTGGGTCTCTCTGGGTGACTTATTGCGTATTCAATGTAAACGTATTATATTTCACGACGCAGGAAACCCCCCTTGCTTTCAAGATGTAACATGTATTAAAAAATGGAGTTTTAAAGCGATTACTTCAATGCAATGCTTTAAAACAATGCATGATAATGTAAACGGGCCTTTTCCGATCATTGTAAAATTAAGTTTAACCAAAAGCATGAAAGATGCATGTTTGACATATTTTTAAAGCCACAATTTTGCGACCGGATAAATTACAAAACCAATACTTGAAAATATACGGATAAATTAATCTTGGTATGCCAAGACGAAGATCATCATTAAAAACCATTAGGTTAATGTTGCCAATACTTGCAAAATAAAACAACAAAAGAAGTCTTGGTGAAAGTATTTTCTAAAGATTTCCAAACTATTTTAGAATGCACAACGAAGGGTTTTTGAGACGACAGTAAAATACGAGGAAAAGCAACTACGACAAAACCTAAGGGTTATATTTGAATGGTGTTCACATTGTAAGTACATTAAGACGGAAACAACCAATAATCACAAAATTTGAATAGAGACCGTGTCTACTTTTTGAAGAATGCACAGAAATTAAGTGCAACCGAGCAGCGTTTCTTGTTAAGAAGGCTCTGAAGAAGGAGACATACAAGGCCAACTAGGTTAAAAGCAATAAACTGGTACTTGATAGTGAATAGAAAAGTAAAATCTAGCTCCATTAACCAATTAGTATGAATCATTGAGATACAGTATAGGGTAAAAGATGTGAGGTTGTCAAAATGTGGAACATCAGAACAGTAAGAATATAAGAACCCCACAGTCGGGTGCAAATTTCGAAAAAGTAATGTAAGATAAACAACGAGTAAGCACCACTACTTTCATTACAATGTAAAACAGAGCTAGATAATACACTGTCATACTGACTGGTGTCTCAATAGCAACATATTTAACTTTTCGCATCCATGAACCCACTTAATCGGGATACGGTTTGGGATGTTTGAATTCAAAGAAATAGCCGTGGCTAAGCCCTTCTTGTAACTACATTGTACAGCACGGGCTAATATACTAGAGGTGCACCCAAAAACAAGGTGACGACAACAGTGGTGCCTGGCAGCAACCAATGACGTTTTTCTATTGGTCCAGACTGAGATGGGTGTGACTTATAACGGCGCTACCATTTTACACCGCAGGCTGTACTGGCCGTCAGTGGGGGCAGGTGGTAGTAGCGCCCTGAGTGTGGGGCCGAGACCGGTGATGAGTCTCACCGCGGTAATCATGTTTAGTCCAGTTCTGTATGGCTACATATTTCAGTCATCTTTGTTCAAATATTCTTTATTCCACAATGGCTTCCAGATTGAACAAGCTACCCCTGTTGGGTGGAGCTGTTCGGCAAAAGTCCAACAAGTTTGCCTTCTATGACTTGGTGCTTCGTACACCAACCCATCCATCTCACCCCGTTGAGCCATCAAAGGTACTGATGTTGAACAAAAATGTTTACAGCGGTGTCTACACTATTGATAACACCGTCACAGCAGAACAGAGAATTGAGAAAGTGTTCGGACAGAGAATTAAAGGTGGTCCAAGGCAATCATCGTCTCGGTTTTTGAGACAGCAACCACGAGTTATAGCAGGAGTCACTGTTCCTGCCAAACCAGTTGAACCAGATAATTGTTGTATGAGTGGATGTATAAATTGTGTGTGGGAAATGTTTAACGACGACATAAAAGACTGGAACGACAAAAGAGAAATCGCCGCGAAGAACTTGGTGAAAAAAGGTGGTGTGTGGCCAGCTGATTTCCATCCTCCAGTGAAGCACCTTACGCCGGCAAATCTTCCCGAGGACTATGCACCAGTAAAAACCAAAAAACCAGATGAAGGCTGGGGAAGTGTACCTGTAGCCATGAAAGTATTTGCTGAGTTTGAGAAGAAATTAAAGACAAGAAGACTCGAAAGGGAGGCTGCGAAAAAACATTCGTCGCTGACCTCAGAGAAGTCAGAAACCCATCTCGCTGAAGCCGACTAAAAAGCCGAAATCCATTGCTTGGTTTATTCAACACACATTTCTTGTTTTCTTTAACGTAAACGTCAGCCCACGTTGTGGAATACTACTGTGGATTTCACACAGAGAATGTTATTCTGGTTTAGACTATTATTTATGAACCTCAGTTCATCGGTACATTCATTCGCTGTTTCGTCCGGATAAACTTTTGAAAATGTCGTTTCAATATTCCGCCCGCACTATGGACATGGAATTGGTACTGCCATAATCAGAAAAGACTCAGAAAAATACAGTTGGTACCGCAATTGTAACTAACTCGCATATATA
>ERZ778017.994-NODE-994-length-32373-cov-5.698868_pt1 | contig 32373 bp, 28 predicted proteins | sample MGYA00375747_ERZ778017 | MGnify/ENA primary metagenome ERZ778017 (study PRJEB29350, sample SAMN05509838) | bioreactor metagenome | biome: bioreactor; material: wastewater | place: South Africa: University of Cape Town | collected 2014-03-17 ...
TGATCTTCTCGATCGGCATCCTGGTCGACGACGCGATCGTCGTCATCGAGAACATCGCCCGCCATTGGGCGATGAACGACGGCCGCTCGCGCGTCCAGGCCGCCATCGACGGTGTCGCCGAGGTCGGTAACCCGACGATCGTCGCGACGTTGACGGTGGTGGCGGCGCTGCTGCCGATGCTGTTCGTCTCCGGCATGATGGGACCCTACATGAGTCCGATCCCGGCCAATGCGTCGGCGGCGATGCTGTTTTCCTTCTTCGTGGCGGTGATGCTGACGCCCTGGCTGATGATGAAGTTCGGCGGCAAGGGCCACGGCGCCGGCCACGCGCAGGCGCACGCTGCCCACGGCGGCGGAATGCTCGGCCGCGCCTATGTCGCCGTCGCCGCTCCCGTCCTGCGCTCGCGGACAAGGGCGTGGATATTCCTGCTTCTGGTGGGCGCCGCCACCATTGCCTCGCTGGGACTGATCTACACCCGCCACGTGACGGTGAAACTCCTGCCGTTCGACAACAAGGCGGAATTGCAGGTGGTCGCCGACCTGCCGAAGGGCTCTTCCGTCGAGGATACCAACCGCCTCCTGCAACAGGTGGTCGACAGCCTGGCGGACGTGCCGGAGACCGTGTCGTTCCAGACCTACGCCGGCACGGCCGCGCCCTTCAACTTCAACGGCCTCGTGCGCCATTATTATCTCCGCTCCGGGCCGGAGCAGGGCGACGTCGCGGTCAACCTGGCGGGAAAGACCGAGCGCGAGCGCGAAAGCCATGCGATCGCGCTGGAAATCCGCGAGAGGCTCAAGGCCCTGCCGGTCGCTTCCGGCACCGTCCTGAAGGTGGTCGAGCCGCCGCCGGGGCCGCCGGTGCTGGGCACGCTGCTGGCCGAAATCTACGGCCCGGACGCCAAGACGCGCCGCGCCGTGGCGGCCAAGGTGCGCGAAACCTTCGCCGCCATCCCCTACATCGTCGATGTCGACGATAGCTTCCACAACCAGCCGGAGCGGGTGCGCCTGTCGATCGATCAGGACAACCTCGAATACTACAAGGTCGAGCAGGCGGACGTCTACGATACGCTGGGCACCCTCTATGGCGGCACCACCGTCGGCTATTCGCACAGGGGCGGCGGGCGCCATCCGATCCCCATCACCGTATCGCTGTCGAAGCGGCACGGCGTGGTGGACGAGCGCGCGCTGGCGACGCCGGTCGCCGCCAACGCGCTGCCCGGCGCGCGCGACGTGGTCGAACTGGGCGACGTCGTCGACGTGGCGCGGGAACCGGCCTCCTACCCGATCTTCCGGCGCAACGGGCGGGCGGCCGAGATGGTGCTGGGCGAACTGGCCGGCGAATTCGAGGCCCCGATCTACGGCATGCTTGCCGTCAACGACGCCATCGCCAGGGCCGACTGGGGCGACGTGCCCAAGCCGGCGATCGCGCTCAACGGCCAGCCGGACGACGAATCGACGCCCACGCTCCTGTGGGATGGCGAGTGGGAGGTGACCTGGGTGACCTTCAGAGACATGGGAGCCGCATTCATGGTGGCCATCCTCGGAATCTACATCCTCGTCGTCGCGCAGTTCGGCTCGTTCAGGCTGCCGCTGGTGATCCTGACGCCGATCCCGCTGACGTTCATCGGCATCATGCTCGGCCACTGGGCGTTCCATGCGCCGTTTTCGGCGACGTCGATGATCGGCTTCATCGCGCTCGCCGGCATCATCGTGCGCAACTCGATCCTGCTGGTCGACTTCATCCGCCACGCCCGCGCGCCCGGCCGGCCGCTCGTGGAGGTCCTGCTGGAGGCGGGCGCCATCCGCTTCAAGCCGATCCTGCTCACCGCGCTCGCGGCCATGATCGGAGCGGCGGTGATCCTGACCGACCCGATCTTCCAGGGGCTCGCCATTTCGCTGCTGTTCGGCCTCGCCTCCTCGACGCTGCTCACCGTGCTCGTCATTCCGGCGATCTACGTCGCGTTGCGCGGCGCGGCCGATCAGCCCGCAGGCCCGCCGTCCCCGGACGGCCGGTGACGGCGGCGGCGCGTCATCGCGCCATCAGGACCGGGAGCGGCGGCGCGTCCACGATCGACCGCGTGACGCCGCCGAAGATCCGCTGGCGCAGCCTGGAATGACCGTAAGCGCCCATCACCATCATGTCGGCCGACATGTCCATGGCATGCTGGCGCAGCGTATCCGCCACCGTCCTGCCCTGGCTGGGCAGCCGGTCGACCGTCACCCGGACGCCGTGGCGAGCCAGATAGGCCGCGACATCGGCCCCCGGCTCGGCGCCCTGGGCGCCCTCGCCCTCGACCGGATCGACAAGCACCACATGAACGGCATCAGCCGCGCGCAGCAGGTCCATCCCGTGCGAAACGGCGTTCGACGCCTCGATGCGGGAATCCCAGGCGACCATGATGCGTTTGGGGCGCAGGCCCGGCGCGGACCCCTCGGGAACCAGCAGTAGGGGCTTTCCGGAGGAAAACAACGCTCCCTCCACGGCCCTGCTCTTCAGCACGCCGCACGAAAGCAGCTCCGGCCCGAGCAGGACGACGTCGGCGTAGCGCACCCGACGGCCGATGACGTCATCGGCCCAGGCTTCTTCCGAATACTCGCTGGAAACGTCCGACGACACCGTGCTGGCGGCGAGGAGGGCGGTGACGTCTTCCTCGCGCTGCCGCAACCTGTCCATCTCGGCCTGCCGTTCCTGGAGCCAGGCTTCCGACATGACGGCGGCATAGCCGCCGATCGGCGGCGGCGCGGCCACGGCGACGACCAGCACCGCCAGATGGGCCTCGATTTCTTCGCAAATCGCCGCCGCCAGTTCCAGGTCGCCATCCCCCAGGTCGGGACCCGTGACCGTAAGCACCGTCTTGAATGTCATTTATCTGTCCTCTTCCTGAAAATGCGCTCGCGGCGAAACCGCCCGGAGCTTGCCGATCACCCCTGTCTTCGTCTCAGGCTTCCTTCGCTTCGCGACCGGAGAGTTCCTCGATCAGGATGCGGAAGAATACATGTTCCAGATGGCCGGATAAGGGAGGCAGCACCGGCTTGAGGGCGCCGGGTTCCCACCAGTCGAAATGCTTGCTGAGCAGCGACCAGGCATGGTCGCGTTCCCTTTTGTGGCCGATCCGGTCGGGCAGTTCCTCGTAGCGCCCGTCGACGACGACGCTTTGCCATTCCCTGCCGCTTCCGTGCACCTCCATCGCCAGCGAGACGTGCGGGTTGGCGCGCATGAACTCGATTTTCTTGCCGGGCATCGAGAACGCGTAGAGGTAGGTGTCGGCATGGGTGAAGTAGATGGGCACGACATAGGGCCTGCCGTTCTTCGCACAGGCAAGATGGCCGAACCGGCCCGCCGATAGCAGCTTGGAGCATTCGAGGGTGCTGAGGGAGCGGATGTGCATTGCATTCTCCTTCTGGAAGACATCATCGTCCGCGTTCGCCGGACATGCTTTGAGCGGGATCAAAAGTACCCGGCCGCCCGGAGCCGCTGGTCGAACAGGTGCCCATCCCGCAGGCCGATACAGGCCTCCTCTCATCCTCAAAGAGGTGGACGAAGAAGCTCTGCCAAGCGAATCCTGCCGACCGGCTTCGAGAGCGGCGCCTGCGATGCAGGAAACGCAAATGACGCCGGGAATTTTATACCGTCTTCAGCATCATGTCTTGCAGGCCGCGCGCCAGGGCATTTTGCCGGTCGTCCCGGATAACAGGCGATACCCGCACGATGATCGTCACGTCGGAGAGCTTCGGAAAACCGTCGTCGCCGTTCAGTACGCGGCAGTTGGCCGGGATATCCGGCTTTGGAAAAGCAGACACGGCCAGCCCGGCTTTCACCACCGCCTGCAAAGCGGACATATTGGCGCTCGTGCAAACGATCTTGAACTCCCGTTCGAGATTGGCCATCGCGTTCAGCGTCCATTTCCGAAAGATGCACCCTTCCGGGAAAAGGGCCAATGGCAGCGGCCGCTGCGTGTGTATTGAGGTATTGCGGGAGGTGACCCAGTAAACCGGCTGTTTCTGAAGGACCATGCCTTCTTTGCTATCCGTCTCGGATGACAGGATGGAGAGATCGAGCGCACCCCGGTCGAGCATCGGCTTGAGTTCCGAAGTAGGAGCGCAATGCAGCACCAGGCTTACGTTTGGAAATTCGGTCATGAAGCGGCTCAGGAAGCTGCCCAGGAGCGATATGTAGTCATCCGGCAGTCCAAGCCTCACCGTTCCCGTCAGGTTCCGCCCGGATGCCCTGTCGAATATCTCATTGCTTATTCTCAATAAACGCCGGGCATCTGCGACAATGTCCCTGCCCTTTTCATTCAGACTGATCTTACGGCCGGCCCGATCGAAAAGAGGGACCCCAAGGTCGTCTTCGAGCTTCTTCAGTTTAACGCTAACTGCCGACTGGCTGCGGTGAATGATCTGAGCGGCACCCTTGCAGCTACCGCTGTCCGAAAACGCCACCAAGGCGTGAAGAAGCTCCAGGTCCAAAGTTCTCAAATCGGTGCCCCATAATTGCGAAAACCGAAATTGAAATTCCGATAATTTCGTTTTTCGAACGTGAGTTCACATGTTTCACTTCCGCGAGTCAATGACGACAGCAGGCGGATGGTCCCATGACAGCAGAAATCCGAAAAATCGTGATCTCGTTCGAAGAGACGCTGAGGGAGATGGGGAAAGCGGTTGATCCGCCCGCCCGCAAGATTGCGGTTGCGGCAGTTGTGACCAATCCGTTTGCAGGCCGCTACGTCGAGGACTTGTCAGAACTCTATGATCTCGGGGCCGAAGTCGCCGATATTCTCACGAAACGGGCACTCGAAACGCTGGGTGAATCGGCCAAGGCGATAACCGCCTATGGAAAGGGCGCCATCGTCGGCGCCAACGGCGAGATCGAACACGCGGCGGCTCTTATTCATCCAAAGTTCGGGGCGCCGATCCGATCCGGCATCGGTGGAGGCAAGGCGATAATTCCCTCGACGAAGAAACTGGCCGGACCGGGCGCGACCATTTCCATGCCCCTCGTCAACCGGGACGACATCTGGGTGTTCGACGACATGGACGCCATCGAGATAGGAATAGCCGACGCTCCCCGCGACAATGAAGTGGTGATCGCAATCGCCTTTGCCTTGGGTGGCCGCCCCCTGAAGCGCATCAAGGGGGCGTGATCATGTTCAAGGCAGCCATACTGCTCAAGCGCAAACCGGAAGTGAGCGCAAAGGAGTTCGCCGATTGGTGGCTCGGCCGGCACGCGCCGCTGGCCAGGGACCTGCCCAACGTGCGCCGGGTGGTCTTCAACCTGGCCGAAGGCGGGGCCTACGACGGCATTTCCGAACTCTGGTTCGATAGCCAGGCGGCGATGGAGCAGGCTTATGCGAGCGAGCACGGTCGCGCCGTCGCAGCCGATACGCACACCATGGTGGCAGAACGTGTCCGTCTCCCCGTCACCGAGCACGTGATCAAGGAGTGATTTTTCGATGGACCTGCCTGGAGCCGGCACCGCCGGAGAAACCAACGTCGGGTGGCTTGAGCGAGACAGCCGCCACGTAATGCACTCGCTTCACACGAGCGAGTCCCATCTCGCTGGCAACGCCTGGATCAAGGGGGACGGTTGCTATTTGTTCGATGGCGACGGCCACCGTTACATCGACGGGATGTCTGGCCTGTGGAACGTCACGCTTGGTCATGGCCGTCGCGAATTGATCGAAGCGGCGTATCGCCAATTGTCGGAACTGGCGTATTGCTCGGGCTATTCGGGCAACACCAACCCTCGCGCTACCGAACTGGGAGAAAAGCTCGCCTCGGTCCTATATCCGTCGATCAACCATTTTTTCTTCACCTCGGGTGGGGGTGAATCGACGGACACCACGATAAAGGTCGCCCGGTCGTATTGGAAAGCGGCTGGTAAGCCGAACAAGGTAAAGACAATCAGCCTGACGGGCGGCTATCACGGCACTACGCTGGCGGCGATGTGCGCAACCGGGATGCCGTCTTACTGGCCCGCCTTTGAGCCGAGGATGCCTGGGTTCGTGCACCTGCCCTTGCATTACAGCCATCGGAAATCGGCTGCCCCCGGGCAAGACATCGGAGCCTTGGCGGCAGCCGACCTCGAAAAAGAGCTGATTGCGCAAGACCCCGGAACCGTCGCGGTCTTCATCGTCGAGCCTGTCCTTGGCGGCGGCGCCTATGTCGCTCCCGACGGTTACTTCGAAAAGATCCGCGAGATCTGCAACCGCTATGACGTCTTGCTCGCGGCGGACGAGGTGATCACCGGATTCGGGCGAACCGGTAAAATGTTCGCGCTCGACCATTGGGGCATCGAGCCTGACATCGTGCAATTCGCCAAGGGCATTACGAGCGGCTACATTCCGCTCGGTGGCGTCGGTATCTCAGATCGGATCGCCGCCACGCTTCAGGATGCGGGAAACGGGCCGTGGATGCACTGCTACACGTATAGCGGGCACCCTGTCGCCTGCGCGGTGGCCCTGGCAACGATCGAGGTGCTGGAGCGCGAGGGGTTGGCCAGCCGGGCGGGCCGGCTTGGAGCACGGCTGAAAAGCCGGCTGGAAGCGGGGCTTGGACAACATCCGCACGTCGGAGACATCCGCGGCCTGGGTCTCATCATGGCTGTCGATTTTATCGAGGACAGGACGACGGGGACAGCATTCGACCCGTCGCGGAAAATAGGACCGAGGGTGCTGCAGGCTTGCCGGGAAGCGGGCCTGATTACCAGAGGCCGCGGCGACAGCATCTATCTGGGACCGCCGTTCACGATCGACGAAAAGGAGTTGGATCGCCTGGCAGACATCGTGATCGACGCGGCAAAGACCATCTGAAAAGTCGGTACGCGGCAAGCGTCCCGCAGCATGCGCATACTCTGAACCACCAAAAATAGGGGAAAATCATGAAGCGCATTTATGCAGTTGCGTTATCGGTTCTCGCTGGGCTAGGCCTCTCCAATCCCAGCTTCGCCGATGTGAAATTGGGATTGGCCGGGCCGATCACCGGTCCAAACGCTGCGCTCGGCGCCCAGCTGAAAATGGGTGCGGAGCAGGCCGTCGAAGATATCAATGCCGCCGGCGGGATTCTCGGCCAGAAGATAGAAGTTGTCAGCGGCGACGATGCGTCGGATCCCAAGCAGGGGGTTTCGGTGGCAAACCGCTTTGCGAGCGAGGGCGTCAACTTCGTCATCGGCCACATCAACTCGGGCGTTTCCATCCCTGCGTCGGAAGTTTACCTTGAAAATGGCATCGTGCAGATCACACCGGGATCGACGGCTCCCGCCCTGACCGATCGCGGCCAATGGAATGGGTTTCGCACGTGCGGTCGCGACGACCAGCAAGGGAGTGTCGCCGGGAAGTACATGGCGAAGAAATACCATGACGGCAAGGTGGCGATCGTCCATGACAAGACCGCCTATGGTATGGGCGTCGCGCTCGAGACGCAGAGGGCTATCAATGAGGACGGCCTGAAGGAGACCATCTTCGAAGGCATCAATCCGGGTGAAAAGGATTACTCCGCGCTCGTCGGCAAACTTAAAGAGGCCAATATAGAGGCGGTTTATTACGGCGGCATGTACCCCGAAGCCGGCCTCATCATCCGCCAGATGCGCGATCAGGGGCTGACAGCCGTCATGATTTCGGGGGACGGCATCGTATCCAGCGAGTTCCCGAGCATCGCGGGGCCAGGTTCCGCCGGAACGCTGATGACGTTCACGGCCGACCCTCGCAAGATTCCCGCAAACAAGGAGATCGTCGACCGATTCATGGCCAAGGGCTTCGACCCGGAATCCTACACGCTTTACAGTTACGCGGCAGTGCAAATCCTGACGCAGGCGGCAGAGGCCGCGGGCACTCTCGATGGACGGAAGGTCGCCGAAGTCATGCATTCGGGCAAGGAGTTCGACACGGTAGCCGGCAAGATCAGCTACGATTCGAAGGGAGACATGGTCGACCCGCGGTATGTCATTTACGAGTGGAAACCTGACGGGAACGGCAAGATCAATTACGCGGGCAACGAGATTCAATAGCGGTACGCCTGCATGGCGGCCCGCGCCATGAACGCTCTGAACCGCCCCTCGGGAGTCGACATCTCCCGAGGGGCGGTTCCGGTTGTTCGGCGTCGGTTCGATGATCTGATCGCTCACCCTATCGGGAATGGAGCCGGTTAAAGGCCTCGGGCGTCGATGGGGCCCTGCTCGATGGCAGGATCGAGGATTCCGTTTGAAAGCTTGTCTCAAGCGTCTCATGGCTACAGGCCCTGATGCAATTTTGATCCGCGTCAATGAAGCGGGCCGCCAAAAGCCGTTTCCTGAAATCCTTGCTGGATCGAGCCAGATCGACCGATGCGAGGCAAACGAGGCGTTTTCAAGAAGGCGCCTCAGGCCGGCGACGGAGCGGGACTGGCGAAGACATCCGGCAGGCGGGTCCGCCGTCCTTCGGCTCCCGCTTATGGGGAGACCCGAAGGCTGGAGCGAAGGCGGCGGAACCTGACGAGAGGTCCGTCCAAATCCAGGAGATCAGCCATGGCTGAAGCCGCCACCAAACTTCCCGTAGAGAAATCCACGACGCCCGCAAAATCCCCCGCCAAGCCCAGGGAGTGGGCGCCTTTCGAAAGCCTGCGCCGGGAGATCGACCGGCTGTTCGACGATTTCCGTCCGTTCGACTGGCGCCTGCCGTCGAGACTGCCGGGTGTCGAGGTCCCCCGCCTTTCCCGCGCCGAATGGCAGGTCGCGCCGGCGATCGACATCGTCGAAAAGGAGGATGCCTACGAGATCACCGCCGAACTGCCGGGACTTGACGAGAAGAACGTCGAGATCAGGCTTTCCAACCACACGCTGACGATCAAGGGCGAGAAAAGCGAGGAAAAGGAAGACAAGCAGAAGGACTATTATCTGTCCGAACGCCGCTACGGTTCCTTCCAGCGCAGCTTCCAGGTCCCCGACGGCGTCGACGTCGACAAGATCGAGGCGAATTTCGCCAGGGGCGTGCTCACGGTGAAACTGCCTCGGACCATCGAGGCGAAACAGGCCGAAAAGACGATCGCCGTCAAGGCGGCCTGACGGCCCGCATCCGGGCATCGGTGTGCCCCGACCGGCGCACCGATGCGCTCGAATCCGGCTTCGAAAGAAGGAGATGCCCAGATGAGTGCCACATCCATCACCGGTTTCACGCAGGCCGCCCAGCAGGCCCAGCAGTGGGTCAACGAGCTTGCGGACGACCTCGACTGGGACACCCGCCGTGCCTACCGGCTGCTGCGCTGCGTTCTTCACGCGGTGCGCGACTGGCTGCCGCAGGCGGAAATGGTCGATCTTTCGGCGCAGCTTCCCGTTCTCATCCGCGGCATCTATTTCGAAGGCTGGAAGCCGCTGGAAACGCCCGTCGGGGATCGCAGGAAGGAAGACTTCATCGAGCGCGTCAAGAGCGCCTTCTGGGACGATCTCCTGAACGATCCGGCAGCGGCGGTGACGGCGGTCTTCCGTCTGCTCGACCGTCACGTCTCGCAGGGCCAGATCGACGACGTCAGGAACGCCATGAAGAAGCCGCTACGGGAATTGTGGCCGGCCGATTGACGTCATGTTCTGGGATCGGCAGGAAGCGGGACGGAAACTGGCCGGGGAGCTTGTCAAGCTCAAGCTCACCGATCCGGCCGTGCTGGCCCTGCCGCGCGGCGGGGTTCCCGTCGCCGCCGAAATCGCCGCCGCGCTGAACGCGCCGCTCGACCTCATCATCGTCCGCAAGGTGGGCGCGCCGGGAAATCCGGAACTGGCCGTCGCCGCGATCGTCGACGGCGATCCGTCGGATATCGTGCTCAACCGGGAGATCGTGGAGGCTTACGGCCTGGGGCACTCGGAATTGCGCCGCCTCGTCGCGCAGGAACGCCCCGAACTGGAGCGCCGCAGGACAGCCTACACGCAGGGCCGCAAACCGCTGTCAACGGCCGGCAAGACGGTGATTCTCGTGGACGACGGCTCCGCGACGGGGACCACGATGAAGGTGGCGATCCGTGCGCTCAAGCGCCGTTCGCCGCGCGAAATCGTCGTCGCGCTTCCGGTGGCTCCGCCGGACGTCGCCGCGGACCTGGCCCAGGAGGCCGACAGGGTCGTCTGCCTCAGCAAGCCGGTCCGTTTCCGCGCGCTGGGCCATCATTATCGCAGCTTCCCCCAGCTCACCGACGAGGAAGTCTTGAGCACGCTTGGCAGCTTCCTGCCGCCGAAGCGGGAAGCCGCCGCCAAAGACAAATCCTGATCCAGGAGGCCAAGTCCGGAAGGCGCGACGCCGCATGCGGCGGTTCGCTTCCTTTCGCGGGGTTGCCGGTATATTCTCGGCGGCAGTCAACGCGTCTTCATGCGCGCAGGGTCCCGGCAATGCGAGTATCCCCTCTGGCCCCCTTATCGAGACAGCGTTCGAGGGCATTCTGAATGCCGGCGCGCGATATCCCAGGCTTGCAGGGGCGCTTCCTGCGGGCGGTCTTTTCCTCCCGCTTCGAAGGCCCGATCGGCTATCTGCTGGCCGTCGCCGCGTTCGCCGCGATCTTCGCCGTTCGCCTGGCGCTGCAAGGCGTCCTGGGCAATTCGGCCACCTTCATCCTGTTCGCTCCGGGGATTCTCCTCGCGGCGATCGCGAGCGGCATAGGTCCCGCCCTTCTCGCGCTCGCGCTGTCGCTTCTGGGCGCGTTCTACCTTGCCGGCGCGGCCGGCGTGTCCTGGGTGCAGATTTCGGTATTCGCTTTCGTCGGGCTGGCGATCGCCTGGATGGGCGAGATGCTGCATTACGCGCGGCGCTCCCTCGACAGGACGGAAGAAGTGCTCCTGGCCCGGCGGGAGCATCTGCGCTCGATCCTGGATACGGCGCCCGACGCGATCGTCGTGATCGACGAACGCGGCTTCATCACCTCGTTCAGCGCGGCCGCCGTTCGCCAGTTCGGCTATACGGAAGCCGAGGTGCTCGGCCGCAACGTGAATATCCTGATGCCTGAGCCGTATCACAGCGAGCATGATCGCTATATCCAGCGCTATGGCGCGACCGGCGAGAGGCGCATCATCGGCGTCGACCGCGTCGTGGTCGGCCGCAGGAAGGACGGGTCCACCTTTCCCATGAAACTGGCCGTCGGCGAGATGCGGTCCGCCAGCGGCCGGTTCTTCACCGGCTTCATCCGCGACCTTACCGAGCGCGAGGAATCGGAGGCGCGCCTGCAGGAAGTCCAGAGCGAGCTGGCGCGGCTTGCCCGCCTCAACGAGCTGGGCGAGATGGCCTCGACGCTGGCGCACGAGCTGAACCAGCCGCTGGCAGCCATCGCGAATTATACGCAGGGCTGCGTGCGCTTCCTCGCCGGCCTTGACGACGCCACGGCCGGGAGCATCCGGGAGGCGCTGGCGGAGACGGCGAAACAGTCGCTGCGCGCGGGCGGGATAATCCGCCACCTGAGGGAATTCGTCACGCGCGGCGAAACGGAGATGAAGCTCGAGACCATGCGCAACCTCATCGAGGAAGCCGGCGCCCTCGCCCTCGTCGGGTCCCGCGAGCTGGGGGTGCGCTCCGTGTTCGATTTCGCGCCGAAGGGGGCGAAGGTGCTGGTGGACCGCGTCCAGATCCAGCAGGTCCTGATCAACCTCATGCGCAACGCGATGGACGCCATGCGCGACAGCGACAGGCGCGAACTGGTGGTGCGGACCTCGACCACGGACGGCTATGTCGTGGTCGAGATTGCGGACACGGGTCCGGGCGTCTCCGACGAGGTCGCCGGGCGCCTGTTCCAGCCTTTCGTCACCAGCAAGGCGAACGGCATGGGGATCGGGCTTTCCATATCCAAGCGCATCGTCGAGGCCCATGGCGGGCAGATTTCGGCGAGCCGCAACGACAGCGGCGGGGCGACGTTCCGGTTCTCGCTCCCCCTGGCTGGAAAGGAGGTATCGGATGCAGATTGACAACTACGTGGTTCACATCGTCGACGACGAGGAACCGGTCCGCAAGTCGCTTGCCTTTCTTCTGACGATGACGGGCTTCACGGTGCGGGTGCACGATTCCGCAAGCACCTTCCTCGCGGTGGCAAGGACGCTCGGCAAGGCCTGCCTCATAACGGACCTGAGGATGCCGGACATGAGCGGCGTGGAGCTGCTGGAGAAGCTGAAAGAGGCGGGCGCCTCAATCCCCGCCGTGGTCATCACAGGCCACGGCGACGTGCCGATGGCGGTCGCGGCGATGAAGGCAGGCGCCGTCGATTTCATCGAAAAGCCCTTCGAGGACGAAGTGCTGGTCGAGGCGATCAGGCGAGCCGCAAGCCGGCTTGAGGAAAGCGTGGCGCCCGTCGAGGACACGGCGGCGCTTCGTGCCCGGCTCGAAAGCCTTTCGGAGCGCGAACGCCAGGTACTCCGCGGCGTGGTGGAGGGCCTGGCCAACAAGACGATCGCATACGATCTCGGCATAAGCCCGCGCACGGTCGAGGTTCATCGGGCAAACATCATGTCCAAGATGCAGGCCAGGAGCCTGCCGGAACTGGTACGCATGAGCATGGCCATCGACCTCTCTTCCTGATCCGCCACTCTGCCTTCCCGGCCGGGGGGCGGCGCGACCGGCCATCGCAAAAAATGCCGGCGCGGCTACGTAAAGTCCCTTACGGACATAACCGGATTTCGGCCGGCCCCGATTGAGGGGATTGTTCCTCCATCAGCATGAGGAACAAACCCATGACGACCCTTGAAGCATATTCCCGACGGCCGGACGACATCGTCCTCGGGCGGCACGCCTACGTTGCGCCTTCGATGGAAGATCGCCAACCTACCACCTTCTTCCCGGCAGGCGCCGAGATTTACGCGCAGGGCGAGAAATGCGGGAATCTCTACCAGGTGGAATTCGGCGCCGTGCGCATCTATCGCCTTTTGTCGGACGGCCGTCGGCAGATATCGGCCTTTCACCTGGCGGGCGAGATATTCGGTTTCGAAGCCGACGAAAGCCATCATTTTTTCGCCGAGGCGATCTGCGGCACCGGCATCCGGATCATGCGCGCCTCGGCTCCCCGGATGGCTCCCGAGCTCTTGCCCGTGGCGCTTCAAAGCCTTGTACGGGCGCAGGAGCATCTCCTCGTGCTGGGGCGCCAGAACGCCATCGAACGCATCGCGGCCTTTTTCCTGGAGATGCTGGAACGGCAGGGCGGGTTGCGGCAGATCGAGCTTTCGATGTCGCGGCTGGATATCGCGGATTATCTCGGCCTGACCATCGAAACCGTCTCGCGGGTTTTCTCCCGGCTCAGGCAGAAAGGCGTGATCAGGCTACCCAGCCTGCGCAGCGTCGAGATCGTCAAGTTGCAGGCATTGCAGGATTTGGCGGCATGAACGCTCCGGTCAGGCCGGCCCCGAGCGGGATCCGGCCGAAAACCGGAAGGCCTCGAGGACACGAATGTGGTATCCGATATCCACCGCGCCTTTCGACCGTGACCTGGAACTGGCCGTTCTCGACCGGGACGGCGCCCACGCGCTGGTCTTCCCTTGCCGGCGTATCCTGAGCGGATGGGTGAAGTCCAAGACCCAGGAAAGGGTCGACATCTGGCCGACGCATTGGCGCGAATGGGATGGTGCCGGCGCGGGCGGCGGCCCGAACGGAAAAGACCGTTGAGCCACGGCGTTTCATGGAGTGGGCCTGACCGGCTATGCGATGGGCTTGACCCTCGTCAACGACGCCGCGCTCCTTTTGCCGGAAATTTGTTTTCATTCGCGCAGGGTCCTGACCTCAGCGCTGAGACCGAGGAGTTCGCCATGAACTTGCAGGCTTTCCTTCCGCTCGTAACCTATCCCGATCCGGTTTCCGCGCACACCGCGGCGAACGCCGCCGTCGCGGCGGCGCAACTGGGGATGGAGCTTCACGCGCTCGCCGTCAACGTCGACATACCGCCCGTATCCAATACCCTTTCCAAATTCCTCCTGAACACGCCCGAGCTGATCCGGCAGGCGAATGCGATGAGCCGCAAGAACGGCGAGGAGATCCTTGCCGCCGTGGCGGAACAGGCCAGGCTCGCCGGCGTGAAGCTCGAAACGGACCGGACGGAGGCGGCACCGGTGCTGCTCAGCGATCTGGCCGCAACCAGGGCGCGCTATTTCGATTTCGTGCTGGTCGGCTGGGAAGCGGCCAGCGAAAGCACCCATACCCTGGCCGAGGACGTGATCTTCGGCTCGGGCCGCCCGACGATGTTGCTTCCCGAACTGGCGAAGCCCACCGATTTCAGCCACGTGGCGATCGCCTGGGACGGCAGCCGTGTCGCGGCGAGGGCCGTTAGCGACGCGGCCGCACTGTTGAAGCGCGCGGGCAAGATATCCGTGCTGACGATCACCGACGAGAAAACCCTGCCGGAAAGCAATCCCGGCGTCCGGCTCGTCCGCGGCCTGCGCGAGCGCGGCCTTCCCGCCGAGGCGCATGCCGTGCTGAGCGGAGGCGGCGACGTCGCCGTCACCCTCCAGGAAAACGCCATCCTGTACGGCGCCGGCCTGCTCGTGATGGGGGGCTATGGCCATACGCGGGTACGCGACTTCATCCTCGGCGGGGCGACCGAAGGCGTCCTGCGCGACCTGCGCCTGCCGATCCTGATCTCGCACTGACTGTTCCGTCCTAGCGGGGAGCGCAAAGGCCCGCGCCGGCTTCAAGGTCGGCCATGACGGGCGAATCGATGCCCCTCAGGCCGATGCGGGGCCGGGAGGCGACGAGCGGCTCGACGAACGCCGGCATAGGCGCTGTCGGCGGCAGGCATGGTCGCGGCGGCGTTCGGCTATCTGAACCCGGTGCAGGGTCCGCTCATCCAGGAGGCGATCGACGTTGCGGTCATCCTGAACGCACTGCGCGCCCTGCGGATTTCGCCAGCCGGCGTTCGCGCGGGAAGAACCAGCTCTTGGCCGCTTCCGAGGCGACGAGATAGGCGAGCGTGATCGCCATCAGTCCCGCAATGACCGTCGCCGGCAGCGGCACGAAGCCGAACCGGTCGACGCCCGGCAGGTAGGGAATGGCGACGGCGAGCAGGGCGACGCCCGCCGTCAGCCACGAAAGCAGCGCGCCGGGGCGGCTTTTCCAGAACGCCTTGCGGGTGCGCACGACCAGCACGATCGCCAGTTCCGTTATCAGCGATTCCACGAACCAGGCCGTCTGGAACATCTGCGCCGTGGCCCCGGCAAGCAGGAGGAGGAAGGCGAAGGTGACGAAGTCGAAGGCCGAGCTGACGAGGCCGAAGACGACCATGAAACGGCGCACGTAGCCGATGTCCCAGCGGTGCGGCGTCCTCACCTGGTCGGCGTCGACATTGTCGGTGGCGATCGCCAGCGAGGGCACGTCGGACAGGAAATTGTTGAGCAGTATCTGCGGCGCCAGCAGCGGCAGGAAAGGCAGGCCGAGCGAGGCGACGGCCATCGAGACCATGTTGCCGAAATTGGCGCTGGTGGTGATGGCGATGTATTTCATCGTGTTGGCGAAGGTGCGCCGGCCGTCGTCGATCCCGCGCAGCAGCACGCCGAGGTCGCGCTGGAGCAGGATCAGGTCGGCCGCCTCGCGCGCCACGTCCACCGCGCCGTCGACGGAAATGCCGATGTCGGCCTGGTGCAGGGCGGGCGCGTCGTTGATGCCGTCGCCGAGATAGCCGACGACATGCCTGCGCCGGCGCAGCGCGGCGATGATGCGCTCCTTCTGGTTGGGGTCGATCTCGGCGAAGATGTCGATACGCGCGGCCTGCGCGAACAGCGCCTCCTTGGTCAGCTTGGCCAGTTCGCCGCCGGTGAGGACATGGCGATGCGGCAGGCCGATGATCTCGGCCAGATGTACGGCTACATGACGGTTGTCGCCGGAGATGACCTTTACCTTGATGCCGCGCGCGGCCAGCGCCTTCAACGTCTCGGCCATGCCCGGCTTGGGCGGGTCCTGGAACAGAAGGAAACCGGCGAAGGCAAGCCCGGCCTCGTCCTCGCGGCCATAGGCCGGGCGTGGCGGAAAGCGGTGCACGGCAAGGCCCAGCACGCGAAAACCCTCCATGCTCCAGCCGCGCACCTTGTCGTCGATCGCCGTCGCTTGCCGCTCGTCGAGCGAGCAGGCCTCGACGATGTTCGGCACCGCACCCTTGCAGATCAGCACGTCCTCGCCGGCATCCTTCTGCCGTACGATCACCGACAGCCGCTTGCGGGTGAAGTCGTAGGGGATCTCGTCGACCTTGCCGTAGGCGGAAAGGTCGTCGCCGACGCCCTTGCTGGCAGCGATTCCTTCGTCCAGCGGGTTGGCCATGCCCGATTGCAGCGTCGCGTTGAGCAGCGCCCACAGCCGGACCTGAGGCGACTCCGCTCCGTCGGCGTCGAGGCAGCCGTCGAGGCGGATCACGCCTTGCGTCAGCGTCCCGGTCTTGTCGGTGCACAGAAGGTCCATGCTGCCGAGGTTCTCGATGGCGTCGAGCCGGCGCACGATGACGCCGCCGGCCGCCATGGTGCGGGCGCCGCGCGCCAGCGTGACGCTGATGATGGCGGGCAGCAGTTCCGGGGTGAGGCCGACGGCGAGCGCCAGCGAGAACAGGAGCGAATCGACGGCCGGGCGGTGCAGCAGGAGGTTGGCGAAGAAGACGAGGATGACGATGACCAGCATGATCTCCGTCATCAGGTAGCCGAAGCGGCGGATGCCTCTGGAAAAATCCGTCTCCGGCGCGGCGTGCGCGATCGCACCGGCGATCGCCGCAAATTCCGTTCCGCCGCCGGTCCGCACGGCCAGCATCGTGGCGGTTCCGCTGCGCACCGACGTGCCGGTGAAAACGGCGTTGCCGCGCTGGCCGATCGGCGCGTCCGGAGCGGCGATGCCCGGAGCCTTGACCACGGGGAAGGTCTCGCCGGTAAGCGCGGCCTCGCTGACGTTGAAGTCGCGTGCCTCCAGGAGCAGGCCGTCCGCGGGCACCAGATTGCCGGCCGAAAGCCGGACCACGTCGCCGGGCACGATCTCGGCGACGGCGACAGCCGTCTCGCGGCCGTCACGCAGCACCGAGGCCTTGCGGGCGATGCGCGCCGTCAGCGCCGCCATCGCCCTCGATGCTCCGTATTCCTGCGTGAAGGAGAGCACGCAACTCGCCAGCACGATGACTGCGATGATGACGGCTTCGCTGCCTTCGCCGACGAAGGCCGAGACGATCGCCGCGAAGATCAGGATGAGGACCAGCGGGCTTCGGAACTGGCGCAGGAAGGCCGAGAGCGCCGTGACGCGTCCGCCGCGGCCGATCGTGTTGGGGCCTGTCGTCCGCAACCTTTCCGCAGCCTCGGCGGCGGAAAGGCCCGCCGGCCCGGACCGCAGGCCGCCCAGCGCCGCATCGACGGGCAGCGACCAATAGGCCTTGTCCGTCAGGGCCGGCTCGCCGGGCGGGGAGCGGGTCACGCCGCCTCCACGACGCGGACCATCGTGCCACCCCTGACCCTAGCGGACCACCAGGACGGGAATGGAGGTATGCGCCAGGACCTCCGCGGTCTGGCTGCCGAGCAGCAGCCGTTTCGCGCCGCGCCGTCCATGCGACGTCATCACGATCAGGTCGCATCCTTTCAGGCCGGCCGTCCTGATGATGGCTTCGGCAGGATGCTCGTCGATGTCGTGCAAAAGGTCGACGGTGACGCCATGGTCCGCGGCACGCTGTTCGATCGACGCGAACAGCGTCTTCATCTTGCTCTCGATCTGCTGGTCGTAACGGATGACCGGGTCGTCGACCCCGCCGGCGATCGCCGCGAGCGCAGCTTCCCGCTGCAAGGGCGGGGCGACCGTCAGCACCGTCACCCGCGCCTTCAGCGGGGCGGCGAGCGCCAGGCCATGCTCGACGCCACGGGCGGCAAGTTCGGAACCGTCGGTCGCGATCAGGATGTGCTCGTACATCTTCGTCTCTCCTGAATTCAGGGTTTCTCGACTCGGGCGACCTGATAGGTGCGCATGGTCCCGCCATGGCCGATCGACACATATTCGCCGGTCACAAAGGATTCCTCGCCGAGCCGGAACCCGATCTCGTCGTCGTCTTCGCCTTCGGCGTAGTCGAAATACCATTGCCCGCCGGGCTTGCGCCGCAGGCGGCCGATCTGCTCGCCGTCCTCCTCGGAAAAACGCCTGACCCGGCATGCCGCCTGATTGGCTTTCCATACGGCCGGATCGAGCCGGCCGTCGTCGTCGAGCGGCACGAGAAGGTCGTAGCCTTCGTCGGGCTCGCCCAGGGGATGCCCCTTTCCGCGCGCAAGCAGCAGCTTCACATGGCGGAAATTCCGCGGCAGGTCTTTTGTCAGCATGGCATGTTTCCTTTCCGGGTCAGGATGCCAATCGGCACAAGCCGCTACCTTGATCGGGGTCAAATCCCGAAGGCGGGCCGTCGGCCTCTATGCAGGTTCCGCGCCGGCCGGCGACGATTTCCGCCGCGTCGCCGAGACGGCCGATCGCGGCCGGCTTGCCGGTCGCCTGCGCAAACAGAACGGCGGCTTCGACCTTCGGTCCCATCGAGCCGGCCGGAAAATCCGCGGCCGAGATTTCGCCCGCCCGCACATGCCTGAGCGCGCGTGCCTTCGGCGTTCCCCAGTCGAGATAGACCGCATCGACGTCCGTCAGCATCAAAAGCATGTCGGCATCGAGCTGGCGCGCCAGCAACGAGGAGGCGAGGTCCTTGTCGATGACGGCCTCGACCCCGGCAATGCTGCCGTCCTCCAGCCTGACTACCGGGATGCCGCCGCCGCCGGCGCAGATGACGATGACGCCGTGCCCGACGAGGAAGGCAAGCACCTCGGCTTCCAGGATTTCGAGCGGGCGCGGCGAAGGCACGACACGCCGCCAGCGGTCGCCGTCCGGCGCCACGGACCAGCCGCGCCCGGCGGCCAGACGGCGGGCCGTGGCTTCGTCGTAAACCGGGCCGATCGGCTTGGCCGGATGGGAGAACGCCGGATCGTCCGGGTCGACCCTGACCTGCGTCAGCAAGGTGGCGAAGAGCTTGTCGTCCACCAGGTTGCCCAGTTCCTGCTGGATGACGTAGCCGATCATGCCGGCGCTCTCGGCGTCGAGCACGTCGAGCGGGAACGGCGGATGCGGCGAGGCCGCCGCCTGCAAGGCGAGCAGGCCGACCTGCGGCCCGTTGCCATGCGTGATCACCAGCGCATGGCCGGCTTTCACCAGCCCGGCCAGCGCGGCCGCCGCGCGGCGGACATTGGCGCGCTGGTTTTCGGCCGTCATCGGCTCGCCGCGCTCGAGGAGCGCGTTGCCGCCGAGTGCTGCGACGATGCGCATGGTCAGGCGCCGATGGTGGCGACGAGGATCGCCTTGATCGCGTGCATGCGGTTTTCCGCCTGGTCGAAGACGATGGAGGCCTCCGATTCGAAAACGGCATCCTCGACCTCCATGCAGCCGATGCCGTACCTGTTCTCGATACGCTGACCGACTTCGGTCTCCGTATCGTGGAAGGCCGGCAGGCAGTGCATGAACTTGGCGTGCGGGTTGCCGGTCGCGGCCATCAGCCCGCGCGTGACCCGATAGGGCGTCAATAGCCTGATGCGCTCGTCCCACGCCGCCTCGTCCTCGCCCATGGACAGCCACACGTCGGTATAGATGAAATCCGCCCCCCTGACGCAGGCCTCTATGTCGGCGTCCACCCTGAACTGGCCGCCGTTGCGCTCGGCCAACGCCTTGACATGCGCGCAGAAATCCTGCCCGGGCCATAGCGCGCGGGGAGAGGCGATGCGCATGTCGATGCCGACCTTGGCCGCGCCGATCGCCAGCGACTGGGCGACGTTGTCCTTGCCTTCGCCGACGAAAGCGACCGTCATGTCGGACAGGTGCTTGTGGGTGAACTCGCGCATAGTCATGAAATCGGCCAGGATCTGCGTCGGATGATCGAGATCGGTCAGGCCGTTGTAGACCGGCACCCCGGCATAGGCGGCCAGCAGCTCGATCTGATGCTGGCTGAAGCCCCTGTACTCGATGGCGTCGTACATGCGACCGAGCACGCGCGCCGTGTCCTTCATCGATTCCTTGTGGCCGATATGGCTGCCGGAAGGCCCGATATAGGTGACGTGCGCGCCCTGGTCGTAGGCCGCCACCTCGAAGCCGGTGCGGGTGCGGGTAGAGTCCTTCTCGAAAATCAGCGCGATGTTCTTGCGTGCCAGCCGCGGCACTTCGGTGCCGGCCTGCTTGGCGGCCTTGAGATCGGCCGCCAGCCTCAGCAGGTAGCGGATCTCGCCGCCGGAAAAATCGTCGAGCGTCAAGACGTTGCGGCCATACAGGTTGACGGGCATGCCGGTTCTCCTCGGGTCAGATCGGGGGGTCAGATCGGGTCGCGCGCGATCGGGCAGGTCATGCAATGGCCGCCGCCGCGGCCGCGGCTCAGTTCCGCGCCCTCGACGGTGATGACCTCGATGCCGGCGCGGCGCAGCAGCGTGTTGGTGTAGACGTTGCGGTCGTAGCCGATGACCACGCCCGGCTCGACCGCGACGACGTTGTTGCCGTCGTCCCATTGCTCGCGCTCGGACTGATAGGAATCACCGCCGGTGGCGACGATGCGCAAGGTTTCGAGGCCGAGCGCCTGCCTGACGACCTCCGTGAAGGGCTTTTCCTCCTCCACCACGTCGACGGCGGCCTCCCCTTCGCCCGGATGCAGCGAGAAGGTGCGCAGCCGCTCGACCACCGGCGGATACATCGTTGCAAGGTCGCGGTCGCAGAAGGTGAAGACCGTGTCGAGATGCATGAAGGAGCGGTCGCGCGGCATCAGCGCGGCGACGACACGGGTCGCCTCGCCCGCGGAAAACAGGCTGCGGGCAAGGCCGCCGACCGCCTGCGGGGTGGTGCGCTCGCCCATGCCGACCAGCACGACGCCGCCGCCGACCGGCATGACGTCGCCGCCCTCCAGGCTGACGCCGGGGCCGGGATTGTCCGGCGACACGAACGGCAGGCCGGCGTCGCGGAAGCGCGGATGGAAGCGATAGACGGCCTCGACATTGGCGGCCTCGGGCTTGCGCGCCGGCCAGTACATGGCGTTGACCGAAATCGAGCGGTAGACCCACGAGGAGGAGTCGCGGGTGAAAAGCTGGTTGGGCAAGGGCGCCAGCACGAAATCCTCCGGCAGCAGCGTCTTGCCGGTCAGGCCGCCGGGCCGGAACGGCAATTCGGCGCGGGCGATGCCGCCGACCAGCACCAGGGCGAGGCGGTCGGCCGGCATCTCGTCCAGCCAGCCGCGCAGTTCGTCCACCATGTCGGTGCCGACGATCGAGGCGTCGATGCGGCGGTCGAGCAGCCAGTCGCGGGCCTCGGCGATCGCCATGGTCTCGGCCAGCAGTTCGCCGAAGGAATGCACGGTCACATGGCGTTCGCGCAGCGCATCGACGAAGACGTCGTGCTCCTGCCGGGCGCGCTTGACCCACAGCACGTCGTCGAACAACAGCGCCTTGCAGTTGTCGGGGGTGAGCCGGCGCAGGCTGAGATCGGGCCGGTGCACGATCACCTCGTGCAGCCGGCCGGTTTCGGAGTGGACGCCGAGAGCGGCCATGTCAGGTCCTTTCGTAGTCCGGTTCAGAGCGCGCTGACGGCGCCGGTCCACATCGCGTAGGCGGCGTAAAGCCCGACCGCGACGAGCGCGACGGCGATGATCGCCTCGACCGGGTGGAAAAGACGCACCCCGTTCTCGCGCCGCGCCCAGATGTGGAAGACGATGCCGGGCGCATAGAGGATGGCGCACATGAACAGGTAGGACAGGCCGGCCGCGTAGACGAGCCAGGCGCCGTAGATGGTCGCCACCAGCCCGATCGCCATCGCGCCGTTGCGGCTTTCTCCGGCCCGGTAGCCTTCGCCGGTGATCGCGAGCTTGGCCGCATAGGCGCCGGAGAAGATGTAGGGCACCAGGATGGCGGTCGAGGCGATGAAGAACAGCCCCTGATAGGTGCTTTGCGCAAACAAGGTGATGATGAGGAAAAGCTGGACCAGGAGGTTGGTGATCAGGAGCGACGTGGACGGCACGCCGCGCTCGCTTTCACGGGCGAAGAACCTCGGCATGGTGCCGTCGCGGCCGGCGACGTGCGGGACTTCGGCAGCAAGCAGCGTCCAGGAGAGGAAGGCGCCCATGACCGAGACGACCAGCGCCAGATTGATGAGGATCGCGCCCCAGGGACCGACGACCGCTTCGAGCACGCCCGCCATGGAAGGGTTCTTCAGCCCGGCGAGTTCCGGCTGGCTGATGATGCCGAGCGACAGCAGCGAGACCAGCGCGTAAAGGGCGAGGCAGGTGAAGAAGCCGAGCACCGTCGCGGTGGCGATGTCCTTGCGCCGCTCCGCGCGGGCCGAGAAGACGCTGGCGCCCTCGATGCCGATGAACACCCACAGCGTGACCAGCATGGTGCTCTTCACCTGCGTCATGATCGAGCCGAGGCCGGCGTTGCCGAGGCCGGTGAAGTCGGCGTTGAAGATGTCCACCTTGAAGGCGACGGCGACGATGCCTATGAACAGGACGATCGGCGCGATCTTGGCGATGGTGACGGCCGTGTTGACGATCGCCGCCTGGCGCACGCCGGCCATGATCAGGAAATGGATGATCCACAAAAGGATCGACGCCCCCACCACCGCCTGCCAGGTGTTGCCGTCGCCGAAGGACGGGAAGAAATAGGACAGCGCGGAAAAGACGATGACGGCGTAGGAGACGTTGCCGACCCAGGCGCTGATCCAGTAGCCCCAGGCGCTGTTGAAGCCGATGAAGGGGCCGAAGCCGGCCTTGGCGTAGGCGTAGGGGCCGGCGTCCAGGTCCGGCTTGCGGGTGGCGAGCGACTGGTAGACGAAGACCAGCGCCAGCATGCCGACGGCGGTGATGCCCCAGCCGATGAGGATGGCGAGCGGGCCGGCACCCGCCGCCATGTTCTGCGGCAGGCTGAATACGCCCGAGCCGACCATCGAGCCGATGACCAGCGCCGTCAGCGCTCCGAGGCGGAGCCTTGCCTGTTTCGGAGACGAAAGCGAGTTCGCGGATGCGGAATGGATATCTGTGGCGGCCATGGCGATCTCCCGGGTTCGGGCCATTCGCCGCAAACAGTGTGCCGTAACCGGCCCTGTCGCCTTGACGCGCGTCAAATGCCGGGAGCGCATGCGGCCGGCGGGTCGCCGGCCGGCATTTCCTATCGTTTGAGCGGAACGCTCAAATCCAGCGACGCCCGCACGATGCTCGCGTCGTCGGTGTCCGTGGCGAGCCTGAAGCCGAATTCGCGGCACATGGCGAGCATCGACACGTTCTCGCTCAGGATCACGCCCTCGATCCGCTTCAGCCCGTCCGCCCGCGCATAGTCGATGAGGCGATCGAGCATGGCCCATCCGAGGCCCCGGCCCTGCAAGTCGCTGCGGATCAAAAGCGCGTATTCGGCGGCCTCGTGGTCCGGGTCGCTCGAAAGCCTGCCTACCCCGCAGAGGAAGCCCTCGCCGTCCAGCGCGACGAAGGCCATCGCACGGTCGTAGTCGAGTTGCGTCAGGCGGATGAGGAGCTTGTCGGAAAACGCCTTGCCCATGCCGAAGAAGCGCAGCCGCATGTCCTCGGGTGTTATCCTTGCGAGGAAATCAGGATAGAGGCTTGCGTCGGCGGGCCTGATCGGCCGCATGTGGTAGCGCCGCCCGCCGACGGTGACGTCCTTTGCCCACGCTCCCGGATAGGGCCGGATGACAAGCTCGGGATTGGGGCCGGGCTGCTCGACGGCCCCGGGATCGATCTCGATGCGCGCATCGAGCGCGATAGCGCCGTCGCTGTCGGCCAACAGCGGATTGATGTCGGCCGACACCACGCAGGGGAAATCGACGACCATCTGCGACAGGCCGTCGAGCGCCCGGACGATCGCGGCGCGATCCGCGGGCTTGCGGTCGCGGAAACCCGCCAGCAGGCGGCCGATGCGCGTGCGGTCGATCAGGTTGCCGGCCAGCACGTCGTCCAGGGGCGGCAGGCCGACGGCGGTGTCGTCGACCACCTCGACGGCGACACCGCCGGCCCCGAACAGGACGACCGGCCCGAACACCGGGTCGTGGCTGATGCCGAGGATCAGTTCCTGCGCCTGCCTGCGCTCGATCATCGGCTGGACGGAAAACCCCTCCAGGGAGGCGCCGGGCACCTGTTCACGAACGCGCCGTTCGATGCCTTCGGCAGCGTCGCGGGCGGCCTCGGCGCTGTCGATGTTGAGGGCCACGCCGCCGACATCAGACTTGTGCGTGATCGTTTTCGACAACAGCTTGACGGCGATCTTTCCTCCGTCGCGCAGGAGACGCCGGGCTGCCTTTGCGGCCTCGTCGGCGGTTCGCGCCACGATGGTTTCCGGCACGGCGATGCCATAGGCCCGCGCCACCGCCTTGGCTTCCGGCTCGGTCAGCATGCGGCGCTTCTCCGACGCCGCCTGCCGGAAGACGGCGAGCGCGGCCGCACGATCGACCGCGGTCTCCCGCCCGGCGGCGGGAACGCGCTGCAACGCCTTCTGCGCTTCCGACCATCTGGTCAGGTAGGAGACCGCCTCGGCGGCTGCCGAAGGGGTGTCGTAGGAGGGGATGCCGGCCGCCTGTAGAAGGCGGCGGCCTTCGCCGGCGGTCGCTTCGCCCAGCCAGCAGGATAGGACCGGCTTGCCGGCGATGGTCCCTTCCTTCGCCAGGGACGCGACCGCTGCGGCCGCGTCCGTCGAGGAGGTCATGCCGGTCGGGCAGTTCATGACGAGAAGCACGTCGACCTCGGGGTCGGCGGCGACGGTTTCGACGGCGATGCGGTAGCGCTCGGGGGAAGCGTCGCCGACGATGTCGACCGGATTGGCCCGCGACCAGTTGGCCGACATCGTCCGCTCCAGCATGGCCAGTGTGGCGGGCGGCAGGGCGGCCAGTTCGGCGCCGAAGTCCACCAGCCTGTCGACGGCTAGAACGCCGGCCCCGCCGCCATTGGTGACGATGGCGGTCCGCGCGCGCTCCAGCGGCGCGAAGCGGGCGACCGTCTCGGTCGCGTCGAAAAGCTCGGCGAGGCCCGCTATGCGCAGGATGCCGGCGCGGCGCAACACCGCGTCGACCACGCGGTCGGCGCCCGAAAGCGCTCCCGTATGCGTGGCGGCGGCCTGCGCGGCCTCGGCATGCCGGCCCGGCTTGATGGCGATGACCGGCTTTACGCGGGAGGCCGCCCGCGCGGCGGAGACGAACTTGCGCGGATTGGGGATGGACTCCAGATAGAGCACGATCGCGCGCGTCCTGGCGTCGCCGGCGAGCATGTCCAGGCAGTCGGCGACATCGACGTCGGCCATGTCCCCCAGCGAGACGATCTGGGAGAATCCGACGCCGTTGGCCGCCGCCCAGTCGACCAGCGAGGCGGCGATGGCGCCCGACTGGGACAGGAGCGCGATATCGCCCGGCCTTGCCTGCATGTGGAAGAAGCCGGCGTTGAGCTTATGGCGGGGCAGCATCAGGCCGATGCCGTTCGGGCCGATGATGCGCAGGAGATATGGCCGCGCCGCATCGAGCATTTTCTGCCTGAGGCCGTTGTCCCGGGTCAGGCCGGCGGTGAGGACGACCGCGGCGCGCGTTCCTTTCTCGCCGAGTTCGCCGATGATGCCCGGCACGGTTCCGGCCGGCGTCATGATTATCGCCAGGTCGGGGATCGTGGGAATGGCCTTCACGCTTGCGTAGCAAGGCTCGCCGTCGAGTTCGGCGTATTTCGGGTTCACCCGCCAGACCGGCCCCTCGAAGCCGCCCTTGACGACGTTGTCGAGAACGACCGACCCGACCGAGCCCTGCCTGCGCGAGGCGCCGATGACGGCGACCGATTTCGGTTCGAAGGCGTGGATCAGATTCCGGATCGTCAAAGCCAGCTTCCCCTGAAGGCCCACCGCCGATCGGGCCGGCCGAAGCGCCCCGGCGCATCCTAACGGCGCGGGAGCCCATTGCAAACCCGTCGCGGCCGGGAAACGATCCCGCCTGAGGGCGCGGTCGTTCCACAGCCTCGCGCTTGTGAAAGATATACACAGCCTGCATCTTTAGCTATCCTGGGGATCGAAAGGAGCTGCCCTCGATGCGACTGACGAATTTTTCCGATTATGCGCTGCGCCTGCTGATGCTGGCGGCGGCGCAGCCAGATCGCCTGATCACCATCGAGGAGACGGCGGAAGTCTACGGCATTTCGCGCGCCCATCTGATGAAGGTCGCCAACCAGCTCACCCGCGCCGGCTTCCTCAGGGCGGTGCGCGGCCGCTCGGGCGGGCTGACGCTTGCCCGAAAGCCGGACCAGATCAATCTCGGCGACGTCCTGCGGGCGACCGAGCCGGACTTCGACCTGGTCGAATGCTTTACCGCCGACAACCGCTGCATGCTGACCCCGCGCTGCCGCCTGCGCGGCATTCTCCATGACGCGCTCGCCGCTTTCAGTGAAACGGTCGGCAGCCATACCCTGGCCGACCTCGTGCTGGGCCCCGCGGATTTCGGCCTCCAGCCGGCCGCCTGAGCGCCGGAGCCGGCGCGGAAACCCGCCCCCTTGCGGAAGCCGTAAAAAGATGTATTATAAATATATCTTTTAGGACGCGAAGAAAATGGATGCTCCCGCCGCCGGAACGGAACGCATAATCGCCGTCAAGGATATCGATCCACGGCATCGCCACATGGTCATCGGCCAGCTGTTCGATCACCTTTCGCCCGGCGCATCGCTGCAAATCCTGGTCGATCACGATCCGAAGCCGCTGCGCTTCCAGATCGAGGCCAAACACGGCGCGCTCTGCCAATGGTCCTATCTCGAGGAAGGGCCGGATACGTGGCGCGTGCGTTTGCAAAAACGGGAGAGCGCGGGAGGCTGACATACTGTTGCGTATCGTGAAACGCTGGGCCTGCCCCTCCCGAATTGACGGCTCGCCATGCGTCTGCCGGGCGGGCGAGCGCGCTGCCCTTCGCGCGGAATGCCTCGAAATGATGGTTGCCAGCTGCTCGCAAGGATTCGCGGAATGCCCGGCCTGGATCGTGACGGAACTTGAAGCCCGCGATGGGTCGGACCGGTTTCACAGGCAAGGATAGGAGCACGCCATGCCGAGCAATTCCCATGATCATGTCCGGCCGGCCGACGATGCCGAGCGAGCCTACCTCGAATCGCTCGTCCGCGCCGATTTCGACCGTTGCCACCCCGACGATACGTTCGACGACATGAAGCGGCGCATCCCGTTTTCCAGGGAAGACAGAGGCCTCTACCGCGACTGGCTCGCCACCGCAGCGGTGTTGGCCGAAAGCAATCGTCCGCCTCGGGAAGACAATCCGTTCCTGATGGCCGCCGAATAGCGCGGTACCCCTCCGGGTCGCCGGTTCAGATCATCTCCAGCGGCTTTTTTCGCGCCGGCGGCGCAAAGGCGCGGTCGAGTTCGGCGAGGTCGCCGGACGTGAGGTCTATATCGAGCGCGGCGATGTTCTGGCGCACGTGTTGGGGGCTGCTCGCCTTCGGAATGGCGATGGTGCCAGGCTGCGCCATCGCCCAGGCGAGGGCGATCTGCGCCGGCGTCGCACCATGGCGCGCGGCGATGGCGCCCAGCTTCGCGCTGCGCGCCAGCCGTCCCTGCTCGACGGGCGAATAGGCCATCACCGGCATGCCGCGCTGCCGGCACCACGGCAGGAGATCGAACTCCGGGCCGCGGCGGGAGAGATTGTAAAGCACCTGGTTGGTCTGGCACCCGTCGCCGGCGGACAGCGCGAAGAGTTCCTCCATGTCGTCGGTATCGAAATTGGAGACGCCCCAATGGCGGATTTTTCCGGCCGCCTTCAGGGTTTCGAACGCCTCGACCGTCTCGCCGAGCGGGGTGCCGCCGCGCCAATGCAAGAGGTAGAGGTCGATGCGGTCGGTGGCAAGCCGCTTCAGGCTGCGTTCGCAGGCGGCGATGGTGCCGGAGCGCGAGGCGTTCGACGGCAGCACCTTCGAGACGATGAAGACGCCGTCCCGGCGCCCGGCGATCGCTTCGCCGACCACTGCCTCGGCGTTGCCGTACATTTCAGCCGTATCGATCAGGCTCGCGCCGAGATCAAGGCCGAGCCTGAGCGCGTCCGCCTCGGCGGCCGCGGCGCGCGGGTCCTCGCCCATCTTCCAGGTGCCCAGTCCGAACACGGGCACTGCCTCGCCCGAAGGCAGCGATGTGGTCTTCATCGTCATGAACGGCTCCCTGTCTTTCAAGTTTGCCCACTCGCCACGGCGGTGACAAGGGGCGGGCCGCCGATTCGTTCCGGGTCCCGATCCTACAGTCTGAGGCCGCGCAGCCTCAGCGCGTTGGCGATGACCGAGACCGACGACAGGCTCATCGCCGCCGCCGCCAGCATCGGCGACAACAGCGTGCCGGTCACCGGATAGAGCACGCCGGCCGCCACCGGCACGCCGAGCGCATTGTACAGGAAGGCGAAGGCGAGGTTCTGGCGGATATTTCGGATCGTCGCCTGCGCCAGCCTTCGCGCCCGCACGATGCCGGTAAGATCGCCCTTGACCAGCGTGATGCCGGCGCTTTCCAGCGCGACGTCGGCCCCGGTGCCCATGGCGATGCCGACATCGGCGGTGCTCAATGCCGGGGCGTCGTTGATGCCGTCGCCGGCCATCGCCACGACCGAACCCCTGGCCTGAAGGTCCCCGATCAGCTTCGCCTTCGCCTCGGGCAAAAGCCCGGCCTCGACCCGGTCGATGCCGAGCTTTTGCGCGATGGCCCGCGCGGTGCGCTCGTTGTCGCCGGTCGCCATGACGATGGTGAGGCCCTGTTCGTGCAGCGCCTTGATCGCGTCGGCGGCGGTCGCCTTCAGCGGATCGGACACGGCGACGATCCCCGCCGGCTTGCCGTCAACGGCCACCAGCACGGCCGAGCGGCCGTCCTGCCGCAAGGCGTCGGCGCTCGCGGCGAGCGGGTCGGCGTCGATGCCGTTTTCCATCAGGAACGCGGCATTGCCGAGGAGCACGGTGCGCCCGCCGACCGTTGCCGTCACGCCCCTGCCGTTGAAGGCTTCGAAATCGCCGGCGGGGGGTATCGCCAGCCCACGCTTGCGTGCGCCCTCGACGACGGCGTCGGCCAGAGGGTGCTCCGAGCCTTGCTCGACGGCGGCGGCGAGCGAAAGCACCTCGTCCTGCGTGAAGCCGTCGGCCGCCACCATGTCGGTCAGCGTCGGCCGCCCCTCGGTCAGCGTCCCGGTCTTGTCGACGATCAGCGTATCGACGGCGGCCAGCCGCTCGAGCGCCGCCGCTTCCTTGATCAGCACGCCGGCCTGCGCGCCGCGCCCGGTGGCGGTCATGATCGACATCGGCGTCGCCAGCCCGAGCGCGCAGGGGCAGGCGATGATCAGCACGGAGACCGCCGAGACCAGCGCGAAGATCAGCCGCGGCTCCGGCCCGAACAAGGCCCACGCCAGGAAGGCGAGGACGGCGACCAACACCACGGCGGGCACGAAATAGAAGGAAACGCGGTCGGCCAGACCTTGGATCGGTGCGCGCGAGCGCTGCGCCCTGGCGACCAGTTCGACGATGCGGGCAAGGGTCGTTTCGGAGCCGACCCGCTCGGCGCGCATCACCAGCGTGCCGTTGCGGTTCAGCGTGCCGCCGGTGAGAGAATCGCCCGCCGCCTTCTCGACCGGCAGCGGCTCGCCGGTGATCATCGATTCGTCCACCGCCGAACGGCCGTCCGTCACGCTGCCGTCGACGGGAACGGCTTCGCCGGGGCGGATGCGCAGGAGGTCGCCTTCGCGAACGCTGTCGAGGGCGACATCCGCCTCGCCGCCGTCCGCGGCGATCCGCCGCGCCGTTTTCGGCGCGAGATCAAGCAGCGCGCGGATCGCCGAGCCGGTCTTTTCGCGTGCCCTGAGTTCCAGCACCTGGCCGAGGAAAACCAGCGCGATGATGACGGCGGAAGCCTCGAAATAAACCGGTACGCCGCCGCCATGGCCACGGAAGGCATGCGGGAAGAGGCCCGGGAACAGCGTGGCGGCGACGCTGTAGAGATAAGCGGCGGCGACGCCGATCGAAATCAGCGTCCACATGTTCGGGCTGCGGTTGAGGATGGATTGCCAGCCGCGCCGGAAGAAGGGAAGCGCCGCCCACAGCACCACCGGGCTTGCCAGCGCGAATTCCGCCCATGTCGCCGCCGGCTCGCCGAGCCAGTCGCGCGGGGCCGACAGGCCGACCATCGGCCCCATGGAAAGAACGAGCAGCGGGATCGACAGCGCCGCGCTCACCCACAGGCGACGGGAGAAATCGACGAGCTCCGGGTTGGGGCCTTCCTGCCCGGTCGGCACCCCCATCGGCTCCAGCGCCATGCCGCACAGCGGGCAGTCGCCCGGTCCGTCACGGACGATCTCGGGATGCATCGGGCAGGTGAATTTCGTGCCCTTCGGCGCGGGCGCCGGCGCGGGCCGGCCGGCGCCGTACTTTTGCGGCTCGGCCTGGAACCTGTCCAGGCAGCCCTGCGAGCAGAAGTAGAATTTTTCTCCCTCGTGCCTGAGGAAATGCCGGGCCGAGGCGCGGTCGACGGTCATGCCGCAAACCGGGTCCTTGGCGGTGAGATAGTTTTCCGGATCGGCGACGAACTTCGTCCGGCAGCCCTCGCAGCAGAAATGGAAGACGCGCCCGCCATGTTCGGCGCTCGGCTTGCCGGCATCGGGAGCGACGGTCATGCCGCAGACCGGATCGCGCACGACCGGCTCCGGCGCCTGCGGCGTGCAGCACGAGCCGGCTTCGTGCGGGTGGGAATGGTGGTGATGGTCGGTCATGGAAAGGCTCCGGCGCTGCTGGAATTTCGCTGCCGGCCGACAGATAGGGCTTCCAGCCGCTGGAAGGTCAAGGGCGAAATGTGCGGCCGCCCCCGCTTGCGCGCCGGTGGCGGCGGCCCATACCCACGGCCTGCAAAACAGGCTATAGAGCCGACCGGAACGGCTGATCCCGAAACCCACCTGTGCGGCTCATGGCGAAAATACCTCTGAAGCTCGACGAACTGATCAACGGCGACGCGCTGCGCCGCGATCTTTTCGCCCTGTCCCCGCATGGCGGGCTGGCTGAGCCGGAACGCCGCGCGGCCGTGCTCCAGCTTCTTCGGGAACGCAAGGCCGCCGCCTTCGGCAGGGTGGAAGCGCTGCTGCGCGCCGACGGCAGCGGCATCGCCTGCGCGGCCCGCCTGTCGCACGTCATGGACGAGATCGTCCGCGCGCTCCACGCCTTCACGCTCGCCCAATGCGAAAGACCGGCGGCGGCCGAGGCCATGGCGGTCGTCGCGGTCGGCGGCTACGGCCGCGGCACGCTGGCGCCGGGTTCCGACATCGACCTCCTGTTCCTGCTGCCGGCAAGGCATACGCCGTGGCTGGCGCAGGTGGCCGAAGCCATGCTCTACATGCTGTGGGACATGGGCCTGAAGGTCGGCCACGCCACCCGCACCGTCGAGGAATGCCTGGCGCAGGCGCGCGAGGACATCACCGTGCGCACCGCCATTCTGGAAGTGCGCTTCCTGTGCGGCGAGCACGGCTTGTGCAACAGCCTCGTGGAGCGGTTCGACCGCGAGCTGGTGTCGGCGACCGGGCCGGAATACGTGCAGGCCAAGCTCGCCGAGCGCGACGCCCGCCATGCCAAGGCCGGCGAAAGCCGCTATCTGGTCGAGCCGAACGTGAAGGACGGCAAGGGCGGCCTGCGCGACCTGCACACGCTGTTCTGGATCGGAAAATATTTCTACCGCGTGCGCACCGCCGGCGAGCTGGTCGAAAAGGGCGTGTTCACGCAAGCCGAATACAACCAGTTCCGCAAGGCCGAGGACTTCCTGTGGGCGGTGCGCTGCCACATGCATTTCCTTACCGGCAAGGCCGAGGAGCGGCTCCATTTCGACATCCAGCGCGACATCGCCGAGCGGCTCGGCTACACCAGCCACCCCGGCCTGTCGGCGGTCGAGCGCTTCATGAAGCACTATTTCCTCATCGCCAAGGACGTCGGCGATTTGACCCGCATCTTCTGCGCGGCGCTGGAGGTGGAACAGGCCAAGCAGGGCCCCGGGTTCGACCGCATCTTCGCCGGCTTCTCGCGCCGCCGGCGCAAGCTTGCCGGCACCAGCGATTTCCTCGTAGACAACCACCGCCTCACCATCGCCGACGAAGACGTTTTCAAGCGGGACCCGGTCAATCTCCTCAGGCTGTTCTGGTTCGCCGACAAGCATGCGCTGGAGTTCCACCCGGACGCGCTCAAGCTCATCACCCGTTCGCTCGGCCTCGTCGACAGGGCGCTTCGCCGCGACCGCGAGGCCAACCGGCTTTTCCTCGACATCCTGACATCGGACCGCCATGCCGAACTCAACCTCAGGCGCATGAACGAGGCGGGACTGCTCGGCAGGCTGATCCCTGACTTCGGCAGGATCGTCGCCATGATGCAGTTCTCCATGTACCACCACTATACGGTGGACGAGCACCTGATCCGCTGCATCGGCGTGCTGGCGGAGATC
>ERZ778017.995-NODE-995-length-32291-cov-4.916088_pt1 | contig 32291 bp, 26 predicted proteins | sample MGYA00375747_ERZ778017 | MGnify/ENA primary metagenome ERZ778017 (study PRJEB29350, sample SAMN05509838) | bioreactor metagenome | biome: bioreactor; material: wastewater | place: South Africa: University of Cape Town | collected 2014-03-17 ...
TAGGGCTGCCGAAGCAATTTCCTGAATCCTGGAAAAGGTTTTGGTTGCCATGAAATTTTCTTTTAATCAATCGACCCTGCAAAACGCACTGAAACAGCGTGACCTTGTGCTGTGGTGTTGTGGGGGATTAACCCTCACCAACCTCTTCCTAGTGATAAAATTATTCGGCCAAGAAGAACACTGGGTTCTGATTCCGCAAGCTGATATTGATCATCGCCTCGAGATGACAGCAAGCAGCTATTCCGATGATTACTTTATTGATTGGGCGAATGGAATTGTTAGTACAATTTTGAATGTCAACTCAGACAGCATTAATTGGAAAACCCAGCAGATTCTCAAGATATCTGTTCAGCATTATGGCTCCCTCAAAGAAAAGCTAATAAAAGATGCTGAATCGATTAAACAGGACCGGATCAGTACAGTTTTTTACCCTAAACAATTTAAGGTCAATCAATCTCGCCGAACTGTTGATGTTCAAGGACAGCACATTGCTTATTTTGGCACAGATTCAGCCCCCGTCGTGACAGAGAAAAAATATAGAGCCTGGTGGGATGTGAGAGCTCATGGGATCATTTTGCTTAAAGATTTTAAGGAGATCAAAGATGAATAAACTGGCTTTACTGTTGGTGGGAGTTTTTAGTGCTCCACCCGTTTGGTGCTCAACAGCTCTCAATCCGGGTCAAGTGCTTGAATTTCCAATTTCTAAAAAGGGACTTACTCGAATCTCTATAGAAAATGAAGGGATTGAAGACATTTATGCTTACCCTATGGAATACGCAGATAATATTACCCACCATAAAAGTGGTCATGTCTTTGTCGTCGCTGACGACCTTCAAGGCCCTTTATATGTCACTTTAATAACCAAGCGGGGAGTGGCTCAAGATTTAACCTTATCTCCTTCCTCGAAAAAGCCAGAGCCTATTGTTCTCCGTTCTGAAGATGAGGCCCTGCAACAAAAGGAAATTTTAGAGCAGTCAAGTACTGTCCTTGAAAAGTTTATCCAAGGTGTTATTCCAACAGGTTTCTATCGAATTGACGTGGAAGAGGCGAGTCGAAGTCGTGGCGCAATCAGTTGTGTGGTTGAGACCGCATATCAAAAAGCGCCTTATCGAGTCATCATTTATACGGTTAAGAATGAAACTCCTGAGACTGTCACCTTAGATAATCGGCTGTTATGGGAGGAGGGGGATTTGGCTGTTGCTTTTGACCAACCTCACCTAGAGGCCAACCAAACAGCTAAATTCTATGTCATTCAAAAAATTTAAGGAGATAAAAAATGGAAAATACAACGGTCTTTCCTAACAGATGTTACCAATGGGCAAAATCAATAGGGTCTGCAGTTATTTGGAGTTTTATTGCCCTTGGTGCTGCTTATGCCAATCTTGACCAAGAATTAACAAAAGTTAATACATTAGTTACTGGGAAATTCGCTTCCATGGTTTTAATAGGAGGATTAATTGTTGGGGGGACAAACTCTCTTATCAAACAAAATCTTTGGGCAGCAATATGCCAACTCTGTATTGCTTGCTTAATTGGTTTATTCGTCTGGATGGTCCAAACTGGTAGAATTTTTGGGAGCGTGAGCTAACGTGATTAACTTTCAAAAAATAAAAAATAAAGTGTTAGCTTGGAAGGGAGGAGTCTCCTCCCTGTCTTCGCCTGATTCTCTTAAATTCAAGCAATCTCTAATTAGAGGATTTGTTGGAACGACTGTGTTAAGTGGAGTAGGTTATATGTTTCTTTCTTCACCAGAATCAGCTCAAGTATCAAGAGACCCTCAGGGTCAACCTTCTGAACAGAAAATGGCTGATTTAGCCACCCCCATTGAGGCAATTAATGAACGGGAAATCTGGGTCAACCGTGTTGAGAAGAAAACGAAGAAAGTCGAAGAAGAAGCGGCCAAAGTTCGACAAGAAAATGAATTCTTACAAAAGAGAATTGATGTACTGGAGGATCTTTTTCAAAACCAAGCTCTTAACAAGGAGAGCCCGCTTAATCCTCCAGAAATCCAATCCTTGAACCCACACCCTAACACATCAATGCCGATGCAGCAACCCTTGCTCAGGCAACCTGCTCCTCAATCTTTTCCAAGCTCCCATATGCCTCAGGATGAAGCAGAAATTGAGGGGTTCGGACATAACCAACCATTAAAGAAAAGAGGCCCAAAAATTGCTCATATCGGCAATGGTCAACTGTCTCAAATTTCTTACAAGACAACAGATCTCTATTTTCCAGCTGGGACTTACAGTAAAGCCGTGATAACGAGCGGTGTTGCGGCCTCAACCGCAACCAATGCCCAGAGTAACCCGCAACCCATGATGTTGCGCTTGGTTGATAATGGGAACTTACCGCGCGGATTTAAAAGCCGGGTTAAGGATGCCGTCATTCTGGGGGCTTGTTATGGAGATATTTCGAGCGAACGCGTGTTATGCCGACTCGAGACAATGTCCTGGGTCGAGCCTGACGGGACAACGGTTGAAAAAAAAGTCGAGGGGTGGGTCATTGGTGAAGATGGACGAGCGGGCCTGAGAGGTCAAGTGGTGGATCGCTCGGGCGATGTGGCGCGAGAAGCTTTTGGCGCCGGCATTCTCTCAGGAATCTCGAATTTCTTTAAATTTCAAGCCCAGAGCAGTGTTTATCCCGTCACCCCTTTTGGGAGCACCAATGCTTTAAGCAATAAAGAGGCCCTTCAAGGAGCAGCTGCCTCAGGGGCAGGAAGCGCTTTGGATCGCTTAGCCGACTTTTCGATCAAACGGGCAGAACAAATGCAGCCGGTGATTATGGTAGCCAGTGGTCGGGTTGTCGATATTGTCTTTAAAGCGGGGGTCGATTTATCGCCTGTCCAGCAACCAGATATGCAAGTTTATGGGCAGCAAGCCCAAGAGCCCGGAGAGAACCAATGAAACCTAGTTTGTTACTTTTGTGTTTAGCCTTAACAGGGTGTTCAACCTATTCCAATAATTTTGATTGCCCCTACGGCCAAGGATTAGGGTGTGCCTCCCTGTCCAAGGTTAATAAAATGGTGGACCAGCAACAAATTGACCTTGGAGAAGAAGAAACCGTGGAGAAGGGACAAAAGAAGCGTCAAATCCATATCTACTATGGTCCTGACCAAATGAGTAAGGTTATCACTTTGCCTGATCCTGTAGATCTTTAGATAGAAGAGTAATATTTATGATGGAAACGCCAAAAGTTGAAGATATACTGCAACAATGGATCAATCTCCCGCGATTGCACCATCTTCTCCCTTATGAAAGCTATGATCCGCAAAGCCAATTATTTTACAATCAAGGATCAACCGGATTTGTCTTAAGGGCTAACCCTATTGTCGGGGCGGGCTTAGATGATCAACAACAAATGGCTCAATTTTTTCGTCGCAAGGACAACCTTCCGGAAGGAACGTCTTTGCAATTTTTAATGTTTGCAAGCCCGAGCATTTCCCCTCATTTGAATTATTGGCAATCGGCACGAGAGGGATCCATTTTTCAAAAGCTCGCGGAGCGGCGACGTCAATTCCTCGAAGCAAAAGCCTATCAGGATGCTGATGGGCACTTAGTGCGGGATTTTCGCTTACTGATTTCCTACACAGTCCCAGGACATTTAAAAGATTTTATGGCTCAGCAAGATTTAATGATGGTTCGGCAAGAATTAATCTCGGTCCTAGAAATGCTGGGGATTTATGCAACCAATTTGGATGCAGAAGGGTTAATCCAAGAGGTAGGCTCTATTCTAAATCTTCATAACAGCACGATGCCGCATCCAGCTCAATGGAATGAACATGAGACTCTCTCGAAGCAAATTATCAGTCTTGATAAGAATTATGGCTGGCAATCGAATCACCTTTCCTTAAATGACGGTCAAACCCTTTGTCGAAGTTATGTTCCTGTTAAATCTCCTGACCGTTGGGCTTTGGGGCATATGGATCGTCTCATTGGAGATTCTCTAAAGGTTAGTCATAAAATTCCTTGTCCCTACCTAGTCCATTTCGGGTTTTTTGTCATGCCCAATCAAGGGGGAGCGAAAACAAAAGCGTTCAGTAAGCGCGAAACACTCGAAAATGCCCTTAAAGGTCGAATGGAAAAACTGATTCCCAATCTTCGCGATCAATATGAAGAAAGTATGGAGATTTGTGAACAGTTTCAATTAGGGGAACGGGCAATTATTTCGTCTCTTAGTTTTACTCTGCTCAGTCCTGCCGAGAAAATTCATCAAAATGAAAAGCTCATGAAAGTGATTTGGAATGATAGTGGATGGGATTTTGAAGCCACGCGCTACAACCATCTTCCTCTCCTCTTATCAACCCTTCCGATGACCTGGACGCTTGGAGAAAATAAACAATTTTTATCCAAGCAAATATTTGGTTATGGCACCGCTTTACATACAGTGGGCCAAGCAAAGAAGACCGTGTCAACAGAAGCACAAAATCTCCTTCCCATTGTTGCCGAGTGGAAAGGTCAAAATGCCCCGGGTATGCCCTTAATGGGACGGCGCGGTCAACTGTTTTTCTGGAACCCATTCAGCTCGGCTTTTTTGCCAACAGCAACCAATGCTCAAACTGATCATAATTTTAATGTCTGTATTGCTGGTCAATCAGGATCGGGTAAATCAGTTTTTATGAACGAATTGATGTCTACAGTTTTAGGCGTGGGCGGCAAAGTCTTTGTTCTTGATTATGGCAACAGCTTCAAAAAGACTTGTAAAATTCAGGAGAAGCAACATATCGATTTTGATATTCGCAACCCGATTTGCTTAAATCCATTCACGAATATTCCAACCGGTAATTCTCCGGAAGACCTTCTGGAACGGGAAGAAATGCTCGCTTTAATTTGTCCCGTCTTTCAAGCTATGGCAGCAACCAATCCAGAAACTGATCAATTAGAAAATTCTTATATCGAACAAGCTGTGCGCTGGTCTTGGGAAAAGTATCAAACTCAGAGTTCTGTTGATACGGTGCGAGAATTCCTTGAAAACCACGGCGAGAAGGAAGCGCGCAATCTAGCCCAAGTTCTTTATGCCTTTTCCTCGCAAGGATCTTTTGGCCATTTCTTCAACCGAGCAGCAAACGCGAGCTTTAAAGATACTATGGTGGTCATTGAAACGGAACATTTAAGAAACTACCCGAGCTTAATGGCGGTCGTCGTGCAAATGTTGATTATTCAGATCAATCAAGAAATGGCTAAAGGGGATCGCAAGACGCCTTTCATTATTATGATTGATGAAGCGTGGAAACTCTTAAGCGGTAAAAATACAGCTGCCTTTATCTCTGGGATCAGTCGAACGGCCCGTAAATATAAAGGATCCATTACTCTTGCCACACAGCACTTAACAGACTACTTCAAACCTGAATCGCCTGGCGCCACAGAAGCTTTCAATTGCTCGGCGTGGAAATGCATCCTTTATCAAGAAGGCGATGTCATTACCTCCTTAAAGCATCATCCGCAACTACAAGGATTTGTGGAGTCTCCTTATAAAGAAGCTTTATTGAGATCCATTCACTCAAAGCCGCCTCATTATTCCGAAATTGCCATTTTTGGGCCCGGGATTAATGGCATTGTTGGGCGCTTGCGATTGGATTCTTTTAGCCGACTTCTCTATTCAACCAATGCAGCTGAGTATGGGATGATCGAAAGCCTGATATCCCAAGGTGCCAGTATTGAAGAAGCCATTGAATTGGTCATTGCGCACCAAGAAGGGAGCCCTTCTGCTTTAGAAGAAGGGGCCACGCATGACCATTAAAGCCATAACCTTTGCCGTAACCTTCATAAGCTCGCAGATCATATGGGCCAAAGATTTAGGAACCTTCTCTCAAGTTTTTGAAATTAAAGAAAAGAATCTGCTTGAGGTTATCCAGGAAAAACTTCAGCACCTGAACCAAACAGGGGCAATAGAACAGCATCAACAAGAATTACAAAAAAGAGTTCAACAAACAATAGAAAGGCCGCATCCTATGGTCAATGTCCAAAAAGTAACAACGCCGTCAACGAAGCTTTATGATCCTTCCATTGTCGTTAAGGAGGACATTAAAGATCACAAGAACCAAATTATCGTGCGTCAAGGGGAAGTTTATAACCCTCTGGATGATGTCAGTTTTGGCGAACCTCTCCTCTTTATTGATGGGGATGATCAGGCTCAAGTTGAGTGGGCCCTCAAGCAACAAGGTAAAAAGGTGCTTGTGAAAGGCTCGCCCCTTCAATTAATGAAGCAATACAATCAAACTTTCTATTTTGATCAAGGCAGTTTGCTGCTTAAGAAATTAGAGGTCCATGAAGTTCCTGCTCGGATTAGCCAGCAGGGTAAAAAGCTTCTCATTGAAATGATAGCTATTGATTAAATCGAAGGAAAACCAATGGAGAAGCACCATACCGTAATCGGAAAAAATACTCGAAGTGATAAGAGTATTGGCTTTATTGGTCAGGGAATCATCTTGATAATCCTATTCTGCAATCTTATAGCTTTTGCTCAAGCTAATTGCGTCGGCCGTTTCCTTAATCCAATCTCTGATATTTGCTGGAAGTGTATCTTTCCTTTAAAAATTGCTGGTGTTGAAATTGTTAAAGGAAATCCAAGTCCTAAAGGGTCCAATAGCCCTGTTTGCTTGTGTCCTAGTAAAGTCCTGAGAGTTAATGTGCCGGGTATTCCCATCAGTTTTTGGGAGCCGGTGCGTCTCATCGATGTAACACGAACCCCTTATTGTCTCGTTAATATGGGCGGTAAACAGATTGCCTCCACGGGCGTGAATGGTCGAGGCGATGTCGAAGAAGACACGTCGAATGGAACTCATCATAGTTTCTATCATGTCCATTGGTATATTTACCCGGTTATTTATTGGCTGGAAGTTTTAGCTGACTTTATCTGCTTAGATAATGCCTCTATTGATTTATCTTATTTAACCGAGTTAGACCCTCTGTGGAATGATGATGAAAAATCTCTCATCATTAATCCTGAGGCGGGCTTATTTGGCCGAACTGTTGCTCAGGCGGCTTGTGTTGCTGATTGTCTGGCAGCCTCAGTGAAATTACCGTTTGATTCTTTATTCTGGTGTAATGGGTGCCAAGGCAGTCTTTATCCTTTTAGTGGCACTGTGACAGAGCATATGGGCGGCGTTCAAGCCAGCCTCCTTATCACCGGGCGCTTTATGGCAAAACTCCACCGGGAAGGGTTGCTGTTTGGCACCTATGGTATCAAAGGCTTATGTGATAAGTATCCGATGCCGATCATCAAGAAAAGCCAGTACCGTATTCAGATGACTTATCCCATTCCCACTTCCCGCAATTGTTATGCCTTAGGACATACAGAATTTATGTGGCAAGGCAACAAAGAGTTTCCTTATAAAGGCTCTGATTTTGGCTATTTAATCTGGCGCAAAAGAGATTGTTGCTTGCGAGCCATACCTTGAGACCAAGAAAGGACGATTAATGATGAAGACCATTTTATTACTCTTACAGATTTCTTCTTTTTCTCAAGGCAAACAAGGGGCAGAAGAAATTATTGCTGATGCTGAGCAAGCAGCCAAGTCGGCTGAATCCTCTGGTTTAGCGTTTTTCAATCAGATGTCAGAGACCAACAAGTCTCCTTCTCGGGACTCTAAAGGTCATGAAAAACAACTAAAGGTTGCAAAACAACCGACAGTTGAACCCAAACAAGCGTGTTATTCAAAGATAAAAAATTTAGCTGACCCGAAGAAAGCAGAGCCTAAGGGAGAATTATTGATCTTTGTCTCCACGAGTTTACCCAAACAAGTTTTACAGGCTTTATCAACTGATGCTAGCCGACTTGGAGGCCGATTAATCTTTCGAGGATTAATCAATAATTCTTTTAAGGAGACCCAGCTCTATTTTAGGGACGCTCAAATAAATGCGGAAATTGATCCTACACAATTTGAGTCTTACCAAGTCACAGCTGTTCCAACCTTTATTTTGATGGATGTTCAAGGAAAGCGGTTTGATCGCCTTCAAGGGAATATCTCTAGCGAGGAGGCTTTATCACAATTTAAAGAGAAAGGGGAATTAAGGAGACTGGCTTCAGATTTTCTTCGGCAGTTAAGGAGTAATTTTTAATGCAAAGAGGCCTTAAATTTCTCACCCTTTTAATAATCTTTGTCGTTAGTAGTGAGGCTGGTGTTGATATGGGAAAAACCAGTCAGGAAGCGGATGCTGCTATGAGTGACAGTGCTCAAAAAGCGGCAGAAAAAGAATATACGGCCAATGATGCATTTGGCTATGCGGGGACCTCTATCCCCGAGGCAACACATGATGCTGCCAGTATAGAATCTGCTAAATTTGCCGCTGCTTCTCAAAATGAGGCTTTTAATCTGGTTAAAGAGTCAATTGATCAGCGTCAACCTTATGACATGGATGTCGTTAAGGATCCTCTTTTTAAAGAGTCGAATCAATATTTAAATCGTCCTGGAGGGAATTTGAGATGGAAGGAGGAGACGGTATCGGACAATAATCAGCCCACTCACCATAAATGTACCCGGGGACGACAAGTGTATGAAGCTCGATGCCATTTAAGATTAGTAGCAAAACAAACTGGAACCCATACAGTAACCAAGACTAAATACGGGTATGTGCGTTATATTATCCCGGCTCTGGGATATGATTTGGCCCTTCGACTTCATAAGTCTTTCCATTGTAATTGTTTGCTTTCAGGTGGGGGGGGACCGATTACGGATAAACCCACCATTACGCATATCCTGGACTATTTAAAGCTGAATGAACCTGAGCTTACTGCTGAGACGGTGCACTCGATTCGGATATCTGGCCATAATAATGAATGTTCTATCTATTCCTATGGTTGGGATAAGCCCTTCGATGCTCCAGGCTTAAATCTTCCTAATCTTCACACGCTTGAACTCAGTTATAATGTGATGGTTCCAAGCTTTGAGCTTGTGTGGGAGGAAGATTGTAAAGAATTAGAGAGCCTTTTAGACCAAGGAAGATGTGCCATTGTTTCCACCCAATGCTTCTTAGATACCACTCCCACTAAAACAGTGGACGGCATAACCCTGACTGCAGACTGCTGGGAGAAAGAAATTACCTATCGCTGTCATAGCGAGGAACGAGATAACTGCAAAGCTTTGCTGGAGAAAGGCTGTATTCAGGTGGCGTCGCGCTGCCAAACTGAAGACCAAGGGGAGTGCATTGAATGGGAGCAAACATTTGAATGTAGTAATAACCATTCTTTAGCTCGCTCTCGCATCACCGGAAAAGATATACCCTTTTGTTTAGATGGGGATTGTGTCAACCAATCTTGGGCTCCCAATCAAGATATGGCTGATTCTTTATCGAAACTGGCGATTTTTAAAGAAATGCAGAAAGATATGGACCCCAATACTCAAAGTGTGTTTAAGGGAAAACCCCTGCAATGTTCAAGAATTCCCGCGAGCTTTAAAAACTGTTGCGTTCAAAAAGGCTGGGGGATGAAAGTGGGTCTTGCTTCTTGTAATGCTGAAGAAAAGGACCTGGCTCAACAGCGTAAGCTCAATAAATGTATTCAAGTAGGAACCTACTGCGCCCAGAAACGCTTAGGGGTTTGTACGAAGAAAAAGACGAGCTTTTGTTGTTATCAAACCAAATTGGCTCGCATTGTCAACGAACAAGGACGCAGTCAACTGGATCTCGGGTTTGGGTCAGCCAAACATCCCCAATGTGATGCTTTAACCTTAGCCCATTTCACTCAAATCGATTTTGGTAAGATCAATTTCTCGGAATTGTTTCAAGACATCATGGGTAAAGTTAATCTTCCCAACACCACAAAGATTTCTCAAGGCATTCAACAATCACTGAGTGATCAATCAAGGCTTATTACTGATCGAAAAACGCATATAACTCAAGGACGCAAGCATGGTGAGTTTTAAAATATTCAAAAATATTTTAGCAGTAGGGTTAATTATTAACCCTGCACAAGCAGACTCTTGGTACTCCCAAGCCTCAAAGGGGTGGTTATGGTATAAAAAAGTTCCTCAACCAAAACTACAAAAGAAACCTGAAAAGCAAGAGGCTCATCGAAATCAATCCTCAACGCAACCGGTGTTGCCGTTGACTTACCGAGATAAGCTGAAGAAATCCCAAGAAGATTTTGAGGAGATCCAGGCGAAGGCTGTAATGGAGCCAACTTTAGAAAATGTACAGTCTTTGCATCAAGCGCAAAATGTGATGATGAATCAAGCAGACATCTTTGAAAAATTATGGATGTTAGCTTCCTTATTGGATGCTAAAGGGTATCGTGAAGAGGACCAGCCATTTCCTGCACACCGTAAACTCTACCAAGAAAAAGAAGAAAAGCAACTCAATGAACAGATTAAGAAAATAGCTAAAAGCTTTGGGTTATTTTTTGTCTTTAAGCAAGACTGTCCCTATTGCCATGAGTTTGCGCCGATTGTGCGTCAATTCATTGATACCTATGGCTTTGACTATAAGGCAATTTCCCCAGCTGGGCAGACGCTTCCCACATTTCCTGATGCCGTTGCCGATAATGGAACCCTTCAGATTATCAATAAAGAAGGAATCTATCCGTCTTTGTATCTGGTGAATCCTACCACGAGAGACGTTATTCCGCTCTCAAGAGGACTCGTCAATTTATCAGAACTTCGCAGCAATATGAAACTTATTATCGACTCCTTGAAAGGTCTTCAGCATGGCCGTTAAAACTCTTCTTTCAAAATTTTTAACCCTTTTAATGATATCGCCGGCCTCTGCTAACCCCTTGGATAAGTTTTTTAAAAGCTTAGGCGGTCAAGTTAATTACTCAACCCCAGGCGCTTACCAAGATCAGGCGGCCGGCTATTATACTGGGGGTGGGTACGTCATGCGACAAGGCAATACGGTAATAAACCCTATCAACGTTAGTTTGCCGGATCTTGGTGCTGGCTGTAACAATCTTGATATGTATTTTGGATCAATGTCATTCCTTAAAGGCCAAGAGCTTATTCATATGGCCCGTCAAATTGCCACAGGTGTCCCCACTTATGGATTCCAACTCTTTCTTAAAACTAAATCCCCTCAAATTGAGAATCTCTTAACGCAGTTACGAAAATACGTCCAGGATATGAACAGTATGATGTTGAACTCTTGTCAAGCGAGCCAACAAATTGTCGGGGGGCTTTGGCCGAAAGGGACGACAGCCAGTGAACAAATTTGTAGGGATCAAAACATGGGCAATAATTATGATTGGTTTGGCGCCCGTAAACACTGTAACAACAGCAGCAAGGTCAATTCCCAAGTGATTGAAGCCCAAAACAAGCATAAAGACCTGTTAATAGGAGAATACAATCTAGTCTGGCATGTTTTAAAAAAGATGCCTGAGTATAAAGACAATAAAGACCTTGCTTACTTTATCATGTCCATTACGGGGACCTTAATTTCTAAACAAGAGGGAGATCGCTTTCGTTTACGAGTTATTGAGCCCCGAGCCGATCAAAAAGAATTTATTGCGGCGTACCTAAAAGGAGGAGCGACTTCACAACTCGCTTGTAATGAGGCGGACAAGTGTTTAATGCCGTCTGTACAGAAAATAACTATTTCAGATGACAATGCTATGAAGTCGAAAGTCATTAAGAAGATTAGTGATTTGCGAACCAAATACATCAGCAAAGGCAGTATTACAGCCGAAGAGCTAACTTTCTTGAATGATTCTGTCAATTTGCCTGTCTATCGCTATATTCAAGTGAGTGTGGCGGCTGGCACACCGTTTATGATGCAAGATACGGCTGAATATATAGCCGCCAGTGTCCTCTTAACTCAATTTGATCGCGTTATGAGCGAAGTGATTGAAGCCATAGACGCGTTACAAAAAATTCAATTGGAAGATACCGCGATCGCCCAGTTTAAGCAGAATTTACAAGAAGCTCGATCACGAGTGCAATCCTTATTAATTGGCGCCAATTCTGGATCGATTCAGAATTTCAATCAGACAATTCAAGCCATTGAGCAAGCCATAATCGCTAAGAATACTTAAGGCGTAATAACCAAGGATAATAAGTCATGGAATACAGTTTATATGTTTATGGAGGCGGGGAGATCCTTTGTAAGGTCTTTAATGGCGTTGCCCTCCTCTTCAAAAGTGAAAATCCTTATTTTACCTCAGTTGGTACTTTAACCATGGGCATCGGTTTACTTTATATTGCTGCCCGTGCTATTCCGCAAGCGTCTCTGTCCTTATTTTTTAAAAGTTGGTTTTTACCGACCTTCCTCCTTGTGGCGTTATTTTATGGCCCAAAAGCCAGTGTCCATATTATTGATAAGGTGGATAATAATTTCCAATATAACAAGGTTGACAATATTCCGGTCGGGGTCGCCGCAGTTGCTTCCTTGTCAACCCACTTTAGTACTTATCTTGCCGAGACAGTTGAAACTGTTTTTACCACCAGCGATGCACAACGATTCTCTAAAGTGGGGCCCCTATTTGGCGCCAAGTTAATTCATGCCGCCAATACACTGACCATTAAAGATCCTCTCATGCGAGAAAACTTAAAGGACTTTACCCGTCAATGCTTTGCCTGGCCTTATGTCTTTTCTAACCTTGATCCTGGTAAGAAGGCGGCGCTTGAAACGAACGATATGTTGGGGTTTATTGAATCCAATCCTCACCCATTATTAGGTATTTACTGGCGCGAGCCTAACGGTCAAGCAAGCTTTGTTGATTGTCGTTCGTGTGCCGCCAAAGTCCGACAAGTCATCCCTCTTGAAATTGAGACCGGGCTACAATCTCTCGCGTCTCAACTGTTTAGTGGTGGACAAAATCCAGAGGCTGCCACCCGCCGCCTGCAGCAGTATTTTGGAGAGGCGTGGCAATCCTTAGCCAAAGGCACAAGTAATGCCGCCAACATTATTCAACAAGAACTTATGTTGAACAGTTACCGCAGTGCGCTTCTAGATAAACGAGATGAGCTCGGCTTAGGGCGTTATGATTCCAACTTGATCAACCTTAATGCGGAACGCGGCCAAGCCTTCCAAAACAGTTCATTCTTAATTAAAGCTGCTTTATCGGGAACCAATGTGACCATCCTCCATACGATTTTCTTTGCTATTGCTCTTATGTATTTTACCATTATGGCGCCCATGACCTTTTTGCCCGGAGGCATTTCCTGGGTGACGACTTGGGTTAAGGTGATGGTTTGGTTGGCCTCTTGGCCTGTCCTCTTTGCTGTCCTCAATTGCTTAGGGTATATGTTTGCGGGACAAGCAACGCGTTCTTGTCAAATCGGCTATGGCGAGGGTCTCAATCTCATGACTCAAAATGGCTTAGCCGATGCCGCCTACACCGCTTATTGCTGGGTGATGGGCTTGCAATATTCTGTTCCTTTTATTTCTTGGGCCTTGATCTCTAAAGCCAGTGGTCATGCCTTTTCTCAGTTGGCTTCTTCTTTATCGCAAACAGGAGAGTCTTTTGCTGGAAAAGCAGGGAGTGAAATTGTTGACGGGAATGTTTCGTTTGACTCGCAAACCTTGCATCATCGCTCAATTGCTAATTCTCAAATTGCGCAACAACAATTAGGTTCCTCTTTTAATTATGGCTCTCGATTTGATGATGGAAAGCTTGCAACGATTCATGGGGTTAATGGCACTGTGGTCGCTCAAGAGCATCAAAGTAATTTTGGCACAAATGTTACTCATAACGATGCTTTTAGTCAGATGTTTGCAATGCAAAGTCAACAAGCTCAAAGTGCAGCCAACCAACAAGGATTAAGCCTACAACGATCTGTGAGCAGGGGGTCTCAAGAATTATTTAGTTTTGCTACGAGTGTTGCTGAAAACAAAGGCGTTAATGAAAGTTTTGGTAATACTGAATCAGCTAATTTGCAGAAGCAAATGCAGAATCTCGTCGCTCTTTCGGATAAATTTGCCGAGGATAATCAGCTTAACAAACAAGTAGCTTTTGATGCTCTTGTCGAAGCAAGTATTGGGGCTAGTGGAGGGGTTGGTAAACTATTTAATGCCGGTATTAATGCAAGAGGGAGTTTTAAAGCAGGAGGTAGTGATATTGAAAATATAACCAAAGCTCAAAGTAGTGATATTCAAAAACAATTTAGTGATAGTTTGAATCAAGCAGTTAACTATGCGCTGGATAACAAAGCATCCATTGGGAAGAGCTTTAATACACAATCCCTTGACCAAGCCCAAGCACACTTTAGCCACGCTGAAACTCATGCCGATAATATGTCAGCCCATCTTTCCGAATCTCAATCATTGAGCGAAATGGCAAGCAGGAGCAGACAGATGGGGACAAGTTCTGTCTCTAACGCTAACGAAGAAATGTTGGGAAGAGTTGCTGAGCAATTTGGTGGTGATAAAGTTGCGGCCGCTCAACATCTTGCTTATCATCCCGAAGTAGCCCAACAAGTAGGAAGCAACCTCATAAATGCGAGTGCTAATCGCACACTTAGTAACGTTGAGAGTAAGAGCGCTGTTAATGAATTTCATGCCGATAATATGCGAGAAATGGGTGCTGCCTCCCTTAACAATCCAACTTTAAATCAAATGCGCCATGATCATAATATAGCAACTCAAGAGAAAGACTTAGACCAAACTATAGATTTAAAGAGGACAGAGACGCAGGCTGAAATAACAAAAAGCAGTAGTGAGGCAACCGCTCAAAAAAATCTCCTTGATGAGCGACGTAAAGTATCCCAAGAAACTTATCTGCAGGAAAAAGAAGGGTCTTTGGTTGGAAAAACTTTTGATAAAGCTGACGATAATCTAAGTGATTTCAAGCTATATAAGAATTTAAAAAGTACTGCCCAAGATTTTATAGGAACTAAGAAACATGGAGATAAATAATGTTATCCTCTTTACTTAAATCTATAATTACTGGAAGAAGGACTATAATATCCAGTCGGATTAGTAGGGTCACAAGGATCATAAAACCGATTTTCAAAGAGAGGACTGGTATTGCTGCTAGGAGTATTCCCCCATCTGAAGCTTACGTAAGGTGTTTTCAGAGCCTTAAAGCAAAGGGCGGGAATCATCACAAGCGCCATGAGCAAGATATAACTTACAAACAGATCAATAGAGAACATGCTTGTATCTTTAAAGGAATAAATGCCAGCCAATATAAGGCTCAAGATCAGAATCGCTCGTTTTATATACATGGTAACGGTGACATACTGATCAATTTGTGCGCGAGAAATTTTTTTCCAATCCAAAAACCACTCAGGAAGATTCGTCGATTCTTTTATGCTCTGATGAGAAAAGAACCACCAGTCCCAAAATACTGTGGCAAAAGGGTAGATCAACAAGGCATAAGTCCAATCCCACATTCCACCTGCAATTATTGCGGAACAAGCAATCGACCTAAAGAATCGCTTATCTCCATAAAGTTTAATTTTATGAAGGTGAAAAGAATCTTCAATTTGCAAAGTGTTATCGGTCATAGCCGTCATCCTTTCATTTATTATTTTAGCAACAATTTATTAATAAGTCGCTTCAAATGGCTGATTATCAATCATCTATTTTGTTGTCTTAGGCATTTAAGCCACACCCGAAAAGCGTCCTGTTTTTTCCAAAGAGGTCAACGGCAGGTCAGGGTTTTACTAGGCACCTAAAACCTCAAACCGTTATTTAACCATTAACAAGACAAAGAGATTAAATCATGCACCTTCATCTTAAAAAACTTATACAGCATTTCCTGACGACGCTTATGGTGTCCTCTTCAGGGGTTTTAGCCATGGAAACATCTGAAAGAGAAACTAGAAATCCTTCAGAAAAGGTCGGTGAAAATATTTCCAACAGGCATCGAGACTATTTTAGTCCTTCCCCCAGTCTGGCCAATTTTAGAGCTAAGTTACAGCCCGAAATGATGGTTTTATCAAAGCAAAAAGAGATCAACTTTTATAGCCCTCAAGGTAATCTTTTATACACCTTGCCTAAAGAACTTCTAGGTATGAGAGAAATTACAGAAATTGTGGTTTCTCCTAACGGAAAAGGGATGTATATTGTTGGTTTCTCTCGTGATAAAGCCAAGGATTACCACTATAAACTCCTCTTTGTCTCGGATCACTTTATCGAGGATATGAGTCCTTCAAGTAAATTAATGATGGATCTTTATATTTCTGACGACGAGACTTTATATGTTAAGGTGGTCCCCTCCATGAAAAAAGATACTCTCTGGAGTCGACTCAACGGCCAATGGCGCCCGCTACCGGTATCAATGAATCAAATCCATGGATATTATCCGGTATCTAATAAGCTTGTTTATGTTTGGGGATATGGAAAGCTTACTCTGAGATCACCGCAATTTACCACCGAGATGGTTCAAGATACTTTGTGCCTGCCGGTCCCAGGAACCTTATTTCCACTGACTCTTTCCTCTATCGAAGGCCGAAGAGTGGTTACGTTGTCTAAAAATGATGCTCAAACTTTTGAGTTGGAAAAGTATTGCTTTAATAAAGGAGAAGCCTCGTCAAATTTTAAGCTTAAGGAAAAAGATCCATACAATTTCTCTAAATCTCTCTCTTCCAAGGTCATCCTTTTCATTAAAAAAATGGGTCCTACTTGGGACATCGTTGATCTACCTATGGAACCGTTAAGATTTAAAGAATTCTCGAATAATAATATTTTTGTTTATGGCTATAAGGGTTCTGAACATACTTGGGCCTTTGTTTCCACAGAAGGGCACGTTAAAGTCTGTAAACGGCAAGAAGAGGCCGTTCTCCAACAATTCGATAGTTTAGTCCACTCCAGAATCAGGTTTATCCCTTACTTAGAAGGACTGGCACAAGCCATTTTTACTGACCGAGAGTTCAATTTACCATTCTTTTTGTTGGCAATGGACACGCTTTCTCAATGGCCCGAACCCGTGCACTCGGATAATTTTTATAAGGTTTTCTTGAAAGTCGCTCTGGATTGGCTAGGTAACCCTTTACGTACCAATGTTGAGTATACAGAATTCGAGAATGCTCTTGCCAGAGTGATGGGCGCTCATCAAGAGACCTGGTTAAATCCGTATGTGAGGGGGTTATATTTTGAGATCTGCCTGGATTCTTCGTTAACCTATCTAGCGCCAATATGGACTCCTCCTCTAGATCGAAAGAAACTCTTTGAAGAAGCCCTTGCCCATCATCTTAACTCTCAAGACCCACACTGGCCACAAAATCGCATCGAAGTGACGCAGTATTCTGTCAAATTTTTAACCGGCCTCCACAAGATAAGCCCTGATTTTTTTGAAAAATATAGATTTAGCGAACCTTTAGAGGCCATGAAACGCGCTTTAATTCAATTAGAAGACCTAGAAGCGTGAGGGGTAGGGAATGACAGTCAATTATGCTGAGTATTACCAGTTTTTGAATCAAGAACTCTCTCTCAAGATTGCTGACCTGGCTATCGAGCTTTTAGGAGAGCCAACAATTAAGAAAGCGACTGAATGGCGTTATGGGCAAAAAGGGAGCCTTTCTGTCACGATCTCTGGAGCCCATCAAGGTCGATTTTATGATTTTGAAAACGATGTCCATGGCGGCCCTTTAGACCTTATTAGCCAAGTTAAAGGAATTAAGGGGCGGGAACTTTGTCAGTGGGCTCGGCACTGGTTGAGACTGACCGTCCAAGAAATTTGGACACCTATTATGCCGATCCCTCCAGGTGCCCCTAAGCCTGATTTTGGGAAAGCGCCCTTGAATTATTTAATGGAAGGGAGGACTGTGGAGGCGGTTTATCCTTATCGCTCTTTACAAGGGGACCTTTTAGGGTATGTGGTCCGTTTAAAGGATAAGAATAATTATAAGATCACGCCAACTCTCACCTATTGCCAAAGCAACTTAGGTCGCACGAGTTGGTGGTGGAAAGGTTTTAGAGAGAAGCGCTCTCCTTACGGATTAGAAAAATTAAAAGGTACAACAGCGTCCATTTTAATCGTTGAAGGGGAGAAAACGGCTGAGGCAGCTCAACAGCTTTTCCCTCATTATAGGGTTTTAACCTGGGTGGGCGGTGCTAAAGCTGTTCTAAAAACCGATTGGTCTCTCTTAAATAAGAGAGATATTATCCTGTGGCCCGATAATGATCCGGCTGGCCTTGAGGCCATGCAAAGCTTGGCCCAGCACTTTAAGGAAATGGGGAATCAAAAAGTCCGAATTGTTATCTTACCAGAAAATACACCTCCTAAATGGGATCTTGCCGATCCTATTCCTCAAGCATGGATTGCTAATTTCTTAACTTTATCCTTAGAAAAAGGGGAGGAGTTTAGCAATTTAGGCATCCCTTATATTGATCGTTCTCAACCTTTAGAGTGTCTATAGGAGTTCTTCATGAGCCTTATTAAAGATTTTACCCAAGGCGGTCAAATTACCCTCCATAAGCTGCGGATGATTCGCCAGGTCTTAGCAGTTACTATTTTTACTTGCTGCATGGGAGGAGGGGCTTTCTTCTGCATAAAAGCCTGGCAAGAGACCTCTCCTTATCAACGCGAGACTATAAGGGCTTATTTAGAAGCCACCCTTAAAACAAGCATAGGAGGCGAAAAGTCTCATCAAGCAACTCAACTCGTTAAGAGTTCCAGAGGAGGTTTGCAAAAAATAAGATCTATTGATCTCTTGAGAGACGCTCATGTCAATCATCAACTCCAACTTATTAAAGAGCGACTGATCCAGACTCTTCTCCAAGCAGTAATGGTTGTGGGCGGAATGTTAGCTTTTTTCATCGGCTTTTGGGCCTGGAGAGGAAGAATTGGTGCAGAAAAAGAGATTCTGTCGGGCACCCAAGTCGTTAAAGCAAAAACGCTTAAGAGGCTAGTTTGCCGTCAAAGAGAAGCTTCTGATTTGACTTTGGCGGGCGTTCCTTTGATTAAAAATAAAGAGCTTCAACATCTTTTAATTGTTGGAACCACGGGTTCAGGGAAATCCAATTGTATACATGAGCTGTTGCAGCAGATCCGCAAGAAAGGACAACGAGCGGTTATCGTGGATGTCACCGGAGGCTTTATTGAGAAATACTATAGGCCAGGCCTTGATAAGATTCTCAATCCCCTCGATCAACGATCAGAAGAGTGGACAATTTGGGCTGATTGCACCGAGCCTTATCATTATGCGGCGCTATCATCTGCCTTTTTACCCTCCAAACATGAGGATGATTTTTGGGTCAATTCTGCCCGATCCTTATTCGTGACAACTGCCCAAAAACTTAAGGATAACGGTGATTATAGGGTTCAGAACTTTATGGATAAAGCTGTCATTAAGCCTCTCCATGAAGTCATCGATTTTTATGAGGGAACGGCCGTTGCCTCTTTCATGAATGAAAAGGCCGACAAAACAGCTGTGAGTGTGCGAGCAACGCTTGCATCTCATATTAAATGTTTAGAATGGCTCAAAGAAACCAAGACACCGTTCTCGATAAGGCAATGGATCGATCAAGAAGATCATCAAGGGGAGTGGTTGTTCTTGAGCTCCGTCCCCGAAATGCGGGAAGCCCTTAAACCTTTATTAACAGCTTGGACAAGTATTGCCACCAAGGCTTTAATGAGCCTTAAACCGTCCTCAGAGCGTCGTTTATGGTTTGTTATAGATGAGCTTCCCGCGTTGAAGAAATTACCGGATTTCCATACCATGTTGGCAGAGGCCAGAAAATATGGAGGATGTGCGGTTGTCGGGACTCAAGATTTATCTCTCTTAGATGAGGTTTATGGTTATAACTTAGTAAAATCCATTACGAACCTTTGTAGCACTAAAGTGGTATTCAGAGTTGCCGGCGCCGATGTGGCTGAACGGGTCTCAAAGTGGTTAGGCTCACAAGAGGTATCGGAGGCTATTGAGAATATTTCTTATGGAGCCCACCAGATGCGAGACGGTGTTTCTTTAAATGATCAAAGGCGTGAAAAGGCAACCATTAATACAGATAAATTGATGAAACTACCTGATCTTGAGGGGTACATAAAATTACCAGGCAATTACCCGGTAGGGCAGGTAAAGTTTAAGTACCACCAATTACCTTCTATTGCTGAACCCATATCTAGAGGTAAAGACAATGAGTAAATTACCAAAACTAAAAATCGTCGTGCGTCGTACGATTTTGCTTTGTTTGACTCTTTCTTGGATTCTTCTTTTAATAAATGGAATTAAAGAATATGATGGAGTGGTGATTTTACCTGCTTTAGTAGGAATTATGGCTTTAGACAGACCTCGTCTAGATCCAGAATATCTCCTTGCAGTAATTGTATATATATTTTTGTATGTGATTTTCTTGGGAGGAATTTTCTACATCCTCTATCGTCTGATTAAGCGGTGGATTAGATTGCTAAAGAAGTTCTGGTGATCTAGCTGTTCTGAATAATAGGAGCATAATTAAATTAATATTCTAAATGGCACTGCAATTATATTATCAGCAAAAGAGACAACTTCATCGCCTGCATAAAGGATAATTCCTTTGGTATTTGGGCCAATTGCTTCGATCATATCTGTGAGTCCCCTGCAATCTTTTAAACTTACATTTGTCGAAGCCTTACATTCAATTCCCCAATGGATCATCCCATGACTTAATAAAAAATCTACTTCTTTACCAAGGTGGGTACGATAGAAACTACATTCAATACCTGCTGTAATTGATAATAACTTCCTGATTTCAGACCATGCCCAGGTCTCCAGGAGCCCCCCAAAACTTGGATGAGATATCAGATTATCTGGGGAGGAAATGCCCATCAAATAACTTGCTTGCCCTGAATCATTAGTGTAAACCTTAGGAGTTTTGATCAACCGTTTTCTGGTATTAGCGAACCAAGGGGTAAGAGTGTGGACTTGGAAAGTTATTTCTAATATTTCAAGATAGCGAGATACTGTTCGTTGGTCTAATCCTACTTCAATACTTAAGTTTTTTTGGTTTAACAGGCTTCCTGTCTGCAGGCCAGCAAGATGAAATAGCTTACTAAAAGACACAATATCCAAAAATCTGTTCAAATCTCTTACATCTTTATCAATGTATGCTGTTTCGTAAGATGAAAACCAACGGTTACGAAACCGTATATCTTTCTTTAAAGTAACATCAGGAAAACCTCCAAAATAAATTAAAGAACTTAAGTCATTTTTAGGGATGAAAGGTTTATTCTTTAAGATTTTGTTCCAGTGATTAACTAGCTCATAGGCAGACGATCCTGAAAAAAGGTCTGAAATAAAGGAAGAAGGCTTCTCTTGGCGATATAATTCTCCAACACTTAGTCCCTCTAAGCGAATAATATCTACACGACCTGCAAGGCTTTCCGAGACTCCGGGGTAAGACAAAACATTAGCTGATCCTGTCAGCAAAAAGCGGCCAGGATGGCGGTCCTCATCAATTCGTTTCTTGATAGCTCTTAATAAATCTGGTGCACGTTGAACTTCATCAATAGCTACAGAGCCTTGAAATTGCTGGAGAAATCCATCTGGATCGGTATGGGCAGCACGTAATACAGTTAAATCATCAAGAGTTACATACCTATCTATTATTCCTATTTTTTGTAGTTGATGTGCAAGGGTAGATTTACCTACCTGTCTTGCCCCATTGAGAAGAACAGCAGGAAAATCAAGAAGAGATTGCTTAATAAAATCATGAATATGTCGTATTATCATGTTGTAAATTATTACATAACGACGTTGTAAAATACAGAAATAAATTTATATTAGTATGAAAATACAACGAAAAATCTGATATAAAAGGTCCAATATTACCTGACAAGTTAGGGTACTTCTTATTAGCCTACCTAAGGAAGCAAGGAGTAGGAGGTGGTCTAATTCAATCTTAGTCAGGTTACTGAGCCGCCAATGAGCTATTCTCAAAAGTTGGTGACGGGGGATCAAGCGGCTAGCTGTAACTTCACAACCATCTGGCCTAGGGTGAACGTACACACCAGGCCTTAAGACACTGATCTTGTACTCTCTTAAGTTCCGTTTCCATTTTATCAGTAGTTTTTCCCTAAATTAAGCAAACGGTTTCTTTTGCAACTTGTTTAGCCATGAGAGTAGTTGCATGTTGAAGAGTGGTGTTTAATTAGAGAACACCTCTCTAAAATTAAGGAGGGAATGGATAAAATACAAAAATCAGAAGTTATATTTGGCCTCACAAGTTTACTTAAACATATCTTTACCATCTATAAAACTTAACTTGAGGCTACCCATGAGCCTTATATTAGAATTAAAGAACAATAGAAACACCTAAAGTAGAGAATATACTGCAACAATAAATTAATCTTCCTTTCGAATTTGCAACGGAAACTCTTTTTTTTAGATATGACTCTTTAATAAAATTTCTCTTCACCACAGAACATTTTACCTACTCTTTCCTGCAAGTCATAATAAGAGCCAGTAAGCTTAAATATAAAATTGGAGAAATTCATTATAAACTCCCCTGTAATATTTTTACTCATTAGAAGAGGTTTTAAATGAGATGAGTTAATTAAAGAAGAAGATAATATTTGAGAACCCAATTTTTCATTTATAAAATGAAACATTTCTTCTGCTCTTCTTTTCTCTTCATCCTCTAGGTCGGAGAAAAGATATAAATATTGATATATTTGTAAAGCAAGTATGTCACAAGGCTTAATTAATTCATCTTTTTCTTTTTTATACTGTAAAAATGCCCCCATCCCCCAATACGAACTGTCGGCAATAAAAAGTAAATTACTAGGTGAAGGATCTTCTTGAATATGGGTTAATATTATTTTTAACCATATAGCCTTTTTTTCATGTAAATCTCTCGCTCCATAAAAATCAGCAATTTTTCGTTTATCTATGAGAGTTAAATCTTTTTCAGGAAAGTTATTCAAGGTTTCTTCCCAGAATTTTTCTCTTTTAGAAAACTGTTCTTGTTCCTCACCTTGCAAATCTGGATAGTCACGATAAAGACGCATTAGGTCAAGGATTTGCCTCGCAGAGATACCTAATTGAGCACGTCTATCTATACATTCCAAAATATCTCTAGCTTTCGTAAGGTCATATATTTTATATCCTCCAATTAATTCTTTTAATTTTTTAAGATCATAGTGGGGAGAGAGAGAAGCTAAATCAAACTCATATACAGAATCCTTTATCATCATTTTATAATGTTGAGAGTTAAGGGGGAAGGCTTCCCCAGAGGAAGGGTGAGGATTTAAAAATTTTTCTAAAATTTGAGTTAGCTCAAATAAGGAATGTTTAACAACCTCGAAAACTGTGCGAGTATGTAAAAATGAAACTATATCACGAGCTGTTTTACTAATATGTTGATCAGATAAGAAATTTTGAATAGCTTGATTTTTTTCTGCTTGATGACGTTCATCTAGTTCATAAAATGTGCGTGAAGATGTATAAAGGTGTACTAAACTTAATTGTTGGGAAAAATCAAGAAACTCGAGAGTAGCTGCAGTTTGAGCATTCCATTCAAGTAAAGTAGCTAATAAGGCAATGCGAGCTTTAGGAGGCATTTGTTCTTCAGAAAACTTCTCCTTTTGTAAATGAGAAAAGATATTAGATCCCTCAATAAGTAATCTATTTGTAAGAGATTCGGCTAGATTGACGCGAGAGTGTTGCTCAAAGGCTTCCCCTTGGGTGCTCTCAGGAATACAAAACCATTCTTCCAAGTTTTTAAATTGGTATAAATCTAAAAATTTTTTGTAAGAAACTTCAGAAGAAGAAAAGCTCTTTTTTAGCTTCTCATACTGAACAAAGTTAGGAAAATAATAAGTATCTTGGATTTCTCCTTGCTGTGTAAAAGTAAGGAATATAAACCCTTCAGGTATTGAAATATCTTCATATTTATTATTCTTTCCCGCCCTCTTAACCCTATGGAAAGGATCTTTATAGAATACGCTTATCTCTTTATAGTTTAGCTGATCTTTTCTTAGTATATTGTTTACTAATGGGTTTCTAATATGTTCATTATAGTAGGAATTTTGAGGTACAAAGTTTTCTGCATCAAGAGTAGACTTCGGAGACCCTGTTTCAACTGTATCTGCATGATCAATTCCATGTCCGCGCTGAAATTCAAGTTTTTCTCCAGAAGGTAAAGTATAATAATATGTTCTTACTCCGTGGGGATAGATAGGAGTCGGAATTTTAACGCTGGGATAAGTTGATTTTACTTTATAAGTATCACTTTTTATGTGTGCGAAAGATTCCTTTGCCATATCAGGATTGATATGGCAAGTGGTATAATTTACGCCTCCGGTGGAGGTAGGACCATATAATCTGATTATTTTGAGAGTACTTGTTAAAGAATCTTTAACAAGTTGGTATGGTTCAGTAGGAGAAGTCCGAAAATAAAGATGATAAAGTTCAGGGCGAGGTTTAGCTCTGGTGGATAGATTATTAAATTTTTCTATCAAGTCATCTGAACGATTTAATGAACTATGAGCTTCAATTGCAATACTTTGATTTCTTTCCCACTGATCGTGCAGATATTTTACTCTCTCTTCCTCATTTTCATTAATTCTATCAGTAGCATTTGCGTTTGAAAGCGAAAATAAGAAACTATATAAGGAGAGAAGTGAGATTTTTTTTTATTCATGAGTGAAAATACCTTTAGGTAGAAGGGTAAATTATTGGCTTTTAAATGTTTAACATTAAATAAAATATTGAATAACCGAGCTATGAGAAATTGTAAATATAAAAAATTAAATATTTTTAACTCATAAATAAATTAAATTTTCCAATCTTTTATCCAGTTGAGGATACCGACACATCTGTTTTATCTCTCTTAGATGAGGTTTATGGTCATAACTTGGTGAAATCAATTGCGAACCTTTAGTGGTGTTCAGAGTTGCTGGCGCAGATGTGGCAGAGCGGGTGTCAAAGTGGTTAGGCTCCTAAGAGGTCTCGGAGGCTATTGAGAATATTTCCTATGGAGCGTATTAATGCGAGACGGGGTCTCTTTAAATGATCAGCGTAGAGAAAAGGCAACTATTAATGCTGACAAATTGATGAAATTGCCTGATCTCGAGGGATATATAAAATTACCAGGTAATTATCCTGTAGGGCAAATAAAGTTTAAGTACCATCAATTATCAGTAATTGCAGAGTCTATTTTGATACGAAGACCTCCAGGATTATAAAATTTTATTTCTTGTAAATTAATTCTCAAAAATAAACCACTTTAATAAATTTATTATCGTACGCTGGACGAAAGTATCTCTTAAAATTGTCCTTCTTTCACAGATACGACAAAGCCTTCATGGTTGAGTAGTTCCGCGCACCTGGTTTTAACAAGGGGCCCAACCAGGTGACTAGCAGATCTACTCACCGTAGACCCTTATAGCCTCCTTAAAGAAAAGAAAGTATAGAGGCATTGTAAAATATTGAGTTGGATCTACCGATAGAAGATCATCGAAACAGCTACCCTCAACTTAAAATAAGTGAAATTTCATCGAATCACAAACAAGTTGACAGTACTATTTTTATGCTTCAACTTTCTCATTGGCATCTTCTCTACCTTGCGATCTCATATATGCTTCGCACTTTTTTAAATCGTCTAGGCAATATTTTATACGCCTTTCTTCATTTGCATCAACAAAAGGTAGCAACCTGCTGTATATTGCACGAGCTTTATCAATATCCCGTGCAAACATACCTCTGCCTCCATGGTACCATTCGGCAGCTTCAGTTAGCTCTGCAACAGACCTACTTTCATCAATCTTCTTTTCTACAATGGCTTTCCATCTGTCTATTTTTTGCTGAAGCTCTTTTGATTCTGTGGTCCTTTCTGTATATGTGAGTTGATTATGGAAGTAATCACCAACTTCTTTTTGTTGTTCAAGACTTGCCTGCTTACCATGCTCTTCTAAAGCTGCTTCAAAGTAGCTTTTTTTCTCTTGGTCTTGAATTTCAGGTATATCGTAAAGATATAAGAGCTGAATGATATCTTCAATTTGTGGAGATTGGCGTACGCTTTCTTCGATGCGTGCTAACCATAGTTTGGCACGCTCAGGATAGTAAAGACTTTGACCTCTCTCAAGAGCTTTGTGACGCTCTTGAACTCGTTTTGAAGCAAGTTCCCTTGGATCATTAGCTGGAATTTTATTTTGCATGCGTAAGAGAAGAGTATTCATATCAATCGCGTAATTTACAAGGTCCACTGACATGCCGTTTTGACTCTCTATAAGCTTTTGTTCCTCATCTTTATACGCCTGCCAATAAGCACGTTGCCTTTCTGCTTTTTCTTCTTTGGTTGATTTATCAAGTGCATAATATTTCATTTTACTTGTATAAATATCCACCAATTGTGCTTTATTTTCGACATGACGGTATTCAAGGTGAGCAGCCTGCTCCATATGATAAATAGCAAGAAGGCGACGTAAAGCTGCTTTAGCGGGTTTTGGCATCTTAATGTGCCCCACCACGTCATAACGACCAGAAAGCGATCTATAACCCTTATGGGCATGCTCATTAACAGTATGAGTATGTCCATCCGTATCTCCTAATTTAATAGCATGGTTAGAAACAGCTGCATTTGAGATTTCAAAATAGTTCATAAAGCTTTTATAGTATGGCTCTATCCCTTGTTGCGCAATGAGTTTTTCGTAGGAAATTAAGTTAGGAAAATAAAATGTTCTAGCTACTTTATGATTGTCAAAGATGATAAAAATAAACCCAATCGGTATATGACAATTCTCACCATTTGACAGAATATGGATAAGAGGGTCCTTCTTATCATATACACTGATCTCCTTATAGGAACCGCTTGGGCTTCGGGTTGCATGATTAACAATATGGTTTCGTATTTTTTGATTATAATAACGGTTTTGTGGAACAAAATTATCCGGATCTGTGCTCGAATTTCTTTGATTGGCAATCACTGTATCCGCTTGATCAATGCCATGACCAGCATCAAAATCTATTTTCTCACCCTTAATAGTTAAAGAAAACGCATCGAAGGGATGTTTACGACTTGCTTTATATGTTCGGCCTTTAGGTAAAGTTGGGGTAAATGTTTCTCGATGCCCTTCCTCCTCATCCTTAGCAACGTAACCAAGTTTAGTTGGGCTCAAACCAAAGTCTTTAACTTTCAAAGTATCAGAGGACTGTTTATAGCTAGAGTATGTAACAGTTCCGTCAGGGCGTTTGATATAGGTTCTTTGCCCGAATGCTAGTGGTCTCTCATTCAATCCTAGAGTTTGTATTGCTCCAGTAATAGTGACTACGTCAGCACTTGCATTATAACCTGCAAAGGGAGTTTGTTGTTCAAGCCATGCCTCTTGTTGCTTACGGTCTTCTTCCTCTAATTTTTCCCAATCCCAAGAGGTTGATTGAATAGTGAGTGGAGATTGGGGTAGGGGAATCAACTTAGATCCTACTGAACTTTCATTATCACTTTTTTCAGTAACATTGTGCTCGGTTGCTGATAATGAACAAGAGAACGTAGTAAAAGATAGAAGCGCTATGTGAAATATTTTTTGGGAATTCATGTTTCCATTCCTTGCTTTTTTACAAATTATTGGGCGCCTTATATTACAAAACACCTAAATGAAGATCACCATAATGGAAAAATGAATGCTATATTATCCGAAAAACATACGTAAGTAGCGTACGTAGGTACAAATAACTTCACCAACTTAGAGCAAATTGGAAATATTCAATACTAAAATGGAATTACAATGTTAATGTCAAATGTTACCACATATTGGAATTACAAGTTTTAATCACATAATAATTGTTATGTTAAATAATTTAGATTTATATTTCTATATGAGTACCTTCAGCTTTCAACAATTGTAGAATCCATCTTTAGAATTGAGGAAAATAAATAAGCAAAGGTATATTTTGAAAAAATCACATTATATAAACTATAAATATATAAAAATCATACTTATTAAAATTGATTAATTTTAAAAAAGGTATATAATATAAGCTATGAGTGTAGAAAAAAATCAAAAATTAAAAAACTTATCTGTGCTGTGGCCTCTCCACACAGTAGCGAGTACCTTATGGCTCAAACAAAAGGGGTATTCTGATCAATTATTATATCGCTACATCCAATCTAAATGGATCAAACATGTCTCTCGAGGTGCTGTTATAAGGCAGCATGATCAATTTGACTGGTCAGGCGCAGTTTGGGGGGCTCAACAAACCCATTCTATGCATGTGGGAGGAAAAACTGCTTTAGAAATCCAAGGAAAAGCCCATTTTGTTAAACGTAAAGAAACAGAGGTATTTGTTTTTTTAGGTGCAAAAGAAAAATTGCCCCAGTGGTTCAATTTACTGGAATTGGAAATAAAAATAGTTAGTATAGCCAGTAAGTTCTTTCCCCCAACTATAGGAATCATTCAGCAATGCTATGGAGATTTTAGCCTTAACATTTCGAATCCTGCGCGGGCTATGATGGAATATATTTTCCTTCTTGATAAATACCATTCGTATGAAGAAGCCTATTTCTTGATGGAAGGGTTATCTACCCTTGACCCTACCTTATTTCAAGAAGCATTGGAAAATTGCACCTCTATTAAAGTTAAAAGGCTTACTTTATGCTTAGCTAAGAAAGTGGGCGTTAACTGGTACAAAGATATTGAGATTCAGGAAATAAATCTAGGAGCTGGTCCCCGTCACTATTTATCAAAGGGTGCTTACGATTCTGAATATATGATAACTTATCCAAAAGTATGGGATAAGGATGACAATGTCCAATTTTGAAGATCAAACTAAATTATTAATACAGGTACTTGCTACCGTTGTTCGTAATTCTTCGTATGCTCTTAAAGGTGGAACGGCTATCAATTTCTTTTACTCAAATATGCCTCGACTGTCGGTTGATATTGATTTGGCCTATACCAAGATAAATAGTCGCGAGGAATTCTTGAATGAAAATATTGATTTCTGTAACCAAACAGCCCAACTTCTTACTAAAAAACATGGGCTAATAGTTAAAACGCTCACGACCTCTGATAATGTGCCCAAACAACTCCTTATTTCTTCAAGAAATACTCAGATCAAGACAGATATTAATTTAGTCCTGAGAGGAACTGTTTATCCAACTGTTATAAAGACTTCCTGTGATTTAATTAGACAAAAGTATGGGATCCGGCATCAAATAAATATTTTATCTTTTGAAGATATTTATGCGGGGAAATTTTGTGCAGCATTAGATAGGCAGCATCCTCGGGACTTATTTGATGTGCTAATGTTTTTTAAAGAAAATTTGATAACAGAAAAGCTTAAAAAAGCATTTCTTGTTTATCTTCTTAGTGGCAATAGGCCTATCTCTGAAATGCTTAACCCTAATCGTTTAAATCAACTTCAGGCATTTAAGAATGAATTTGAAGGAATGACAGATATAAGTATTACCTATCAGGATTTAGAAGCTGCTCGAGAGCGGCTTATTCATGAAGTTCATAAAACGCTAACAGAGGAAGATAAAGATTTTTTAATCTCTTTTAAAATAGGCTCACCTAAGTGGGAATTACTTGGAATAGATCATGTACAGACTATGCCTGCTATAAAATGGAAACTCTTTAATATTAATAAAATTGATAAGCTAAAGCATGCAGAAGCTTTAAAAGAGTTAAGAAGAAAACTTGATAAGTTAACTTGATTTGTACCGGCAGCGGATAAATATTAAAATAAGAAAGGCTCGAAAATGGAAAAAATAGAAAACTTTGAAAACCCTAGAGCTTTAAATGCATTACCCATTTATTTGCATTGGGCATTAATTTCTGCCGGTGGTTGTCTCCTATCATTATTTTATTATAGTTATGTATACAAAGTGTCCTTAAGTGACATCAGCAATTTAATGACAGTTTCGATGCTCTTTACCTTGATGCTTAAAGCATTTCTTTTATTTTATATAGGAGGAAGAGCTTGGGAAAATCTGTGGGCTTATCCCTTCAATGGCATTAATGCTTTGGCGGAACAGCGAGATATAAATAGAAAATTTGGCATCCTAAATGCAGCTTATCATCTTACTCGCCCTTTGCACTTATCTGTGACTTTAATCCTCGTTTATGGATGGAATATAATTGATAATAATTTTTCTCTATCACTCCTGGGGATATCTGTCTTACTACCTTTTATAGGAGGGGATATTTACTATAACCATAAATGGCCTAAAACTGTATGGTGTATCAATGGGTTAATCTTCGCAATAATAATATCAATGCTTTTTGATCATATTTACTGCTCTTTTAAACTTCAGCCACATTTTCCTATACGTCCGAGTGATTTAATCCAATCTTATTTTATAATTGCTAAAATAGTTCTTACAATTATTTTGCTGCTAATATCATATTATAAACCCTTAATGTATAAGTCGAAGGATAAGCAAATTAGTCCTTATTTTTTCAAAGCAATATTTTCAATATTGTTTATTCTAAGTTCTCCTTCTCAATTTAATCAGCTACTTTATTACACCTATTTTGGTGGCGGGCGACCTATCACTATTATAGGGGAAAGAAGTGAAGAAAAAGCTTCCTACATTATGGCTGGTAAAAATTCTTATATTGCTTGGCCCTTAAAGTCGGAGAGTCCAACAAGGTATACGAAAGAATATTTTTGGGCCAGTTTAGATTAACTATTAGAGATATTGATCCTTAAGGCCATAAAAAAGATTTAGATTCTTCCAGCCTTTATATTTTATCTGAGTAGAGCGATCTTTAAGATGCGGAGATAGCTGGAAGCTAGGAAAAAATAAAATATGTAACTCATTTTATTCTAGCTTCTCCTGCCATAAAGGACCCCGGTAAAAGCTAGAGATTATAACCTTCTTCTAACGGGTTCTTTGGATAAAGCAATCAGTTTCTCTTTATCCTTAGGATCCATTTTAGGCCAAACTTTCAACATAAAATCCCCATATTCCAGTTGTGTCTTCGTTAGTTGGCTTAGAGGCGGTATAAAATAATGAACCAACCCTCCCCCGATTCCACCACCAATTAATGTCGATAGGAGAACAAGGATAAGAGAAGTCCCGGAAAAGAAGCTCATCTTTTCTGAATGATTTGACAGTTGGTGATTAACCTTAAGACACTGATCTTGTACTTTCTTAAGGTCTGCTTCTATCTTATTGGTTGTTTTTTCTAAGATTAAACGAACAGTTTCTTCAGCAACTTGTTTAGCCATGAGGGTGACTGATTGTTGAAGAGTTGTGTTCAATTGTTGGCTAACTTCTGGAGTGACCTCCTTTAAAGTTTGAATCAAGGTTTGGAATTGTCGCGTCCCGGTCGATATTTGACCGGCTGACGTTACAATAATATCTCGCTCTTTTTCTAATTCTTGAGTTAAGCCCTTGAGAGCATAAAGGGTACTCGTTAATTCTTTAAGGGCGTCACTCGGGGAGGCAATCATTATTATATCTCCTGTCTTAACGGCTTAAGCCGTCATCTCGGTTAAGGGTTTGATATCTGTCATAGTCTTTAGCGAGGCGTTGAATCTCTTGTCCCATCTCAGGATTTCTTACTTCTAAATACCACATAGCATTTTCATTCTTAGAGAGGGCCAGGGCTTCCTTCTTTAACGTTAAGGTATCTTGCTCTGTTATCCGACCTTCACTCTCCGCTTTTTTATAGGCATTATACTGATCTATAAAACTATGAGCCTCTTTTTCAAATTGGGGACGATAATCCTTCTGGTCTACCAAATTCTCGCCTATGGATACATTGGCCTTTTGATCTAAGGGAGAAACAGAACCTTGAGGATGAACAAGTTGATCCAAAACATCGCGCCAGGAAGGCTGGGGAGAAGGAGAACTCTGCACAGAATGTGGACTATATATCTCATTCTTAGCAGCCATATACTCTTCCATGGTCTGACCAGTACTATGGATGCGCTTCTCCATATCTTTCTTTTCTAGGTCAGCCACCATCTCTTGCCAGGATAAGGCTGGTTTTGAAGAGGATGACTCAGAAGTCTCCAGAGAAGGGTTTAATGGTATTTGGTGATTACTTTCTAATCTATGAGCCCGTTGAGCTTCTGTGAGAGGTTCTTTGACCTCTATTCCCTCAAAGGTTGGCTCTTTGCCCAACCAGCGTGTTAGACCACGTTTTGCTGTATAGTGAATCGCCTTCAGTTGATTGCTGACCCGTTCGATAGCGTCGGTAATAATCGAGCTGTCTTGGCGAACCATCTTTAAGGCTTGATCAGCATCAATATAATCTAGAGAGGATAGTTTTTCTTGACCTTTGCTAAGCTGTTTGACCAGCACCTCTCCGGACCAGAACTCTTGAGAGCATCCATAAATGGTGGCTTCTTCCTTGTGGCGGGTCAGAGCAACATAGGAGAGGTTACGATGAAAGTGGTTCGAGGCCAAGATAAAGCTTTTATAGTTTGTGGCTCCTTGCTGCTTATTGATGTTAATTGCCCAGCCTAAATCAAAGTAAGGATAAAGCTGAGAGGCAAACGAGACCATCCTCCCCTCCTCTCCCTCTCGAGCATCGAGGCGGACCTT
>ERZ778017.1002-NODE-1002-length-31847-cov-4.903686_pt1 | contig 31847 bp, 24 predicted proteins | sample MGYA00375747_ERZ778017 | MGnify/ENA primary metagenome ERZ778017 (study PRJEB29350, sample SAMN05509838) | bioreactor metagenome | biome: bioreactor; material: wastewater | place: South Africa: University of Cape Town | collected 2014-03-17 ...
ATCGCCGTCGGCGGGCTCACCGATTTCGCCTCCGGCAACCGCGCCGTGCTGTACCGCGGCGCCGAGAAGAAGGCCTACAACATCCGCCTGGCCGATCTCATCAAGCGCGGCGACGTCGACGCGAACATCCAGGTGCTCCCCGGCGACGTGATCATCATCCCCGAAAGCTGGTTCTGAAGCGGTAGAGGCAGCATGGCAGAAACACTGGCCCTCATCCGATCGACGCTGCGCGCGATCTGGTTCTATCGATGGAGCGCGCTGCTCGTCGCCATCGTCATCGGCGTCGCCGGCGCCTTCTACGTCTGGAAGATGCCGAACCAGTACGACGCATCGGCGCGCGTCTATGTCGACACGCAGAGCATCCTCAAGCCGCTGCTCAGCGGCCTGGCGGTGGAGCCGAACGTCAACCAGGTGGTCGACATGATGGCGCGCACGCTGGTGAGCCGCCCCAACGCCGAGCGCGTCGTGCGCGCCGCCGACCTCGACCTGAAAGCCACGAACCAGGCCGAGCGCGACGCGATCGTCGACAACCTGATGCGCAACATCCGGTTCAGCGCGGTCTCCGGCGGCAACAACCTCTACACGATCACCTACGTCAGCCCGGAGCCGAACACCGCGCGCAACGTCGTGCAGTCGCTGCTGAACATCTTCGTCGAGTCGAGCATGGGCGCCAAGCGGCGCGACACGGCGCAGGCGCAGAAATTCATCGACGAGCAGATCGCTTCCTACGAGCAGAAGCTCGTCGCCGCGGAGAATGCGCTGAAGGACTTCAAGATCCGCAACATGCGCCTGATGCCGGGACTCGCACCCGACTACCTCAGCCAGATCGCCACGCTCGAGTCGCAGCTGCGCGAAGCCCGGCTCGAGGTACGACAGGCCGAGACGGCGCGCGACGAACTGCGGCGCCAGCTCGTCGGCGACGCGCCGCTCGTGGCGGGCCCGCCCGAGATCCCGGTGGGAGCGCACGCCGCCTCGCAGCCCACGGAGTTCGACGCGCGCATCGAAACGCAGCGTCAACGGCTGGACGAGCTGAAGCTGCGCTTCACCCCGGTGCACCCGGATGTCATCGCCACGGAGCGCGTGCTCAAGGAGCTGGAAGCGCAGCGCGACAAGGCGCGCAAGGAGAGCGCGCAGGCGGCCGGCGACGGGCAGCCGGGCGGTACCATGGTGAACCCGATCTTCCGCGAACTGCGCATCGCGCTGGCCGATGCCGAGGCGCAGGTCGCAGCACTTCGCACGCGCGCCGCCGACTTCGAAGCACGGCTCGCCGAGGCGCGCGAGCTGGCGTCCGCCGTGCCTCGCATCGAAGCGGAATACAAGCAGCTGAACCGCGACTACGACGTCAACAAGCAGAACTACGAGAAGCTGCTCGCACGGCGCGAGTCGGCGCAGATGTCCGGCGAACTCGATGCCTCGGCCGGCATCGGCGAATTCCGCGTGATCGACCCGCCGCGGGTGAAGCCCGAGCCGGTCGGCCCGAACCGGCCGGCGCTGCTCGCCGCCGTGCTGCTCGTTTCGCTCGGCGCGGGCATCGGAGTCGCCTTCCTGCGCGATCAGTTGCGCCCTACCTTCATGGACCTGCGCTCGCTCGCGCGCGACACCGGGCTGCCGCTGCTCGGGGGAGTCTCGTATATCACGACGGCGGCGGAGCGAGCACGCGCCCGATTCGCACTGATCGCCTTTGCGGGAACCACCGCCAGCTACCTGGCGTTGTTCGGCCTCGCGATCGCTTTCTATGCGCTGAAGAGCGCCTCCAAATGAGGACGGCCCGATGAGCCTGATCGAACGAGCGGTTGCCCGGCTGAACGAGGACCGGCCCGAGGCAACACCGCAGAGCGGGCCGCAAGCCGGGAGCGCGTCACCTGCGACGCAACGCACCTCGATCGAGGCGCTCGCCGATCGCCTGGGCGAGCCGGCCGACGTCGCGGTCGCGCCCCCACCGGAACGACCGATCGCTTCTCCTCCTCCCGCACCGCCGCTGCCGGAACGGGAGCCGGTGCGCATTCACCTCGAAGGGCTGCGCGCGCGCGGAATGGTCGTTCCCAACGGTCCGGCCTCGCAGAGCGCGCACGAATTCCGCGTCATCAAGCGGCCGCTGCTGGGCAACGCCTTCGGTCGCCACGGGCAGAAGCCGGTACGCAACGGAAAGCGCATCATGGTCACCAGCGCGTTTCCCGGCGAAGGCAAGAGCTTCACATCGGTGAACCTCGCGATGAGCATCGCCGCCGAGCGCGATCACGGCGTGCTGCTGATCGACGCCGACGTGGCGCGCCCGACGATCCCGCGCGAACTGGGCATCCACGCCGACGTGGGCCTGATGGACTGGCTGATCGACGGCGGTCCTCCCCTGTCGCAACTCGTTCTTCCCACGAACGTGGAGACGCTGTCGCTGCTGCCCGCAGGAAGGCACAACGAACACGCCACCGAGTGGCTCGCCAGCGAGGCCATGGGTCGCCTGCTCGACGAGTTGACCCGGCTGTATCCCGATTGCGTCCTGATCTTCGATTCGCCACCGTTGCTCGTCACGACCGAAGCACGCGTGCTCGCGTCGTACATGGGGCAGATCGTCATGGTCGTCGAGTCGGGGCGCACGCCCCGCGAGGCGGTCACGCAGGCGTTGTCCACCATCGAGTCGAACGAAGTCGTCGGGCTCGTCCTGAACAAGGCGCACAACATTGAGAGCAACGGCTACTACCAGGGCTACGGATACGGGTACGGATACGGCGCGACGGGTTCGTCGTGACGCAACCGCCGGCGCCCGCCTGATAGTCAGGGCGCTGCTCGGCGCGGCCGCGCTCGGAACCTCGGCGACGTTGCCGGCGCAGGCGCTGACCGGCTTCGGCTATCCGATCGAGAAACCGGGGCTGCAGCCCGGCGTGCGCGCGAGCGCGACGTGGTCGAACAACATCGGTCACCGGTCGAGCGGCGGCGACAGCGACGTCGTTCTCGAAGCCTCGCCGTACGTCACCGCCGAGTCCACCGCTCCGCGGGCAAGCTACCGGCTCTTCTACCAGTTGCGCAACTTCGTTCGCCTGAGCGACGGCGAGACGAATTTCTTCCGGCACGCGCTCAACGGGCAGGGAAGCTTCGCGCTGGTCGACGACCGCTTCGGCGTCGATCTCACCGGCTTCATGGGAACGATCAACGCCTCGCCGATGGGGGCGATCTCCGCCGATCCCGCTTCGTCGTTCGCCAACACGGCGAACGTGCGCTACTTCAGCGTCTCTCCCTGGTATCGAGACGTGCTGGGGCGGCTCGCCACCTACCAGCTTCGATACAGGCTCGCGCACAGCGGCGGCAACAGCGGTTTCACCACGGCGAAACTCGACCAGACCGCTTCCGCGGAGGTCGACGGAATCCCTGCGGCAGGTTCCCGCTGGAACTGGCGCTGGGCCGGCAACATGCAGCGCCGCGAATTCAGCGACAACCTGACGCGCGATCGGCAGCATTCGAGCTTCTCCGTCTTCTACAGCATCTATCCGTCGCTGCGCGTGTACGGCATGGTCGATTACGAGTACATCGAGGGCCTGCGCAACAAGGACGGCGACAACGACGGATACGGACCGGGCGCGGGCTTCGACTGGACGCCGTTCCAGCGCACGACGGTCAGCGGGTCCGTCTCGAAGCGCTTCTACGGCACGGTAGGCAATCTCGGCCTCTCCCACACGATGCATCGCGCCACGATGGGCCTGCGCTATTCGCGCTCGGTGCTCACCAGCGCCGATGCGTCGCTGCTGCTGTTCAACCCGGCTGCGCTCACCTCCGGCGGCTTCGGGCAACCGAACCCGGTGCTCTCGAACCTGCTCTCGGCAGGGATCCTCCTGCCGCCGGGCACCGTGCTCACGCAAGGCCTGTTCACCGACGCCGCCGTCCTCGATCGGCGCCTGACGGCCTTCTGGGGACTGCGCGGCGCGCGAAACGCGCTCACCTTCACCGGCTACTTCTCGAACCGCGAATCGACCACCGAACTGCAATCGCAGACGCAGTTCACCGGCATCCGCGGCAGCGCCACCTTCGGCGGCATCTTCACAGGCGAGGTCCGCGAACGCGGGATCGTCGCCTCTTACTCCCACACCCTCGACGGGCGTTCGACGGCCGACTTCACGATCGATCGCCGTCGCATCGAGTCGGCCACCGCTTTCTTCGAAACGCAATACACCACGTTCCGCGTCGGCTACCGCACGTGGATCACCAGCGACCTCGCAGCCTTCGCGGGCGCGCGCCGCACGCTCCAGACGGCCGAAGGGCGCGGCACGAACTACAACGAAAACGCAATCTACGGCGGCGTAGACCTGAGGTTCTACTGATGTACGAGTCGTACTACGGCTTGTCGGGCAAGCCGTTCCAGCTCAGTCCCGACCCGGAGTTCTTCTTCGGCAGCCGGGGCCACCGCCGGGCCATGGCGTATCTCGAATACGGGCTGCACCAGGCCGAAGGCTTCATCGTCGTCACGGGCGAGGTCGGCGCCGGCAAGACGACGCTCGTGCAGCAGTTGCTCAGGCGCCTTCCGGCGAACAATATCGTACCGGTGCAGATCGTCACCACGCAGCTCGAAGCCGAAGACCTGGTGCGCATCGTCGCCAGCTCGTTCGGCCTGCACACCGACGACACGAACGACAAGTCGACGCTGCTGATCCGCCTCGAGCAGTACCTGCGCAAGCTGCAGGGCGAAGGCAGGCGGGCGCTGCTGATCGTCGACGAAGCGCAGAACCTCGGCGCGCGCGCGATCGAGGAACTGCGCATGCTGTCGAACTTCCAGCTCGGCACCAAGGCCACGCTGCAAAGCTTCCTGCTCGGCCAGCCCGAACTGCGCGACCTGATGCAGCGCCCCGAGATGCGGCAACTGAAGCAGCGCATCATCGCCGCGTATCACCTCGGCCCGCTCGACCGCGCCGAAACGCAGCAGTACGTCGAGTACCGCCTCGCCCATGTGGGCTGGAAGGGCGATCCGTCGTTCGACGCACCGGCCTTCGATCGCATCTTCGCGCTCACGCACGGCATTCCGCGCCGGATCAACACGCTGGTCGACCGCCTGCTGCTTGCCGGCTACCTCGGCGAGAAGCACGCGCTCGGCGAGAGCGACGTAGCGGAGGTCGCCGCCGAACTGAAGATGGAACTGGGTCCGCGGCGCAACTTCGTGGGCGCCGTGGCTGCGCCGCCGAACGGCGCCCGGCCGACCGCGGGCGCGGCAGCGGCCGAGCGCGAAGGCGGCAATGTCGACACCACGGAAGGCGCCCCCGAACCTTCGTCGCTCGCCGCGCTCGAGGAGCGCGTAGCGCTGCTCGAATCGACCACCGGAATGATCTTCGGCACCCTGAAGAAGGTGCTGCGCATGCTGCGAAACCGGGTCGCGGACAACGAACGAACGGTGGCCTGAGCGCCAATCGCAGCATGCAGTCACCGGCAGTGAACGCGATGTCGATCGACGTGGAAGACTATTTCCAGGTGGCCGCATTCGCGCCGTACATCGACCGCGGCCGCTGGGACACCATGCCCTGCCGCGTCGAGCGCAACATCGCCCGCATTCTCGAACTGCTCGACCGCCACGACACGCGCGCCACCTTCTTCACGCTCGGCTGGATCGCCGAACGCTACCCCGCGATGATCCGCGACATCGTCGCGCGCGGGCACGAGCTGGCCAGCCACGGCTACTCGCATCGGCGCGCCAGCGAGCAGACGCGCGAAGCGTTCCACGACGATCTCGCACGCGCGAAGGCGCTGCTCGAGGACATCGGCGGGGTCGCCGTGCGCGGCTATCGCGCACCGAGCTTCTTGATCGGCGCGTCGAACCTCTGGGCGCACGAGGTCATTGCGGAGACGGGGCACGCGTACAGCTCGAGCGTCTACCCCATCGCGCACGACCACTACGGCATGCCCGATGCCCCGCGCTTCGCGTGGCGCACGCCGTCGGGCGTCGTCGAGATCCCGCCCAGTTCGCTGCGCATGCTCGGGTGCAATCTGCCCGCTTCGGGCGGCGGCTACTTCCGGCTGCTGCCGTACCCGGTGTCGCGCTGGAGCCTGCGCCGCATCAACGGGCGCGACGGTGAAGCCTGCGTCTTCTATTTCCACCCGTGGGAAATCGACCCCGAGCAGCCGCGCATCGGCGAAGCGGGCGTGAAATCGCGGTTTCGCCATTACGTGAACCTCGAGCGCACGGCCGGCCGGCTCGACCGGTTGCTGCACGATTTCCGCTGGAGCCGTGTCGACGAGGTCTTCGCCGAGCATCTCGACGCGCCCGCAGCCCTGGCGCAAGGCACGGCATGAACCGCGAAAACGATTCGCTGCTGTCGCAATTGGCCGAGGTCGCGGCTGACGAAATCTCGGGGTGCGCGCGCGATCCGGTCGTCGTCTCGGTTGCCGCCGAAGAAGACCGCGACGACTGGCAGCGCTGGCTCGCCTCGCGCGCCGACGCCACGATCTTCCACGATTGGGCGTGGCGCGCCGTGCTCGCCGAAGCCTTCGGACATAGCCCTCACTATCTCGTCGCGTGGCGCGGCAATCGCGTGGTGGGCGTGCTTCCGCTGGTCGAAGTGAAGACGCTGCTCTTCGGCCATTCGCTGGTGAGCCTGCCTTTCTGCCCTTACGCGGGGCCGCTCGCAGACGATCGCGCGGTGCACGACGCGCTGGACGCGCACGCCGAAGCCCTCGGGCGCGAACGGAAGGTGCAGTTCATCGAGTACCGCAGCCTGGGTCCTTCGCACCGCGACTGGCCGCGCCAGGATCTGTACGTCACGTTCCGCAAGCCGATCGTTGCGGACCCGGAAAGCAACCTCGCCGCGATTCCGCGCAAGCAGCGCGCGATGGTGCGCAAGGGCATCCGCAACGGGCTGACGAGCGACACCGGCGACCTGGACGCGTTCTTCGCGCTGTTCACCGACAACGTGCACCGGCACGGCACGCCGGCGCACAGTCGCCGGTTCTTCGAGCGGGTGCTCGATGCCTTCGGCGATCGCGCCGAAGTGCTCGTCGTTCGTGACCCGAATCGCGAGCCTTTGAGCGCGGTGCTCAGCCTGTATCATCGCGACGAGGTGCTGCCGATGCACGCCGGCGACTCGCCTCGCGCGCGCGAACTCGCCGCCAACGACTTCAAGTACTGGGAACTGATGCGCCGCGCCGCGGGGCGGGGCTGCTGTGTCTTCGACTACGGGCGCAGCAAGCGCGACACCGGGCCCTTCCATTTCAAGAAGAACTGGGGCTTCGAGCCGACGCCGCTCGTTTACGAGTACCGGCTGCTCACGCGCGACACGGTGCCGCAGAACAACCCGCTGAATCCGAAGTATCGGCTGATGATCGCCGCGTGGCGGCGGCTGCCGAGATGGTTGGTGAACTCGGTGGGCCCGTACCTCGTGCGCGGTCTGGGCTGAGAGCGAAACCGATGGCGAGTCCCCCCCTTCCCCTCGGCCCCACGCCCGGGCCCGACCCCGCTGGCGCTCCCGGCGCGCGCTGGAGCGAACGGCCCGACATGCGCGTCTTCGCGACCTTCGCCTTCGCGTGCGCACTGTCGATAGCGGCGTTCCCGGACGTGTGGGTGTCGATGGTGCGCGTCTGGCTGGGATCGGAAACCTTCGCTCACGGCTTCCTCGCACTACCCTGCGCCGCATGGATGCTGTGGCGGCGCCGGGAAGACTGGTCGGCAATGCCGCAGCGCGTCTGGTGGCCGGGGATTGCGGCCTTTGCCGGCTGCGGAATCCTGTGGTTGGTCGGGAGTCTGAGCGGCGTCGCCTCGCTCGAGCAACTCGGCGCGGTGGGGATGATTCCCTCGACGATGCTGCTGCTCGCCGGCCCGCGCGTCACGCGTGCGCTCGCGTTCCCGCTCGCGTTCCTCTTCTTCGCGGTGCCGGTGGGCGAGTTCCTCACGCCGATCCTGATGGACTACACGGCCGACGCCACCGTGACGGCGCTGCGCTGGACCGGCATCCCCGTGTTTCGCGAAGGACTGCATTTCACCCTGCCGACGGGGCGCTGGTCGGTGGTCGAGGCATGCAGCGGGCTGCGCTACCTGATCGCCTCGCTCGCGCTCGGCGTGCTCTACGCATACCTGCAGTTCCGCACGCTGAAGTACCGGCTCGCGCTCGTCGCGCTGGCGCTCGTCGTGCCGATCGTCGCGAACTGGATTCGGGCGTACGGCATCGTGCTGCTCGGCCACGTCTCGAACATGAAGCTGGCCGCCGGCGCCGACCACCTGATCTACGGATGGGTGTTCTTCGGGGTGGTGATGGCGCTGCTGTTCTGGATCGGATCGTTGTGGCGGGAGCCGCCGGCGCCGGAACACGAGAACGCGTTCGCGACGGGCGTGCGGGAAACGTCGGCCCCGCCCCGCTCGAACGGTCCCGTTCTCGCCGGCATCGCGGTCGCCGTCGTCGCTGCGCTGCTCTGGCGCCCGCTGTCGGCGGGCCTGCTCGACGCAACTCATCCGGTCGACGCCGTGGCGTCCCTGCGCACGGCAACGGAAGCCTTCCCCCCGGCGCCCGCGCTCGATTTCGAACCGCATTTCACCAACGCCACCGGCACGCTGCGCAGCGCCCGCCTCGTCGAAGACGTTCCGGTCGAGCTGCACGCGTTCTACTACGCGCGTCAGCACGAATCCGGGGAAATGATCCATTCGGGGAACTGGGTCGTACGCGTGGACGATTTCCGCTCACCGATCGTGTGGCAGGGCACGCAGCAGACGCCGTGGGGAACGGTAGCCGCGTACCGCATCGGCCGTCCCGAAGGCAACGAGCTGCTGGTCTGGCGGTGGTATGCGGTGAGCGATCTGCAGACGGCAAGCGCGTATCGCGCGAAGGCCGCCACCGCATGGTCCCTCGTCACGGGCCGCGGCGATCATTCGCTTGCCGTCGTGCTCGCAACGCCGCTCGACACCAGCGATGCAAGAACGAAAGCGGAGGCGATACAGTCCGCGCAGCGTCGCCTCGCGGCTTTCGCCCGCGGATTGCAGCCTGCGATCGAAGCCATCGCGCACGGCCGGCGATGAACGATCCCCGTCCGCATATCGTTCATCTCGTGCACCGGCTCGACACCGGCGGGATGGAGAACGGGCTCGTCAACCTGGTGAACCGGCTGCCACCCGAACGGTTCCGTCACACTATCGTGCCGCTGACGACGACGGGCCGAATCGCCGAGCGCATCACGAATCGGGAAGTAGCCATCGTGCCGCTGGAGCTGTCTCCCGGCCCGCTCGCCCTTGCGCTGCCGCGTCTGTGGCGGCTTTTTCGACGGCTTCGTCCGTCGATCGTCCATTCCCGCAATGTAGGCACGCTCGAGGCGCAGATCGCCGCGTGGCTCGCCGGCGTTCCGGTACGCATTCACGGCGAACACGGCTGGGAGGTCACCGATCTCGTCGGCAGCAACCGGTCGCTGCGGCGTACGCGCCGCCTCCTCAGGCATCTGGTGCACGCGCAGGTCGCGCTCTCCACGCCGACCTTCGAATACCTGCGCGACCGCGTCGGTGTGCCTGCCGATCGCCTGTACTCGATCTGCAACGGCGTCGATACCGCGCGCTTTCAGCCGACAGCACGTCGACAGCCGGGTGACGCCGGCGCAGCGGTCGTCGTCGGCTACGTGGGGCGCCTGGCCGAGGTGAAGAATCCGCTGCTGCTCGTCGAAGCCTTCGAGCGCGCTCATGCGCGCATCGCGCAGGAAAGCGCAACACTCGCGGCACGCCTGCAGCTTCAGATCGTCGGCGACGGGCCGCTGGCTGCCACCCTGCGCGAACGCGTTTCGCGTTCGCCGCTGTCGGACGCAATCGTCCTCGCGGGCGAGTGCTCCGACATTCCCGAGCGACTGTGCCGCTTCGACGTCTACGCGCTCCCCTCGCTCGCCGAAGGGATCAGCAACACGCTGCTCGAGGCGATGGCGAGCGGCCTTCCGTGCGTGGCCACGCGCGTCGGCGGCAACGAGGAGCTCCTCGAGGCCCGGCAAGGGGGGACGCTCGTTGCTTCGGGCGACGCGGACGTCTTTGCCGATGCCCTCGCCGCGTACCTGCGCGACCCGGCGCTGCGCGCCGCGCACGGCGTGCAGGCGCGCAAGCGCGCCGTCGAGCGCTTCGGCATCGAGCGCATGATCGATGCATACCAGTCGCTCTACACCGATCTGCTCGTGCGGCGCGCAGTGGTCGCCCGCGACTGGCCCGCCGCACAGGCTGCATCGTCGAGAGTCTCGTCGGGCGCCGTACCCCGGTCGAGCTGACGAACCATGTGCGGCCTCACCGGAATCTTCGATCCGCGCGCACCGAGCCGCTGCAGCGAAGCGCTGCTGCGCCGGATGAACGACATCCAGCGGCACCGGGGCCCCGACGAAGGCTCGGTGCACATCGAGCCGCACCTGGGATTCGGCCATCGGCGCCTGTCGATCATCGACGTCGCCACCGGCCAGCAACCGCTCTTCAACGAGGACGAAAGCGTCGTCGTCGTGTTCAACGGCGAGATCTACAACTTCCAGTCGCTCGCCGCCGAGCTCGAAGCCGCCGGCCACCGCTTCGCGACGAAGAGCGATACCGAAGTCATCGTCCACGGCTGGGAACAATGGGGCGAGGAGTGCGTGCAACGCTTCCGCGGGATGTTCGCGTTCGCGCTGTGGGATCGCAACCGCAAGACGCTCTTCCTCGCCCGCGATCGGCTCGGCGTGAAGCCGATGCACTACGGACTGCTGCCCGATGGCCGCCTGCTCTTCGGCTCGGAGCTGAAAGCGCTCGTCGCGCACCCGGATTTCCGGCGCGAGATCGACGAGCCGGCGATCGAGGAGTATTTCGCGTTCGGCTACATCCCCGATCCGCGCACCATCTACCGGGATGCACGCAAGCTCGCACCTGCGCACTGGTTGCGCTGGCGGGTCGGCGAGCGCGAGCCCACGCTCCAACGCTGGTGGGACGCACGCTTCGAGCCCGACGAGAGCATCGGCATGACGCAGGCCTGCGAGCAGTTGCAGGCGCATCTCGCCGAGTCGGTGAAGCTGCGACTGATCTCCGAAGTTCCGCTCGGCGCGTTCCTGTCGGGCGGCGTGGATTCGAGCGCGGTCGTTGCCACCATGGCGCAGTTCTCCGACGCGCCGGTGAAGACCTGCTCGATCGCCTTCGACGTCGCCTCCTTCGACGAATCGGAGTACGCGAAACAGGTGGCGGAACGTTACCGCACCGACCACTACAGCGAGACCGTGCGCAGCGACGACTTCACGCTGATCGACCGCCTGGCCGGCCTGTACGACGAGCCCTATGCCGACAGCTCGGCGATTCCGACGTACCGGGTGTGCGAGCTCGCGCGCAAACGCGTGACGGTCGCGCTATCAGGCGACGGCGGCGACGAAACCTTCGGGGGCTACCGGCGCTACAAGTTCCAGGTGCGCGAACAGGCGTTCCGCGATCGCATTCCTGCCGGGCTGCGTCGCACGCTTTTCGGAGCGCTCGGCCGCGTCTACCCGCAATTCGACGCCATGCCGCGCGTATTGCGTGCGCGGTCGACCTTCGAGGCGATGGCGCGCAGCGCAGTCGATGCATACTGTCACTCGGTGTCCATCGTGCGCGAGCCGGAGCGCGCCTCGCTCTTCTCGCCGGCGTTCCGTGCGCGCCTGGGTGGTTACAACGCACGCGAGGTGTTCGCCGCGCACGCCGCCCGGGCGAACACCGACGACGCGCTGTCGCTCGTCCAGTATCTCGACTATCACACCTATCTTCCGGGCGACATCAACACGAAGGTCGATCGCGCCGCAATGGCGCATTCGCTCGAAACACGCGAGCCGCTGATGGATCACGTGCTCGTCGAATGGGCCGCACGCCTGCCGTCGCGCCTGAAGCTGGCTGGCGGCGAAGGCAAACTCGTGCTGAAGAAGGCGATGGAAGGAAAGCTGCCGAACGACATCCTGTACCGGCCGAAGATGGGCTTTGCCGTCCCGCTCGTCGCCTGGTTCCGCGGTCCGTTGCGCGGCGAAGTGCAGCGGGTGCTCGAGGGCGATGCGCTCGCCGCCACGGGCTGGTTCGACCCGCGTACCCTGGCCGGCATCGCCGACGAGCATCTTTCGGGCCGGCGAGACCGCAGCGCGACGATCTGGGCGTTGCTGATGTTCGAGCGGTTCATCGCGTCGCAGAATTTCAGTGCTGCCGAGGCTCAAACGACGCGAAGGACGCTGGCCGATGTCGCTCCGTGACCTGCTGCTGACGGTTCTGCTGGTCGGCGGGTTGCCGATCGCGCTGCGCCGACCGTTCGTCGGTGCGCTGATCTTCGCGTTCATAGGCCTGGCGAACCCGCACCGGTACACGTGGGGCTTCGCCTATTCGATGCCGTGGGCATTCATGTATGCGGCGGCGACGGTAGCCGGACTGTTCGCGACGCAGGAGCGTCTGATCGGCGACAGCATCCGCCGATATTGGCCGGTGCTGCTCTACCTGGCGTGGATGGGAATCACGACGATCTTTGCGATCGAGCCTGCTTCCGCACGGATTCGATTGGTCGAAGTGGCGAAGGTTCAGCTGATGTGCCTCGTCACGCTGATGTTGCTGACCGACTGGAAGCGGATACGACTCCTCGTCTGGGTAACGGTAGCAAGTGTCGGTTTCTATGGTCTCAAAGGGGGTATCTTCACTCTCGCCAGCGGGGGGCAGTTTCTCGTCTGGGGCCCGCCCGACAGCGCGATCCAGGACAACAATCACCTCGCGGTCGGCCTCGTGATGACGCTGCCGATGCTGTATTGGCTGTATCGGGACGCGAGCCGAAGGTGGTTGAAGAACCTGGTTCTGCTGATCGCCTTGATGTCGGCCGTATCAATCTTCGGCTCGCACTCGCGCAGCGCATTCCTCGGCATTCTTGCCATGTCGTCATTTCTCGTACTAAAGAGCGACAGGAAGATCGCCATCGGCGTCGCAGCCTTGACACTCGCCAGTATCGCCGTCTTCTTCATGCCGCAGCAGTACTGGGACCGAATGGCGTCGATCGAACACTACGAGCAGGACGCCTCCGCAATGGGTCGTATCAATGTGTGGAAGACGGCGGTCAATATCGCCAACGACCGACTTACAGGTGCCGGGTTCGAGTATTACGGAATACGCGCGTTCCAACAGTACGCGCCGAATCCGAACGACATTCATGCGTCACATAGCATTTACTTCCAGGCACTCGGGGAGCATGGCTGGATTGGCCTCGCGATGTTCCTGACAATATGGATCTACGTCTGGTGGCGATGTCGCCGGACGATTCTATTAGGGAAGGGAACACCCGAGACCGACGCACAGGTTCTTCTCGCGCGCATGATCCAGGTTAGTCTCGTGGGGTTTGCCGTGGGCGGAGCATTCGTCAACATCGGCAACTGGGACTACACTTATTACATCGCATGCTGTGCGATCGCTACAGCGCGCTTGATGCAATCTGCAAGAGTCGCACGAGGAGCGTTCACGTCAAATTACGATACCAAGAAGATACGCAACGCCGGTACCGCCATGAACCGCCTTCCCGCACTTCGACGCGTCCCCGATCGGTGAGATTCCCGTCTTGTTCTTCGGATTGGTGCGGCGAGATGCGTGGGAGCGGCTCTCGTCGATCAGTGTTCGGATGTGAACGCTTTGCGTGCAAATACCCGTAGTAAACCGGGATATTCAGCAAGCAATGCGAACGACGCGAACAAGGCTTGCAGGTCACCGCGAACGATTCGATGCGCCGCATTCGCGAAGAAGGTCTTCAGATGCCCTCGAAGGGCCAAAAAATTCTTTTCCGATTGTGCCGCATTCAACGCGAATGAGTCGGAGATCGAACGACGCATTCGGATCTGTTCCCGCAGCACCGAGAGCAGTTCGCGATCCCCCCACCCTGCGCTGCGATACACATTGACGCCTTTGCCGATTCGCAACGCAATCCTGTTCGTGCAAACGACGCGATTGGTTCGTGCGAGCAGCGAGAGCCAGAAGAACCGATCCTCGCCGATACGGAAATCGGTACGGAACCGTATGTCCGAAAGCGTCCGATATCGGTATACGACGGTAGGGGTTGCGATGATGCTCTTCGACAGGATTTCGTCGAAAAGTAGTCCTGGGAAAACGTACAGCTCATGTTCGGGGTCGAAGATTGCGAATCGCTCGAAGAGCGCTCGGCAGTCCGTTTCGAAATGACCGACTACCTCGTTGCCTTCGACGCTATCGGCGAAGTACAAATCGAAGCCGCAATCGAGTGCATACAGTGCACGCGATAAATGGTCATCGCTCCACTCGTCGTCGGAATCGAGAAAAGCTACGTATTCAACTTCCGGGGCGACATTATCCAGCCCGGTGTTCCTGGCAGCTCCCGGCCCCCCGTTCGGGCGCTCGAGCACCACTACCCTCGATCGGAGCGCCTCGTCGAGCCGATCGAGTTCTTCGCGAGCGGGGACGGGCGAGTTATCGTCGACGACGATAATTTGTGCAACCCTGTGAGGCTGTTGTAGTTGTACCGACCGCAGCGCGCGCTGCAGGATACCCCTCTCCCGTTGAAAAAAGGGAATGATGACAGCAACTGTAGACTGCACTTACCCTCCGGAGAAGACGACCGGTTGCGACGTGAAGCGATCTCAGCTGTATACGGGCAGGTCGATCTTCTCGAGCCTCTCGAGTTCATAACACGGACGAAAGCGTTCGACGAGCGCCTCCAGTTCCGGAGTAACGATCTCCATGAAGGGCTTTACCCGCAGCAAGGCGACCTCCCCTTTGCCTAATCGCGTGCTCGCGAAGTGCCCAGCATTCGCAAGAGCCGCCCGACGTTCGGCGATCGGCTTCCATCCCCCCAAGCGATACTTCATATGGCGAATTTCCTTCTCCCGCGTACGCGTCGCGATCAGGGCGAAGTCATGCAAGATTGCCCAGTCCGGGTCGCCCTGCCCCGATTGGGGCGGTATGGCGATGTAGTACGGGATCTTGGGACGAAGGAGCCGGGTGCGCACAATTCGACGGCGCCCCTCCCAATCGATGATCCTCGCCTCGCGTTCTCCGGGCAGCAGGTAATTCGGAAAATTCGCCCGCTCCTGCAGGTGGTGCAGCAGGCTGAGAATCGGCGTCTCGATCATCAGGATGTACGAAGAATCCATTCGAGCCATTCGCCCGAAGGGGGTCTCGTCGCCGTATGGAGTAGGAGAACACTCGTGGTCCCGAAGCAATTCTTCTGCGCCATCGCCCCACGCGGCGAGCGGGTTGGTCGGATGAGCGCTGCGCAACGCCCCAGGCCATGTGCGGAACAACTCCGTGAGCGAGCCGACCTTGGACGGCGTGTGGCGCACGTCGAACACCGGGTTGGTATCAAGATACTTCGCCATCGATCCGAGGGTGGGATACGACGGCATTGCAACGCAGCCTTCCCGGCCGACCGCGTCAATAAGCGCTTCGATGATCGTACGCGGCCCTCCCTCGACAAAGCCGAGCGACCCGAGTGCCGAATGCACACACACGGTCGATCCACGCGGCAGACCGACACGGTCAAGAGCCGCTCGAAACGAGCGGAAATCGATCGAATGAAAGGCTTGGTCGAAGCGGCGTCCGAGGACTTTCCGGAAGTTGCTGAGCATGTCTTGATCGACTCTTTTACTGACGTTGAGACGGATTCTCGCACGGCGCTCGTCAGTGAACCCGTCGTCGCTCATTCAATGGACCAGCGGCACTGACGTGTCTCGCAACCATCCCGTTTCGCGCCCCCATCCGTTCCGCAAATGATGCACAACTCTACGGAACCAATCACCAAAAACCGCCCGCCGGCGCCGCTACGCTCGCCGCGCGCACCACTCACGGTGGTTGTACCCACCTTCAATCGCGCGCGTTTCCTTCAGGAGTCCCTGGACAGCCTTCTACGACAGGAATGGAGGCCGGAGTCGATCCTGTGCGTCGACGACGGTAGCACCGACGAGACCCGCTCGGTGGTCGAGCGCTACGGGAAGGACGTGCGCTACATAGGTAAGCCGAACGGCGGGAAATCCTCCGCGCTGAATCTCGCAATTCCTACGGTCCAAAGCGAGTTCGTCTGGATTTTCGACGACGACGATATCGCATACCCCTGGGCCGTTTCGACACTGGTCCCGGTGTTACAGGCCGACCCGTCTCTGGATTTCGTCTTCGGAGCAAAGGACTATGGAGTCTCCGGTCCGGACGGCAGATTGCAATTCTCGAGGGCGGCGGAAGTGCCTTCTGCCCTATCCGCCGGACTCATGACGCAACGCGTCTCCCTATTTCGCGAGTCGATCTTTCTGCTCAATGGCACTATCGTTCGAACAAAGGCGATGAACGCGGCCGGTGCATTCCGCGAAGATCTGTTCCGCTCACAAGATTACGAGTTCCTGGTTCGGCTCGCGGCGAAGGCCCGGTTTTCCTACATCGATCGCAGCATCTATATGATGCGACGACATGACGAGGAACGAGGTCCCGCCAATAGCCGCTCCGATGCTGCCAGTCGGCAACGCGTTTGGCGCCGGTTCGACAGTGCGATCGGCGCATACCTCAGAAACGAGTTGGACATTGCTGTTTTCTCGGATGAACTGACCGAACTCGTCCGGACGAACCCGGAACTACACACCGTCCCAGCCGAAAGGTTCGCGAGGATTACCAGAGCTTGGACGCTCGCCACAAAATCCCAACTTGCCACTATGAGCGAGGACCTCCTCGCGGCGCTTGAAGTGTATGGGACCGAGTTGAGCGGCGTCGAGAAGAATCGACTGGGCGAACTTATGAACCATCACTACTTTGTCGACGCCATAATGGAATCAATCAGACCGCTGCTGCGACTCTGTAGGCTACGTAAAAGCGCAAACGGACGATATGCCCTGCGACAATTTGCTCGAGCTCTGTATTGGCAAACACGGCGGGCATCAGGGCCGCGTCACAAGGTCATAGCGATGACGTTCTCGGCTCTATACCTTTTCTTCGCGCTACAAGGAACGTCGGCGCAGCCCCGACCTGAGGGACGGTAGAGGCAATGAGTGGGGTTCGATCGTCGCTGGGCTGGGCCTTCAGCGAACGCTACCTCTTGCTGGCGATGAGCATCGCCTCTTCATTCGTTCTCGCGCGACTGCTTACACCGACAGAGATCGGCACCTACTCCGTCTCGCTGGCCGTCATCGGCATCGCGCAAGTGGTTCGCGACTTCGGTGTCGGCGGCTACCTGGTCCAGGAGAAGAACCTGACCGAAGATCACGTTCGGTCGGCATTCGGCTTCACGCTGCTGATCGGCGTATTTTTGTTTGTGTGCTTTCTGCTGGGCGCTCCCTGGATCGGTCGCTTCTACGGGAACGAAGCTCTCACGCGACTCATTCGTATCTCGTCGTTTAATTTTCTCACGCTTCCCTTCTGCATCATTTCACTCGCCCTGTTGCGCCGTGAGATGCAGTTTGAACGACTGCTCTATGCAAATCTCGCAACATCGGTCCTCAGGGTCTCGACGACAATCGGCTTGGCCTGGAAAGGCTTCGGGGCCGACAGCCTCGCCATCGGGTCGGTCGTCTCGAACCTGGGCTTGGGTCTCGCCACCTGGATCGCTCGAGGTGCTCCTCGATTACTGGCGCCGGGCTTTCGTCAGTGGAGCTCGATTTTCGGCTATGGAAAGCAGAGCACCCTGGCAAACGTAGTGACCGGTGTGGCGATGGACGTGAATGACCTCGTCGTAGGAAAAGTGCTTGGAGTGCAACCTGTTGCAATTATCAGCCGAGCGCAGGGAATCATGAACCTCTATCACCTCGATATAACCGGCGCCGTGCGTAACGTGCTTTTTCCGGCATTTGCGGCGCAGCACCGCGAAGGACGAAACCTCGAGGAGAAATTTGTTTACGCAGTCTCGGCGCTCACCGTGCTCGGATGGCCATTTTACGCCTTCGTGTCCATCTATTCCGTCGAAACACTGCGGCTCTTGTTCGGCCCGCAGTGGGACGAAGCCGCCCCGCTCGTGCCCTGGTTCTGCGCGGCCGGGGCATTTTCCGCCACGTGGAGTCTTGTGCTGTCGCTGCTGACTGCCGTAGGCCGGATCGATCTGGCAAGCCGAGCCGATCTCATCATTCAGCCGCTCCGTGCCGCGATCCTGATCGCCGTCATCGTGACCTTTCGCTCCCTCGAAGCGTTTGCAACGGCCTTCGCGATCGTTTACGCGTTGATGACGCCAGCCTTCTATCTGATGAAACAGCGCGCTGTCCCGAATGACGGCAAAGCAATACTCAGAGTACTCGCGAAAAGCGCGGGAGTAACGTTGCTCGCCATCGCTCCGGCCGCGGCTATGAAGTTTACCCTCTTGAATGCCGGATATGCTACCGTTCCAATCCCGGCAATGGTCCTGGCGGGCGCACTCACGCTCGTCACATGGCTAGCCGCTCTGCATCTGGTTCGTCATCCAGTCGCGAAGGACCCGGCGCTTCAGCGTGTAACTTCGTACATTCCCTTCGCAAGAAGCCGGTAAGCCGAATTCTCTCTGGCAATACTCCGCAGCGACGCGACTTCGACGGCGCTTGGATAACGGCCATTGTTTCAACACGGCAAACACGCAGGATTCTTCTTATCGCGACGTCCGAATAAAATATACGTTTGTCGCCTCATCCCTCATGAACACCAGACCAGATAGCTCGGGCGCATAGTTAAATCGTCCATAAGTGTTGTGAATGCTCGTAACTCGCGCGTTATTCGGCTCCACCCCCGAAGTTGGCTGCACGGTCGCTTCCCATGTCTCGGGGTGTATGCGATACAGTCGGGAATCCCCTCTCTTCCAGAACCAGAAAACATCGGCTCCCGAATCGTAGACGAGTTGCCCGCTTCCGCCAGCCTGCTCGGCTGCCTGACCCTTAACGATGACATCAACTTTCGCAGCGCCGTGTGCGAGGTCGAAGTAAGCCGCAGGCACCTTTCCGTTAGACAAGCGAAACATATGGCCCCTCCGCGTGTCAATTGCATAGGGCGTTTCATACTGATATTTACCTCTCATGCCGAAGCTCGTCCATGTGTTTGATGATTGATTCCATCGCACCAACTCGCCAGTCCGGAGAATATGGACGTAAACGTTTCCTTCCGCGTCCTTGGCAATACCAGTCGCATAATTGGCAATACCTGGATACCCGGGCAGCCTACCCGCCGGCAGATAGTCGTTCGTCGACGGATCGAACGCGTCCAGGACATCCTCGGTTCGCCCCACGCGAGCCCAGAGCGCGGGGGCACCGAAAAAAAACAGTAGATTTCGTTGTTCGATGAACTGCAGCGTCCAGTACGTGTGTCGGGACGCCGGACGACCGTCATCATAGTAAGCAACGTTCCTGTCGGGCAGCGGCGGAGCAACGCTGGGATTGATGCGCCTCGTCCATTTTGGGCGCTCGCTTCCCAAAACGATCGAGAAGATCTCGTTGCCCGAATAGTCCGTGTGCCCACCTCCTGCGATGAACAACTCGCTTCCACGTGCCTTGATCGCACCGCCGGAAAACGCAAGTATTCCTCTCTTGGATCCGCCTTTCGAACCCGGATATCCAGTCCATGCATCCGAGCGCTGCAACTCCGTCCCCGGAATCTCATACCATTCAAAGAGGGGAAGAGCCGCTGCCCACGAAGGTAACGGACGGGGGTCGGGAGCACGAACCGGCGAAGTTGACAAGGATCCAACGTCGGCTGCCCCGTGGAGCGCTGCGGGGATCTTGCGAACCGACGCCGCGCGCTCCGAACGAGACTCTTCGCTCGCAACGTGGCTCGGCCGGGCCGTCACACGCTCAACTGCCGCACTCGTGCGATCAGTACCGTAATTCTCGTACCATGGACGCGCGCAACCGGTGATTCCGACCGCAGCCAGCACTAACATACGCAAAAGCCGAATACAATGGTACGGGAGTTCCTTTCGTCTTTTTTGCATTGCGCTCGATTGTTACAAGATGTGGATCCGAAATGCGAACCCCGAACGACTCGGCCATGTCTACGGCTATTGTCACCCCTCCTCGCGGGATGCCTGCCTCTTGCTTCGTGCCGGGATCTGTGCTGGAGTAGCTTCCCCTGACAGGTATTTCGTCACTGCATAACTACTCCAACGCCAGTAGCTTGGCGAATCTCGCCTGAGTTGCCTTACTTGAGGCGGCGGCGGGAATGGATAGCGCCCCGAATCTACGTCCACTGCGTCAACTAACAATGTTTCGTCTTCTACGCCCATCCACCAGATCTGAAAAGAAGCGCGCAAATCTGGATGAACATCTGCTGGGAGCTATCGACTGGATTTGCAGGGCGCATGATCTTTCCGAGGACGACGGAGTCCCGCACAGCTACGATCTCCAGACTCGGACCTGGAAGCCTTCATATCCCGAAACTACCGGATATATTATTCCTACGCTGTTCGATGCCGCACGCCTTCTCGAACGCCCGGACCTGTTCGACCGGGCTGTACGAATGGCGCGGTGGGAGGTAAGTATCCAACTGGAAGGCGGCGGGATTCAAGCCGGTACCATAGGCGCGCAGCCTATCACCCCTACGATCTTCAATACAGGACAGGCATTGTTCGGATTCGTTCGGGCCTGGGAAGAAACGAAGGAGGAGGACTTCAGCGACGCTGCTCGCGCAGCGGCACGATGGCTCGTCGAGGCGCAGGATACGGACGGCTGCTGGCGGAAATTCCCCTCTCCCTTCACCTCTACGCTAACAGCCACGTACAACACGCGCTCTGCTTTTGCTCTTGTCCGTGCCGCGCACGCCTTCAGTGAGCAGGAATTCCTGGATGCGGCAATCCGGAATGTTGAATGGGCGTTGAGCAACTCGAGGCCTAACGGGTGGCTTACCGGGAATTGCCTTTCCCATCACAGAGACGACCGGGCATTGACCCACACGATCGCCTATTCGATACGAGGAATCCTGGAAGTGGGGGTAGCCGCCGAGCGTTCGGATCTGATTGAACGTGCCATCGAGCTCGCCGAGAGAACCGCAGGCCTGCAACGTGAGGACGGGAGTCTGCCAGGGTTCATCTCCCGCGAATGGAAGCCTGCAAGTAAATGGACATGCCTGACCGGAAATTCCCAGATGGCCGTTAATTGGAGCCGGATAGCTCATGCAAGCGGGATCATCCGGCCGATCCAGTTTGCAACCGCGGCTAACGACTTCAATATGACTGTACAAGACCTTGAGGGCGGCGATCCGGGTGTACGAGGAGGAATTCCGGGTTCTTGTCCGATCAACGGTGAATACATGAAGTACCGATACCCAAACTGGGCTGCCAAATTCTTCGTCGACGCCTTGTTGATACAGAAATTCGGCACAGCGGCTGGCGTCATCGGCGCCTGACTTTGGTGAATGCTGAAGGGTATGAGAAGCGTACCGATCTTCCGCCCGCAAGCACCCGCCTCACGGTCGCCTGACCCTCGCGACAGAAACACGCCCCCGTCGATACACACCATTGTCGGTTGGTGATGCGCGAGTATCGGCGAAATGACGGCGGTACGACGGAAACTCCAACAGCCGCGCCATCCCGGGGCTTTATTTGCCAGCTTCTGACTTCCGGTATTGCTCGGGAGCGTGATTTGCTCCACGCCAGCGACTTCATCTCGATGTACATTTGGTGGTGCCTGCGAATCCGCTAGACATTACAGTTGTAATCCCGACTTTTAACCGCAGCAGTTCAATTGGCCGTGCGTTAGACAGCGTCCGGGCGCAAACGAGGCTACCGAGGGCCGTTGTCGTCGTAGACGACGCCTCCGCGGACGACACTGTCGCGTCGGTAGAGAAGTGGTCTTGGCAGCAAGATTTTCCTGTTGAGATCATCCAATTGCCGAAGAATATGGGACCTGGTGCCGCTAGGAACCGCGGTATCGCTTACGCCTCCACGCGCTACGTGGGTTTCCTCGATTCGGACGACGAGTACCTGCCAGATGCGCTCGAGACACTGATCAGCATGGCAGGTCGGTACCCCGACGTAGCGCTCAGCTTCGCTGATGCCACGGTGGTCTCCTCCGGTGGCGAAGAACACCACGGTCTCGTCGGAGGGAAAGTGCTGCAAAAGGAAGAACTCGGCTCCAAAGACGGTGAGGAGACGGTCTTCCGACTACCCAACGCGACGACTGCGCTGCTCAAGGCGAGCATCATTCCCACCTCGGCCACCTGCTTCCGCCGCGATGCTGCCGTACGCGTTGGCGGCATGCCCGAGAGCTTCCGTGCAGGCGAGGATTGGCTGTTCTGGCTACGGCTAGCTGGTGAAGGCTCGTTCGTATTCCAGCTGCGAGACATCGTTTTGCATCATCGGCATTCGGGCAACCTTACACATCCCGACAGCGCGGAGTTCGTCTCCCGGGAAAAGCTTCGCGGCTACATCGCCCTCGAACGAGGCCACGTCGGCGTTCGCCTGTCATCGGATCAGAAACGGGCACTTGGCCGGCATATCGAGCGGCAGGCGCGAACCTGGCGCTACAACCTGTCCCGTCTGGGACTGCGCGATTATGCGCACGGAATCAGGTCTGAAGTAGGTCGCTCGATCGGCTCACCAATTCGCCACGTGATCGACGATCCGCGCGCCCTTCTGCGCGCTGCTTACTGGTCAGTTGACCATTTCGGCAACAGGCGCGAAGTAGCTCAAGGATTGTAATCCTCTCCGACTCGCCCTTCGATCGGCGTTCGGGCTTTTGAGAGATACTCGGCGATCGGCTCTTGTCGCCGCCCGCGCTCATTGCTGACGTGAACCTGATCCCGCTGCTCAATACTCTATTACTCGTGTCCGTCTTGGGAGGCGTTCTAGTCTGCCTGCACAAGATTCGCAGGGTCCACAAGATGGCATACCGCATCGAGAACGAGGCGGCGCAGGCGAGAACGGAAGCGCAGGCGCTTTTTGGTCAACTGGCAGCGCTCGCATCATTGGATCGATGCCTGGGCCTGAAAGGACCGATACCGTCCATGCGCGGGTGGGCTGCTTCTCCCGTTTTCCTTCTCGCGGTCGCCGAGGAGGTTCGTGAACTTCGCCCGGGAAACGTCATCGAATGCAGCTCAGGCACCTCGACCGTCGTGATCGCACGCTGCCTCGAGATGAACGGTAACGGGCACGTCTATAGCCTGGAGCATGATTCGACCTATGCAGAGCAGACGCGCCGGCAACTGAAACGGTATGGTCTCGAACAATGGGCCACCGTCGTCGACGCCCCGCTGGAGCGCATAGCCGATTTCCCGGCGCCTTGGTACTCGCTTGTCGGGCTGCCAGAGACAGCACGCCAGGTCGATCTCGTCGTCATCGACGGCCCTCCGGGAACGCTCAGGCCGCTCGCGCGGTATCCGGCGCTAGCACGATTGGCCGATCGGCTGTCGCCCCGATGCTCGGTACTACTCGACGACGCCAATCGTGCAGGCGAGCGCGCGGCGCTCGGACGCTGGGAGCAGGAGCATCCGGAATTCGTGCAAGAGCGACTCGCATGCGAGAAAGGCGCAGTTCTGATGCGTCGGCGTCCCGTCCCGATGGCCGGGAAGACGCTTGCAACGCAGGAATGAACGGCCGTACACGGCCCGCCGCAGTTCGCATTTGCGATGCAGACCCTCATCGACACCGCGTATGCATACCGGAAATGGATCTCCCTGAAGTTGCGCGCGGCGCGAGGAACAGGAAACGGACCGTCTCCGGCCCGGCACCTGGCACTGTTCGCATGGTCCCTGCCTCCCAGCACCTGGGCTGGCGTCTACCGACCGCTGTCGTTCCTCGAGTACAGTCCGCGAGCGCGCTGGCGGGTCACCGCATTCGGCGGCGAGGCGACGGATCAGGACCGGATCGGCGGTGACGAACTTCTCGCCCGCGTTCCGCCTTCGAGCACGATCCTGCCTCTCGCGCCCACTGCGCGAGCGCCGTCCTGGTCGCTCTTCCCACGAACGAACGGCGGATTCCTCGATGCGGTGGAGTACGCCCACGCGGCGATCGACTATCTGCGAATCGATCCGCCATCGGCCGTTCTTGCATCGGGTCCGACTTTCGAGATGTTCATCGCGGCGGCGTTCGTCGCGCCGTATTTTCGAGTGCCACTGATCCTCGATTACCGCGACGAATGGACGGAATGTCCTTTCTCTTTCGTACGCCTGGGCAAGGACGATCGAAAATGGGAGCGTCGTTGCCTTGCGCGGGCCGACAAAGTCCTGTTCACGACCCGGTCGCAGCTGCAGCACCACCTCCTCACCTTCCCCGAGCTCACCGCCGACAAGGCGCTGCTGCTGCCCAACGGATGGGATCCCGTGGAGTTCGACGCGGATGCCGCGGTGCCCGCCACTCGAGATGCAGGCTCGCCGCTGCGCATTGCATTGGTCGGCAACCTCGCGGATCACGCGTCCCCCGATCGATTCCTCCGAAGCTTCGGGCGCCTGCTCGCCGAGCATGCCGAATGGCGCGAACAGGTTGTCGTCGACTTCATCGGCCGCAAGTCGCCGGAGGCCAAAGCGATGCTCGACACCTTCCCGTTCCCGGCGAACGTGCGTGCCATCGCTCACATGTCGAAGACGCAGGCGGTACGCGCGATGCAGCAGGCGGATGCCCTGCTCCTGATCGCGCTGCCCGAACTGGAACGCTATCTTCCCGGCAAGCTCTTCGACTATCTCGCCGCGAAGCGGCCGGTTCTCGTCCATGGAGCGCCCGGCGAGGCGTCGCGGGCGGTCGAGGAGCTCGGCGCGGGCTTTCTATGCGAGGACGGCAACGACGAACGGCTGCTCGAGATCCTCGGCAGGCTTCGGGCCGGTACGGCGCAGCCCCAGTCGGACCGGACCGAGCGCTGGCTCGAGGAGCACCGCCGCGACGTACTGGCCGGCAGGCTCTACGCGCTCCTGGACGAGTTGCAGGAACGCTCGCGCAAGCGCACCGGCTCGTTCACAGCCTTCTCCGGACGAGCATAGCAGGACGATGACTGCACGCAGGAACTTCTACCTCGCGGCCGCGGAGAGCTATCTCGGCGTCATCATCGGGCTGCTGAGTACGGTCGTACTCGCGCGATTGCTGACGCCCACCGAGATCGGAACGTTCTCCGTGGCCGCAAGCTTCACCGGACTCGCCCATGCCTTCCGCGAGCTCGGCGTCGGAAACTACATCGTTCAGGAGAAGGAGCTCACCGACGAACGGATCCGGGCCGCCTTCACGGTGAGTCTGCTTGCCGCCTGGCCGGTGGGCGCCGCGCTGCTCGTTGCCTCCCCCTGGGTAGCGCAGTTCTACCGGAATCCGCAACTCACGCCGATTCTCGTCGTGCTGGCAGCGAACTTCTTTCTGCTCCCGTTCGGATCGGTCACGCTCGCCTGCCTGCGGCGATCGATGCTGTTCGGCCGGGGATTGATCATCAATGTGTCGGGCTCGGCCGTGCGCGTGGCCGCGTCGATCGCGCTGGCGCTTGCGGGAATGGGCGCACTCTCGCTGGCACTCGGGGCCAGTGCGGGCCTGCTCGCCACGGTGATTCTCGCGACGATCCTGCGCCCCCGGCGGCTCCCCTGGCTGCCCGGCCGGCGCGAGCTGCATCGCGTGCTGAAGTTCGGGCTGACCGTGACCGGCGGAAGCCTGGCTGGCTCCGCCAACGAGGCGGCACCGGATCTCGTCATCGGCAAGGTGCTCGGCGCGGCCGACACCGGCATGTTCAACAAGGCGCTCGGCCTGGCGACGATGATCAACAACCTGATCATGCAGCCGCTGTGGAAATTCATGATGCCCTACTTCTCCGAAAGGAGCCGCAGCGGCGAGAATGTCGCACCGATCTATCTGCGCATCGTGTCGGTCGTCACCGGCTTCACATGGCCGGCACTGGTCACGGCTGCCGTCGCCGCCGATCCTATCGTTCGGCTGCTCCTCGGGTCACAATGGCTCGACGCCATACCCATCGCGCGAATCCTGTGCGTCGCCGTGGCCTCCGGCGCGGCATTCTCGCCAATGTCGTCGTTTCTCATTGCCCGCTCCCGTGCCGATCTGTATCTGCGGGCGGCGACGCTGGCTTTCTTCTTCCGTGCCGGCTTTCTGTTGGTGACAGTCTGGTTCGGCCTTCAGATGGTCGCCTGGGGCTTCGTGGGCGGCGCACTGGCGAACGCCTGCTACGCCGCCTATCTCCTGCGACGCTACATGTCGATCGGGGTACGCGACTTGCTCCGGTCCTGCGAGCGCAGCGTCCTGCTCTCGGCGATGGTCGCGCCGGTCGCGCTCGGCGCGATGTGGTTGTCTTTTGAGTTCGAACTGGCGCCAATCCTGTCGCTGATGACGGTCTTCGCCGCTTCCGCAATGTCGTGGTTGCTCGTCGTCTCGAGGGTCCACCCCGCCGCCGCTGTCGAAGTGTTCCATGTCATGCGCAAGGCAAGCGAGCGTCTCCGCATCGGTCGGCTCCGAAGCGGAAGTTGAGCAGTTGCAGGTGGCGTTGCACGCAATGAGCGAATCGGTTTCCGTCGTCATCCCCGTTTACAACCGCGCGGCCACGCTCGCTGCAGCCATCGATTCGGTTCTCGCGCAGACGAAGCCGGTCGATGAGATCTGGATAGTCGACGACGGCTCGCGCGACGAGTCGCCCGCAATCGCCCGGCGCTACGCGATGCGCCACGAATCGGTCCGCTTCATGCTTCAGAGCAACGCCGGGGCTGCGGCGGCCCGAAACCTCGGCATGTCACAGGCGGGCTCGACCTGGGTCGCATTCCTCGACTCCGACGATCGCTGGCACCCGGAAAAGAACGAGCGGTGCATGGAGGCGATCGATTCGCGTCCCGAGTGCGACTTCCTGCACACCTCCTATCTGGTCGAACGCGATGGCGACCTGCACCCGCGGCTGAACAACGTCCGCGAGATCCGCGAAGACAGGAAAAGGATGCTGTCGATCTTCGGCGTCAAGACCTCCACCGTCTGCTTCCGCCGCAGCCTGCTCGACGACACCGGCTTCTTCCGCGAAGATCTCCACACCTGCGAGGACTACGAACTGTTCTGGCGGCTGATCGCGGTCTCGCGCGAGATTGCCTATCTCACCGACGACCTCGTCACCGTCGTCGAAAGCGGGAACAGCCTCACCGTCGTCACCGACACGGTCGACCGTTGCAGGGACGATGCGCTGGCGATCAGTTCCGCGCTGGCCTGGATACAGGCACGATCCGACGACCCGGAACTGCTTTCCGGCATGCGTTCGCACCAGTACTGGGCCTTCGTCGAGCTGATGCGCGCCGGACTGAAGACCGCGCGCCTCCCGGCCGTCGCGCAGAGTTTCGGCTGGGCAGCACGCCATCTCGGCCTGTCCCGCAGCTCCCGAGCGGCAATGTCGGCGCTCGCGAGCCTGCATCGCGACGCGAGCGAAAAACACTGAGCAGGTCCGGTCACGCCGCCGGCTGGCTGCTGCGCGGCACGCGGGGGATACGTCCCGCTGCGACCCAATAGACGACGGCGAGCGCGAGCAGAGCCGCCTTCTCCTTCTGCCGGTCGGCGGCTCGCGCCTGCCAATAGAGTCCGCGCGTGAACTGCAGCAGCGCTTCGCGACCGTTTGCGCTTCGCTGCAACGCGCACAGACGCAGCAGGCTCTTCATGTGTTCGCCGGCGGCACCTGCGAAGTAATGATGATTCATGAGCGCGAGCAATCGTTCCCGCTCGGTTCTACTCAACGGCACGTCGCCGTCGACGCTCAGCCCGGACAGGAGGTCGTCGACGACGACGTCCAGCATCGACTTCGTCGCGAGGATCCACGCACGGGTGATCCGGGCAAACCGTTCCGACGGCGCCCGGCGAAGATCAGGGTCGGTCTCGGCCAGGCATGGCAATTCGCGCTCGAAGTCGGACAGATCCAGCCTCGCCAGCAGTTCGTGCCCGATCACCCGGTCGAAGTTGCGCCAGGTGCGCTGCACGCTGCTGGAAGGAATTTGCATCGTTGCCGATCCGCGAACGCCACCGTGCACGCGCTGCAGAAAGACGCTTCGCCCCACGTAGCTAAAGCGCCCGCGCAACGCCAGACGTACCAGGAATTCGTAGTCCTGTGAACGAGTCAACTCTTCCCGGAAGCAGCCCGCCGCCCGCACTGCCGACGTGCGCACGATGCTGCCGCACAGTGTGAAGTACGACATCCGCAGCAACGTCGCACGCTGGACCTCCATCGGCGCGCCCAGCACCGGGTAATCGCGTCGGCGAACGAACTCGACGCTGCCATCGGCACCCGACCGGCCGAGATCCGAAGTGCCGAAAGCGAAAGCCAGCGTCGGATCCTCCAGCAGTGCATCCAGCAGCAACGTGGTGGCCCACGGATACGCGTGGTCGTCGTCGTCGAAGAACCAGACGAATTCGGTGTCGACGAGCGGAATCGCGCGATTCAGTGCTGCGGACTTGCCGCGGTTCTCCTGATGCAGATAGCGAATGCGCGAGCCATACGATGCGGCGAGAGCGCGGGTGTCGTCGCTGCTGCCGTCGTCCACGCAGAGGATCGATTCCGGTGGCCAATCCTGACCGAGCAGGCTGTCGAGAGAATGGCGAAGAAAGGCCGCTCGGTTGTAAGTCGGGACGATGACGGTAACCGGCGACAGCCGTGTCGAAAACAAACCTTCACCTCTTCGATCGCCTTCGTTCCGCACGGCGCGATCTTCGCCATTGCTGTCCGGGGGTTCAGCATAACCGGGCTACGGCGGCTTTCGTCCGGCGCCCCCGACCCGACGTTGACATTGCTTGCCGAATTTCCCCTTCGCCCAACCCTGTTCGCCGTCGGTTTCGTCGAAGTCGCCGAACATCGGACTCTGGAAGTCGGAAGCGCGCATCGAGGGAGGAAGATCAATGCCGTCGAGATTCTTCTGCTGGTTTTGCGCTCTTGTGTTTCTGGTGGGCCTTTCCGGATGTGGCGGATCGAGCGAAGAAGGGGCGAGCGCACAGCCCGCACCTGATCCGGAATCGGCTCCCGGCCAGGAAGAACCACCGTCGCCCTCGCCGTCCGACATCGTCGTCCTTCGCGGCACGGATCCCTCCGTCAAGACAACCGGTACCTTTGTCCGCATCGACGGAGGACCGCTCGCCGAGAGCGCGCAGGTGCTCCAGAGCACCGGCGACGGCGCCGCTCGCGCCGTGTTCGAGGGGAGTGTTCCGCGTACCGGCTATTACGACGTCTCGGTCCGCTGGCCGAAACCCTCCTCCGAACCGGCGGCAGTCGCCGTATCGGTGTATCACCGGTTCGGCGTCGTCGATGCAGCGGTGCTCGATCAGGGGACGTCGATTGGCGAGTGGAATTCGATCGGCGTCTTCCCATTCGAAGCTGGCGGCGACGACACCATCGCGCTCATCAAGATCGGCGCCTCGACGCTCGTCGTCGATGCGATCCGACTGCATTGGGAAGGAAACACGGCACCCGTCCTCGAACAGGCCGAGGCGACGCTACCGGTCGGTCAGGTCGATGACGCGTACTCCGGTCAACTGTCCGCGCACGGCGGCGTGACACCGTACCGCTGGAGCGCGACGCGCGGCGAGCTCCCTCCTGGCCTCGCGCTCGAAGCTTCCAGCGGGAAGCTGACCGGAACCCCGAGCGCCGCCGGCGTTTTTACGCCGATCGTAGAAGTGCGCGACGCGGCGGGCGCCGTGGCCGATGCGGTCGTGCGCATCGAGATTCTCGCTGCCCCCGATCCCGTTCCCGAAGACCCGTCTCCGGATCTGCGCGAACTGTCCGAGATCGTGCGCACGATGCCGGAAGGCGAGTGGAAGAAAGTCAATCTCAATGAATTCTCGAGCGCCTGGCCGCCGCTCGATCTGCGCCCGGGCTACTACGGCAACCCGGCTGCGATCATCCGCGCCTGGAGCTCGTTCGCCTGGGATTCGAAGCGCGGCAACCTCATTCTCTACGGCGGCGGCCACGCGAACTACAGCGGCAACGACGTCTATTTCTGGCGCGGCTCCACCCGCAAATGGGAACGTGCGTCGCTGCCGAGTGCGATCCGCCAGGACAGCGTCGGTCATTGGCACGCGGTGGACGGGCCGTACAACGCCCCCGCGTCAGCCCACACCTACGACAATTCGATCTATCTTCCCATCATCGATCGCTTCCTCACGCTCGGCGGCGCCGCGTTCAACAACGGCTGGAACTACGTGCTCGAGGACGGCGCCGGCCGTACCGGGCCGTACCTGTTCGATCCGAACAGGGCGGATCCGATGAAAGTGGGCGGCACCACCGGCTCACACATCCAGCGTGGCGGCGCGCATCCGGAAGTCGTCGGCGGGCGCATGTGGCAGAACCGGGACGCCTTTAGGAACGGAAGACTCGTCATGCCCAGCGGCTACAGCTTCATCAACGCCTGCACGGCATACGCGCAGGAGAACGGCAAGGACGTCGTCTATATCCGGCAGACCTATGCGCTGTATCGATACACCTTGCACGAGCTGAGCGACCCGACGAAGGACACGTGGGAGAAGGTCGGGACGTACTGGGACGGCCCCGGGAACCAGGTAGCCTGCGGATACGATGCGGTGCGCCGGCTCTTCGTACGCACGGCAATCAACGATGTCCCCTTCGTCTACTGGAACCTGAACACGCCCGGGGCATCGAACCGCGATCAGACCGTCGTTCCGCTCGACGCAAGCGGCGAATTCGCGCAGATGCTATCGAGCGGAACGACGTCGATCCGCAACTGCGGCTTCGACTTCGACCCCACGCGCGCGCGCTTCGTGCTGTGGTGCGGCGGCGGGCAGGTCTGGATGCTGCAGCCTCCGGCGACGATCTCGCGCGAAGGCTGGACGATCGAGAAGCAGCGGACGCCGAGGCAGGCCGTGCCCGGCGCCGACGTCGGCACCGGCATCCTCGGCAAATGGAAGTACGCGCCGAACCTCGACGCCTTCGTCGCCTTGCAGGATCCGAATGCCGGAAACGTCTGGATCTACAAGCCGGTCGGCTGGAGGAATCCGTCGCCCTGATCAGGCAGGCACCTGCTCAACGGCTCCGGCGTTCGCCGGCGTTTGCCGCGTCCGCGGCAACACGACGATATAGACGGCTTCGCTGATCGGAGCCGCGAGGCGATGGCGCTGCGTCTCGCGCAGCCCACACGCATCGAGCAGCCGATGGACCTGCTCTTCGGTGATCGGGAAACGGGCCGACGGCTGGTGGCCGAGCAGCGATTTCACGCGTCGTCGAAGCCGCTGGTACGGCGAGCTGAACGAATGGTTGATGACGATGGGGCCGCGGCTCAGCGCCGCAACCCCGCGAAGGAAGGCGATCTGCTCGTCCAATGGAAAATGCATGAGCACGCGCGCACAGAGCACCCCGTCGAAGCGGGGATCGCTTTCGGCGAGCGACCTCGCATCGGCGACTTCCGTCGAAAAGAGGTCGCCGAAGCGCCCAAGGCGCTCGTGGGCGACCTGCAGCATCTGCTCGGAGATGTCCATGCCGTGCACGCGAAAGCCTGCCTCAAGCAGCGGCTCCGCGAGCCGCCCGGTGCCGCAGGGAATGTCGGCGACGCGTGCTCCTGCAGGAAGCAACCGGGCGAAGATCGAACGAACGAGTCGTCGTTCACGATCATTGAAGACCCGGCCGGCAAGACTCGAGAATCGCTCGCCGTCGTAGTTGCGTGCGACACGCGTGTCTCGATAATGCGTATTGGCATCCCAGCCATTTCCCTCGTGGCTCTTACTGCTCATCCCGGTCGTCTCCATTAAGCAGCCGGAAGCACGGCGTCCGATAGTCGTTTGAGATCTTCGAGCAACAGTGGACGCCGGAACCAGCGCTGCGCAGGGCCGGCTGCGGAAGCATTCAACCACAAACTGACGAGGAAGTACCCGCGCAGCCAGCGCAGCGCGTCCTCATCGAAGGGCATGAGGCTGCGGTAGCCACGAAGTACAGCCGCTTCCATCTCTCCGGATCGTCGATGCACGCGGCGCGACAGCGGGTTTCCCATTGAAACGACCATTTGTCCGAGAAACTGGGCAAGGTCGTACTCGACGAGATTGCGATACCCTGCGTGAGCGTCGATGCCGTAGATCCGCGCCCCGGATACGAGAAAGTTGTCGGGC
>ERZ778017.1003-NODE-1003-length-31834-cov-7.517228_pt1 | contig 31834 bp, 45 predicted proteins | sample MGYA00375747_ERZ778017 | MGnify/ENA primary metagenome ERZ778017 (study PRJEB29350, sample SAMN05509838) | bioreactor metagenome | biome: bioreactor; material: wastewater | place: South Africa: University of Cape Town | collected 2014-03-17 ...
CGTGCACAGAAGAGCCTCGCCAACGTGAAAACGATTTCGGGGGCTAACCACTAGCGAGGGCAGTATGGCATTGCCGAATACGCGCGTGCTGACGCGCCGACCGACGCATCCGGGCGAAATGCTCCGCGAGGATTTTTTGCCCGATTATGAATTGACGGTGGCCGGGCTGGCTGAAGCCGCTGGCGTCTCTCGCCAGTCGGTCAATGAACTGCTGCGGGGACGGCGAGCGGTGAGCCCGGAGATGGCGCTCCGGCTCGGCCGTCTGTTCGGTAATGCGCCTGAATTCTGGATGAACGCGCAGCGTAGCGTCGATCTCTACGACGCTGCGCAACGTCTTAAGGACGACGTCGGGCGAATTACGCCGCTCCGTGTCGCCTAACGAACGCTGAACCTGTCGAGCGATGTTCGGAAGCTCGCTCCGCTCGCATTTTATTGAACTCGCTCGCAGGTTAGCTGGGGCGTTAGCGAGCCACAGCCTTCACGCCATGCGCCGGGCAAGCGCCTGGCCGACATCGCGGCGACTGGCGCCCACCGCCAGCAATGCCCGGATCAGCAGGTCGAGCGAGACGCTCGGGTCACCCGCCTCCATCTTGGCGACCCGCGATTGGCTCGAGCCGATGCGCCGGGCGAACGCTGCCTGCGTGAGCCCTGCCTCCCCACGACGCTCACGAAGCGCTCGGCTCAAAGCGAGCCGCATCTCTACGAGAGCGCTTTCCTCGGCCGAAAGCCCCAGGAACTCAGCCGCGGAACCGACAGCGAAGTCCGCGCTCTCGAGTCGCCTGCGCTTCTTTGCATCCATGATCTCACTCTCCTCGGCTTATAGCGTCGTACTGCCGGAGGCGTCGGCGACAGTCGGCGACCACGTGCGCCGGCGTCTGGGCAGTCGCCTTCTGGAATACGTCCGCGATGACGATCGCGTCCGGGTCGATCCGGTAGACAACGCGCCACGTCTTGCCCGCGTCGACGATTCGGCGCTCGTGACAGCGCGGGGCGATGCTCGGCATCGGCCGCGAGTGCGGCATCCCGAGCTTCTCGCCTCCTTGCAGCCGCCGGAGCAGCCATCCTGCCTCCAGTCGCGCGGAGGCCGAGAAGGGCGGGGTCTTCACCTCACCGCGCAACTAAACGAGGGGCCTGTCTCCCGGCGCCACCCCAGCAAGATATGTCGAGTCCGACATAATGCAAGGGGAGTCGGTTATCGGAGGCTCGCTAACGTTGCGTTGCAGCCGACGGGCTGCCGCATCCAGCCGATCGCGACCCCTGGACGGCTCCTCGGTCCGCCTGTACCTTCTTGGCCGGACAGGCCCGCAGCTGAGCTTTGGCGTTATGCGTCACTACTCCTCGTCGATAGTTGGAACGCAGGCCACCGGAGAACAGGCATGAGCGAGCTTCACCCCGATACTGCGGCTCCAGGCACGATTTCGAACGTGACTGACGCATTCCCGCCATGGCTGGTGCTACGGCGCGACGATCTTGCTGCAGTCATCGCCAAGTACGCCCAGGAGAACCGTCGGCCGCGACAGTGGATCGGAGTCGTGACGGGCGTTGGTGGTCTGGCAGTGGCCGCGGGACTCGCGTTAGTCGCTGAGCGACTTGGTTGGCCCGAGGCGCTCGGCCCCGTGTTCCTCGCCGGCGGCTGGACGGTGACTTTGGGCTCCTTCGTCCTTGTATGGCGTCGAGAACGCGAGCTCCGGGCGCGCTGCCAGTTCCCATGTCCGGCTTGCGATTCGCCACTGCTCGATATGAGTCGTGGCGGGGGAGGCATTCGACGCGCGGAGCTTGCTGTCGCCACTGGCAGCTGCCCGACGTGCGGAGCGCACGTTCTGGCGCCGTGACGTCGCACCTGACTAAGGCGCGCGTCGTTCCTCGCCGGGAGCACCGATCACGGGTGCGCCTTCGCCGCTCAACTCAGGTGTTATCAGGCAACCGTACTGAGTTGCGAAGCGTGCCACAATGTAACTACATTGTAGTTACCTTCAGATCTCTGGTTACTCCAATAATGTCGAAGACTCGGATAGTACGAATCGGGAATTCTCAAGGCGTTCGCATCCCGAAGCCGCTCCTTGAGCAAGCTGGATTGGAGGGAGAGGTCCAGCTGTACGCCGAAGAGGGGCGTATCGTCATCGCCGCCATTCGCCAAGCAAGAGCGGGCTGGGCGACGGCAGCGCAGGCGATGCATGCTAGAGGCGAAGATCATCTTCTCGATGCGCCGACCGCGACCCGGTTCGATTCTGAGGAGTGGGAGTGGGAGTGACGCGCCTGCCGAGCCGCGGCGAGGTATTTCTCGTAGAGCTCAATCCAACTCGCGGAAGCGAGATCCGGAAGACCCGGCGCTGCATCGTCATCTCTCCGGACGAGTTGAACCATCATCTGCGGACGGTAGTTGTCGCACCAATGACTACAGGCGGACATGTCTATCCGTTCCGTGTCGACACACGGTTCGGCGGCAAAGGGGGTCGCATCGCGCTCGACCAATTGCGCACCGTTGACCGTGAGCGGCTCCGCAAGCGTCTCGGCGTGATTCCGGCGGCAACACTTCGTGCCACTCTCGAAGTGTTGCAGGAGATGTTCAGCATCTGAGCGCATGCGGTATAACGAGTAGTTACAGCAGCCGGAGCGGCCCAGGCGTCGTACACCGTCCATTGCTTCACGTGGGCAGCTCCGCAGCTGAACTCTGGCGTTAGGCGACAAACGTCTACCATGTCATGCACCCGTGAAACTCCCGAACGCAGAGCGAGCGGTCATTGACCCAGTAAAATTGCGCGACTATCTCCTCTCTCGGGAGCACCCTGTGGGGCGGGCGAAAGCGCGTTTCTTCTCGTCGCTCGGGTTCCACCGGTCCGAGTGGCCGCAGCTCCGGAACGCGCTCCTCGCCCACGCGCTAGGGGAGGCAGAGCCGGCCGGTGGAGGCCCGCACGGGCAGAAGTACACGATCCGTGGTATTCTTCAGGCGCCAAACGGGCATCAGGCAGCCATCGTGTCGGTCTGGATCGTCTTGGCGGGAGAGGACGCTCCGCGCCTGGTCACCGCTTACCCCGGGGAGGAAGTATGAAGTCGCCCTTCCGCGAACTCGATGCTGTTGTCCTGACCCGTGACGTTCCAGAGGCTGGCCTCAGGGCGGGGGATCTCGGCGCCATCGTTCAGGTGTACGGGTCGGACGCCGTGGAGGTGGAGTTCGTGACAGCGGCGGGCCACACGCTGGCACTACGCACTCTCCAGGTGAGCGATGTGCGCGCAGTGCGCGACGATGACCTGCTCGCGGTGCGGCCGGCGTCGTCGCTGAGTGGCGCTGCCTAAAGCCATTCGAGAGTTCTGGCGCAAGAGGGTCGGCGTTACCCAGCGGTAGCACGAGGCGCCTATCGAGGCGCCAACCCCGTTATGGGTGGTGCGACGATGAGCCGTTGATGCGGCGATGCCGGTGATTGCCTCGTGTCGGTCTCGCCCAGATGCCTCCTTGGCGGCCACACACCCGACAAGGGTTCGCAGTCCGAGGGCTGGTCCCAGAGGTCGGTCGGCGGCACGCCGCCTGGCGCCCAAATGCGACGGAGATGCACGGTTCCGGAGAGCCGGCTCCAGTTAGACGGGCGGGCTGGCCAGACGGGGCCACTTCGGCTGCTTCGCGCGACTCAGCGGCTTGCCTTTGAAGGTGCCGTTGAAGTCCTCCTGCTTCGTGAGCACGTGGTACACGATCCGCGCGAGCTCCTTGGCGACGACGGCGCGCGCGACCACGGGCTGTTTTCGCCGACAGAGCGTGCGGTAAAAGGTCCTGATCTCGGGGAAATACTGAATGGCGCGGACGGCGGCGTGGGTGAAGGCGAGCCTGAGATAGCGGTTGCCATCTTTCGTCCGCTTGTGTCTGGTGCGACCGCCGGAGTTCCCCGCGCCCGGCACGAGCCGGCAATACGACACAAGGTCGCGGGCGCTCGGGAAACGCTGGATGCCGTCGACCTCACCTTCACATGCTTGGAATGTGCGAGCCGGAGGTCAACACCCTGGGCGCCGAGCAGGTCATGTAGCCAGTACCAGTTGTAGGTCGACTCGACGACGGCGCGCTGGGCCGTGGCTGCGCCATCGAGGGAGGAGAAGTAACCGGTGACGGCCTCGCGCTTGGTGGGCAGCTGCGCGTCCCGGATGGGGCGACCGCCGGCGTCCACGGTCGAGACGACGACGGTGCCCTTGTGCGGATCGATGCCCGAGTGCAGCATAGAGCCTCCTGGCGAGGGGATGCTGGATCGTACCGCGCATCCAGAGCTCTCGGGAAACATCAAATCATCGCAGCTGACGAAACGGACTGGCGCTCCCCGGATCGCGAGAGATCCGTGAGGTCCGTTTCGCAGCTGGACTCGGGCGTTGGGCGGCGACCGACGCGGTCCGGGCGAGGGCTCCGCGGATCCCCGCCCGTAGCGATGGGCAGTGTGCCGGTCCGGCGCGCGTGGGGTACGTTCCCACATGGGCCGCCACGGCAAACTTCTCGCCCAGATTCTCGGCGGGCGCTCTGACGCGAACGTCGGCTTCGACGCTCTCCGGGCGCTCTTGTGCCACGTTGGGTTCGAGGAGCGCACGCGAGGTAGCCACCACGTCTTCCGGCGCCGGGAGTGGAGGCGCTCATCAACTTGCAGCGCGACGGCGACAAGGCGAAGGTTTACCAGGTAAGGCAGGACCGCGCCATCCTCATCGCGGCCGGCCTGACGACTATCCATCCGCGCGAAGATTAGTGAGACGCACATGGACCCGTACAAGTACGAATTGATCGTCTACTGGAGCGCGGAGGATCGCGCCTTCATCGCGGACGTGCCGGAGCTGCCTGTGTGCTCGGCGCATGGGACGACGCCGAGCGAGGCGGTAGCGCAGGCGCAGGAGGCTATTGCGCTCTGGATAGAGACCGCGCGCGAGTTCGGCGATATAGTTCCCGACCCGGAGGGGCGCCGGCTGCACTTGGCGTAGCGCCACCCAAGGAGGCGTGACAGCAGGCAAGGCCGCGCAGCACTCCGACGCAAGGCCGAGCTCTAGCCGTGCGGCTTTGCAGCTGAGCCTGGGATCTGAGGTATCCCCACGAATCTCGGGTGGAGGTTGTGGAGTAGCAAGGGTTTAGAGCGAAGGCTCGCATGCATGCTGCGTCGTGGTCACGTGGGGGTGAGGACCTTCCACGCTGATCAGAGGAGCACAACATGCATGCGAGCCAAGACGCGAGCCCAGGTCTGCCGCTCTTGGAACGGTGGCTGCGAAGAGCGTGCCCAGCGATCCACGCGGCCCGCGCTGCCGCTGTGGTCGCGGTCGTCGGTGTGCTCGTCCGGGGCGGGAAGCTGGCGCTGACCCATCTTGGGCGCAATCTGCGCAGCGGCGCAATGCCCAAGCACAACATCAAGCGCGTCGACCGGTTGCTCGGGAATCATCATCTGAGGTGTGAGCGCAGAGACATCTACTGCGCGATTGCTCAGTGGCTGCTCGCAGCGGTTGCACGCCCTGTCCTCCTCGTCGACTGGGCGGACTGTACCGACCGTGCCGAGGGCACCAAGGGCGAGCGATGGCTCCTCTTGCGTGCCGCCGTACCGCTCGGCGGGCGTGCGATCCCGATCTACGAGGAAGTCCACCCGCTCGGGCGCTACAACAGCCCGCGCACGCATCGGCGCTTCCTGATGAGCCTCCGCGATGCACTCCCCGCGACCTGCCTGCCCATCCTGGTAACCGATGCCGGCTTCCGCGGACCGTAGTTCCGTGCGGTCGAGCGCTACGGGTGGGACTGGATTGGGCGCGTGCAACCAGGTCAAGTACTCCCTGGACGGCACGTCCTGGGCGTACACGACGACGCTGTATCCAACGGCAACGCCGACGCCGCGCCACATCGGCCACCTCCTCCTCTCGCGCCGGCAGTCGTACCGGTGCGGGCTCTACATCGTGCTTTCGTTACCGACGCGGTCCGGGTCGATCTCGCAAGGCGCACGGGCAGAGCTCGACTGCCCGACGGTGTCGGAAGTTGCATAAGGATCCGTGGCTCCTGGCGACTTCGCTACCGCACGATTCGCGGACGGCCCGGCGGGTGGTCAAGCTGTATGCGCTTCGCATGAAGATCGAGCAGGGCATCCGCGACACAAGGGACACCCGCTGGGGCTTCGGCCTGCGTTATGCGCGCAGCCGACGCGTCGAGCGCCTGGCACTCCTCGTCCTCATCGCCGCACTCGGAGCGCTCCTGTGCTGGCTCGCTGGTCTGGCTGCCGAAGCTCGCGAGTGGGGACGGCACTTCCAGGCGAACACCGTACGCAAACGAGCCGTGCTGTCGACTGTCTTCCTCGGACGCCAAGTGCTGGCCAGCTCGCGCTTCCGCTTGCGATGCCGCGACTTACTCCCGATAGTCAAGCAGCTTCCCACTCTCGTCGCTGAGTGCGTGAGCATCCCGTGATTCGTGGGGATACCTCAGGCTCGGGCATTAGCTGGCCATATAGTAACGCTTGACGGTATTAACGTCGCGCGTTATGTTAACGGGTGATCAAGAGCCTCGCCGATCCCGACGCCGAACGACTCTTCCTGCGTGAACACGTCCGCCGGTTTCCTGCCGATCTACGCCGGGCGTTGCTCCGGAAGCTGGTCGTCATCGACTCCGCTGAGCGACTGGGCGACTTGAGGGTGCCACCCGGCAACCGTCTTGAGAAGCTTCGGGGTGATCGGGCTGGCCAACACGGCATCCGCGTCAACGATCAGTGGCGGATCTGCTTCCGCTGGAGGGACGGCGATGTGTACGACGTCGAGATCGTCGACTACCACTAGCGACCTGGAGGTCACGATGGCTACCCGCAAGTTGGCGCCGATTCACCCGGGGGAGGTCCTGATGGCTGATTTCCTGGAGCCTCTCGAACTCTCTCAATACCGCCTTGCCCAGGACATCAGTGTTCCGCCGCGTCGGATCAACGAGATTGTGCACGGCAAGCGGGCGATCACGGCGGACACGGCGCTGCGTCTCGCGCGGTTTTTTGGGACCAGTGAGCGCTTCTGGCTCAACCTGCAGGCGAGATATGACATCGAGACTCAGCGGGATGCTCTGGGAGAGCGGTTGGAGCGCGAGGTCGCCGTGCTCGCAGAGGCCAGCTAACCCCAACACTGTTCACTTACGTCGACGGGTCGAGATGCGGACGGTGTAGTCGACCCGCCGATTACGTCGTTTGCGCCGCGGGCGGACGCGATAGCGCGTCATCTTGCGCTTGACGCCGCGCGGCACGCTCTTCCCGCGACTCGAGCTCACGTGGCCTTCGCGCAACTCGGCGAGTAGCGCGCCGTGCAGGAGTGGCCACACCGTTGAGCGGTCCCGAGGGGGGAACGGCCGCCAGACGGGGGACCATCCGGCGGAGCACACGGACACCATGCACGAAGGAGAGCTTGTCCGGATCGCGTGGCCCCTCCGGCGCGGTGACGGCCGCCTCATGGAGCAGTCCACGTACGGCGTAGTGGGCGAGCAAGAGCCCCCAGACCTCCTGGCGCACCAGCTCCGGGGTCTTACTGCGCAGCACCACCTGCGCCCCCTTCAGGTGGGTCTTGAACTCGTCGATGGTCCCCTCGATCTCCCACCGTTCGTGGTAGAGCGCCGCCAGCTCCGCGGCAGGCGCGACGGCTGGATCGAGGAGGGTGGTCACCAGGCGGTAGACCGGCTCGGCCCTGGGCACCTTGGGCAGCGTGTACTCGATGACGCGCACCGGGATCGGTCGACGATCCGTCGCGCGCGAATACCACGTCGGCCGCAGCTCACTCCGATAGGAGCCGTCGGCGAAGCTCTCCCACACCGGCAGGCGCGCGTCCTTGCGGATCCTCCAGAGCAGTGCCGCGCCGGACGCGGCGGCCTGCTGCCACAGGTCGAAGCTCGGGGGGAACCGGTCGGCCAGGCAGAGCATGTCAGGGCGGAGCGCGGCGAGCACATCGGGGGCAAGGGCGAGCTCGCTCGTCGCGTACGGCGCGATCGCCGCGGCGAAGACCACGTGGGTCCCTGTGAACCGCCCCGGGATTCCAGGCTCTCCCGCAGCTTGATATCGGTGGCGAATTCGGCGCGGCTCCTGCGGCAGTTCGGCAGCCCCGATGCGCGGCACAGGGTGGCGTAGCGGGCTGTAGCGAGTCAGGAGGTGGGCCATGTCAGTCCAGCCGAAAGCGACCTATGCGGTGCCCGACCAGACGGCGCGCGTGGATGGAGGGGCTCACCGACCGCCAGACGGCCGATGCGGTCCGGGCGCGCATCGACTGGAAGTACCTGCTGTGCCTCGAGCTCATGGACCCCGGCTTCGACCACAGCGTGCTCAGCGAGTTCCGCACCCAACTGCTCGCCCACGGTGCGGAGCGGCGCCTCTTCGAGGCCGTCCTCGTGCTGGCCCGAGCGCGCGGCGTGTTGAAGGCCGGCGGGCGGCAGCGCAGCGACTCCACCCACGTGCTCGGGGCGGCACGGACCATGACCCGCGTCGAAGGCACCGCCGAAGCGTTGCGGCACGCCCTCAACGTGCTCGCGACGGCCGCGCCCGACTGGCTGCGGGCGCACACTGCGCCGGCGTGGGTCGACCGCTACGGCCTGCGTGCCAGCGAGTTCCGCGTGCCAAAGGGGGACGCCGGACGCCGGAAGTGGGCCGCCGAGACGGGTAGCGACGGCATGGCGCTCCTCGCGGCGGTCGCCGCCATGGACGCACCGCCCGACCTCCGGCATCTGCCAGCCGTGGAGACGCTGCGCCAGGTCTGGGTGCAGAACTTCCTCGTCGAGCACACGCCAGAGGGGCCGCGTGTAGCCTGGCGGGCGAACGACGACGTGCCACCCGCCGGCCGCTACATCAGTTCGGCGTACGACCCTGAGGCGCGCTACGCCACCAAGGGGGGCACCGTGTGGACCGGGTCCAAGGTGCACCTGACCGAGACCTGCGACGACGCGACACCCAACCTGATCATGAACGTCGAGACGACGAGTGCCGCGGTCGCCGACGACGCGGTGACGTCGACGATTCATGCCGGGCTCGCCGGTCCTGGCCTACTGCCGACGACGCACATCGCCGACACGGGCTTCGTGAACTCGGCCCTCTTCGTCGCCGCGCGGGCGCAGTACGGTATCGACCTGGTCGGCCGCGACCCGCGGTGACCAGCAATGGCTGGCGTTGGCTGGCGCCGGCTTCGCTGCGCGAGACTTCGCCGTCGACTTTGCGCGCCAGCAGGCGACCTGCTCGGCGGGGTAGGTGAGCCAGAGCTGGACACCGGCGCTCGCCCGGGCACCACCCCGGTGATCAAGATCAAGTTCGCCGTCGCCGACTGCCGGGCATGTGCACTTCGGCCGCAGTGTACGTGCTCCACGTCGGCTCGACGAGTGATCACCATCCGTCCCGAGGCGCAGCACGAGGCGCAGCACGAGGCGCAGCACGAGGCGCTGCGCGCCGGGCGCGCACGGGAGCAGACGGCGGACTTCGCGGCCGAGTACGCGCGACGCGCGACGTCGAAGGCACCACTGCGCAAAGCGTGCGCTCCTGCGGCGTACGACGGACGCGCTATGTCGGCCACGCGAAGGCCCACCTCGCCCACCTGATGACCGCGGCGGCGATGAACATTGTCCGGTTGCTCCGCTGGATCGCGGGCAAAGCGAAAGCCCAGACTCGACTCTCCGCCTTCGCACAGCTGCATCAGATCGCGGCTTGAGCCCCCGCGGCGAATTCGCCACCAATATCAAAGTGCGGGAGAGCCGGCAAACCCGGGGCGGTTCACGGCGACCACGCGCCGCAGGTGGACCTACAACGCGCACCTGCGACCGCCGATACCATGAGCGGCGTCGATCGGAGGAAGCTCCGGGCCGCTGGGCACGGCAACTGTCACTCCGCAGCCGTCTCTCTGTCCGCCCTCTTCACGTTCTGGCCCGCTGCTCAGGATCGACACGCAGCGCGTCGATGACGATGTCGAGTAGCCGGTCGGACCGGCCTCGGCCCTCGTTGTCAGGCTCGACGTACCAGAGAAAGCCGACGAGCAGAAGCAGGTCCCTGGCGTCGACGTCGTCACGGATCTCTCCGGCCTCCCGACATGCCTGCAGCAGGATCTCGAGCGCTCCGACGATCGGCTGGTAGTCTTCCGAACACAGCTGCCGGTACGTGGACGAGAGGAGTGCGTCGGCCAGACCGCACTTGCCCTGGCTGTGGCGGGCCAGATCACGGAGCCACCGACGCAATCCGTCCGTCGGGGCACGCGCAGCAGCCAGGGCGGGGGCCGCGTCGACCAGTTCCTGGATACCGTGCCGATGCACGGCCAGGATCAGCGACTCGCGATTCGGAAAGTTGCGATACAGCGTCCCCTGCCCGATGCCGGCCTGCCGCGCGATCGCGTGCATCGACACGTCCTCGGATTCACGGAGGGCTGCACGGGCGGCGTCGAGAATGCGCGCGCGATTCCGCTCCGCGTCCACTCTCCGCGCCGGACTCGTGACGCTGTCATCCGCCTTTAGTCCTGTCATGCCTCTCTCCCAGGAACTGTTGCCAAGTGGACAGGTGTCCGCTACCTTCCCTTTAATAGCGGACTCCTGTCCACTTATTGCAAGCTAACAGGGTCGACCGGGCCGGTTCCAGCGGGCGACCGGGATCTGCTCTCAGAGATCGTAGCGGAGATCGTACATGGACGACATGCGCGACAGAGTGGCCGTCATCACTGGCGGTACGGCCGGGATTGGTTTCGCCATCGCTCAGGAACTGCTCGCTCGTGGAGCACATGTGGTCATCACCGGGCGGGGCCAGCAGAAGCTCGACGACGCGGTTGCCGCGCTTGGCGCACGGGCCTCTGGCGCACGGGCCTCTGGCGCACGGGCCTCTGGCGTGCGGGCCGACGTCGCGAACTCCGCCGAGATGGATGCCGTGTTCGCTCATGTCGCCGAACGACATGGCCACATCGACACGCTCGTGGCCAACGCCGCTGCCGGTCCCACGTCGGTGCTGGGCTCCATCACGGACGAGGATTTCGACGTCATCTTCTCGACCAACGTCAGGGGCATCCTGTACACCGTACAGAAGGCCTTCCCGCTCATGCGGCCCGGCGGGACGATCACGCTCATCGGCTCCATGGCCTCGATAAAGTCGTCGTACGGGCTGAGTCTGTACAGCGCTTCCAAGGCGGCGATACGCAACTTCCTCGGCGCGTGGATCCAGGAGACCAGGGGATCCGGCGTCCGGATGAACGTCCTCAGCCCAGGCCCGGTGGATACCGACAACCTGCGTGCTGGACTGGCGCGGGCGTTGGGGCCCGATGGGGTGGAGGCCCAGTTGGAGGCCATGCGCGCCGGTGCACCACTCGGGCGCATCGGGGAGCCCCGTGACATCGCCACCGTCGCGGCATTCCTGGCCAGCGACGAGGCGGGCTTCATCCATGGTGCGGAGCTCTTCGTCGACGGCGGATTCTCCCAGCTCTGACTGCTCCACGCGTCATCGATCGGCGCCGAACAAGGATTGCCTGCGTTCAGAAAACCTGGGGCTGGCCCGGAGCATGGCATGACGCGTTTCTCATTCTCGATTGGAGGTACAGATGCGAATTGGAATCATTGGCGCGGGCCAGATCGGCGGCACGCTTACCCGCCGTCTCACTGCCTTGGGGCACGACGTCTCGGTGGCGAACTCGCGCGGTCCCGAAACGCTGGCCGACCTTGCCGCGGAGACCGGCGCGAAGGCGGTTTCCGTTCATGAGGCGGCGCGTGGCCAGGAGCTGGTCGTGGTGACCATCCCCGAGCGCAGCATCCCCGAGCTCCCCGCGAACCTGTTCGCCGATGCAGCGGAAACGGTGGTCGTCGACACTGGCAACTACTACCCGCAGCGCGATGGCCGCATCGAGGAGATCGAATCCGGCACGCCGGAGAGCCGCTGGGTGGAGCGCCAGCTCGGCCGGCCCGTGGTCAAGGCGTTCAATAACATCCTCGCCCAGCACCTGATGGAGCGCGGCCGGCCGGCCGGCGCACCCGACCGGATCGCCCTGCCGGTCGCCGGCGATGACGACAGGACCAAGGCCGTGGTCATGAGTCTGATGGACGCGCTCGGCTTCGACTCTGTTGACGCCAGCGGACTGGACGAGTCCTGGCGACAGCAGCCGGGCACTCCGGTCTATGCGACCGATCTGGATGCCACGGGAGTGCGGCGCGCGCTCGTCGAGGCGAGCCCGGAGCGGCCGCCGGAATTCCGCGCCTCCTGAGCGAATGATGCCATGCTCAACATGAACAGGGAGCAATTGACGATGAAGGCCTTTGTGGCGCCACGAGCGGGAATACTGGACACACTCAAGCTCATGGAGATCCCGGTTCCTGAGATCGGTGCCGACGAAGTGCTCGTGCAGATCCGCACTGTAGGGGTGGGCGTCCACGACCGCTGGTTCATGCCGCAAGAGGTGCGATACCCCTACCCGATCGGGATAGAGGCCGCCGGCATCATAGACGCGGTCGGGGAAGCGGTGACGCGATTCGCGGTGGGTGACCGGGTCATGTTCGTAAGCAGCATGCAGCCAAAGGGCGGAGTGTGGGCCGAGTTCGCCGCGGTGGCCGAGACGACGCTGATCCGCATTCCGGACGAACTGGACTTCGTTCGAGCAGCAGCGCTGCCGGTGGCGGGAGGCACAGCGCTGCGGTCGATGCATCTTCTCGATCTGGGTGCCGGGGATGCGCTGTTCATGGCAGGGGCATCCGGGGCCATCGGGACTCTGGCCATTCAACTCGCCCGCTCCCGCGGCATACGCGTGGCCGCCTCCGCATCGGAACGGAACCACGACTATCTCCGCTCGCTCGGCGCCGAGCTGGCCGTGGACTATCGGGACCCGGAGTGGGTGGAGCAGGTACGGGCATGGAGTCAGACAGGCGTGGACGCGGCGCTCGCCATCCAGCCGGGGACGAGCGCCGATTCGATGCGTCTGGTTCGGGACGGCGGCACGCTCGTGACGGTCTCCGGCGATCGGCTCGCTCCAGAGAGAGGGATCCGGATCAGCGTGTTGATGGGTGCCACCGACGCCAGGGACGAGATGGCCGAGTTGGCGGCCGAGGTCGCGTCGGGGAGAATTCATGTCGAGGTGGAACAGGTCTATCCGTTCGAGGACGGTATCCAGGCGCTCGAGAAGACGGAGACCAGGCGCGCTCGAGGGAAGGTCGTGTTGACGCTGGAGTGAGCCTCATGCGCCAGGTAGGGGCAGGTCCAGCGCGATCTGTCGTGAATGAATCTGGCCGCCGCGGCTTCCAGGACGTACCTACCGCCCGGGGGGCAGGGAGCCGTGCCGGGACCTCTGATGGAGCTCGACCGCCCGGAGCGCGAGCCGCCACTGAATGCCACTGACTACGACGTCCAGGCTCGGTGCCAGGCGTTCGTCCTTCCACAGCTCGATTGCCAGCTCGGCTTCGCGCGCCGGCGCTCGGCGTCCCTTCGCGGATCCTCCCATGCGCTTCACAACAGCGGTGCCACCTGATTGGCGCCCCATTCGGCGACGCGCGCCAGGAGCGGGCGCGCGCGGAAGGTAGCGAGGTCGATCTCCTCGGCCTGGCCCAGGTCATCGTGGAAGGTGTCCTCGAGCTGCCTGGCGAAGTCCCGGTCCAGCACCACGAGCGTGACCTCGTCGTTGAGGGCGAGCGAACGGTTGTCGAAGTTCATGGTTCCCACGCTCGCCCACACGCTACCGACCACGAAGGTCTTGGCGTGCAGCGTGGTGGGCTGGTACTCGTACACCCGCACGCCTCCGCTCAGCAGTTGGTCGTAGCGCGCGCGAGCAGCGAGCCTCGCCGCTCGCACGTCTGTGCGTGGGCCGCCGACGAGCACGCGAACGTCGACTCCTCGCTCGGCGGCCTTCACGAGAAGCCCCGTGAAGGCGCGGTCGGGGGCGAAGTAAGCGTTCGTGATGTAGAGCCGCTCGCGCGCACCCGCCACCGAGAGCGCGAGGAGCCGCTCGGCGCTCGTGCTCCCGAGCGTCGGCGCCGTCGCCAGCACCCCGGCGGCCGCGAGGCCGCCCTCCAATCGAGTATTGACGAAGCTCCCGCTGATCAGGTCGCCCGTGGCCTCTGCCCATGCAGCGGCGAACGCCGCCTGGAGCTGGCGAATCGCCGGGCCCTCGATGCGCACGTTCGTCTCGCGCCACCCGTCGCGCCCGCCCGGCGACGGGGTGCGTCCGTCGCCGAGCCACTTGTCGTCGATGCCGAAACCGCCTGTCCATCCTACCCGGCCGTCGACCACGATGCCGCGGATGTGCGCGCGGTTCTGGATGACCCACAGGTTGCGGAAACGCAGCGGGCGGAAGGGGACCGCCCGCACGCCCGCCTCGCGAAGCGCGCGCCAGTATGCCCGCGGCAGATCACTCACGCCAAAGGCGTCGTACAGGAACAACACCCGCACGCCGGCCCGGACGCGCTCGGCGAGGATCTCCGCCAACTCGTTGGCGACCCGCCCGGGTCCCGCGTAGTACATCTGGAGCGTGATGAACCGCTCTGCCGAGCGGAGGTCGGCCCACAGGCGCTTGAATGTGCCATCCCCGTTGAGCGCGAGTTCAGCGCGGGTGCCGGGCAACAGGGTGCCGCCGGTCAGCATGGCCACCGTCACCGCGAACTCGGGCTCGCACGGCGCCACGGGTGCGCCGCCGGCGCTCACGCCCCGTACGCGGCGCAACGCCGTGCCGCGTGTGACGAACAGGACCCCGATGGTGGCCGCGACCGCAACCATGGCGATCAGGGCCCCGTGCAGGATATCAGTGAGCATGCCGCTCTCCGGTGGCGATCATGTCTTCCGCGACGGTGGCCGGCGCGTCAGCGCGGCCCAGGTCTTGAAGCCAGACCCCGACAACGGCGCCGGATGGGAGGGCGATACGGGGCCGGTAGAGCAGTGTACCGGATAGGACAGCGGCTTCCGCACCACCGGCGCGGCCTCTACCGGTGCAAGCCGCGGTCATGATGGTCGCCAGGAACAGGCCAGGGCCGGCCCATGAACGGAGGAGAGGTAGTCGGTGCACGAGCGTAACGACGGAGGGGTTCGGACGTGGCGTCCTGGAGATCGGGCACGTGGCGCCTTCCTCCATGAGCACGGCTTCCCTCAGGCCACACGCAATACCAACGCCCAACCACGGCCCACACGGCCCCTTCACATCCCACGGTGAGAGAGATGGAATCGCTCTTCACACTTACCGGCGCGGTCGCCCTGGTGACCGGGGCCGGTGCCGGGATCGGCCGCGCCATCGCCGAGACGTTCGCCAGGGCCGGGGCGCGTGTCGCCGTGAGCGACCTGCGGGCCGAGGCGGCGCAGGCGGTCGCGGCGGCGATCGTCGCGAGCGGGGGCGACGCCGCCGGCTTCGCCTGTGACGTCACCGACGAGGACGACCGGACGGCGCTCGTGCGCGCGACGGCCGAGAGGTTCGGCATGGTGACCATCCTCGTCAACAACGCTGGCGGCGGTGGCCCCAGGCCGTTCGACATGCCGCTCTCGGATTTCGTGCGGGCCTACGAGCTCAACGTGTTCTCGGTTTTCCGGCTCAGCCAGCTCTGCGCACCATTGATGGAGAGCGCGGGCGGCGGCGCGATAGTCAATGTCAGTTCCATGGCGGGTGAGAACACCAACGCGCGGATGACGTCCTATGGCTCGTCCAAAGCCGCCGTGAACCACCTGACCCGCAACATGGCCTTCGATCTCGGGCCACGCAGCATCCGTGTCAACGCGATCGCGCCGGGCGCCACGAAGACGGACGCCCTGCTGAGCGTGCTGACGCCAGAGATCGAGCGGACGATGCTCAGGCACACTCCGCTCGGCCGCCTGGGCGAGCCGCAGGACATTGCCAACGCAGCGCTCTTCCTCTGCTCGCCGGCAGCCGCCTGGATCAGCGGCCAGGTGCTGACGGTAAGTGGGGGCGGCATCCAGGAGTTGGATTAGGCGCGGCTATCTCCGCCCCTGCCGCATCAGGTGCCGCGTCACGGCCGCCTACGCAGGGAGCGAATACGGGTCGTTGGCGGCGTTTGCGGCCACGGGGTGCGCGGCGAAGCGCATGAGGAACATCTCCGCGGCGGGGTCGATGTAGACGGTCTGGCCGTGAACGCCACGGGCGGTGTACGCGGCGTCCGGGTCGTGCATCACTCACCAGAGATCGCGGTACGACCATCCCTCGAGCTTCGGATGGTCTCCGCGGGCAAACGCCGCCCGGCTTCCGCCGCGACGGATGCCCGCGATGGCCTCCCGCGTCAGAATCTGCTGTCCCTTCTACATCCCCTCGTTGCGCAGGAGCTCGCCGAAGCGCGCCATGTCGCGCAGTCCGGCGCTGAGCCCGCCAGAGGTGCTCGGGGCCCCCTTCGCATCGACCTGGAAGTAGGCGTCCAGCTCCATGCCGAGCCTGCTCCAGATGCGCTCCGAGAGCAGTTCCGCGACCGACTTGCCGGATATGCGCGAGACGATCCAGCCTGCGACATCCGCGTTCGGCGTCTTGTAGGCGAACACCTCGTCGTGCGCTACGCTGCTGCGCAGCGTCCGGAGGTATTCGAAGTAGCCCACCGGTCCCTCGTAGGCCGCGGGCTTCGGGAAGGGGCTCCCCGCCGCAGCGTACTGCCACACTTCCGCCCTGCGGTCCGCGTAGTGTTCGGTGTACCGCAGCGAGGTCGTCATGTCCAGCACCTGCTCGACGGTCGCGTCGCCGAACGCCGACCCCTCCAGCTCGGGCACATAATCGGCGACTTTCCGGCTCCTGTCGAGCGCGCCCTCGGCTGCCAGCATCGCGGCGAGCGTGCCGGTCACCGACTTCGTCAGCGACATGGCAGCGTGCGTGCGATCCGGCGTCAGCGCGGCGAAATATCGCTCGTAGACGATCCTGCGCCGGTGCAGGATGACGATGCCGTCGGTATAGTCCTTCCAGAGCGACTCCTCCCAGGTCATCAGCGCGCTCGAACCGGTGGGCACGAAGGTGAGGGAGTCGATGCTCTCGTCGAGTGCGTACTCGAGCGACGTTCGCGCGTCCAGCCCACGCGCCACGCGCGGTCACAGCCGTCGCTGCACACGGCACGGCTGGCCGAAGGCGAGCACGTTCGGTGGCACGTCGGCGGTGACGAGGCTTCCGGCGCCGATCGTCGTGCCTGCGCCGATCGTGACACCGGAGAGGACGATTGTGCCGGCGCCCAACCAGACGCTGTCACCGATGACGATCGGGCGGGCGTGGGTCCGGTACGGCGCGCCCCCCGCGCGCAGGCCCGATGGCACGATGCGGTCGCTCGCACGCAGGGGATGCGATACCGTCAGGAGCTGGACTCCGGGGCCGATCAGGACGTTCGCACCGACGCGGATCTCGGCGGAGTCGAGGAAGACGCAGTTGGCATTCACGAAGGTGTCCGGCCCGAGATGGACATGCGCCCCGTAGTCGCAGAAGAAGGGCGGCTCGATCCAGACACCTTCCCCGACCCCGCCAAGGAGATCCGCGAGGATCTCGCGACGCGCGGCACCGTCGGTGGACGACGTCGCCGCGAAGCGCGCGAGAGACTCCCGGGCACGGTGTGCGAGCGCAAGCAGCTCGGGATCGCGAGAGTCGTACGCCTCGCCGCGAAGCATACGGTCGCGCTCTGAAGTCGACGGGGGGGGCATCCCGGATCTTGCAACCGACCCCTCCCTGCGGCAAGAGGGTGCCGAAGTCGCTCGGCGCCTCAGTCCTTGAGCACGTACTCCACCGTCGACACCACGCGTACCGTCTTCACCACGTGCCCTTCCTGCGTGATCCCGGGCGCCTGGTCGCGGGGGGAGGATCTAGAAGACGCCCTGGTTCGCGCGACGGATCCCGGCGAGCTCCGAGCGCCAGTCGCGAGCGAACTGCTCCGCGGCCTCGCGCGCGCCCCCCGTGGCCTGGGCGAGCCGCAGGACATTGCCAACGCAGCGCTCTTCCTCTGCTCGCCGGCAGCCTCCTGGATCAGCGGCCAGGTGCTGACCATAAGCGGGAGCGGCATCCAGGAGTTGGACACGTAGCGGCACATGAAGTTATGTACGAGCCAGCGGGCGGGCTTGCAATGTGCTGTCGTATGCCAATAGTGGACCATTTACCCTGAATGAGGCCAGGCGATGTGCCTTGCATGCTACCCCGGGCTGGCCGCCCTGCTGAGCAGCGCCGCGACTCGTCGCGACTTCGTGAAGTACGCAGCGCTCTCCTCGACTTCCGCAATCCTGGCGAGTTGCGGCGTCGCGCCGTCGGCAAGATCGAAACGAGCCGCCTCCGGATCTGCGGACGTAATCTTCCGGGGCGGTCAGATCCTCACGATGAACGAACACCAGCCCAGGGCCGACGCACTGGCGATCCGCGGCGACCGTATCACGGCGGTCGGCGCCGTGCGCGACGTGGACGCGCTGCGCGGGCCGGACACACGCATTGTCGAGCTCGACGGGCGGGCGCTGCTCCCCGGCTTCATCGACCCGCATATGCACTTCGCCCCCGTCGTCTCCGACGACTGGATCGATGTATCGCCCTTCGACGCGTCGGACTACGACGCCGTGCTGGCAAAGATCCGCGCCGGCGCGCAACAGGCGGCTCCGGGCGACTGGGTCCTCGCGCAGGGTTTCGACCCCAGCATCACCACGGGCGCGCGCACACCCACGCGCAGCATGCTGGACGCACTGGTCCCGGATAACCCGTTCTACATGACCGAGAGCAACGGCCATGTGGCGTACGGGAATACCCGGGCGTTCCAGCTCGCCGGGGTGAACCGGGACACACCGGACCCGCCGGCGGGCCGGTTCGTCCGCGATGCGGACGGCGAGCTGACCGGCCGTCTCGAGGAAACCTCGGCACAACTGGCATTCGGGGCGAAGCTCCCGATGCCCGGGCCCGCGGAGGTCGGCAAGCGGGTGCGCCGGCTGTTCGACCGCGCCGCGTCGGTCGGCTGCACGGCGCTCCACGACTGCAGCATCGGCGCGTTCATGGGGGCGTCCGATCTCACCTTGCTGCGCAGTGTGATGGAGGACGACCCGCCGATCCGCTATCGCGGCATGCTCGTGTCGTCACACATGGACGAGTGGGAGAAGCTCGGCATCAAGCCCGACCAGGGCGACGACCGGTTTCGCATCACCGGGATCAAGGCCTGGTCCGACGGCTCGAACCAGGCGTACACCGGCTACCAGCGGGACAACTATCTGGGGAAGGATACCCGGGGTACGCTGAACTATTCGCAGGAACAGCTGACCGAGATCATCCGACGAGCCCACCAGGCTGGGTGGCAGATGGGGGTGCACGCCAACGGCGACGCCGCCATCGACACGACCATCGGCGCGTACGAAGCCGTGCTGCGGGAGTCGCCGCGCCCCGACCACCGGCACCGGATCGAGCACTGCAGCGTGCTGCACCCGGAGCAGATCGCCAGGATGAGCGAACTCGGGCTGTCGCCGTCATTCCTGATCGGTCACGTGCGGTGGTGGGGCAAGGCGTTCCACGACCGGATCCTCGGTCCCGAGCGTGCGCGCTTCTACGACCCCTGCGCGTCGGCCCTCAAGGGCGGACTGCGCATCTCCTTTCACTCCGACTGGAACGTCACGCCGATCGAACCGTTGCGGTACGTGGAAGACGCCGTGACGCGCGTCATGAACGAGGGTGGCGACGTATTCTTCGAGGACGAACGCATCCCTGTCGAAGCCGCCCTGCGCGGAATCACGATCGACGCAGCATGGCAGACGCGCATGGACGACATCGTCGGCAGCCTGGAGCCTGCGAAGCTCGCGGATCTGACCCTCCTCGAGCGCGACCCAACTGCGGTGTCGCCGACGCAGATCAGACAGATCAAGGTCTCCGAAACCTGGCTTTCCGGAGAGAGCAAACATCGCGCGTGATCTGCGCGTCGACCGGTCAACATATGTGATGCGTCAGCATCAACGCGTCCTCGTGACACCGCGGGTCATCGGGATCGGCCTCTATTCGATCTTCATCGGCAGGGTGGAGCGCCTGCCGCAACGACTCGCCCTCACGGGTATCGACGACCTGAAGGACAAGCTCGCGGGCCTCGTGGTGGTCGCGCTCACCGTCCGCTTCTTCACCGTCGCGCTCGAATGGTCCGGGTCCGGCGACATCCTTGCCTTCGGCGTCGCCGTTGCGGCCGTAGTAGCGAGCGTGACGCTGTACACTGCTCTCGGCCACGGACAACATGGGAGCGCGAGACACCCCCCGCGTCAGGAGGGGCCTCGCAGACTTCCGACCGCCCTGGCGAGGATCGACGTACACGCTGACGTGCCACCACTCGCTCGGGGCGGTTCAGTGATCCGCCTCTCGTCAAGCTTGGCCGCCGTGTGATGTGAATCGCCCATCTTCCTCGGAGGCTGGCATACGTGAGTGCAGTGCGATCAGACTGAACCGCTGGCAGGTTCTCCGTGCGCACCGATCGCAGTCAGCCACGACAGTCGGGTTGCTAGCTGGTGTATTGGTTACAGCAACTACTATCGAGAATGGGGATTCTCGGCTCAACGGACGAGACACTGTCTAATCCGCGGGGAACTACCAGTCGTACATCGACGACCTGAGGAAGCAGAAGGCTCCGGACGCCGACCAGCCGCATCGGGTGAAGTACAGGTCGATGAAACGCGGCTATCCCCAGCGGCGCGAGCCCTTCCTGCGCTGCATCACCGCCCAGAACGCGAGCATCACTCCCAGCATGCCGCTCACGATCGCCATCTGCTCGAGCATCCCGCGCGCATTCCTCGCGCGGAACGTGCGCGTGCCGCCGGCGATCCGCACCATGCGCGGCGTCGCTGCAGCGTACCGGATGGAGAGCGGCGCGCCGATGTCGAGGCCGTGAACGCTGCCCGAATCGACCGCATCGGTCGCCCGCACCAGTTAGCCGATCGTCGGGGGCGTGAACTCCACCTCGACGACGTCGAACGGCTGCACCAACTTGTCGCTCGAGCGTCCAGTGCTGTTGTCGAAGCTGAACAGCGTACGGTCGATGCGCTGCACGCCGACGATCCGAGCCACCGCCGACGTATCGACCGCTGACTCCGGGACCGGACGCGGGTTCTGGTACGACAGCCACCCCGCGCCGAAGGCAATGACGGCACAGGCGGCGATGGCGACGGCCCGGGTTCGTCGGAGCGCCGGGCGCACGGGTGTGAGTCTGGAGAGTGCGATGGTGGCCGCCATCGCCAGCACGACGAGCAGGCCGAGAGCGATCTCGGTGACCGCCATCGCCTCCCGCAACAGGTCCAGGAACGAGCGATCGGCGAGCTTCCCGATGCTCGGCCGGAAGGGCAGGTAGACGATGTCCACGACGTCGCCGACCTTCGTGCGGTCGAAGACGTCGCGCGTGGTCCTCGCGCTCAGCCTCAGCGAATCGCCGGAGGTGATCCGTGTCGTTGCGTCGGCCAGCGACACGCCGGGCGGGCTGAAGTGCAGCACCAGGTTGTACGTGTTGAACGAGCTGCCCGTGTAGCCGAGTACCCTGACCGACTCCCTCCGCTCAGCCACCCGCGCGGTGCCGTGCATGCCGGCAACGCGGAGCGAGAGCGGAACACCGAAAAGCACGGTGAGCAGCACGAGCCCCGGCAGGCAGCCGCCGAGTCTGGGGACGTGCAGGAGCCGGCCGAGCAGGGTGCCAACGACGGCTGCAACCGGAAGCCCGAGAAAGAAGACGCCGAGCAGGAGGAAGCTGTCCACCAGGCCCACGGTCGCGTCCTCGAAGCAGGTGTGGTCAAGTCATCGGCCCGGCGGCGGTAGTCGGACCGTGATCGCGCTCCGGCATACACGACGGGGAGACCAACATGTGCCGCGACGGGCCGGCGTGCCAGTGGCGCCGCACCACACCCGGTGGCGGGGGCCCTGCCGCGCAGCACGATCCGGCGGCCGGAGCAGCACGTAGCGGAGGGAGAAGGGGCGAGTGAAAGGGGACGCGCCGGCTGGACGGGGCGCTGGTGACCGCAGGGCGCTGCCCCGCGCCGACCGGCACTCCCGCGACTACACCGCCCCCCGCCGCATCGCCGCCACCTCGTCGTCGCTCGGCGGCCGCACCTTCACCACGCGCTCCTTCCGGATCTCCACCGTGCCCGGCTTCACGCCACGCGGCTTGGAGACGTGCTGGCCGAGCGTCATCGACACCGCGACCACTCCACCCGCGCGCGCCTTGCTGTGGTAGGCGGCAAGTCCGGCCGCGCGCTCGATGGTCGCCCGGTCCGGCTCGCGATCGGGCGGCACGCGCAGCACGATGTGCCCGCCCGGCATGCCGCGCACGTGGAACCAACGATCGTTCGCCTTCGCGAGCCGGAGGCTGACGTAGTCGTTGGCGCCGTCGGTCTTCCCGGCAAAGACCTGCCAGCCGTCGGGAAGTTCGTATTCCAGGATGCCGGCGGGGATCGAGGGACCGCTACGGTCGGACGGTGGCACGGCTGGGCGTGGGCGGGAGACAGGAGAAGCGCGGGACGGACACGGGCGACGATCGGGACATCCTGGACAATCTACAGGTCACGCCCCGTGCCATGTCGCGTGACGCGGCGCCTGGATGCGTTGCCCACACGAACGCGCCGGGATGTCGCCGCAGGCGATCGGTGGGCGGTGGGTTCGGCGCGCCGCTCTGGTGCTATACGATCGCGTGACTATCATCGGTGACGGTCTAGGCGACGATCGCCACCCGGCGCGTGCACCGTGCTCGCGCTCATGCCCCGAACTGCGGCGGCGGCGTACCGTACCGAGGGTGGGCGCTCGCGCAGTGCCTGCGCTGGTTGCTCGAGCCACCCGACGCGTTACCAGAAGGCGCGCTGAGGACTGTCGCCACCGTCGAGGCACTGCTGCTCGGCGCGGCGCGCACACGCCCGCGCCTCCTGTACGGTGTAGGCGCGACAGCGTGGCCGCTCCCTGGCGAGGCCAGCCGCCGCGGATACCAGGTGAGAGCCGGCCTGGAGGATGTGCTGGTCCTCCCGGACGGCACGCCGGCGGCTGGCAACGCGGAGCTGGTCAGGGCCGCCGTGCAGCTCGTCTCGCCGGTGGTCGCGCGGGCCATTCCATAGCCCACCGCCAGCCGACACTATTTATCCGTTCCTCTCCGGCTCCTTCATCCTTCGGTTACGCCTGAGTCGGACGCGACGACACGTTCGTAATCCCGTTTCCTGCCAGGTCGAGACCTGGAATAGCAGGAGGAACAGATGAGCACCAACCTCGACGAATTGCGTCGGCTCCGACGGGCCCGGGACCGGATGGACCGCGAATACGCGCGGCCACTCGAGGTCGCGGTGCTTGCCCGTACCGCGCTGATGTCGCCGGCGCACTTCATCCGCCGCTTCCGCGAGGCGTATTCCGAGACACCGTACTCCTACCTCATGACCCGCCGGATCGAGCGGGCGAAGGCGCTGCTTCGCCGCGGCGACCTGAGCGTGACGCAGGTCTGCTTCGAGGTCGGCTGCATGAGCCTTGGCTCCTTCTCGGCCCGGTTCACCGAGATCGTCGGCGAGACGCCGTCCGTGTACCGCGCGCGCGACCACGGTGACGTGCGTGTGGTGCCATCCTGTCAGATGATGGTATTGACCCGGCCTCGTAGGCGGAAAGGTCAAGCGGAACGAAGTTGAGCAGTTTTGGAGAAGCATGGGCTGCCGCACCCGTGCACATTCAACGCCTCCCTCGCTTCATTCGACCCTTCTGCCACGCAAGGTGCCATGACAGTCTCGCTCAGTGCCGTGCATATCCTGGTGGACGACGTGGATGCCGCCCTCCGCTTCTACCGTGACACCCTCGGCTTCGAAGTGCGCAACGAGGTCAGTTCCAACGACTTCCGCTGGATCACCCTCGCCACCGTCAAGCAGCCGGAAATCGCCATCGTGTTGTCACAGACGCATGCGGGCCGCTCCGAGCAGGATGGGGACGCGCTCGCCGCCCTACTCGCCAAGGGGGAACTGCGCCCGGTCCACCTTCGCTCCGACGACCTCGACGCGATCTTCGAGAAAATTGCCGGCACCCCCGGCGCCGAGGTACTGGAGGAGCCTGCTACCCGGTTCTGGGGCGTTCGCGATTGCGCCGTGCGAGACCCTGCGGGCAACCTGCTCCGTATCGAGCAGGCTTAGAGCCATCGTTGGAGACCCCTGGTGGATGGTGCCAACTCGAGGTGGTGGCTGCGCTGCCATCCTGACCCCACTCGACACCGTGAGACGCTCCTGACAACTGATGGCGAGCCTGAACGGCCAGCCCCATACTTGCCGTCAATCGAGACGAGCTACGGTAAGCCAGTAGTGCATCGGTCCAGCGCGAGGCGTCGTGACATCCCACGTCAGGCACGCCGGGCCGCCGGTACTGCGTAGTGCAGCGCGACCACGCCGGACGGATACAGGAGCCAATGCGTCCTGCGCCGGACCATTGGCTCGCCGGTGAGCCTGAGCGTAAGGCATCGCCGTCTTCGTCAGAGCGAGGAATGACCGTGGTCCCCGGCAGAATGATGGATCCGCCATCTACCGCACGAAAAGGAACGCATTCAGAGGCGAGATGACACTCGCCAGTCCTCCTGTTGTGCGCACGACGAAGCTCATCCGCAGAGCTGTAGAGGAAGTGTTCGATGCCTTCGTCGATCCGGCCGTGACAACCAGGTTCTGGTTCACTCGTTCCAGCGAGCGACTCGCTCGCGGTGAGACCGTGACCTGGTACTGGGATCAATACGGAATCCACGGCGACGTCAGGGTCACTGCGCTCGAGAACGACAGGAGAATGGCCATCGAATGGCCCCCACCCGTCGAGTGGAGCTTCACGCCAGGAGGGGATGGCGCAACAGCTGTCTCCATCGTTGCTTCCGGCCTCACTGACCAACGCCTGGTCCGTGAGGCGCTCAACGGTGTTCTTCCACTCACGTTCTTCCATCCCTCACTGGTTACCCGTCCTGCATCACTGGCCTCAGGCGTAATGTCAGAGCGGCTCGCCACTGAACGGCGCAGGATTGCCTCATGAAAAACAGTGACTTCATCATCGAGCAGTATCGTGGGGGCAAGCTCGTTCGCAGATTCGTACCGTCACTGGACAGCGCTCTCCCCTGGGCAATGCAAGTCAACGGCAGGGTTTACCTGCGTACCCATGCCTGGGTGCTATCGAAGATACTTCCAACACTATCAGACGACTCGACCGTACTCACCAGGACGATCGCTGCCACACCGCTTGCACCAGGTGACGACAGCGTCGGCGACATCTGACCTTTCATTCAACCCGACGCCGCTTCGCGACGTGACCTGACTCGGGGTTTGCCGGGACTTCAGCCGAGTGCATGAGGTGTACATGAGAATGATCCTGCCGCTGGTTGCTCTCGCCGGTCTCGCCGGCTGCGGCCGCGATGGTCCCGCCGAACCGATCCTCTCGCTCGCTCCGCGATATGTCGCGGTCAGTGCCGGCGGTGCGTCCCTGCCGACCGTCGTCCAGGAGGAACCCTATCGCGAGGAGCTCCTCGGCGGTCGCCTCCAGTTCTCGGCCGACGGCAGCTGTACGCTCGCTCTGGAAGTGCGTACTACAGAAGTCGACCGCATCCGTGAGTGGACGTACGGCGGCGACTGCACGTATACGCCGCGCGCGGGGGCGGTGCGACTGGACGTCGAGCGAATCGGCCCATTCGAATTGCGTTCCACAGACGACCGTCTTGTCATGGAGCCCAGCCCAGGAGGTGGGCTCGAGATCGTCTTTGCACCAACTGCTGACTAGTTGAGCAGTGCGACACCGCCGGCTAACGTTGTATTGCAACTCTCGAAGCGTTTGTCGCCGTGTTCCCGCCCGGACGGTGGATCCTGACGTCAGCCAATGGTTTGGCTGGGGAGCGTACGCTTCTAAGCCGGCCCTCACGCCAGGAATCCATATGGTTCCGCTGGATGTCAGCTTCGCGCAGCGTCCGAGCGTCAGCGATTCCCAGAACCGAGAGTGCGACATGGCCCAGTACGACCCCCAGTCACTTCAGCAGAAGTACGAGCGCTGGCGCGAACTGCGCCGGCAACAGGAGCAGGCGCAGGCGCAGTGGCTCGAGGCCGAGGCACTGCTTCGCGAGCTGCAGACGTACTACCAGAGCGCGCAGTGGCGCGAGGACCACGCCAACGATGTGCCGATTGAATGCCGCGAGGGGGAATACTGCATCACCGGCGAGGACACGTTGTGGGACATGCTGACCGACCACCAGGAGCTGGCGAAACGTTGGATGCGCCTCGGCCTGGACTCCTTCGACCGCGAATAGCGGTGTGGGACGGAGTTGCAGGTCATCCTGCGACGACGACTCCAGCCGGGCGAAGACGATCCGGCCTGAACGAATGCTCTCCCGGTGCAACGTACCGTGACGATGGCATCGAACGTCCAACCACAATCTCATGGGACTCCTGACTTTCAGCATCAACGTGACCCTGGACGGCTGCGTCGACCACCGGGAAGGGATCGTCGACGACGAGACACATGCCTTCTTCACCAGGTTGATGGACCAGTGTGGAGCGATGCTCTGGGGCCGCGTCACCTATGAGATGATGGAGAGCTACTGGCCAGCAGTCGCCCGCGGCGACGAGCCGGCGCCGCCAGCGTTGCGGGAGTGGGCAGTGAAGCTGGAAGCCAAGCCCAAGTACGTGGTGTCGTCGACGCGATCAGACTTCCCGTGGACCAACAGCCACAACATCGCCGGCGATCTCGCAAGTGGCGTGCAGGAGCTCAAGGACGCGACACCAGCCGGCGTGCTCCTCGGTAGCGGGAAGCTCGCGAACGCACTGGACAGGCTGGGTCTGATTGACGAGTACAGGTTCCTCGTCCATCCGAGGATTGCCGGCCACGGCCCTACCCTCTACCAGGACGGGCTACCTGGCACGCGAAAGCTCGAGCTCATCTCAGCGACACCGCTCAGATGCGGTGCCGTCGCCATGCATTACCGGCGCGCGCGCTGAAGCGAGCGTTATCTGTATCGCCTGCTATCGCCTGGTATCGCCTGATGATCTTGATGTCCTCCGTCATGCTGTCATCGGTCGCGTGAAATTTCAGGTTCTTCAGGTATTTCCGGGAAAGGCCGCTCGTATCTTGAGGAAGAAGTAGGTGTCATTCCGGAAGCCGTAGGCCATGCGCTTGAGAACTTTGATCTTGTTGTTGATGCCCTCAAGAACGCTCGTGTGCAACGGATAGCGGCAGTGTGAGAGGATTCCAGGCAGCTTCGGTCTCAGCTTTCGGGCAAATGTTGTGAGCGCTGGTATGCGGCTCCGTACGGCCCAGCCGTACCATTGTCGCCATGCACGCTCGGCCGCTCCGCTGTACCTGTAGCGCCACAGCTGCTTGAGCATGTCCTTGAGCACGTAGACCACCCAGAGTCGACGATTCATCGCCAGGACTTCCTTTAGGCGAATTCGCTCCTCCCGCTTCAGGTTGCCGGCGTTCCTCAACAGCAGCCAGCGCACGCCCTTTATCACACGACGCCGATCGCGTGTCCCGCCAGGTCCGGCAGCTCGCGCGATTCGGTTGGTCTCGTCGACGCGGACGCGATCTATCACCTCACGTCCAAACTTCGCCACCACGTGAAAGAGGTCGTAGACGATCGCCGCCTGGGGACACTGAGCTCGCGTCTCGGCCTCGAAGGCCTCGCTCATGTCCATCGCCACCGCCTCGATCTCGGAGCACCCCTCGGGTCCCAATGCCTCGAAGAAGGGGCGCACGTCTTCCCGACCCCGGCCACGACCAACCCACAGGACGCGCCGGGTATCCGGCTCGGCGACAACCGTTGCATAGCGGTGACCCTTCTGAATCGCGAACTCGTCGATCACCAGGCGTCGCACGCCCGTGAGGTCCACCGGTCCGAGACGAGCCTCCAGGGCCGACTGGTCGATCGCCTGCACCGTATCCCAACTGAGGCCGAACCAGTTGGCCACCTGCTTGATCGGTAACACCTGTGCCAGACGGGCGACGCTCTCGGCGAAGCGCCTGGTCATCCGAGCGTAGCGGTCCAGCCATGGTAGTCCTTCGATGGTGGGCCCGCAGGTAGGACAGGCCACACGAGCCAGCGGGACAAGGAGCCAGGTCTCCGCATCAAGGATCGGCAGCTCACGAATACGACGTTCAGTGACATCGTGGATCTGCTTCGTGGCGCGCCCGCAGCGGCTACAGTACCTCTGCGTGCCCGGGACCGCAGCCAGTAAGATGGTGATCTGCGGCGCCCCGGAACGAGTGCCGCCCGGCTCACGCTCCACCTCTCGAACCGTGAACCCCGGCCAGCCCCCCAAGAGGGCGGTGACCTCTTCGTATGCCATGGCAATCTCCCTCGTCGGCCGATGAGGAAGCATGGCACACCATGGCCCGCCTGTCACGCATCAAATCCCGGAATTCCCCGAAGAACCAAATTTCATACCTGGCTATCGTCTGAAACTCCCTTCCGTCACCCAGGACGGACAGGTTGAACAACATGCGCCAGGTCCGACATAACGTGGCGGCCTCCAGGGGAATCGACTCCTGCGCTTCTGTCAGTGCGCCGAACTCTCGCCCAGCGCGACGAGTAGCTCGTCCAGCTGATCGAACGTCTCGATCATTGCATCGGCTGCACCGGTGCCGGCCGCATCTAGCGCTTCCTTTGACGGATAGCTCTCGCGCAGGACGACCAGCGTCCTGTCCCCAACTTCCTCGAAGGTGACCGTTGTGACGGACCCGCCCTCGCCACCTTCGTCATTGGTCCATGCGAGACGCGAATAGGGTTCCACCTCGATATACGTGCCGAAAAACGCAGCAGGCTCCGGGTCGGCGTCGAACACCAATCGGTACTTGCCGCCGACACGAGCATCCACCTCGCAGGACAGCAGGGTCATTCCCATCGACCTGGGCACCCACCAACGACTGAGCAGCTCGGCCCTGGAAAACGCCTCGAACACGATGCGTGGTGGCCCATTGATGGTCCGCGTGACGATCACCTCGCGGTCCGACCGCCGTTCCACCGTGGTGCGGTTCGTGACGGGACCTGGATTACTCTCGATTCTCGGATTCATCGCTCTCCTCCTTTCGTGTCAGTTCCTCAACAACCCTGTCCAACTCGTCGAACCGTTCGTCCCAGCGCTGGCGATATCGCTCCAGCCACGCTGTCTCCACCTCCAATCGGCGGGGGCCCAGCTGGCACCTCCGAACGCGTCCGATCTTCTTCGTGGTGACGAGCCCCGCCTGCTCCAGAACACCGACATGTTTCTTCATGCCTGTGAGCGTCATGTCGAACTTCACAGCCAGCTCCGTGATCGAAGCGTCGGCTAGTCCGAGCTGCTCCAGGATGCCACGGCGCGTGGGGTCGGAGAGCGCGGCGAACGAGGTATCAAGTCGGGTCGTCATATACTGAACCATACGGTTCAGTATATAATGCCAGTGTGCGTGGCACGCAAGAGTGGTCGCGAAGGACGATGCGTCCCACCTCGCAGCAGAGCGCGCGCATCCTGACAGGTGGACCACCATCGCTGCTTCCACTGCGACGACGTCCCTGCTGCGCGGCGGCATCGTGATATCCCTGTGCCATACTTGTGCTCAGGGCAGTTGCGTCGTGATAACCGGAGGGTTTGCAGTCTGCCGTCAGGTGTCGCACGCGTGACCGACATCAACGATTCGGACCGCGCAGTCTACCTTCCGATGGCACAGTACGTTTTCCACGAGCGCCTCGTCGATGGCGCCTGGCGATCCGCGTCGTCAGCTACGGATGGTCAATGGGAAGAGCCGCCGCTTCGGGATGACACACACCGGTTCAGTCTTCCGAAAACACGTCTTCGATGCGGCAGCGGAACAGACGAGCTATCCGAAAAGCCAACGGGAGACTGGGATCATACTTCTCGACTTCGATTGCGTTGACCGTCTGTCGCGACACGCCCAGTTGAGAGGCAAGCTCAGCTTGCGACCATCTTCGCTCAGCGCGCAGCACACGCAGCTTGTTCTTCACCGATATCGACGGCGAGAGATCGCCAGGCCGAGGAAATAGAACATCACGAAAAACGGCCAGAGGTGGCGATAGCTCAGATCGCCCTGGCTCAGCGTCACTTGCCGCTCGGCGAGCCCGAGCGCGACCACGAGCAGGATACTGAGTGGAAACGCGACGGCAAGCGCTTCAAGTTGGATCCGGCGTTGCAGCTCGTCGAGGATGCGCAGGCAGCGGATCTCCTCGAAAATGAACCATCCAAAGCAAACGACAGTGACGACCGAGAGGGCGGCGCCGGCGCCTGGTGATCCGCCGGATCCTGTCGCCGTCAGCGCGGCGAAATACGTCACAACCAGCGCGAGCCCGGACAGTGAGAGTCTTGTCTTCATTGCGAATATGTACAGCACACTTGACGCTCTGTCAAGGGATCTTGACATAGAAAGTGGAGCATACCATAGTTGATGATCGCCAGCGAGCGAGGGCGATCAACCTCGTGTTTCGGGAACGATCGAATGCGACTTCAGCCAGCTGCGCCCGGCTCCGCCCTTCGTGGCGTGCACGATCACCGGCCAACAGATCTCGAGCAGCGACTTTCCTGGACGTCCACTATACCTGCGGTTCCTGAGACAAGCGTCGTGCACCATGTGTAACCTGCGATTGCACGACCTGGCGAGGGAACTTCCTGCCCTGCAGGGAACGGGTCTTCAGGTCATTGCCTTCTTCCATTCGGAAACGGAGAAGGTGCAGGCTCTTGCCGGGTCTCGAGGATATCCCATACAGCTCGTCGGCGATCCGGGAATGATCGTGTACCGGTCGTATGGTGTCGAGACATCGTGGCCGCGGCTATTGATGTCGATGGCAAGGCCGGCGTTCTACATGGATTGGATGCGCGCCATGCGACACGGGATCTGGGGCGGGATCAGCCTCCGGATGTCGGGAATGCCAGCGGGTTTTCTGATTGGCGGCGACGGACGGATACTGCACGCGCACTACGGTACCGATATCGGTGACCATATGCCGGTTCAACTGATCTGGTCGACGCTAGCCGGTGACGGATCAGTGTAGGGTCACCATGCCGACGCGCAGGCTGGCGCCGATCCACCCGGGGAAGGTCCTGGTGGCTGACTTCCTCGAGCGTCCCGGTTCTCACGGTACCGCCTGGCCAGGGTCACAACCCGTCCCCATCTTGGCCACTGGAAGGGCCCGGGGCTGAACATTGGCGTTCGGCGGACAACAGGAATCTCTACCACACTGGGAGCAATGGATACTCTCGCTGCGCACCGTCCACCCGTCCAGTTCCCAGGCATCCGGGTCGCAGTGGTCGCCCTGCTCTGGACCGTTCTCACGTCGAGCGCGCTTCAGGCGCAGACCGACGGAACCTGTATTCCTGTCGCCGAGCGTGCCGGTCGCACATTCGGGTGCTTCATCACGGCGCGTCAGGAGCTCGGCCGCCTCCCTGAGACCCCGCCACTATTCTGGCACCTGGATGTCTATCCTAGCCGCGTGGCCGCAGCGGCCGCCGGCGTCGCTCGATCAAACGTCGTCGAGTCCCTTGGACGCGTCTGGCTCTTCACGATCGCGCCCGCCACGTGGCGACCACGCGGAGGTACGCGAGTAGCCCGCATCGGCCCACTGCCGCTGGTGCCCGCCGATTCGATCGCCGCCGTCTACATGGAAGGCGTATTCAAACCGGGCATGAGTACGGTGGTGCACCGCCACGACGGTGTCGAGGCCTGGTTCACGCTAGAAGGCTCGATGTGTCTGGAGACGCCCGAGGGTGTGCTCACACAGGCGGCCGGCGATTCCGGAGTGTTGGTGCGCGCCGGCGTGCCGATGATGCTGACGGGTACCGGCACCACGCCGCGCCGCTCCGTCGTGCTCATTCTGCAGGACGCGTCGAAGCCACGATCAACGCCAGCGCCGGATTGGACGCCGCACGGGCTGTGCTCGCGCCCGAAGCCGTGAGCTGCGCTTCGAGCGCTGCCGTCGAACGGATGTTGCAGCAGGCAGGCGACCTCGGACTACTCTCTTCGCTTGCTCGTCTGGATTCAGCTGCACGTGAACGCTGACGCCAAGATA